>Ga0210408_10006115_pt1 | contig 10439 bp, 5 predicted proteins | sample IncBWH4MmetaG_FD_155471 | JGI IMG/M metagenome (GOLD analysis project Ga0210408, IMG submission 155471) | Forest soil microbial communities from Barre Woods Harvard Forest LTER site, Petersham, Massachusetts, United States - Inc-BW-H-4-M | ecosystem: Environmental > Terrestrial > Soil >...
CACCATTCATCTCTCATGCCGTCGCACTGATCGAAGGTCTGCTTGCCCTAACGCAAGGCGTTAAATGCATCACGCTCGGCTATGGACAGGCAGGCAATCTGGCGCAAGATATCGCCGCAATCCGATCTCTTCGAAAACTCGCGCATCATTACTTCGCCGAGTTCGGCCACGACGATTACGTGCTCTCCACGGTCTTCCACCAATGGATGGGCGGCTTTCCGGAAAACGAGGCGCAAGCCTATTCCGTTATCGCGTTGGGCGCCGCGGCCGCCAAATTTGCAGGCGCAACCAAGATCATCGTGAAGACCCCCCACGAGGCAAGCGGTGTTCCAACCATGGAAGCCAACCGTGCCGGGCTTCAAGCCACACGACAGATGATCAACATGATCCGCGATCAGAAGCCGCTCGATACCCGCGAGATCGATCAAGAGGTCGATATCATCGAACGCGAAGTCCATGCCGTTATGAAGAAGGTAATTTTCCTTGGCGGCGGAGATATCGGGCGTGGCGCAGTGCTCGCCTTTGAAGCGGGGGTGATGGATGTTCCCTTCGCGCCTGCCAAAGTAAATGCAGGACGCATGACGCCAGTGCGCGACAATCACGGCGCAATTCGCGTCTTCGATCATGGCAGTATCCCCCTCCCCGAAGATGTCCTGGCATTTCATCGCGAGAAAATCGCCGAACGCGCAGCTGTGGAAGGCCGGGATGTGTCGTTCGAAATGGTTGTGGACGACGTGAGAGCGATCTCTTCGAGCAAATTGATCGGCCGCCCCGCTTAGATGAAATCGCGATAAAACACTTCAATTTCACTCCCTCATCTCGCCGAAATCATCGCGCTCCCAGCCGATCCGGCCCGCACTTATAATCTTGGAGCCGCCACATGAAAATCACCAATGTACAATTCACTCCAGGCTTCTCATCGTTTTTTTTCGACGATCAGGCAGCCATCAAGAGCGGAGCGGCTCAGAATGGGTTCACCTATGCCGGGGCCCCCGTCACGCACGGCTTCGAAACAATCCGTCAACCAGGCGAGTGCATTTCAGTAATTCTGCAGCTTGAAAACGGTCAATGGGCGGAAGGCGATTGCGCCGCCGTGCAGTATTCCGGGGCCGGTGGCCGCGACCCTTTGTTCTCCGCGGTACGTTATATCCCGCGGATGAAGGACATTCTGCGTCCGCTTTTGCTGGGCCTCGATGTGAGCAAGTTCACCGATAACGCTCGTTTCTTCGACTCTCTCGAATGCGATGGAAGTCAACTCCACACGGCCATCCGCTATGGATTGTCTCAAGCCTTGCTGGATGCGACAGCGAAGGCGTCGGGACGGCTCAAAGTGGAAGTCGTTTGTGATGAATACAATCTTCCCATCGACCTATCTCCGCTCAAGCTGTTCGGTCAGAGTGGCGATGATCGTTATAGCGCCGTTGATAAGATGGTGATGAAGCACGTCGATGCGTTGCCGCATGGCCTGATCAATAACGTGCCGGTAAAGCTAGGCGAGACCGGCGGTAAGCTCCAGAAATACGTCAGCTGGCTGGTCCAGCGAATTCAAACATTGGGGAGCAGCGACAGCTATAGGCCAGCGCTGCATATCGACGTCTACGGCACAATTGGAATAATCTTCGATAACGCCCCCGGAAAGATCGCGGATTATCTCACGACCCTTGAAGAAAGGGCGGCGCCGTTTTCTATTTATATCGAGGGGCCGGTCGATATGGGAAATCGTCCCGATCAGATCGAGGTGTTGGGCGCTATCCGCGACGCGCTTCGCGCGCGCGACAGCCGGGTCAAGATCGTTGCAGATGAGTGGTGCAACACCTATTCCGACATCGTAGAATTTGTCGATGCTGGCTGTTGCCATATGGTGCAGATCAAAACCCCGGATTTGGGAAGCATCCACAACACGATTGAAGCCGTGCGCTATTGTCATTCGCGTGACGTCGAAGCCTATCAGGGCGGCACATGCAATGAGACCGATATCTCAGCGCGCACCTGCCTTCACATTGCGCAGGCAACCCGGCCGCAACGATTGCTTGTCAAGCCCGGCATGGGATTTGATGAGGGCTTTACCATCACTATGAACGAAATGCGCCGCAACATCTCGATTCTCGAGACAAAAGCTGCTATCGCGACGTGACAGTCGCGTTCCACGCACTAAGCGCCACTTGGACGCGATGCGCAAAAGGTTTTTTCAAGGAAGCCTAGATGGGCGAGCGTGACGGGTAGACGATCGATTTGCCTGTTGTCTCGCCTGGTGCGCTTCTGGCTCTTCGCCAAAGAAGCGGCGAATAAAGCCCCGCCCCTCATCCCGCAAAAAAGCTTTGAAGCTTTCGGCCGCGGGGCTGAGACGCTTGCCCTTTATATGCAGAACGAACCAGTCGCGCATCGCCGGCATTCCCTCGGCGATCAAAATCGCAAGCTTTCCAGTCTGCCGCTCCAGCGCCACGGTATGGGCAGAAATAAAGGCCAGGCCCATCCCGGCCATGACGGCCTGTTTGATATTTTCGTTGCTGTCCATGACCTGAGCTTTCGGTAGTGGAAGATTCTCACTCAAGAAATAATGATCATGCACCATGCGGGTGCCCGAGCCTTCCTCGCGTACCAGAAACGGGTGTTTCGTCAGTTCCTTCCGTGAAATCCAGTTCAGCTTGTTCAAGGGGTGATCGGGATGACCGATAAGCACATAGGGATGTTTGGCGAACGGCGTTGCATCTACCTCAACCCGCTGAGGGGGCCGCCCCATAAGCGCTATATCAATTTGATGGGTTTCAAGCTTCTCTATCACGCCGCTGCGGTTGGCGATGGTTGTTTCAAAGACGATTTCGGGGTGCAAACGGCTGAATGCTTGCAAAAGATGCGGGCCGAAGTTGCGTGACGTGGTGACCATGGCCACCCGCACAAGACCGTCCAACTTACCTTGAAGCGCGTCAATAACGCTGCAGGCCTCACGAAGCGATTCGGTCATCCGCTCCGCAAAGGGAATGAGCGCCGTCGCGGCAGGCGTCAACTGGATCGATCTTCCATCTTTGTCGAACAACGGCGCGCCGAGAGTCTCCGATAAGCGGCTCATCTGCATGGAGATCGCGGGTGGCGTAAGTTGAAGCTGAGCGGCAGCACGGAAAAAACTGCGATGCTCAACCACGGTCAGAAAAATCTGGATCTGGCGAAGCGTCACCTTATCGTAAATGTCAGACATCAACCACCCGGGGTAATTTATTGATGTTAGGTCATTATATCAAAGAAGTCATCGCCTTTGTGGTCTGCATACGGGCGCACTTGTGAGGCATTTTCCCTAAGCTCTTGCAGCGGTCACGAGCCCTCCTGGCCGATTGACGCTGTCGGGTAGCTGAACCGCGATAGCTAAGTGGTCGTTAACAAATGGGGGCTGGCCAAAGCAGGGACGAAAGCCGCCATGACCTTTGGCAGCAAAACACTCACTTCGGTAGCTCACTCGACCTTCACTAGCCCGTCCTTGCCAAAGATGATGAGGGAGAAATCTGATCCCTTGAAGCTATACGGGCGTGGGACGAACATGGTGATTGCGCCGGCCCCGCCGGCGGCGTGCAGTCATCATGGTGGCAAGACCGACGCGCGGCGGTAAGACGCGCCACGTGGAAACGGACGCAGCGCATGGCCGATGCGGTCGCGCTCGATCCCAAGGGCAAATGGGGCAGGTACCGCCTCCTTTCGCCGCGCCATGGGTCACGATGTCTATGTCCTCGATCCATTCGGCTAGTCCGAAGAGATGAGTGCGTCCTTCAACGCACTGGACGAGCTGGACATCGACAGCGCACTACCGATGCCTTGATCGTGGAAGGGCAATGCGCGGTCGCGGCATTCGAACGATAGCGCCAAGACTCTGCTGCTTGGCATTATTTTCTCACGCTGACCTTTGACGAGGGAAGCTCGCAACTTTGTGACCGCCGGCCAGCTGCTCACCCCCCTCACCCATCCGCCGCTCGTGCGGTTTCTGCAACGGCCGGCGGCGCGGCCGCATGAGCCAGCTGCGGATGATGGAAGGTCAACCGCCGGCAGCGGCGATGCGCCTTCGTCATGAGGACGTCGCCGCCATCCGTGAACAGATGCTCCAGCAGGCAGAGCGCTCGCGCGCCTAAGAGGCCGTTTCGAAATTGATTTGTCAGGCGTTCAACTCGTCCAGCAATGCCTTGGCTTGCTTCAAATCGAGCGTATCGAAGCCCTCGGTGAACCAGTCGTAGATCGAGGCGAGAAGCTTATGGGCCGCCGGTCGCTCGCCTTGGTCGCGCCAGAGCCGTGCAAGGCTTGTTGCCGTGCGAAGTTCCCAGGATTTTGCCTTATGTCGGCGCGCAACTGTCAGGGCGCGCTCGAAACAGGCTTCGGCCTTGGTTTCTTCGGCCTCAGGAAGCATCAGTGCGATCTCGCCAGCGGTACGGTGTATTTCCGGCTCGGCCCATTTTTCCTGGCTCTTTTCCGTTCCTGCGATCGCGTCGTCGATGTGATGCCAGGCGTCTGTGAATTTCCCTAGTTCCGCATGCGCGCGCGCCAAGTGCAGCGACACGAAGGGCATATAAATTGTTGCCGCGGTCGACCGGTAGGCTGCGACCGCTGTAGTGAGTATCTCGATCGCATCCGACGGCTGGCCAGTCAGTGCCGACAGGCAGCCCTGCCAGATCAACCCATTCGCCTTCCAGTACAAAGAGCCTTTCTGTTCCGCCAGGGCGACGAGTTCGGCTGCTCGGACGCTTGCAGACGTGTAATGACGGCAGAGAATCAGGGTGGCAATTGAATGGGCTAGAGCATGCATCAGTGTGGCGGCCTGACCCATCTCTCGCGCACCTCTGAACGACTCGTCGACGTCCTTGAGGGCCGCATCGGGGTAACCCTGGAGCCATAGCGTCCGCGACCGCCACTCCAGGATAGCGACCCTTGCGTCGGTGCCAAAACGTGTTGCCAGCGCGCGGTGCTCCGCGGGATCATAAAGCGCGAGCGCCCGATCAAGATGCCTTCGTCCTGCAACCTGGTCCCCGGTAGACATCGCGGTCATTCCGACCATGCGGTGCGCAAGCATCAGCGGTCCCGTCATCCGTTGCTTTTCGGCGAGGGCCATGAACTGAGTTGCGAGAGCTCCGGCAGCTTCACCGTTGAACGCGGCCACATTGAGAACCCAGGCGCCGTAGAGCAAGGAGAACAGCAACAGTGGGTCCTCAGAAGGCTCACCCAGCGCCTCGGCCTTCTCGATCAGAAGGCGGGCATGATCGACCGCCGCCTTGGTATCGGGCGCCCCATAACCTTTGACATGCATAAGAACGGTCACGAGCTCGATTTGGTACTTGATCTGCTCGCGGCGCAGCGCGGATGTCTCTGGCAGGGTTGCCATCTGGCTAACCGCGCGGCTCAATTGTGCGGCTGCCTCGGCCAGCGCTGAGCGGGAGATTGAGCGCTGGCCGGCAACTCCCCAGAGCTTCGCTGCCCGCTCGATCATTCCTGCCTCCGAGTAGTGATGTGCTAACAACTCGGGGCGGTTTTGAGCTGCTTCCGGGAAAGCGTGTTCTATCGCCCCCGCTATGCGAGCGTGCAGGCTGCGACGCGGCTCGCGCAAAAGAGAGCCATAGGCGGCGTCCCGCACCAGCGCGTGCTTGAACAGATAGGAGGCTCCGGGCGGCACGCCCTGCCGGAATAGCAGCCCAGCGTCCAAGAGTTGGTCCAGCGCATTACATAGGCTGCGCTCGTTCCGCATCGCAACGGCAGCCAGCAAGGCATGCGAAAATTCCCGCCCAATCGCTGCGCCAATTTGTGCCATCTCCTTCGCTGAGCCAAGGCGGTCAAGTCGCGCCATCAGCGTTGCGTGCAAGCTCGAAGGGACAGCCAGAACCGAGGATGGGACCGCAGCAGCGGTCCTTCGCGCTTCGCCTTCGCTCCCAGCCTCTAACACCGCCTTGGTCATTTCCTCTACGAACAGCGGAACACCATCGGTGCGCTCGATGATCTCAGCCACGACATCTGCCGGCACCTGCTTACTGCCGACAAGGTCTGCAACGATGGCGGCTGCTTCGTTCTCCGCAAGCCGGTTCAGCTTCAGGCTGGTAACATCCGATTGCCCGGCCCAGGGCGCGCTGAATTCGGGACGGAAAGTCACGATAAGCAACACCGGAAGAGTTTTGATTTGGTCCACCGTCCGACCGAACACTTCCAGACTCGTGGGATCGACCCAATGCGCATCTTCGACGATCATCAGCACCGGCTGCTGCCTAGCCAATCCCGCGAGTTGTGTCGTCAAGGCCTCCAGGGTTCCTTGCCGGCGCTGTTCCGGGGTCAGCTCGATCGCGGGATATCGTCCATCATTCGGCAGCGACAGCATCTCGGCAAAGAGCGCGACGTCCTGGATGGAGGTTGAGGCCTGTGCGAGTACGGCATTGAGCTTGTCGAGCTTAGCTTGCGGGGTGTCGTCGTGCGCCAACCCCGCGGCGCGCTCCATCTGCCCAATGACCGGATAAAGTGCGCTGTCGGTGTGCTGCGGCGAGCAGAAATAGCGCAAGCTTGTGTGCGGCTCGCCGGCGAGGCTTTCCATCAGTGCGGCCGTGAGCCGCGATTTACCGATACCGGCCTCGCCGGAAAGGAGCACCACCTGGCCTTCGCCGGTCTTTGCTCTCGACCAGCTCCGCAGCAGCAACTCGAATTGTTCTTCCCGCCCGACGAGAGCGGTCAGGCCGGCCGCGTGCAGCGCCTCGAAGCGACTTGCCACCGAACCCGTCCGGAGCGCCGCCCAAGCCCGTACCAGCCCGCCGATGCCCCTAAGGTCCTTCGGCCCGAGGTCCGTGAGCTCAAAGAGATCGCCGAGAAGTTTTCGAGTGCTCTCCGCGATGACGACCATGTTCGGCTCGGCGATCCCCTGCAAACGCGCCGCGAGGTTCGGCGTCTCACCGATGATGCCGCGCTCCTGCGCCTCCCCCGATCCAATCAGGTCGCCGACTACAACGAGCCCGGTCGCAATGCCGACACGGGTTCGCAGCCAAACGGGTGAGTTGAGTGCGCTCACCGCAGCGACCAGCTCCAGCCCCGCCTGTACTGCCCGCTCGGCGTCGTCCTCATGCGCCTGCGGATAGCCGAAATACACGAGCAAGCCGTCGCCCATGTACTTGGCCACAAACCCGCCAAAGCGGCGCACGGCTTCGGCGGCGCATTTCTGATAAGCGGCAATGACATCGCGCAGGTCTTCCGGGTCCATGCGGGTGGAGAGGGCTGTCGAGCCGACAAGGTCCGAGAACATCACCGTGACTTGGCGGCGCTCGGCATCCTGCGCCTTCGGTTCAATCAACGCAGGCTGTAGCGACACCGGAACGGCACCGGCAAGCTCGGCAATAGCTTCCAGCAGCATCTTGCGATGGCCAAACGATGCGACGCCGAGGTCCTTGAGGTCGTCATTGGTCAGCCGGCCTAGCAGCTCGATGTCGATGTCGTTGGCGCGGAACATCTCCGCATACTGGGCGAGGCCGATCCCGCGGAGCCAACCGTCGATGTCCAATTTCAATCCCCCTAGGCCTTGTCAAAAGCAGTTTTTGAAAAGGGTTGTGTCTTGGGCGCCCGCCGTGATTCCAAGGGGTTTCCTGAACCAACTTGGATTCGCCATGTGGACGCCAACTACCCGACGACAGCATAGCCGCATTGTCACCCGATACCAGACCGATCTCACGGACGCAGAGTGGCGCGTGATCGCGCCGCACTTGCCAAAGCCTAGCGCGATAGGCAGGCCGCGCGAGTGGCCGATGCGCGAGATCATCAACGGCATCTTTTATGTCACGCGGCGGGCTGCCCGTGGCGCCTGCTGCCGAACGACTTGCCGCCATGGGGGACGATTTACCGCTGGTTCGCCGCTTGGCGCGACGATGGGCGATTTGAACGGATAAACCACGCGCTCGTGATGGCAGATCGCGAACGGGTCGGGCGCGACGCCAGCCCCTCGGCCGCGATCATCGACAGTCAGAGTGTCAAGACCACCGAGGCCGGCGGCCACGATGCCGGCAAGGACGCAAGCGCCACGCGCTCGTCGACACGGACGGACGTGGCCTCGTCCTCGAACCGCATCCGGCGAACATCCAGGATCGCGACGGCGGCGGACCGCTTCTGCGGGCTTCGCGCCGCATCTTCCCGTTCATCCAGCGGGTCTTCTCCGATAGCGGGTACGCCGGAGAGAAGATCGCCAAGGCCACCTTGATCGCGGTCGAGATCGTCCGCAAAAACCCCGATCAAGTCGGATTCGCTGTTAACCCGCGGCGCTGGGTCGTCGAGCGGTTCTTCGCATGGATTGGGCGCAATCGACGACTGGCAAAGGACTTCGAGGCCAGCATCGACTCCGGACGCGCCTTCCTCTACGTCGCATCTGTCATGCTGCTCACGCGTCGGATGGCTCGTGCTTCATGACTTTCGAAACCGACTCTAAGGTCAAAAGGTCAAAATCTGTGCAGAGTGCGTCGCCGCCACGCTTCCGGCGCAGGCTGTGTGAAAACGCGAAGGCGATCAATCGCGATAGAATAAGTTCTTCGTGCGCCGATACAAAGGCCGCCGTATCACTCAGCTATGATTCCGGGTACTCGTGGGAGAAAAGATAGGCCCGTTCGGGGTCGAACGTCAGCGCGACCTTCTCGCCGACGGATATCGTCGCATCAGGAGCCGTCAGCACGCGCATGGTACCGCCGTCGACGGTCTGGACGATGACGACATTTTCCTTGCCGTGGCGCTCGACGGCCCAGACCTCGCCCGGGATCGAAGGCGCCGCCGCTCCGTCCGATATCCGCATGTGCTGGGGCCGGACGCCGAGCCAATGGGTTGTCCCGCGCTCCCCCGCCCGGTCACGCAACCGTTCCGGCAATGCGACGCAGGAATTCTTCGCCTGCAGCTGCAACGCACCTGCGCCCTCGCCGAGCACGCCCTCGACGAAGTTCATCGCGGGCGAGCCGATGAAGCCGGCCACGAAGCGGGTGTTCGGCCTGCTGTAGATCTGGTCCGGAGAGCCGACCTGCTCGACCCTGCCCTTGTTCATCACCACGATGACGTCGCCCATCGTCATGGCTTCGATCTGATCGTGGGTCACGAAAACCGTGGTGACCCCGAGCGTCTTCTGCAGATGAACCAGCTCGGCCCGCAGCGAATTGCGCAGCGCCGCATCGAGCGCCGAGAACGGCTCGTCCATCAGGAACACCGACGGTTGCCTGACGATGGCCTTGGCCAGAGCCACGCGCTGCCGCTCGCCGCCAGACAGCGCACTTGGCTTCTTCGCCAGCAAATGGTCAACCTTCAAGAACTGCGTTGCCGACGAGATTCGCGCCTTGGTCTCGTCGGCGGACAACCCGGCATGCCTGAGGCTCATCTGAATATTGGCGAGCGCCGTCAGATGCGGATAGAGCAACGCCGACTGAAACACCATCGCCACGTTGCGCGCATGCGGCGGGAGGTCGGTCACTGATCTGCCGTCGAACCGCACCTGTCCTTCGGTCGGCGTCTCGAACCCGGCGATCATGTTCAACGTCGTCGTCTTGCCGCAGCCGGACGGTCCGAGGAAGACGACGAACTTGCCGCTTTCGAATTCCAGATTGGTGTTCTCGACGGCCGTCTCCGAGCCGAACACCTTCCGCAATCCTTCGAGCCTGATCGTGGTCATGCGCAATCCCGGGCTTGCCAATCAATGAATCGCATCGACCATGCCGAGCGATGCGATGTGGCGCTGCAGATAGTAGGCAACCAGCGCTGCCGGAACGATCGAGATCCACAGCGATGCGGAGAGCAGTCCCGGTTGCGGCTGGAGGAACAGGAATCCGGATACCGCGGTCGGCAGAGTCGCCGCATCGGTGCCGTTCACGAGCTGCGTCGCGAACACGAATTCGTTCCAGGCGAACAGGAACGACACCACCGCCGCGACCGCAATGCCGCTTCGCGCCATCGGGATCACCACCCGCAGCAACGTTCCAAGCCGGGAGAACCCGTCGATCTGCGCCAGCCGCTCGACCGGCGGCAGATTGCGAAAATATCCGATCAGCATCCAGGTCACAAACGGCACCGTCACCGTGAGATTGACGATGACTAATCCGAACCTCGTGCCGGTCAGGCCGAGCTGGATGAAGAGGATGTAGAACGGAATCAGCGTGGAGACCGGCGGTACCGCGACGGAAAACAGGATGGCCATCAGGAGCGCGGTCTTGCCGCGGAAGGAAAACCGCCCGAACGCATAGGCCAGTGGAACCACGATCACCAGGGTGATCACGGTGACGGCGGTCGCCACGATCAGGCTGTTGACGAGGCCATTGATCACCTGCGGCGCCTGGCCGGCCGGCATGAAATAGGTCCCGTTTGCATCGGTGAAGCCGAACCCGAAGATGTTGAAGAACGCCGCCAGGTGCGGATGGAGCGGAAGGATTGGCGCGGGAAACGCCACCGCCTCGACCGGCGCGAACAGCGCGGTCTTCAGCGTC
>Ga0210408_10006116_pt1 | contig 10436 bp, 9 predicted proteins | sample IncBWH4MmetaG_FD_155471 | JGI IMG/M metagenome (GOLD analysis project Ga0210408, IMG submission 155471) | Forest soil microbial communities from Barre Woods Harvard Forest LTER site, Petersham, Massachusetts, United States - Inc-BW-H-4-M | ecosystem: Environmental > Terrestrial > Soil >...
CCTCGTTGGAATCGACGAGCCCCTTCGGGACCGACCAGGCACCGTCGTCCTTCTTCGCCCAGAAAGGACCACCGGGGTGAACCAGGAACACCTCAAGACCCGTGTCTCGCCTGCGATAGAGGAGCAACCCTGCACTGACGAGCGGCATGCTCGAAATCAGTCCGGCCGCTCTCGCCCGCTCAGCTGCGCTCGACCCACTGATCGCCTTCCTTCACGTAGCGACGCTTGACCGCCGCCCAGGCGATGCGGTGCGCGGCTTCCTCCTGTCGTGGGTCTCCCAGGTGCTCGGTGAAAGCGTGATTGAAGGCCTCGCGGTAGATGTCCTGCGCGTGCTCGGGGAGGTGGCTGCGTACGGAGGTTGGCAGCTCGATGTTGCGGCTGTACGGCATGATGGCCTCTACGGGCTACGGGTTCGAGGGCTCTTCCTGAACCATGTGCTCGGCAAGGGCGCGTCAGTTTGCCACGAACGCTCCGGCTTCAGCCAACGACTGCAGCGAGGAATCACTCTCGCGAAGCCCCGAGTGCACTCCAGATTTGTCGCGGGCGCATAATTAGCATATGGACGAGCCACAGACGCTTCCGCCGAGGCCTTCAGACGGCTCGGTCATCGAAACCAGCTACTGGCACACGCTGGACGACGGCCGGGTGCAATGCGATGTGTGCCCACGAGCCTGCAAATTGCGCGATGGCCAACGGGGATTGTGCTTCGTTCGCGGGGCCGAAGGAGGGCGGGTCAAGCTGTTCACCTATGGCCGCTCGAGCGGGTTCTGTGTCGATCCCATTGAGAAGAAGCCGCTCAATCATTTCCTGCCGGGCACGAGTGTTCTGTCTTTCGGAACGGCCGGATGCAATCTGGCCTGCAAGTTCTGTTTCGATCCAGACACTCTTATTGCGACGACGCAGGGAACGCAGCGTATTGCGGACCTGTTCCAGCGTTGCGAGGAAAAGATAATCACTGAACATGGAAAGATCGGCATCCCGAATTCTCTAGCGGTGTGGACACGAGCGGCCGCGCCGGCACGCGTCTCGAAAGTATTTGTGCACCCTTACGCGGGTGAGTTGCTCTCACTCAAGGCCGCCTGTTGTCCTCCGATCCTCCTTACCCCCAATCACAAGGTCTTTGCAGCTCATCGCATCGATCTCGAGGTCCGGTTGGTCGAGGCTGGGAAGCTCTCAGCCGACGATTACCTAGTGGTCCCCAAGAGGCAACCCGGGCATGGTGTGCAGATTGACGTGGTGGAAGTGCTCGGAGCTCTGGAATGTGGATTTCGCTCGGCTCGAACGCGGCGAGTCACTGCCGAGGAGCTGATGGCCGAGGTTCGGAAAACAGGGACATCCGCCGAGCTTGGTCGAGCGCTTGGATACCACCCTGCGTACGTGAGGAAGTTACGTGGCATGCTGTCACGAGGATTGCTGAGCTTCGAGGGCTCCCAGGGAATCTGCATACATATCGAAGCTGGTCGCGTTAAATTCCGAGGGGAGCGCAGCGCTGGAGTTCCCGAATTCCTTGAGCTGGGGACCGATCTTGCGTGGTTGCTGGGATTTTATTGCGCCGAGGGATCAATTGGCCAACATCCAGGCCGCCCCAACAGTTTCCAACTCGTGTTCTCCTGCGGGCACCATGAGGTTGAACTGGTGGAGCGCACGGCGGGGCTCCTCTCGAAACTGTTCGGCGTACGGACGGTTATCGTCCATCGCCGCACCACTGTTACGGTAGAGGTTCGGAGTACATCGACCGCGCGGCTGTTCGAAGGTTTATGCGGCCGTGGCGCGAAGAACAAAAAGGTACCCGGACAGCTGCTCCACGCTCCGGTATTGGTAGTGCGGGCTTTTCTCGACGGATATCTTGCGGGGGATGGTTACCGTGGTCCGACTCACCTCGTGGCGGGCACTGTCTCGCGCAGTCTTGCGCTGGGATTGTACGAACTCGGACTACACCTCGACATACTACCGACGTTCTTTGTTCACGAGCCGGCGCCCACTACGCTCATCGAGCAGCGCGAGGTCCCCCAAGCCACTACGTATATCGTGAAGTTCAAACGGGATAGATACGAACAGCGGACTCTCGAGTCCGAGAGAACGAGCTGGCGAGATGCTGGCGGGCATTTCCTCGTACCCGTGCGGAGCACTAGCCCCGTTCCATACGAGGGAGAAGTCTACAACCTGGAAGTCGACGACCCCGATCACTCGTATCTCGCCCCCTTCATTGCCGTCTCCAACTGCCAGAATTGGGACATGTCCAAATCCCGCGAGATGGACACACTCGCCGACAGCGCGAGTCCCGAAGATCTCGCCCAAGCCGCTCGCAGACTCAGATGTGCCAGCGTCGCTTTCACGTACAACGACCCGGTCGTCTTCATGGAGTATGCCATCGACACGGCGCAGGCCTGCCGCGAAGCCGGGGTGAGGAGCGTCGCGGTAACGGCCGGCTACATGTGCACTGAGCCCCGCGCCGAATTCTATCGCTACATGGACGCCGCGAACGTCGATCTCAAAGGCTTCACCGAGCGCTTCTATTACAAGGTCTGTGGTGGCGAACTCGCTCCGGTGCTCGAGACGCTCCAATATCTGAAGCATGAAACGAAGGTATGGTTCGAGATTACGACGCTGCTCATTCCCGGAGAGAACGACACGGACAGCGAGATTGACCAGATGACGCAATGGATTGCCGGCAAGCTCGGCCCGGATGTGCCGTTGCACTTCACGGCATTCCACCCCGACTGGAAGATGCTCGACAAGGCGCCGACTCCACCCGCAACCCTTGTCCGCGCTCGCCGCATCGCGCTCTCGAACGGACTGCAATTTGTCTACACCGGCAATGTGCACGACCGCGAGGGCGGTAGCACGTATTGCCCCAGTTGCGGTACACGGGTGATCGAGCGCGACTGGTATCGACTCGGGGATTGGCGACTTACGGATTCCGGCGCCTGCAAGAGCTGTGGCAGCAACATCCCCGGAGTTTTCGCCGGGGCGCCGGGTAGCTGGGGCGCGCGTCGCGTTGCGGTGCGGCTCGCTTCGCGGTCAGCGGGACAACGCTGAAGTCATTCCTTGTGTCGACGTCAGGCGCGTGCCGTCGCGCAGCTGCAACTCTGGCGGCCTGCGGAGTAATTACTCACTGCACCAGCACTGATGGATCCTGCTCCTTCCACGTCACCACTCCGTAGCGGCTGACGATCACGTTAGCGCTCCAGAAATCCTCGGGGAGTCCCGCCTTGATCTTCAATGCGGCGAGGAAGTCCCGCGCCTCGGGCAGCTGCTGCCAGACCTGCGGGAGGAGCGTCGCGCGATGGCCTCCGTACTCCAGCGTCAATCCATCGAGGCCCGGACGAAGACGATTGAGGAGCTCCTCTTCGGAGGCCACGTCGATTCGCTCATCCACCGACAGCAACGACACCTCGAGCGATGTCGACGGAAGCTCGCTCGCATCGAGCGGACCAAAGCGCGGGTCGCGGAACGCCGCCGCGATGGCGTTGGTGCGCACGTCATCGCGCAGCGTCCGTAGCCGGTGCAGTGAGCCGACGCAGCCGCGCAGCTGGCCCGCTTGCTTCAAAGTCACGAAAGTCGCGGATGGCTGCTGCAGCATCGCGTGATTCATTGCCTCGAGCTTGGCTAAGCCGAGTTGCTCGGCGATCGCCGAACGGGCGAGAGTGAGCACCGCGCAGCCGAGATCGAGGTCTATCAAGGTGCAACCTCGCTGAAGAGGAAGGATCCGTAACCGACCACACGGGACTTGTCGCCGGCCGTGTCGCCGGAGTTGCGCAGGTCGAGCAATTCGGGCCGCAGGCCACGATGCCGGGCCACGGTGAGAAGGCCGTTGATCGGCAGGGCTCCGCAGGCCTGTTCATAGTCGAGCGTGGGCGAAAGAGTCAGCACGGTTTGCGCGCTCGCGCGGTCGAGGACGCGCGCCTCATCGTAGGAGTGATAATGGGAAAGATCGGAACTCACGACGATGAGCGTTTCAGGTCCATGCCAGAGCAGTTCGATGACTTCCGCCACCTGAGCCGCGGTCGCGTCGCCCACAGCGAACGGAACGAGACGAAAGCTCCCAAGCAGTACCTGAAGGAAGGGGAGTTGCACCTCGAGCGAGTGCTCGGGTTCATGTGCACGGTCGCTCTCCGTGACTTGCGGCAGAGTCAGGGCGCGAGCCACGAGCGCCCGGTCCACCTCGACTTCTCCCAGCGGCGTGGCGAACCCGTCGACGGATGGGACCGCCAGTCCGCGCAGCCGTACGCGGTGAGCCGGCCCCAGGAGCACCACGCGGTCGATGTTCTCGCAGCCGGCTGCTAGCCGCCGGTAGGCAGCGGCGGCGGTGGCACCCGAATAGATGTAGCCGGCGTGTGGAACGATCAGCGCTTTCGGTCGTACCGCGCCCTCCGCGAGTGGCGCCGTCCGCTCGAGATAGGCGCGAACCTCTGCGCCCAGCACTTCGGAGGACGCGGCGTAGAACATTCCGGCGACGGCTGCAGGGCGTACGGCGGACATGCGATTCTCCAGCGAGGCCCATATGACGCCACAGGCGCGGCGTGTCAACTGTGGGTGACCGCAAGCGCTGTCGTATCGATACGGACCTCACCTTCAGTGAAAAAGCGCCTCGAGCTTCGTGGACCCGGCGCCGAGCTCCACGATGTCGCCATGAGCCGGCACGAGCCACCGCGGCGGGTCCCGCTTCGCCTCGCGGGCCAGCCATTGCCGCAGTGATGGCCGGTCACGGACCATGAAAAGTGGCGCAATGCGATTGAGCCGCAGCCCGGGCGCCGTGCCGCTTAATTTGAAGAGCAGGGCAAACAGGGGGTGCGAGGGCAGGCGCGGCAGATTGAGGATGATGTCCGTGACATACCAGATGAGGCCGTCTGCGGTGCTCACCTTGATGAGTGTCTCGCCGGTCTTGAAGTAGGGCAGGTCGATGAGCGCGACGCGCTGCCCGGCGAGCGCGGCCGCTTCACCGAGAGGTCTGATTCCCGCGATGCCCGAAACCTTGGTGACCCGTGGCAGCGACTGCTGCGGGGCAAACACGGCCGCTTCCGGGAAGCGTGCTTTCCAGGGCGCAAGCCCGCGGGTGTGAAACGCGTTCGTGGCGATGACGGCCTGAACCGGGCCGCGCGATGCGAGCGCTGCGAAAACCTCATCGGCAGCATTGCAGGGCGGGCTGGCGACCAGCACGCCTCCACCCACATCCACGGCGAGCGCGGCCGCGGAGCCCGGTCCGAAGGAGTACTCGTAGATGGCCGTCCAGGGATCCGTGCTGAGCTGCACCCAGGATTGTCGCGCTGCCATATTGTGTCCCCGCGTGCCGAGCCTGACGTTGCGCGGCTATTGTGCGCCAGATCGGCGTTGCGCATCAGGCGGCGAGATGCGCCTGAACGACCACCGCTAGGACGGGCGCCTGCCCGGATACCAGTTCCACCGCCCCGCGAGCGCCATCACCGCCGGCACGATCAGTGCCCGGATCAGGGTCGCATCGACCAGCACCGCGACGCACAGCCCAAGGCCGATCATTTTCAGCACCGGGAGCGCGGCACTCACGAAGGCACCGAAGACCACCACCATGATGAGGCCGGCTCCGGTGATCACCGGAGCCACCGCGGCGAGACCCTCGACCGTGGCGCGGTTGTTGTCCTCATCGCGGTAGTACTCCTGCTGGATACGGAAGAGCAGAAACAGCTCATAGTCCATCGACAGCCCGAAGCTCAGACAGAACACCATGAGTGGAATCTCCAACGGGATGGTCGAAACCGGGTGCTCGAGTCCTATCAACGCGTTCAGCCAGCCAAATTGAAACATCGCGACCACCGCACCCATGCCGGCTGCCACGGCGAGCAGGTTCATGAGCACCGCCTTGACCGGCAGCAGGAAGGAACGGAAGGCCGCGAACAACATCAGCAGCGTCGCGCCGACGACGAAGGTGAAGACGCGCGGCAGACTGCGTGACATGGAATTCCTGAAGTCGTTGTAGGTCGCCGGGCCGCCGGTCACCATCACGCTGAAGGGCCCGGCGGGCGCATGGCTCTGCAGCTCACGGGACAGCTGCACGATGTCCGCGGCACTCGTGCGCTCGGCCGGCGTCACTTCGAAGAGCGCGGCCCGACCATCACGGCTCAAGAAGTGATCGGCGATATCGGGGTAGTCCTTGAGGGTTTGATCGACGTCGGCGTAGAGCTCGCGGTACTCATCGCGGCCGAGCCCTTGCTGCAGATTGACCGGCGAGCTCACATCGCCGATGCGAGGATCGCGCTCTAGCGCAGCGCCGTAGTCGAGCAGCGGCTCGAGGTGCGGTGCGGTGAGGATCGGCAGTCCATCGGTGCTCCGAACCAGCACATAGCTCACCGAGGAGGCGTTATTTCCGCGCACCGCGGCGAGCAGGTCCGCCCCCACGCGCGACTCCATGCCCGGCGGCAGGAACCAGCGCTCGTTGGCAAAGCCGGTATTGATACGCAGCACCGGGGCGGCCAGCGCGAGCGCACAACTCCCCGCGAGCAGCAGAGTGATGTAGGGATGGTGCACGACCCAGCTACCGAGTCGGCGCCAGAATGCGAGCAGCCGAGGCCGGCCGGTGCGGCGGGGTATCACCGGCAACCAGTCGATGCGCCGACCCAGCAGCGTCAGGGCCGCGGGCAGCAGCGTGAGTGCCGCGAGCACCGATACGCACACCACCAGTGCGCCACCGATGCCGACGCTACGGGTCTCGAGAATCGGACTCAGGAGCAGTGCCAGCAGCCCGATGATCACGGTGACTCCCGACCAGGCGATGGTGCGCCCGCCGCGCGCCATGGCGGCCGCGACACCGAGGCCGACGGAGGCCGCCGCCGCCTCGCGGTAATAGGTCACCATCAGCAGCGAGTAGTCGATACCGATCGCAAGGCCGAGCATGGTGACCACGTTGCCGAGCAGGTTGGACACCGGCATGACCTGGGCCAGCAGAAACGCGGCCCCGAGCGACACGGTCGTCGTCGCGAGCCCGGTGAGGAATGGCAGGCTCGCGGCGACCACTGTGCCGAATGCGATCAGCAGTATCGCCAGCGTCAGGGGTAGCGCGCGCTTTTCGGCGCGATTGCCGCCCGCGGCACTCCAGGTGTTCACGTCGAGGTCTGCTGCGGCGTTACCCGTGACTGCGAGGCGCGCGGCTGGATCGAGGCGCGCGAGTGCCGCGGCGCGCGGCGCCAGTGCGCGGCGTACCGCGACTACCGCTTGCTGGCGCTCGCTGTGCGTAACGGCCGTCAGGCCGACGAGCAGCGTCGTCACCCCACCGTCCGTTGAGCGCAGCCGCGCATCGCGCCCGTCGGCGTAGCTCGCGACACGCCGCACACCGGGAACCTGGGCGAGCACGCGGCCGGTCTCCTCGAGCCAGGCGAAGTACGGCGGCGCTGCAACCTGCAGATGCGGGGCGCTCACCGCCACCACGAGCGGATCGAAGAATGGAGTGTTGAATTCGCTACGCAGCGCTTCGGCGGCTCGTCGCGACGGGCTTCCGGGCACGCCGCCCTCGACGCCGAGCGTCACCTGGGGAAGCCGATACTCGCCCCAGGCGCCCAGCAGGATCGCGATCAACCACGCGGCGAGGACCAGCGATGGATGGCGCACCACGGCGCTACCGGACGGTGGCGGAGGCCCCTCGAGACCCGCATCAGCGGCGACTGGGGCGGACACACCCATCGCGCGCGCCTCGGCTGGGGATGCAGTGCTCGGTTCCTCCACTAGAAGCTCGCGAGACTGATGGCGCCAGCCTTTCCGGTGAGTTCCGACGAACGCGGACCCGATCTTACCCGGCGCACCCAGGCTTGGGTATCTCGGCTGTGAGGATGTGGAAGGCGACGCACGCTATAGTCGATGAGTCAAGATGACCCGTGCGAGAGAGGTCGTGGCTCATGGTGCGGAATCATTCACGGGATGTCGCCCGCTCGTGCGCCATCCTGCTCTGCAGCCTCGCGCTGACCTCACAGATCGCCAGTGGCGCCTCGGCCGGATGCATCGCGGAGTCAGACCGCGTGCGTGCCCGGCAACTCGGAATAGCACCCGGGGTCCTCGCACCCGGACCGCTGAATGCGATCACGGATGTGGATGGTGTGCTCGTCGGGCAAACCACACTGATCGCGGGCGACAGCATTCGCACCGGCGCGACCGCCATTCTGCCCCACGGTGGCAACCTGTATCAGAGCAAGGTACCGGCGGGGGTGTTCGTGTTCAATGGGTTTGGAAAGTCAGCCGGCCTCAGCCAGGTGGCCGAGCTCGGCGAGATCGAGACTCCCATCGTACTCACGAACACACTGTCAAGTCGCCACGGGCATGGAAGCGATTCTCGACTGGACGCTGGCGCAGCCCGGGAATGAGAAGGTGATGAGCGTCAATGCCGTAGTCGGTGAGACCAATGACGGCTACCTCAATGACATTCGCCGCCGCGCCTGACATCGGCGCAGATCCGCGAGGCCATCAAGTCCGCGCGCGGGGGCCCGGTCGAGGAGGGCGCGGTGGGAGCCGGAACCGGTACCGTCGCCTTCGGTTGGAAAGGCGGGATCGGCACCAGCTCGCGGCGTTTGCCGGCGGTCGCTGGCGGCTGGACGGTGGGCGTGCTGGTACAGACGAACTTCGGCGGCGTGTTGACCGTCGACGGCCGCAGGATCGGCGAGGAGCTCGGCAAGTTCTACCTGAAGGATGAGCTTGCCGGAAAGAGCGCCGACGGCTCGATCATGGTGGTCGTCGCGACCGACGCCCCGCTCTCCGATCGCAACCTCACACGCCTCGCACGCCGCGCCGTCGGCGGAATCGCCCGCACGGGCTCGAGCTTCAGCAACGGCTCGGGCGACTACGTCATCGCTTTTTCCACGGCGCGCGATGGTCAGCGCACGGCGAAGAAGCGGGCGGACGTCGCGCAATTTGCCGAGCTGTCGAATGACAGCGTATCGCCCCTCTTCCAGGCGGTGGCCGAAGCGACCGAAGAGGCGATTTACAACTCGTTATTCATGGCGACAACCACCCGCAGCCGCAACGCCCTCACCGGCAAGGAAATCGTGGTCGAGCGGCTGCCGCTCGCCCCTTTCCTCAAGAGCGCGAAGCTGGCCTGCCGATAGCCAGCGGGCGGGCCGAGTTCACGACGCAGCGATCGAGTTCGTAGCCGCCGACGGGTCTCGGCGAGCCGGCGCTGCCTCCGGTCATTCCGGCGCTGACCAACGCGATATTTTCGGCGACCGGCAAGCGCATCCGCTCGTTACCGGTGCGTTTGACTGCCTGAGGCCTGTCGCGCCCGAGCCGCCGGCAACCCTCGCGCGCTCGCGAGCATCTGGGGCTGGATTTGGACCTTCAGCTCCCCGAGGGCCGTCAGCGTGCCCAGCGATAGACCGCGCCGGGGAATGGCGGCTTCCATTGCTCGAAAGCACCGGTGATGAATAGCGTGCCGCTATCGCCCGGTCCAAAGGCGACATTCGTGACGTACGGGGTCGGCACGGCAATCGTGTGCACGAGCTTTTTGTCCTCATTCACTACGAGGACCCGGCCTGAGCCGTTTTGCGCAATGTAGTAATTGCCGTCCGGGCCGAGCTTGAGACCGTCCGGGCCGTTGTAGGGATCCTCATCCGGCGTGGGCGGGGCCAGATCCTTGAGGCGCGCCCAGACCGTGCGCGCGCCAAGCTTGCCGTCTGCTCCGATTGGAAAGCTGAGAATGCGAGCGGCAAGCATTTCCGCGACCAGCAGGTGCTGGTGATCGTTGGTCAGGGTCAGTCCATTGGAATAGTGAATGGTGTTGGCAACTTCGGTGACGGTGTTGCCGTCAGCAGTCATGTGCAGCACCGCGCCGGTGATCGCGGCCTTGATGTCATAGACGCCGGAGGCGGAGAAGTAGATGCCTCCATGACCATCGGCTGTGAAATCGTTGGGGCCAACAAAGGGTTTGCCGCTGCTGTCCGCGTGAATGGTCCGGGCCTCCTTGCCGCTAGCATCGAGTTCCACCACGGAGTTGGCATCGTAGCAGGCAACCAGCAGGTGGCCCTTGAACGGGATCAAGGCGCTCGGCCCGCAGCCATCGGCGTGCCAGTAAACCGCGGTGCGTTTGCCATCCGAGTACTTGATGTTGCTCAGTGCATATTCCACGTAGAAGAGTCTGCCGTCACGCCACAGCGGTCCTTCGGGATAGCGAGCCTGCGGGTCTATGGTGGTGAGCTCTTCCGCCGGAGCAGACGCCGCGGCAAGACCAACGATGAAGAGTGCAAGTCGGCTCGCCTTGCCACCCGCCCACCGAGTGCGTTCGCTTCCTGAGCGGATGATGCGCCCCGAGCCAAACATCTTTTTCCCCCACACGGCGCTTTCGTGGCCCTCAGCCTGTCGCCCGTCAACGACGCACGCCACCGCTATGCATTTTTATCATGGGCCAATCGTCTTTGCGTTAAGAATTCCGCGCGCACGGCCTGTGGAGCGTGCCAACAGGCGCAGCGCTCCAGCAGGGGGCAGCC
>Ga0210408_10006118_pt1 | contig 10434 bp, 3 predicted proteins | sample IncBWH4MmetaG_FD_155471 | JGI IMG/M metagenome (GOLD analysis project Ga0210408, IMG submission 155471) | Forest soil microbial communities from Barre Woods Harvard Forest LTER site, Petersham, Massachusetts, United States - Inc-BW-H-4-M | ecosystem: Environmental > Terrestrial > Soil >...
ACGGCGGCGCGGAGTACCAGGATCCCGGCGGCCAGGAAGACCATTCCGGCCAGGACGAAGTAGTGGATCAGCCGCCTGCTGATCACCATCCCGAACACGATCGCGGCGATCACAGCCCCGCCAAGCTCGGGAACGTAAAGCAAGCCCAGCTGCAGGGGCGTGTAATGCGGGGCGAGCACCGTGCCGGTCAGCGTGACCGCCGACACCGAGGCGGCCGCCGCGCAGACCACGACCACGATCCCGCTCAGCGAGATGGTGCTGTTCAGGTTACGCACCGTAAGCAGCGGACGCCTGCCGCGGTATTGGTAGGCCAGCAACAGTGTGATCAGCACCACCCCGCCAAGCAGCGGGACCGCCGCGACGGGATCCAGGAACCGGTGGGTGAGCAGCTCCGAGGCACCCCAGAACGCCGCAACCGAACCGGCCGCGGCCAGCCCGATCGCGGCCGGATCACGGGGGGCGCTCGGGTTAGCCGGCGGGGCGTCCTCGAACGTCAGCAGCGACAGCAGCAGCGCCATCACGGCGACGCCGGCGACAACCCAGAACAGCGGTCGCCAGGCATGGAACGACGCCTGGGCGCCGCCGATCAGCGGGCCTGCCGCGACCGCGCCGAAAATGCACATGTCCAAGATCATCACCGTCCAGCGCAGCTTGTTCGCTGGGTAACCCAGGAACAGCGGAGGCGCCGCCGCGATCAGCAGCAGGCCGGTGCTCAAACCCTGCAGCACGTGCCCTGCGATGAACATCGCCGGGCTGGTCGCGGCCGCCGCGAGCACCGAGCCAGCCACCAGCATGGTGCCGTAGACCAGCAGCATCCGCCGCTGGGGCAGGAGCTGGGAGAACTGCACCGCCACCACCGTCCCGGCCGCATAGCCGGCATTGGCCAAGCCCGACGTCAGGTTCACCGCCTGCAGGCTCATGTGCAACTGCACGGCGATGATCGGCGCGACCGGCGGCAATGCAGACGACAGGCCCAGGTACGGGGTCAAGAACAAGATGACCATCGCCGCCGCCGCAGGGTAGCGGCCAGCCAGCGGGCCCGGCTGAAAGCGCGCCGCGCGCGGGCTTGGAAGCAGCGGGCCGGGCAACGTCTGTGTCAATGCCATTCGCGCATGCTGGCCGGCCGCCGGACGACCCGACATCGTTAAACCGGATAATCGGTTGGGTGCGGCTCCGCTGAAGTGAGTTACGTTCCACGGCCTTGGCTGTTCGGGCTGCTGACCTCCGGCTACATCCAGGGCGGCAGTGAGCCTGGCCGCCCTGCTTGCTCTCAGCGGCGAGCTAATGTCGCAGCCCTCAGCCGCACGAGCGGCGAGGCCAAAAATGTGCAACTCGATGACCAGCGACTGCTAGATCCGGGGAGCTCCCGGAGCCAACGAAGACAGGCGCCCAGCGTGATCCTCCACGGGACACCCGATCCGCTGCGCAAGGTCAGAACCCTGTGGGTGCCGAAAACCTGCTCCACATCATGCGACCAGGTGATGTTCGTTGAGCGCAGGAATTGCGACCAGGTCGGCCCGCTCCGCCGTGTAGGGTCGACGCCGCTGGCCTTGAGGATCTCCCACACGGCCGACGCTGCGATGTTAACGGCCAGGCCAGCCAGCTCACCGCGAATCCTCCGGTACCCCCATTCGGGGTTTCGCGGGCCAGCCGGAGGATCAGGGCTTGGATGTTCCGCCGGGTCGCAGGTCGGCCGGCCCGTCGCCATGCGCACCGGAAGGCCGTCCGGGACCGTCACGCCAGCAGTCTGCGGCCGGCGGCAGTGTCAACGGGGCACAGGCGGGATCGCGGCCTGGGCGATGATGGAAGGTAGTCGCAACGACAGCAGCTCCTGCCCGGCCCGGGCCAGCGGTGGGCCGGGCAGAGGCTGATGTGTCCGCCCAGATCCGCCAGGCGCTGAGGGCCGACCGGTTCGACCGGGCATACGCCGCCGGAGTCCGGCTCAATCGCCGCGACGCAGTGGCCGCCGCCCGCCATCCGCGCACCGATACCCGGGCGTCCTGAGCCGTGACCGTCCGCGGTGCGGAGGGGTCACGAAGGTCCTATGAGGCGGGTGGGCACGGGCTTACTCAAACAGACCTGCGCGATGCCGACACCCCCGGAAAACCCTCGATCGGCTGCTGCCGCCGCGGCTCAGGACGCTGCGGTGCCAGCGCCGCGCCGGTCCTGGGTGGCGGTCCTGGCCTGCCGGCGGTTGAGTTTCGCGCCTGCGGCGTACGCCTGGTCGAACCGGTCGGCTCCCAGCGTCTGGCGGATCTGGGCGGTCAGGTCAGCCTCCCCGCGGCGAAGCAGAGGCCAGGCCTGCAACCCCACCCGCCGACGCAGGCCATCGGCTGCCCCCGCTAGCAACGCCGCCCGTTCGGGGTCCCCCTCGGCGAACGCCAGCCGGGCGAACGCGGCCAGGCACAGGGTCATGTTCTGGGTGCTGTAGGCCGCCAGGCTCAGATCCAGCCCTTCATCCAGCAGCGTCCGGGCCTCGTCCAGCCGGCCCCGCGCGACGGCCAGAGTGCCCAGCGCCACCCGGGAGGCGGCGGTGAGCCAGGCGTTGTCGAACCGCTGTCCCAGGTCGCGCATCTCGGTCAGGTGGTCGAGGGCGTCGTCATAGCGCCCGACGGTCGTCTCCACGAAGCCGGCGGTGTAGGCCGCCAGCGCTGTCCAGAACGGCTCGTCCTGGCCACGAAGCTGCTCCAGGGACATCAATGCCCCCCGCAGAGCACCGTCGAAGTCGCCGACGATCCCCGAGATCGACGCCATGACCAGCTCGGACACCGCGCGGAGGTAGGTGTCCCCGACCCTGCCGAGCAGCGGTGCCAGCCGTTCGCGGTTCGCCAGCGCCGCCGCGTCGTCGCCCACCTCGTTAGCAATCACAGCCGCCGTCCACAGCAGCTCGGCCCGGTCCCGGAGGTCCAGGGAGTCGGCCGTGGGCAGGAGCTGGCCGACCCAGGAGCGGGCCTCGCCCTGATGGTCTTGCAGGAACCAGAAGAGCCACAAGACCCGGAACAGGTGGGGCAGCGGCCCGCTGTCATGGGCCAGGTACCAGCGCACCGCGGCGGCCAGGTTGCCTGCCTCGGCCGCCAGCCGGCCGGCCCACTGGCTCTGCCCTGCGCCCCGTAGCGGCCGGTCCGCTTGCTCGGCCATCGCCCGGTAGTAGCCGGCATGCCGGCGCTCGACCTCGGCGGCGTCGGGCCGGGCGGCCAGCCGTTCGGCGATGAACTCGCGGACGGTCTCCAGCATCCGCGACCGGAAGCTGAGCTCCGTGCGGTCCAGATGGACCAGGCTGTGCCGGGCCAGCGCCTCGGTCAGCTCCAGCGCCCGGTCTTCATCCAGGTCGGCTACCTGAGCGGCGGCCTCGACGGTCCAGCCGTCGGTGAACACCGCCGTGACCTCTAGCAGCGACCGCTCGGCGTCCTTCAGCAGACTGACGCTCCACTCCACCGTAGCCCGCAGGGTGCGCTGCCGCTCGGGCACGTCTACCGCACCGGTTCCCAGCGCGTCCAGCGACCGGGTCAGCCGGCCTAGCAGCGCGTCCGGGTCGAGCAGCCTGGTCCGGGCGGCCGCCAGCTCGATGGCCAGCGGCAGCCCTTCCAGCCGCCGGCAGATCTCCGCCACCGCCACGGCGTTTCTCTTAGTGAGGGCGAAGCCGGGGTGCACGGCCCGGGCCCGGTCCACGAACAGCGCCACGGCCGGTATCGCCGCCAGGGCATCGATCGGCTCACCGGCCGGGTCGGCGGGCAGAGGCAGCGGCGGCACCGGGTACTCCCGCTCGGCCCGCAGCCCCAGTACCGTCCGGCTGGTCGCCACGATTACCACGCCAGGGCAGCGGGCCAGCAACTCGCCTAGGTCGGCGGCAACCTCAATGACCTGCTCGAGGTTGTCAAGGATGAGCAGCCACGGGTCGTCGCCGAAGTACTCGACCAAGGCCTCCAATGGCGAGCCCGTTCCCGCCAGCTCAGCCCCCACCGCACGGGCGACGTCGGCCAGCATCAGCTCGGGCCGGGTAACCGCCCCGAGCGCGACGAACGCCGTCGCCGCCCCGAAACGGTCCGCGAGCCGTTCGCCCACGGCCACCGCCAGCCGGGTCTTACCGATCCCGCCCGGCCCGGTGAGGGTCACCAGTCGCACGTCGGGGCGCCCGGCCAAACCGGCCACCTCCTCGATGGTCCGCTCCCGCCCGACCAGCGAGGTGGTGCTCACCGGCAAGGGATGCGGCCGGCGTGCGGTGGGTTGGGTCGCGGCTGCGGCCAGGCTGCCCGCGGTGAACCGCTCGCTCAGCAGCACGGCCAGGTCGTCGCGCACCAGCCGCCCCAGCTCGGCTGGCGTGCCGAAGGTGCGGTACGAGGCCTGCTGCCTGATCCGCGCCAGCAGATCGGTCAGCCGCGGCTCGCGGTCCGGCGCCGGGGCCTTGACGTACAGCAGCCGGGGTAGCCCGTGCGACAGGTCGAACTCCTCTTCCAGGCCCGAGACCTGCGTGCCCGGGCTGATCTGTCCGTAGCGCTGCCAGTACAGCCCGATGAACACGTCGCTTTGCGCCAGGTAGGCCCGGTATAGCTGCTGGGGAGGGTGCGGCCGGGCGCCCAGCTCGAACAGCACCGGCGTCAGCCGCAGCGCCGAGATCGCGCGTGAGACCGCCCGCCGCTCCTCGGCCAGCTCACCCAGCGTCGAACTCACGAACACCCGCAGCCGCCGGTCCGGCGTCCAGATCTCCATCTCACCCGGCGACCCCGCACTCACCGATCGCCCCGGCGTCTGGCCGGCCAGACGGGATGAGTCGAGATGATGGCCTGGTCGGGGTCGTAGCTGGCCTTTATCTGCTCCAGGCGGTGATAGGCGGAGCGGGAGAGCACGGCGTCGGCGCCGGCCGGGGTCTCGGTGAAGTTGTAGTAGTCGTAGCCGGCGTGCCACGGGGCGAGGGTGTCCTTGACGGCTCGCGCGTGCGCGCGCACCGCCTCGATCGCTTCGGGAGTGGGGGTGAGGCCGCCGGCGAAAACCAGGTATTTGGCGTCGATTTTTGGCTGGGGTCCGCCGCCGGGGGCGGGGCGGGCGAGGGCGCCGCCGAGGTGGCGGACCTCGACGCTCGTCAGCGGCGTGTCGGCGTCCGGGCCGGCCAGCGCCACTAGGGCGTCGATCGCACCGGCGGGGGCGTCGGCCAGGAATTCGCCGTCACCCAGGCCGGGTACCGGCTGGTCGGGATCCATATGGAGTTGCCCGAGGGCGGGGGCGGGGATGGTGGCGAAGGTGTCGAGGTCCGGGCCGAGCTGGCGCAGTGGCCGGATCAGCTCGGCGCCCGCGGCCGCGTCGCCGAGGTAGGCGGCCTCCACCAGCGCGAAGGCCCTGCCGCGCAGGGGTTCGGGAACCACGGGAAGGGGCGGGAAGCGCAGGATGCGGCCGATGGAGGTGACCTCGTCGGGTACGGTGCCGGTCCAATCCCGCCAGGCGTTCAGGACCTGCGCGCTGCGCTGGATCGGGAAGAACAGCGCTCCGGCCCACAACTCCCGGACCGGGTAAAGGCTCATCTCCAGCGCGGTCGTCACGCCCACGCTGCCGCCGCCGCCTCGGACGGCCCAGAACAGGTCCGGCTCGTGGCCCGCGTCGGCGCGTATCGCGCGGCCGTCGGGGGTGACGATCTCCGCCGCGGTGACGCTGTTGGCGGCTAGCCCGTAGCGCCGGGCCAGCCAGCCGAGCCCGCCGCCGAGCGTGTAGCCGATCACGCCCACGTTCGGCGAACTGCCGGCCAGCGCGGCCAGGCCATGCTGGCCGGCCGGGACGGTCACGTCCTGCCACTGGGCTCCGGCTTCGGCGCGCGCGGTACGGGTGGCCGGGTTAATGTCCACCCGCCGCATGCGCAGCGTCCTGAGCAGCATGGCCCCCTCGAGCGGCTCGAGCGGCTCGGAGCCGTGGCCGGTCCCCTGCGGGGCGATGCGCATCCCGTGCGCGCGGGCGAACCGGACTGCCAGGGCCACGTCGGCGGCGGACGCGGCGACCACGACGACAGAAGGCCGCTGGTCCGCGGCGAGGTTCCAGGCCCGGCGCGCCTCGTCGTAACCGTCCTCGCCCGGGACGAAGACGTCGCCGGTGATGGCGGACTGGAGCGTTTCCAGGGTACGGCCGACGATGGCGCTCGAGGTGTTCATTACGTCCTCCTGGTGAGCGGGGCCTGTAGGTTCGCGGAAAATGAGGCTTGTCGCTGGCCGGTGCCCCTGTCCAGTGCCGCCGGGATGGCGGGCCCCGGTACCGCCATCGCGGCGACATCGGCTCCGCCGACGTTTCCCGACCGGTGATGGCGACGTTCATCTGCACCGATCAGGCAATCTCCGCAGCGCCCGGGCGGGACGGCTTGCTTTTGTCGCGAGTTGGCGATGTCTTTTCGATCGTGGCGATCACGCTAAGATCGCCGCGCCCCCGCCCGCATCCGCAAGGGGCCATAGCCTTCGCCTGTGACCTGATAGCCACCTGATAGCCGACCACGCGCCGATGCCGGTGCGGCAGGCGGAATACGCGTTCCATTACGGCCTCGTGGCCGCATCACGGTGTGCGCTAGCGCCGCGCGTAGGAGGCCTGTAGCGTAAAGGCTCGCGGAGGAGTTGTACTCTCCGGCTGTTTCCCGTGGGGCTGAGATGCTGCTAGATCGTCTTGCGGAACGTGCGGCGCTCAGCAGGCTGCTCGATACGGCGCGTGGCGGGCGCAGCGGCGTGCTCGTGCTGCGCGGGGAGCCGGGAGCCGGCAAAACCGCGCTTCTGGGCTGCGCCATCGAGTCAGCGGCCGACCTGCGCATTTCCCGGGTCGCCGGGGTCGAGTCGGAGATGGAACTTGCTTTTGCCGCCCTCCATCAGTTGTGCGCCCCGATGCTCGATGGGCTAGAGCGGCTGCCGACCCCCCAGCGTGAGGCGCTCGGCGTGGCGTTCGGGCTGCGCGCCGGGCCGGCACCAGACCGGTTCCTGGTCGGCCTGGCGGCGCTCAGCCTGCTGTCGGACACGGCTGAAAAGCAGCCGCTGTTGTGCGTTGTCGACGACGCGCAGTGGCTGGACCAGGCCTCGGCGCAGACGCTCGGGTTCGTGGCGCGGCGGCTGCTAGCGGAGCCGATCGCGCTGGTGGTCGCGGCGCGCGAGCCAGGCGAGGAGTTCCGGGAACTGCCGGAGCTTCTGGTTCAGGGCCTCCGCCATGACGATGCGCGGGAGCTGCTCGGCACGGTGATCATGGGACCGCTGGACGAGCAGGTACGTGAGCGGGTGGTCGCGGAGACGCACGGGAACCCGCTCGCCCTGCTGGAGTTGCCGCGAGGCTTGACGCCGGCCGAGCTAGCCGGCGGGTTCGGCTTGCCCGACGTGCCGGGGCTCCCGGGGAAAATTGAGGATAGCTTCCGGCGGCGGCTCGAGGCTCTCCCGCCCGCCGCTCAGCGGCTGCTGCTTGTCGCCGCGGCAGAGCCGGGCGGCGACCCGGTGCTGGTGTGGCGGGCGGCCGGGAGGCTCGGGATCGGGGTGGAGGCAGCGGCAGCCGCCGAGACCAGCGGGTTGCTGGCCATTGGCGAACGGGTGACCTTCCGCCACCCGCTGGTGAGGTCGGCGGTGTACCGGGCCGCGGCATCCCCGGACGACAGGCGGGCCGTGCACCAGGCCCTGGCGGACGCTACTGACCCGCTGACCGACCCCGAACGCCGGGCTTGGCATCGTGCCCAGGCGGCGCCCGAGCCCGATGAGGAGGTAGCGGAGGATCTTGAGAACTCGGCAGGCCGGGCGCAAGCACGCGGCGGGCTCGCCGCGGCAGCGGCCTTTCTGGAGCGCTCGGCCGTGCTGACACCGGACCCGGCGCGGCGGGCGGAGCGGGCGCTGGCCGCGGTGCAGGCCAAGTACCAGGCGGGCGCGCTCGACGCAGCGCTGGGATTGCTGGCCATGGCGGAGTCGGGGCCGCCGGACGAGTTCCGGAGCGCCCGGGCGAACCTGCTGCGCGGTCAGATCGCGTTCGCGTCCAGGCGCGGCAGCGATGCTCCGCCGCTGCTGCTGAGGGCGGCCCGGCAGCTCGAGCCGCTCGACCCGCGGCTGGCGCGCGAGACCTACCTGGAGGCGCTGTCCGCCACGCTGTTCGCCGGCCGTCTGGCGCTCGGCGGCGGTATGCGGGAGGTGGCCGAGGCCGTGGCTGCGTCCCCGCCGCTGCAGCCCGCGCGCGCATCTGATCTACTGCTTGACGGCCTGGCCCTGCTGATCACTGACGGTCACGCGGCGGGGATACCGCTGCTCAAGCAGGCAGTGAGCGCGTTCCGCAGCGCAGATGTCAGCCGGGAGGAGGGACTGCGCTGGCTGTGGCTGGCCTGCCAGGCCGCCGGGCTGGTATGGGACCACGAGAGCTGGGATGTGCTGTCGGCCCGCCTGATCATGCTCGCCCGTGAGGCCGGCGCGCTCACGGTGCTGCCCATCGCGTTCAGTACGCGGGCGGGGGTGCACCTGTTCGGCGGAGACTTCGCCGTGGCCGCATCGCTGGTCGCGGAGGTGGAGTCGGCGACAAAGGCAACCGGGAGCAGGATCGCGCCGTATGCGGCCGTAGCGCTGTCCGCTTTCCGGGGCCGGGAAACGGAAGCCTTCGAGGAGATCGACGCCGGCACGAAGGACGCCACGCTCCGGGGCGAAGGCGAAGGACTCAGCCTCATCCAGTGGGCGACCGCGCTGATATGCAACGGCCTCGGCCGTTACGAGCAGGCGCTGGCCGCGGCGGAGGAGGCGAGCCGGGATTCGCACCTGCTCTGGTTCGCCAACTGGGCGATAGCTGAGCTCGTCGAGGCGGCGACGCGAAGCGGGATGCCCAGGCGCGCGGGCGACACCCTCGCCCGGCTTTCGGAGATCGCCGGCGCCTGCGGGACCGACTGGGCGCTGGGCATCGAGGCCCGCACGCGAGCGCTCGTGAGCGAGGGCGAGGACGCCGAAGCCCTCTATCAGGAGTCGATCAGCCGCCTTGGCCGTACTCGCCTGCGCGTGGAGCTCGGGCGCGCTCATCTGCTGTACGGCGAGTGGCTGCGCCGCCAGCGGCGGATACGTGACGGCCGTGACCAGCTACGCAGCGCGTACGAACTCTTCAGCGTGATCGGCGCCGAGGCCTTTGCCGAGCGGGCGCGCATCGAACTGCGTGCGAGCGGCGGGTACGCCCGCAGACGCGCCGCCCAAGCCCCAGACACCCTGACCGCGCAAGAAGCGCTGATCGCGCGGCTCGCCGCCGGCGGTGCCTCCAATCCGGAGATCGCCGCCCAGCTGTTCATCAGCAGCGCTACCGTCGCCTACCACATGCGGAAGGTTTTCACCAAGCTCGGCATCAGCTCGCGCAGCCAGCTTGCGCGCACGCTTCCCGCGGTCGCCGCGGGGCCCGGCGGCATCGGCGCCAGCTGAGCGACCAACATCTGGCCGGATTCCGCCGGCATGCTGACGCGCGGGCATAATCTCACCCCGCGTCAGCCGGTTGAATACTGCAAGATTCGACGCGAGCTTGGGATCCGATGCAGCCAGCTCGTTGGCTATGGAACTCAGGGTCCGCTGCTCCCATGCACTCAGGCTCACAGCCTCCACCTCCGTCAAGCCGTGCCAGGCCGCTGCACCCGGTCAGGCTCGCTGGTCCTCCAGTTCCTCACATCGTCAAGACGGCTAACGGAGTCAAGCATGGTTCGCGCGGCGGTCCCTGCCGTGGGCGGCGGACTGGAAATCACGCCGACTTCGACTGCGAGCGGCTCGCGTCTACCGAACCCGTAGCGAGGCAGCCTGACCACCTACTGCATCACCCAGTGCCGCGGCCGCTCGCCGATAGCCCCGCCTGGCACATCTGCCGCACCCGGCGGCGGTCGCGCGGTGTAGTCAGCGGTGCGGGAGCAGATTCCCGCACCCTGTCGCTAGCCATCACAGGCCAGGTGACGGACCAAAGAGCGAACACTTCGCGGAAGACCTGGGAGCGTTCACCCTTCTCCTGTTACTCTTATTGCATGATTTCCCCGATCCGGGGAGATTTCACCGGTTTTCGTGTTCAAGTCCCTCGGACACGTTAAATCCCCATGAGCGGCCGTTCACGGGCATGCTCGATCGTCACCCGGGCCCGGCCTCCCGCCGCGGCGGGCTCTCTTTCTCGGTTTTTGCCTAGGCGGTCCTCCTCCCAGCGGCCCGATGCTGGCGGTCTTCGGCGATCAGAACCGCTGGCGCGTCGCGGTCACCGGCGCGCACGGTCTTCTCGTCCGGGTCATAGGTCAGCACTGTGCCTCCTGCACGCAGCCGGTCGATCATGGCCGCGGTGCAGGCCGGGCCGGTCAGCTGAGCCAGAGCCCGGTTGCCAGGATCCTGCCCCGCATCACCGGCGAGGAGGATGGCCAGGGCAGCCAGGTGCGGCAGGACCTGATCCTCGCGAACGTAGGTGTTCTTCGGCCGGGCGGAATCGGGGACCGTGGCGCTGGAGTAGCCGTGCCGGCACCGG
>Ga0210408_10006120_pt1 | contig 10432 bp, 7 predicted proteins | sample IncBWH4MmetaG_FD_155471 | JGI IMG/M metagenome (GOLD analysis project Ga0210408, IMG submission 155471) | Forest soil microbial communities from Barre Woods Harvard Forest LTER site, Petersham, Massachusetts, United States - Inc-BW-H-4-M | ecosystem: Environmental > Terrestrial > Soil >...
GCCGATGGAGTTACCCCGAGTTCCGCGGCCGCCTTACGGAAGTTGCGGTGTTGGGCAACGCTCAGGAACGCCTCCACGCCGTCGAGGGCGCCTTGCCTGACTGTGAAGCTCTGCTTCATGGCTCATCGACATTATCGCGGGTAGTCGCTCACGGGAAGCGCCTTACATCCGAGCTGCGATTGCGGCGCACCGCTGATGTCGAGCTCCGCCATTCGCGACATCGAAGCGACCGCCGTGATTGAAGAAACGGGACCGATAAGAGCAATCCGTAACGTCGTCTTGGCGCTCACCCTAACTCTGATAGGAGCTACCTCAATGACTCATCCGTCCGTTGCCCAAGCACAAGCCGTCTCGCCCACAACCACCGGGGTCATGGTCATCCTCACCGTGAAGGCGGGTATCACACGCGAACAAGTGATGGCCGTCATGCCAGCTGAAGTCCGGCAGACCGTGCAGCTCTATCTCAATGGGAAGATCCGTGAATGGTATTCGCGCGGCGATGGGCGTGGAGCCGTGTTCTTGTTGGACACAACGGATGTCGCCGAGGCGCACGCGATCACGGAGGGCCTACCGTTGGCCAAACAAAATCTCATGGACCACGAGTACATCGCAGTCGGTCCACTTTTGCCGCTGCGCTTGCTCATGGCCAATCCCTGAGCGCATCGATCCTGCTGCACGCGGTGTCGCTGCGCCAGCTGATCAGACGATCCACGCTGACCCAGCTTCCATTTTTTCACGCTCGTCTCCACAGCCTATTTGCTGGTGCATCCAGCGAAGCGGCGAGCAGCGCAGCCGGGCGAATGCTGCGGATACACCTAAACCAGGAGACCTGACATGCCAGATCTCGTTCGCGCAATCAACGACACTGCCGTCTACGAGCGGCCGGCCTTGCATGCGCAAGCTTGGTTCGCTGGTGGCGAGCGCGTCGGCTACGACCCGAAAGCTCACGCCATCGTTGCGGCCCGAGACGCGCCGCTCAGAATTTTCTTGCGGGGGGAGGGAGAACTTTCGCACGCCATCTCCTTCCTGCCGGGATATCCCGATGGCTCGTTCGGGTGGGCGAAGGTCCGGCCGCATTTACCGAACGCGGCCGAGATGCCGAAACTCTTTGTTGAGTATGTCGGTATGGGCGACAGCGACAAGCCCAAGGACTACGCTTACTCCACGGCGGAGCGCACCGATCTCGTCGAAGCGATCTGGCGGCACCTCGGCGTGGAGTCGACGACGCTGGTCGCCTTTGACTTTTCCTCGCTGGTCGTCTTGGAGCTGTTGCGGCGCCGGCTCGAGCGCTCAGAGCGGGGCGAACCTTTGGGCGGGCCGCGCATACGCGGCGTTTTTACTTTCAACGGCGGGCTCTTTACCGACGGGCACTCCCATCCCTGGTTCACCACGCCTGTCCTGCGCCGGCTTCCCAACTGGGCCCGCCAGGGCGTCGGGCGCTCCTTCACGCTGTTCAAGATGATGGGCGGAGTGATGTGGTCCAAAAACTATCAGGTAACGGACGCCGAGGTGCGCGAGCTCCACAGCACTATGGACCGCCACGATGGCCTGTTCTACCTCGCCGCAGCAGCGGGCTTCGCGGCCGATCACAAAGCGCAAGGCGATCGACTCGACTTCGGCCGTCTCTTCAAGGTTTACCGTGATCAATTCCCCTTCCTGGTCGGTGGCAGCGACGAAGATCCCTTTGAACACCGGCAGGTTGACCTCGCGGAAGAACGACTGGGCACGTTCGGCCTCCAGATCGAGCGATTGCCCGGCGGTCACCTCACCACGAATGAGCAGCCGGAAGCCCTGGCGGCCTTGATCACGAAGTTTGAGAGAGGACTTGCACGACCGCGACCTTGATGCTCATGTCGCAACCCCCAGCTCAATCGAGGCAAGAATAGCATGATCGCTTCGAGATCGAACAGCTGCTGAGAATATCGTAACTAACGCAACATACTTGTAGCGGCGCTCCGCGGGCGTGAATCAGCATCAATCCGTTGCCGATGGGAAGAATCACGTTCGAAACGTCGCCTGCAACGCGCTCGCCTTCTCAGGATTCGGTCGAGGTTGCGCAATCGGCTGGGTTCGTCCTGCGTGAGGATATCGCGGGATCGCATCGGTTTCATGATGCACCGGTTCCGATGACAAGGCGCCAAATTGTATTTGTTCCGGCGCGTAAGGAGACAGGGGCCTGCGGCGCTGCGCTAGGCGCGGCGTTTGACCCGCGGTAAATCCGCACGCTGGCGGCGGACGGCGCCCGCCGCCAGGTCGATGCGATTCCAATCGAGAAAACGAAAGTCGATCGGCAGCGCGCGCCAACGTCCGATGATTCGTTGCGTCACCGTGCTCGACATCGGAATGAAGACAGTGGCGCCCGGCGGCACGTCGGGCAGCGGCAGGATCGGACGGCCCATCAGGCTTTGCCTAAACCGGCTCGCGTCCTCATCGGCGAAGAAGTCGACCTGCCCGCCGACTTCATGGGCGACCCAGGCGGCGGCGATCGACGACCCCATGATGCCGAAGCAGGACACCTCCGCGCGCACGGCGCGCGCGGCCTCGCGCACGCCATCGAACAGGTGGAAATAGTCGCGGCACAGCTTGGCCGGCGGAACTTCGACCTCGCGCGGCCACGGCGATGCCGCTTGGCCGGTCGCCGGCTCGGCGATGGCGATCAGTTCCTTGGGGATTGCCCGCGCGGTCAGATCGGTCGGGGCAAGGCCCGACTCGCGCAGGACCTTTTCCAGGCTGGCGAGGTCGAAATGCGAGCAATGGTCGGCGATGAGCAGGTCGATCGGGTTCTGCCGGATGTTGGGAACGATCACCACCAAACGGCCACCCGGGGCCAGTTTGTCGACGAGCGGCCGCAGGAACGCGGTCGGATTCGGCACGTGCTCGAGCACGTGGCACGCGGTGATCAGGTCATAGCGGTGCGGATACTCGACCTCTGGACCGACGTAGAAGCCGCGTACGCCGGGGAGCGCGAGCACCGTCTCGCGCCAAGTGTCGGAAATATCGCAGCCGTAGAGGTCCCAACCCGGGCGGATGCGGTGAAAGCTTTTGAGCAGATTGCCGTTCGAGCAGCCGATGTCGATGAGCCGCCCGGTCGGCGGCAGGTCGATCAGCCGCAACAGATATTTGAGCAGGATCTCCGTGCGCGGGCCGCTGCCGAACGGGGTGTTGAACAGGCGCGGCTCGTCGCCGCCCGCCTGATGGTTGATGTCGTAACGGTCGTAGATGCCGTCGGCCAACCGCCGCCAGTCGCGGTCGACCACCTTCTGAATGGTCGCGCAGCGGCGGCATACGGCCCACGCAAGCCGCGCGTCGCGGGCTTGCACGTCCGACGACACCACACCCATGGCTCGCCGCGGGGCGTGGATGGACTCCAGCCCCGGCGAATTGCAGACGTGGCAATGTGCGAGCATGGCGCGAAGCGGGATGGTGAATAAAATATGGTTAACAAGTCCTTAACCGCCGACGACCGATTTTGAATGTGGCCGAAGATTCACGCCCGGATGTTGAGGACCTCAGCGAACGCTGCTGCTGCTCGCTGCCGGCAGCACCGTCCTCTGCTCCATCAATCGCGCTTCCGCACTTATGCCCTGCCCCTGGGTTCGATGTTGGGATGACGACCGCTGTAGCGGTACCCGCCCGGCATTCCGCCCTTCGAGAAAACGAGCTGCCAGACCCGCATCCGCTCGGCGCGAAAAGCGCCGGCGCAACCCTGCAAATACAGCTTCCACATGCGGCGAAAGGTGTCGTCGTAGCGGTCCTTCAATTGATCCCACCCGGCATCGAACCGCTCGTACCAAGCCATCAGAGTCCTGTCATAATGGCTGCCGTGCCAAGTATGGAAATCTTCCAGGACGAGGTCCTTGCCGGTGTTGTCCAGAATATTTGCGACGGTGGGAAATTCCACGCCGGGCATGATGTATTTGTCGTACCAGGGATTGATCGCCTGCTGCCTCAGATAGCCAACGGTATGCAGCAGAAGTATGCCGGATTGCTTTAGGCAGCGCTCGCAGCTGCGAAAGAAATCGCGATAGTGGCGGCGCCCGACATGCTCGAACATGCCGACCGACACGACACGGTCGAAAGTCTCGTTGACTTCACGATAGTCGGTATAACGGAGCTCGACCGGCAGCCCGGCCGCAAGGCGCCTTCCAAGCTCGATCTGTTGCTTCGATACGGTAATGCCGACAACGCTGACACCAAAATGCTCGGCAGCGTAGCGCGCGAGTCCGCCCCATCCGCAACCGATGTCGAGAAGGCGCATGCCGGGCTCAAGCTCCAGCTTGCGGCAGATCAGCTCCAGCTTATCGCCTTGCGCCGCCTCCAGCGTCTGCGCCTGCTGCCAGTACCCGCATGAATAGATCATGTATTTGTCCAGCATGAGCTGGAACAAATCATTGCCGGCGTCATAGTGCCACTCGCCGATCTCAAAGGAGCGGGAGCGAGAACCAAACGGATTGAGCTTGGCCCTGATTGCCTGCAGCAGTGCCCATCGTAGCACCTCGATCCGCTTGGTCAGCTCGGCGCGGTAAGCGCGATCGATCAACTCATCGAGGCGCTCGCAGTCGAGCCAGCCGGCCATGAAAGCCTCGCCGAATCCGATCGATCCGTCGCGCAGCACGCGCGCATAGGCGCGGGGGTCGCGGACCTGGACATCCCACGCCCGATCCCCGTTCAACGTGATTCCGGCTTTTGCCAGCAGATTACCCAGGATTTCTTCCGCTCCCATCGGCTCGTCCCTTATCGTGAGTATCAGTATCGTGAGTATCGGCGGTAACGCTCACGCGCGACGTTCTGGCGCCAAGCTATGCGTGGAGTGCCTCGAGCACCTCAACCCTCCAGTTTTGAGAAGTCGCCGTGCCGGCCAATTCCCCCGGCGAAACGAGCGGCGCCCGTGACGCCTTCGAGCTCTAGGACACCAACGCCGTTCTCCCATTCTCTCTTCAGGGCCTCGCGCACGCCACGACCATGCTGCAGATAGACCGATCGCCGGTCAGCGCGCACGCAGGCCTGGGGAAATCGGGCGATCTCGTGCGCAAGCGCCTCAGCCTCGCGCCGGGCAGCGCCCACGGGCACGACTTTCTCGCAGGCGCCGATCCGCAGACATTCCTGCGCGGGCACCTTGCGGCCGGTCAGGATGATCTCCATCGCCCGACCTTGTCCGACCAAGCGCGGCAGGCGCACCGTTCCACCGTCGAGCAATGGAATTCCCCAGCGCCGGCAATAGACGCCGAGGTAGGCGGTTTCTTCCATGACTCGGATATCACACCAAAGGGCGAGCTCCATCCCGCCGGCGACAGCCGGTCCGGCGACCGCGGCAATTACCGGCTTATCCAGCTCCAGACGCGTCGGACCAAGCGGACCGCGCGGCGGCGCACCGCCGTCCTGCGGGAAATCCAGTTCGTGAAGCGGACGGCTACGACCCTGCAGCGCGGCGCCGTACTTGAGGTCCCAGCCCGCGCAAAACGCACCGCCTTCCCCGAACAGCACAGCGACGCTCGCCTGCGGGTCGGAATTGAAGGCGAGAAACGCTTTAACCAGCGCATCCGCCGAGTCCGGATCCATGGCGTTGCGTGCCTCTGGCCGGTTGTGGATCACCGTTGTGACCGGCCCGGAGTGCTCTACCCTCACGACCATGGCGTCTCTCCTGATAACATTCCGACCCACGCATCATTTTGCTCTCGCCATCGGAGCAAGTCTAGTATAACGTCAAACGCAGGAAGCGTGGTGGGAAACGGTACGCGCAATCAGCTCGAACTCAGTGCCCTGACCAACTAATTCGAAACAACCCAGGTATGTCCTTCGTAATTGTAACCACCAAATATAGAGGATTGTTTCATTCGCTGTGGGTCGGCCACGCCGGTGGGCAACTCAGATGAAGACCGAGTGCGAGCGAGTGCGTCCGTTGTCGCCGAGGCACGTTGCGTTCGTGACGCCTCTTATCCTTCTGCATCTGGGCTGCGGATTGGTTTTTCTCGTCGGCTGGAGCAGCGTGGCCATCGTTACGTTGCTGATCACCAGCTCCCTTCAGATCTTCGGGATTACCGCGGGCTATCATCGACTGCTGGCACACCGCGCGTTCAAGACCAGTCAACTGTTCCAGTTCATTCTCGCGCTCTTCGGTGTCCTGGCGGGCCAGAATGGGCCGCTCTGGTGGGTCGGGCACCACCGGCATCACCACCAGCATTCGGACCGGGACGACGACGCGCACTCCCCGCGTCGAGGCTTTTTCTGGAGCCACATGGGATGGCTGTTTTCGCCGCACTGCGTGCCGGTTCGCCATAAACTCGTTCGCGACCTCGCGCGCTATCCGGAATTGCAACTGCTGCAGCGTTACTATTACGTCTGCAATCTTGGCTACGCGCTGCTGCTATACGCGATCGGCGAGACATGGCGCTATTTCGACCCACTGTCAGCGACAAGCGGCGTTCAACTGGTGATCTGGGGCAGCTTCATCAGCACGGTCTTTGTCTATCACAGTATCTGGTCGGCCAATTCATTCTGTCACCGTTACGGGACGCGTCGCTTCGCGACCCCCGATCAGAGCCGAAACAATATCCTCGTCTCGCTGGTGACATTCGGGGACGGCTGGCATCACAACCATCATTACTGTCCCTACTCGGCAAGACACGGATTCCGGTGGTGGGAAGTCGATCTCAACTTTGAGATCTTACGCCTCCTGGCATTGGTCGGAATCGTGTGGGATCTGAGGTTGCCGCCAGCGGAAGCTCTCGGCTTGTCGCAAAAGGGCCCGCGCCCTGCCCATGTGCGTTCTCGCACACCCCGGTAGTCGAACGTGAACTGGTTCACACATCACAGGCGCGGGGTGTCTTATGGCTATCGAAAGCTCTGGGTGGGAGAACGTGCCGTCGGGTTTGACCCTGCCCCCGCGCGCATTGCACTGGGCGTCCTGGTAGCGTGGATATCCGCACGGGGCTTCCGAGCAATCGGTTGGAGTCCTCGGCCATGAAGTGCTCGCGCTGCCAACACGAGAACTTAGCCGACAGCAAGTTCTGCTCAGCGTGCGGCGACGCTCTCGGGCTTCGGTGTCCCGGCTGCAATCACGTCGTAGATCCGCAAAACAGATTTTGCAGCATGTGCGGCCATCCGCTCGGGGACAGGGCCGTGCCCGAGCCCGCGGCGGGAGCGGCAGCCGCGCAAAGCTCCAGCGGGCGTCGGCATGCCACGGTGATGTTCACGGACGTGTCTGGCTACACCGCTCTGACCGAGCGAATGGACCCCGAGGACGTGCACGACATTATAAACGGGGTGAAGGACGCGGCCACGCGCATTATCGAGAAACATGGCGGTATCGTGAATCAGTTCGTCGGCGACGAGGCCATTGCGCTGTTCGGCATTCCGAACGCAACGGAGGATGACCCGGTGCGCGCCATCAAGGCGGCATTGGAGTTCAACGCGCATATGCGCGAGAACATCGACGATCTGCTGGCGCGAACCGGCGAGCGTCTGCGGATCCATACCGGCATCAACACGGGGTTGATGGTTGCGGAATACAACGCAGGCCGGGAAGGCCTCTACCGACTGACAGGCGACGCCGTTAACACAGCGGCGCGGCTGCGCTCCCTTGCCGAAGCCGATCAGGTGCTCATCGGCCCCAGTACCCAGCGTTTGGTCAAGTTCTATTTCGAGCTGTTGCCGTGCCCGCCGGCACGGGTAAAGGGAAAAACAGCGCCAATCGTGCCCTATCAGGTGCTGGCGGAATCCCACATCAGCTCGCGGTTCGAAGCGGCGCGGGAGCGCGGCTTCAAGAGCTACGTTGGCCGCAAACAGGAACAGGAAACATTGCGATCCTGTCTCAACCGCGCGATCGGCGGCAAAGGCCAGCTCGTTACCATCGAAGGAGAGCCGGGAATCGGAAAGAGCCGTCTCCTTCACGAGTTCCTGACTACCCTCGATCGCGGCCGGATCAGCACCCCGCAAGGCAGATGCCAGCCATATGGAAGCGACGTCCCCTATTTTTCGTTTCTTGACGGATTGCGGCACGGACTGCACTTGAGCGAGCATGACAGCCAGGCGGAAACCCTGCAAAAGACAGTGAAGAACATCAAGCAGATTGCACCTTCACTGGAGAGATACCTCCCGCATTTGCTGCATCTGCTGTCGATACCGAGTAACTATGCGCTTCCGCCCGACCTGAAAGGGGAGGCATTGCGAAGGGCCTTGGAGGAAGCGATTGCCGCCATCATCACACTCAGTGCGGATGTGCAGCCAGTGGTCCTCGTCATCGAAGACTGGCACTGGAGCGACCCTGCGTCCCAATCGGCGTTGCGATACCTGCTTCGCCTGGTTCCTTCCTATCGAATAATGGTGGTTGTCACCCACCGTTCCGCCTATGAGTTCGATTTCGGCAAGATAGCCGACCACACCACTATCCGGCTGAAAGCCATGGACGAAGCCGAAACCGAGGACCTGATCGCTGCCGTAACCGGTGCAACGAAACTGCCGGCGGGGCTGTCGGAATTGATCTCGCGCAGTACCGATGGCAATGCACTGTTCATCGAGGAAGCGTGTTACTCTCTGCTCGAATCGGGAGCGCTCTCGGTCGAGGATGGCGCTGTCGTCCTGCATCAATCATTGGACAGGCTGCTTTTGCCCGACACGGTGCAGGCGGTCATTCGCGCGCGTCTCGACCGGCTGGACAAAGGGGCGAAGGAGGTCATCGGCCCCGCTTCGGTCATCGGTCGCGTCTTCAGCGAACGTGTTTTGGCTATTATCTATTCCGGTCGCTCTCCGCTGGCGGAAGCCCTCGAAGTCCTGCAGGCGCAGGAGATCATCCAGCAAACCAGGATCATGCCCGAGCCGGAGTATGGCTTCAGACATCTGCTGATGCGCGAGGTGGCCTATGAGACTCTGCTCAATCAGCAGCGCAAGCAACTTCATGAAGCCGTGGCTTCGGCTATTGAGAAGCTCTATCCGGCGCGCACGGAAGAGAACGCGTCGATCTTGTTTCATCATTATTCGCGCAGCTTGCGCGCGGACAAAGCCGTGCATTATGCGCTGCTGGCAGGCGAGCGCGCCGCGCACCTATATGCAAATGCCGAAGCCTCTGGTTATTTCAAGGATGCCTTGGAGATTTTGAAATCGCTACCGGTTTCGGCCGATTCGCAACGGTGGCAAATCGACGCCGTTCTGGGGCAGGTCGCGGCCAGCAGCGCACCGGGCGATATCGACCGCAATCGCAGGAACCTGGAGCAGGCTTGCGAGATCGCCGAACAACTGGGGGATCGCCGCCGACTGGCGCAGGCGCTCTACTGGCTCGGTCGGACGCACTACGTGCTCGCCGATTTGGACGCGGCGATCCAGCACGCTCGCCGAAGCCTGGAGATCAGTGATGTCCTGGATGATGCCGCGCTTGCGGCGCCACCCGTCAATCTGATGGGGAGGGCCTATTGGCAGCTCGGCGACTTTGCCAGATCGGCGCGCATGATGGAGCGCAGCGTCGAGCAAATGCGATCGGTTGCAAACAACAGTGAGGAATCCACGGCCGCCGGCTTTCTCAGCGCGCTCCTGGGGTACATGGGTGAATTCGAAAGGGCGTTAGGCTTCTCCGACCTCAGCATCGATCTGGCGCAGAAAATTAAAAATCCATACGCCGAGGCGGCAGCACTCCATTACCGCGGTATCATTCACGACCAGCAAGGCGAGTGGCGGTTGGCACTTGAGCAGTACTGGCAAGCAAAAGGCATTGCCGAGAAGGCGGGCGACCTGTTTCGCCTCTACATCGTGAAGTTCATGGAGGGCCGCGCCTGCCACTTCGCGGGCAATCTCGCGCAAGGCTCACAACTAATCCAGGATAGTATCGACCTTGCCGCCAAGCTTGGTACACAATTCCTGCTGGGCCAGGCCAAGACGTTCCTCGGCTCCTGCCGGTTGGCGGACGGTCGCGTGGACGAAGCCCAGTCACTTTGCATGGAAGGGATCGCACTGGCGGTGAAGGCAGGTGACCGATTCACGCAATCGCTGGCGCGCCGAGGCGTTGCGGATTGTCTGTCCGCGGGCGCAAAGGACTTCGACGAGGCGAGCGATCTGGTGCGTACCGCGATCACCATTCAAAATGAGATTGGGGCAAAGCCAGAACTCGGCCGCAGCTGGATGAGCCTTGCCCGCATCGCCAAAATGCAGGGCGATCAGGAAGAAGCTGCGCGTCATTTCGGCAAGGCCATGCAGCTGTTCACAGAGCTGAACATGCGCTGGGATATTGTTCGGGCCTCGCAGCTCGAGCTCAGGAGACAGACGTTCAGTCCATCGGCGGCATGATTGCCACATAAGCTGCGCTCTCGCGAGCGTCGGGGCGACGGCCGAATATGCGTGACCCTGCATGCTAGGATGGCAATGCATGCAATCCATTCTGGTCTTAATTGGCGGCGGCGACCGTGACGACGTGATTATGCGGACAGCACATGCCGCCGCCATCCCG
>Ga0210408_10006122_pt1 | contig 10432 bp, 7 predicted proteins | sample IncBWH4MmetaG_FD_155471 | JGI IMG/M metagenome (GOLD analysis project Ga0210408, IMG submission 155471) | Forest soil microbial communities from Barre Woods Harvard Forest LTER site, Petersham, Massachusetts, United States - Inc-BW-H-4-M | ecosystem: Environmental > Terrestrial > Soil >...
GACAAGACCTTCATCTTCGGCGATTACGAGGGGCTTCGCCAAGTAAAGGGCATAACGACGAATATCAGAGTTCTAAGCCCCAATGCGCGGCTGGGAATCCTCGCTGCATGCCCGGACAACACATCGGCGGGTTGCACCCCGCAGAGCCCGTGCCCGGCAGGTTCGTCATTGCGGGACCCCAACGCGAATATCTGCGTTGCCGACGTAGCCGTTGCGGCGCTCCGGATGTACCCAACCCCACAAACAGTTAGCGGAGACAAGGGCCAGTTCGTCAATAACGCCGTGCAGAGGGTCCCGGAGAATTTCTATACTATCCGGGTGGATCACAAGATTTCGGCAAATAACAGTTTGGGAGGGACGTATCTGTTTGACAATACGACATTCGACCAGCCGGACGCCTGGAATAACGATATCCTGCACTCGCAGACCAGACGGCAGACTGTCGTCCTTCAGGAGAGCCACACCTTCAGTCCCAATGTACTCAATGCCGCGCGTGTTGGCTTCAGCCGTACGCATGTGATCAATCTGCAGCCCGCCGGTGCGGTCAATTCTGCGGCGACAGACACGACGCTCGGCACGGATGGACAGAATGCGCCCGAGATCAATATCCCTGGATTTACCAGGATGCCGGGCGGCGTCGGCGTGGGCTCCTATTACTTTCACACCTTCAATAACTATGAGTTCTACGACGACGCGTTCTGGACACATGGCCATCACACGCTGAAATTCGGCGGAGGCGTCGAACGGATGCAATACAATTATGAAGCGTTTCAGAATCAGGGTGGATTGTGGAAGTTTCCAAGCCTGACTGCTTTTCTCTCGGATCAAGCAACCCATTTTGAAGAAGGCATCCCCAGCGCAATTACGCCCCGGGAACTTCGACAGACCCTTGTTGCAGGGTATGTCCAGGACGACTGGCGCTTCCGTCCCAACCTGACCTTGAACCTTGGTCTCCGCTACGAAATGACTACGGTCATCAACGATGCGCAGGGGAAGATTACGAGCCTGCCGACGATTGCTTCCCCGGACCCCCAATGCGGGATTATGTATACGTCACCCTTCTTGGGGAGTCTACCGGGCGGTCATTGCGGGAGCGTTGGCCCTTATTACTCGAACCCCACGAAGCGCAACTTTGAGCCTCGGGTTGGATTTGCTTGGGACCCATTCAAGGATGGAAAGACTTCGGTTCGCGGAGGCTTCGGTATTTACGACGTCCTGCCCCTGCCGGGTTACTTCCTGCTGCAGGAAAACCAGTCAGGACCATTCATGATTTTTTCCTCATTGGATACCCCGCTTCTGGCGGGGCATTTCCCTCAGGATGGTTTTAACCTACTCACGAATCCACCAATGGGGGTCACTCCAGGTAAACTGGCGACTTCTACGATTGAAACACATCCTCACCGAAATTATGTCGAGGAGTGGAATCTGAATATCCAGCGGCAAATTACCTCCGATTTATCAATTACGGTTGGATACGTAGGTTCTCACGGCGTCCACAATTTGACTCGCGGAGACGATGGCAATATGACCCAAGGTGTACAGACTTCCCCAGGGTTGCTGTTCCCCTGTGGTCCGCCAATACTCCCCGATGGCTCTTGTACGCCAGGCAACAATGCCGCTGGGAACAACGCACAAATCAACCAAACGAATGGGATCATTCGTTATATCTACTGGTCTACGGACTCTTCCTATCACGCGCTGAACGTAAGTCTCGACAAGAGGATGAGCCATGGTCTCCAATTCCAAGTCGCTGACACATGGGGAAAGTCAATTGACGAAAGTTCTTCAACCATCGCGGGCGACACGTTCGAGCAAGGTCTCAATTCATTGTTCTATTTCGCCCCCAAATCGCTCCGAGGCCCGTCTGACTTCAATGTTAGTAACACATTGTCCGTCAATGCCCTATGGGCCATACCAACTCCGGCGTCGTGGAGTGGGATTGTCAGAACAGCGGCGGGAGGATGGCAACTGGGCGGAATAATCAAATATAATACCGGCGTACCGACTACTCCCATTATAGGTGGAGACCCCATGGCTGTGGGGAACGGCGGTGCCGACCAATTCGGAGTTCCCGACCGCCTGGCAGGATGCAATCCGGTTAACTCCAACTCTGTAGCCTCATACATTAACCAAAATTGTTTTACACTGCCGACGGCCCCAGCTTCGTTTGCCTCGCAATGCGGCGATTTCACCACCAGTCCAGGAGTCCCGACTCCGGGGCTGCCCACCCCGCCTAGTGGAAGAGTTTATTGCGCCAATCTCTTGGGCACCGCGGGGCGCAATAGCATCACGGGCTCCAAACTCGTGAACGTGGACTTCTCAGCGATTAAGAACACGCCAATTAGGAGAATTTCGGAAACTTTCAGCATTCAGTTCCGAGCGGAATTTTTCAACATTTTTAATCGCTCGAACTTCCTCCCGCCCGAGCCCGTAAATGGCTCCGCAGGCGCCCAAGTATTCAACCAAGACGGAACGCCGAGCGCAGGAGGAATTGACGCCCTAGCGACGGAAGCGCGAGACGTTCAATTTGCTTTGAAAGTGATTTGGTAGTTCGAGGCCTGGCACGTACTGTGAAACAGATGCCCGCCCGGTTCAGGGCGGGCATCTGTTTCTTTCGCATTGAATAAGATCGATCTAGCGGAACATGATCGGCTTGGTTGACGGTTTGACGTAGATGGCTCTCGTAGATTCGCGAGTCCCCCCTTCAGATTCAGCCAAAGGAAAGATTCGGTCTTTCCATGTTAGGTGGACCGTCCGCCACGGCCGGAGTTCTCCCGCTCGCGTCTGTCGAGGTTTCCTAGTTCAGTTTGCAACTGCGTTTGGTATTGTCCCATCAATCCTTATTGAGAACCGACGCCCATCGAATGTGGCTTCTAGTTGGCGACGCCGAAAAGTTTCATGCCGTCCTGAGAGACCGCGTACTCATCTCGAACAACGTTGATGTGACGTCAATCATGTGCGAGTGCCATCGCGCTTTGCCTGTGAATGGCAATGCCGTATCCTGTTGAAATCACAGGCCGACATGATTTTGGCGAACGACAGGCCTGAAAAACTCGGTCGGAGAAGAGTGAATATTCCTGCCCTCCGATACAAATTCAATTTAGGAGGCTCAGGGGACTCGTGCTTAGTCTCGACCCGAGTCAATTCGCGCGGGATTCTCACTGTCACCTTCCGTAGTTGTCAAGCCAAAAAAAGTATTAAGAGAGATTGAAAAAGTGATAGCCGTGCTGATTCCCCCCAGTCAGGTTGACACGGCTTGGTTGGCGTGCCAAGTATTTAGAGATCGGCTCGAGCGGCTATTGATTTCTGTCCAAGTACGCGGCGGGCGAGTCACACGTTCTAATGAATCAATTAAAAGCTAAATGTAAGTGTGAAATTGCGCTATCGGCCATCCCGACATGGTCGCGTTGGATAACATTCGGGCGACGTTTTTTGGTTGAGTTTGCACACTGAACCAATAAGGAAGTCCTTCATGTCTCGATTGGAGGTGTCCTTGAACTATCGATCAAAATGCCACGGGTCAAAATCACGACGGAAGCGATTACAACGACAGGTACGCCCGCCCGATGAATGTGTCCACATAGTCTTCATGTTTCGCTGAACAATCCCCCGGCATCTTACATTTGTTGGCGAACAGCATAAAGCGCGAGCTCCACCCGGTTGGACGTTCCAAGCTTGTCAAAAATTCGAAACACATAGTTTCGCACGGTGTTCTCGCTGAGGTTCATCTGGCGAGCGATGTCGCGGTTTGTCAAACCCTCGGCCACGAGTCGAACGATTCCGTGTTCTTGTTTTGTTAAAAGCGGGGCACCCTTAGCGCTCAAGGTTCGCGGCGGAACTGATTCAATGATTGCATCAACGAGGAAACGCAATGCTTCAGCCCTGACCCAGATCTGTCCTTGATGTACGTCTTTGACACACTCGCACAAGGTTTCAAATAACTCGTCTCGGGAAATAACGCCGTGAGCTCCCCGACGAAAACTCTCAGTCACAATGTCCCGCTCCGAGGAATCGATCAGCATGATGATCTTGGTCTTCGAGCGGCTTGCTTGTTGTTCCCGAAGAACCTTAAAACCAGTGAGCGGACCATCATGCAAATTGGAAGCGATCACGGCCAAGTCAGGCTGCTTCTCATTCAATGCTTTCAGAGCTTCTTGGGATTCGGTGAGCGTACAGATCACATTAATACCATATCGGCTGCGCCTCATAGCCGTGGCCATCAGTTGACAATGCATACGGCTAGCGTCGGCGATGATCACTCCGATGGCGGGGCCTTCTCTTCTTGCCGCCCTCAGCATTTATTGTGCACCCAGAGCTAGACTGGTTATCTCTGTTGAAGAGCAAAGATTCTAGAATCTGCGGTCAGCGCATGCAAGCAAAGAGTAAACGATTCTGTGGAAATCTTGTGTAAATAATCAAGTTTATCAAATATTACAAAAGGATTAACACGTCGATAGAGTTAGGACTAGTACTAGTATTCCTAGTACGCCACTTGCTCAAAGATCAGAGTCCGGCTATTACGAGTGTCCGCATCTGCACGATTTGAGCCCCTGGGATGAAAATTCGCAAAAGAGAGGGGGCTGTCCGCGCGAAATTGGGAAAATCGGCAAGCCTGCACCAGCACTGCAGCAGCTAGAACCGTCAATGTGTTGCACGGCTCGGCGATCTCCGTGCGCAATTCTTCTCCCGCTGCTCAGTTGCCTACAATGGGCCTACCGCTATATTTTGTCTCACTGTCCTAAGCTTTGTTGCGAAGAGGTACTTTCCTACCGTAAGACCATAGATGATCGTCTCTATAACGCTAGGGTGTTCTCTACTTAAGTTCCGCATCTGGAAATACCCCAAGTTTGAATAAAGGATCGGTTTCTATACAGAAGAGCCAACGGCACACCCGGGTACAAAAATAACTTTTTCCCACTGATTTTCTATCCATTGCGGATTCTCTCTCGGGAGGCCATCGTGACGTCTTATTTGAATTGAACCGCATGGCAAAGACAAGAGAGCTGGTTAGCCGTCTGAGCGGCTCTCCGTGGAGGACGGCGATCGAGCGCAGGCGAGCCATTCGCTACCCATTGCAGCTCCCGGCTTCTTTCTCCTGGGTGGATGAGGGGGGAATCGTGCGACAGGGCGGGGGGCGCACTCGAAACATCAGCGAAAAGGGAGCATTCGTGGATGCGCCTGTCTGTCCACCGATTTATTCCTCCGTTGAATTGCACTTTTCCTTGCCCGCCCTTCCCGATTCGAACCGCGGAATGAACGTTCAACACACCGGAGAAACTATTCGACTGGAAGCAACGGAACAAGGAGAGCAAAGCTGGGGTTTTGCGATATCGAGTCGCGAGGTCGTTTGGCGTTACGAGGACGAGAACAAATTGGACGGGACCGAAGAAGAAAAAAACTAGAGGGAGTGCCGAGGAAATTAAGAGGCGCACTGGTTAGGGAAGCAGAATCCGAGCAAGAAAGAGTTGCTGCAACGGCCGAGCGATTCACCAATTGTTGAAAAGTTTGTGATCGTCAGTTGATTTCAAAATGAGACATGGGACTGAGAGGGCGGAGCCGTGTCAAGCTCGCAGATACAACTCGAATTTATAAAGCAACTTCCTTCGTTAGATCGCGCTCTGGAAGGATCGAGCTGGTACGCGGTTCTCACCATGGCGCGGCATGAAAAGCGGGTTGCCGCACAGTTTGAAGAGAAACGCGTGTGCACGTTCCTTCCCCTTCTCGGTCAAATCCACAGGTGGAGCGACCGGAGTGTCAAGGTGGAAGTCCCTATGTTCAGCTGTTATGCATTCGTCCGCATTGTTCACACGGTCGAGGAGCGGCTTAAGGTATTGCGGACACCAGGCGTGCTGGGTTTCGTTGGAAGTGAAAAACAGGGGACCCCGATTCCGGATGAACAGATCGAGAGCCTTAGGACAGCGATCAACGAGAAAATTCCGTGTTTCCCACACGATTTCATTAGCATCGGGAGGCGCGTGCGCATTCGCGGAGGATCGCTTGATGGGGTCGAAGGAGTCCTCGAGCGTCATGGTGGCCATCAAAGTCTGGTCTTATCGGTGGAGTTGCTCCAGCGATCTGTCGCCATTCGAGTCGAAGGATATGACATCGAGTTGGCTTAATTTTTCATCCTTACTTATCAGCTAAAGCTCGGAACATTGAGGTTGGTGCGAGTGAGATCCAGTTTAGGGAGTAGAAGGCCATTTATATGAATGAACCGGACATTCGAATAACTGCAACTGACGAAAACGTTGTCCCGTCCTCCACCGGTGGGAACTCTGAATATCCAATAGCCGTGGTAGGGAGGAGGGGTATAGATCGGCAATTCCTTGAATACTATGGACTCATTGAAGAGCCGTTCGGCGTAACACCGGACTTGCGGTTCCTATACCTTGGCGCCAAACACCGGCAAGCACTCGATGCGCTCAACTATGGCACGGAATTGAACCGAGGTTTCTTGACGTTGATCGCCAAGCCGGGAATGGGGAAGACATCTCTTCTCTTTCAGTATCTCGAGGGCTTGCGCGACAAAGCGCGAACTGTTTTCCTGTTCCAGACCGATAGCAATTCAACTGAGCTGATGCGCTACTTGCTCACCGAACTCGGCATTGACGGCAAAGGAATGGACCTCCCGGAGATGCGGTCGGTGCTGAGCCAGGTCCTTCTCGGAGAAATGGAGGCAGGGCGGCGTTTCGTTCTGGTCATCGACGAAGCACAAAACTTGGATGATCAAGTACTTGAATCCATCAGATTGCTTTCCAATTTTGAGACGCCTTGGATGAAGCTCATTCACATTGTTCTGGCCGGCCAGCCTCAGCTGGCCGATCGACTGGCTAAGCCATCGATGGACCAACTCCGCCAACGGATTTCATTTGCGATTCGGATTGAGCCCTTCACTCGCGAGGAAGTCGATCTCTACATCGATCATCGCCTCTGGGTCGCCGGGTACAAAGGTTCACCGCTGTTCAGTGTCGACGCGCGAGCATTGATTGCGGAACGGAGTGAGGGCATACCCCGCATCATTAACAACGTATGTTTTTGCGCAATGTCCTACGCATGGGCGATGAAACGAAAAACCATCGACCGGGACACAATGGCCGAGGTTTTGGCGGACCTAGATCCTGCGTCGCCTATTGAAAAGGATAAACAAAAGCAAAAAGAAACAAAAAGAGAAGCAAAAATTGAACCAAAAATAGAAACGGAAAACCAGTTCCTTCCACAGAGGTTGCCCGTTGAACCCAAACCGAGCATTGTACAAAAGCCTCTGCCAGTTGGCCTAACGGTCAAGGCCCCACCGCCCCGGAGCTGGATATCAATGATTGTAGCCGCTAGCCTGCTTGCCGTTGCTATAGGCTTTTTGGGGTTTCAGCCAAATGTCGAGAAGTGGATCGGGTCCTCTTACAATTCTATCTCGGCTGCCGTAAGAAATCTTCTTGTCCCGTCTTCCGCACCAGTGTCTGCCGCTCCGGCACCATCAGTTAGTCCAGACAACTCGACGACCAGCCCAAAGCTCGAAGGGACCTCTGATGAGAGGGACGTGAGAGTGCCACAGCAGGGCGGGGAAGTGTCATCAGCGTCGGGCGGAGGACATAATTGAAATGTTTCACTGCTTCTCCGTGTGTCGTGGTTTGATCCATAACAGGAGCGTCGCACATTGTTGGGATATGGCCGACAGGGAGTTTAGATGGCAGAAGAACTAAACGGACCGGCATTTCTGAGTTGGGAGGATTATTGGGCCATTGCGGTCCGGCGTCGCTGGTGGATCATACTTTCGGTGTTCATGGTATGGGGTATGGTGTGGGGACTGAGCTGGTTGTTGCCATCCACGTACCAATCGGAGGCCCTGATCCTTTTGGAACAGCAGAAGGTACCCGACCAATTCGTTGTCCCCAACGTCAGCGCCAGTCTCCAGGACCGTATCCAAAGCATATCGCAACAAGTTCTGAGCCGTACGCGCCTTCAGGCCACGATCGATCGTTTTCACCTCTATTCCAGGAACAGTCGCTTAAACATTCTTCACAAGTCGCGTGATCCAGTAGAACTCATGAGGGACGACATCACCATCGAACTTGTAAGGGCACCGGGGCACCCCGGGGAATTCACCGCTTTCAAGATGCGTTACTCGACGGAATCACCAGGGGTCGCTCAACAGGTGAACATCGAGCTTACTTCGCTATTCGTGAAGGAAAACGTGGAAGCACAGCAACAACTTTCCGAGGATACAACATCCTTCCTGGAGAACCAGTTGGATGATGCGCGGGTCAAAATGGAGAAGCAGGAAGCCAAAGTTGCTGCATTCAAGGCCAAACACCTTGGGGAATTGCCCAGTCAACTGGAGAGCAACGTCCAAATCTTGGTAGGTATTCAAGCTCAACTATTGAGCACAGCACAGGCTTTGGACGCAGCGAGGCGACAGAATCTCTACATGGAATCATTGCTGCAACAAAACCAATCGCGAGCGAGTTTGGATAGCGGTAGTAGTGCAAGCGGTGATGTGACTGGAGATTCGACAACAACAACGAGTGCCTCGACAGATAAGGACTTGCCGGGTTTACGACTCCGCCTTCGGGACCTGCAGGCGCGGTATACCGAAAGCCATCCTGATGTCGTCGCACTGAAGGACAAGATAGCGAAAGCGGAGAAATTGAAGAAGAGCGTCGATGACGAAATTATTGGCAGCTTGAAAACCAGCAAGATAACAAATTCCGCCGATCCCGCCACAAACGATGAACTAGAACCCACTGCATCGCCCTCGATGATGCAGCTCCAAAGCCAGCTCAGGGCAAATCAAATGGAGATCGAGAATTATCAGCAGCACGAGAGAGACCTGGAATCGCAAGCTTCGTCTTATCGGGCCCGCTTGAACATGACTCCGGAGACAGAACAGGAGCTGACTGACATTTCCCGCGGGTATGAAGAATCTAAGTCTAATTACAACTCGCTTATGCAGAAGCAAATGCAGTCACAGCTTGCGACGAGCTTGGAAGAGCATCAGAAGGGCGAGCAGTTTCGTATCGTCGATCCACCAAGCTTGCCAAACAAGCCTTCGACTCCAAATCACTTCAAGGTTAGTCTCGTTGGCTTGGCCATGGGTATCGCTTTAGGATTAGGGATAGCGACCCTGCTTGAATTCACGGATGTTCGTGTCCGAAAGGAAAAAGACCTTGTCGGGATTGTTCCAGTCAGCGTGCTGGTTGGCATTCCCCACTTGAGCACGCCGGGCGAGACTCGTTCTCGCGTGCTTAGACGGCGGACGGAGCTGGGTGCAGCGACGGCGATGGTTATTTTGATCGTGCTCGGGAACCTTTACGCATTTGTTAAGGGTTGAAAGGCATCTCAACTAATGAATTTCAGTGAACCTGTATGAGCCGGCTATTTGAAGCCCTAAGCGCCCTGAAAGTGGAACACGAGGCCATAGAGGTTGTGACTTCGGTCTCGATAGCTCAACCCGTCGCAGCTCCGCCGACACCTAAGCAAGAGGCGAAACCGGAGCATCACTCGTTGAAGCTAGTTCAGTCGACTTTGGGTCCACTCGCACAGGTTCAAGCAGGGCTTGAGATGGAAGTGAAAGAGGTGGACGAGCGCGTACAGAAGCCCGCCGAGACCGTGGAGTCTCCTGCGGTTCTGGTTGGCGCTTCGCCAGAGTCGCACTTAGTCGCCTTGAGTGACCCAAATAGTCTGGGTGCGGAGAAATTTCGCGCTCTTGTCACACGGTTCGACCACTTGCATAACCAAGGTGAGCTAAGGTCCTTTCAGGTCACAAGCAGTGTAATCGACGAAGGCAAAACCCTGGTGGCGGGGAATGTGGCGGTAACACTTGCAAAGTATTCGGGTTCTAAGACACTGCTCGTGGAAGGCGATTTGCACAGGCCGACCTTGGCACATTTGTTTGGTTTAAAGGAATTGCGCGGCTTGAATCGCTGGTGGTCCGGCGGGGACCAGGAGCTCGGGAACTTCGTTCACCGATTGAATGGATTGCCACTCTGGTTTCTTCCAGCCGGTAAGCCATTGAGTCAGTCCTCGGACCTATTACGTTCGCCGCGGTTTGTTAAAGCCTTTACAAAGCTGGTTAGTCAATTCGAATGGATCGTCGTGGATTCGTCCCCGATGCTTCCAATCGTTGATGTCAATCTGTGGTCGAGATTGGTGGATGGCACACTCCTGGTTGTTCGGGAAGGGGTGACACCGGTCAAGGAACTCAAAAGGGGCTTGCAGGCTCTCGATCACCCGAAGTTGATCGGAGTGGTTGTTAACGACACAACGGAATTCGACCAGATCGGTTACGCAGGTCAATATTACGGCGCCCCCGAGAGCTGCGAATCATCGGCCAAGAAGAGATAATTTCCCTCCCCCCTAAATTTATTCTATGAATTCCTGGGCATGACAAGGATCGCGCATACGTAATTAAGTCGATTATGGAGTGTGACGTAATGCG
>Ga0210408_10006123_pt1 | contig 10431 bp, 11 predicted proteins | sample IncBWH4MmetaG_FD_155471 | JGI IMG/M metagenome (GOLD analysis project Ga0210408, IMG submission 155471) | Forest soil microbial communities from Barre Woods Harvard Forest LTER site, Petersham, Massachusetts, United States - Inc-BW-H-4-M | ecosystem: Environmental > Terrestrial > Soil >...
AATGGCGAAAAGCTCGTCATGGTGGGCGTGCTCAAGGGCGCCGCTCCCTTCCTGGCCGATCTGTCGCGCGCCGTTCAGGTCGACGCCACCTTCGACTTTGTGGCCGTCTCCAGTTACGGCAAAGGCCAACGCTCCTCCGGCGCCGTCAAGCTCATCAAGGACCTCGACGAGCCCGTCGAAGGCAAAAACGTCCTCATCGTCGAAGACATCCTGGACACCGGACTCACGCTTTCCTATTTGCGCAAAATCATCCTCCAGCACCATCCCAAGACCCTGCGTATCGCCGCACTCCTCGACAAACCCTCCCGCCGCATCGAAAAAATCGACGCCGACTACGTTGGCTTCTCCATCCCCAACCTCTTCGTCATCGGCTATGGCATGGACTACGCGGAGCGCTACCGCAACCTCCCCGACATCTGCCTTATGACGCCCGACCACCCCGAGTAATCCCCAGCCAACGTCAGAAGGACCTGCCCATGCCCGATCCGCGCACCTTGCTCCTCGGCGCCTACCGCGAGTTCAACGCTCGCGAAATCGACGCAGTCCTCGCGCGCATGCAACCCGACGTGACCTGGCCGAACGGTCTCGAAGGCGGATTCGTCTATGGCATCGAAGGAGTTCGCGACTACTGGACACGCCAATGGGCGGTACTCGATCCCAAGGTAGAACCCCTCAACATCGCGCAGGACGAGTCCGGCCGCTGGGTTGTCGAGGTGCACCAGGTGGTCCATGACCGCGAGGGCAAGTTGTTGCTCGACACCATGGTGCGGCACGCGTACCGCATCGAGAACGGCCTGATTGCCCGCATGGATATCGAGTAATGCTGGCTGTTTGTTCTCACGCAACGATTGTCATCGTTTTTCAACGGAAAGATGGAATCCCAGAAGCCGCCATCGCCGTCGAATGGTGTGGTGACAATCACTTGGTTCCTTACGCAGGATAGTTCTATACTCTTAGCCCGGGGACCGCACGAAAGAGCGCCGAAAGAGCGCTCAGGAGAAGGAGCTTGACGATGGCAGCTATTACCCCTGTACCGGATTCGGATATCGAATTTGATCATGGCAGTTTTGACGCGCCTGCATTCGCAGCCCAGGCGCTTTCCAGCTGGCAGTCACTCGCAGCAGTCATTGACCACACCCTGCTCAAACCCGACGCCACACGCGACCACATCGAGATTCTCTGCGACGAGGCGCTCCGTTATCGCTTCGCGTGCGCCATGGTGAACCCCGTGTGGGTGCCCACCGCCGTCGCCATCCTCTCCGGCACCGGCGTGCCGGTGGGCGTGGTCATCGGCTTCCCGCTGGGCGCTACCCTGCCCTCAACGCTCCGCCACGAGGCCGCTTCCCTTACTCGGCTCGGCGCCAAAGAGCTTGACATGGTCATCCCCATCGGCCAACTCAAAAGCGGCAACCACCACGCGGTTGAAAACACCATCCGCGCTGCCGCATCGATGGCCCACCACAATGGAGCCATCCTGAAGGTGATCCTGGAAACCAGCCTCCTTAGTGTGGAAGAAAAGCTGCGCGGCGCCGAAATCGCCATCCAGTCCGGGGCCGACTTCCTCAAGACCTCCACCGGCTTCTCCACCGGCGGCGCCACCGCCGCAGACGTAGCCCTGCTCCGCGGCGTAGCCGGCGGACGCAGCGGCGTCAAGGCATCAGGCGGCATCCGCACCCTCTCCGACGCCAGGACTATGCTCGAAGCCGGCGCCAATCGGCTAGGCGCCTCCGCCAGCGTCCTGATCGTCCGCGAGCTCGGCGCCGACTAATTTTCAGCATGTCATCCTGAGAGCGGCGACGATGCGAAGCGCCGAAGGACCGGCGGTTGCTTCCCGCGCCCGCCGTGCGGCTGGCGTCTGGTCGCAAGGGCGGCGGGATAGCACGAATCTCCGATTCTCCCCCATTCCGCCTCGCCCACGAATCCCTCCTCATTCGTCCAAGGGGCGCAGATTGTTCTTGTAGACCGCCGCCCCCACAGCCCGCCCCAACACTACGCCCGCATTCTGGTCAGTGCGAAAGTGGATCCCTCCGAAAACGCGTGCATCCGAAATGTCCCCGGTAATCTCACGAAATGTCGCATATTGCAGAACGATGGTGGGCACTGCCGGATTGCTCAGCGTGATGGCATGCCCCCCCTCTCCATAGAGATGCCTCATGACCTCGGCCGCCCCGTTCGCGGCGCTGCCATGGTTCGAGGGATAGCTCGGAAAACATGGCGTCGTAATAAATGGTGCCCAACTCGGATCTCCCTCGGTCATCGGATTGCCATCCGTGTCGCCTGCATGGATCGCCGTCTCCGGCCGCCAGAAGTTGTAGTGGTATTTGTTAAAGAACGACGCCACCAGGCTGTCGCTGATTGCCATGTTGATTAGCGCAAGGTCGCGCGCATTTTCCGACAGCGAACGCCCTTTCTCCACCGACACTTGGCGCGCCGCCTGGTTGAAAACCTGTGTCGGCGAGGTGGCCGCGTAGTAGAGCGCGACGTTGGCGCGATCAGCGGGCCGCTCCGTGCTGTTAAGACCCCCCACCGTCATCACCTCGTGGTAAGCCCGCGCATACTCCTTGCTCGTCAAGGCGGGCGGCGGTTCGAGGAGAAAGTCATTGGCGCTCGCAATCCCGAACGGTGTCACGTTCTGCCATTGATACGCCGTTCCCTGGCCGACTCCATTCACAATGGGACAGCTCGGCGTCGCCTGCCACTCTCCAGGAACAGGCAAGCCCGGCACCTTGAACTCCGCAGGGACAGAACCGTCGTGAAGGCGCAAAGCCATCAACGCGCTGGCAGCCGCATCTCCAGCCACAATACCTTCCGTCTTTGCCTGGCCGTTCGGTATCGCCCCCATGGAAGAGAGCCAGTCAGCATCGAGAGCCGGTTTGCTGGCCGGAAAATAGTGGACAAGGACCATGTAGGCCGCCTCGGTCGCCGCGGCCTCGGCCGACGCGCCTCGCGATGCGGTAATCGTCCCAAGATAAGGCTGGTACTCGCGCGTGATCGCATTCACTGCTTCAAACACAGCCAATTGCACAATCGCCCCGTACCGCGCCTGGGCGAAGGGATTCTGTTTGTTGGCCACGGCCGTATTGACAGCAATCGTGTTCCAATCGAGAACCACATCGGCCCGTGCGGCTTGCGATCCGCACACCACGCACAGCATCAGCGCACTGAAGATTCTGATATTCCTTCCCATCGACCTGACAACCAGCATGTTCATGTCACGCTCCTTCGGGATCCGGCAATCTGAATGTGCGCATCATTGCGGCGGAAACCCCCGTTGTCCATAGCGAAGCGCGTGTGGGGGCGTGACGGATTGTGTCGCGCTAAGTGCCTGCGTTTGACTGCGGTTATCGTGCCCTCTGCGAATGTGGTGTAAAATCTCTGCACTTCAGTGGGTGTCCCCATGCCCTCTCAGCCCGTCGAATTGCAGCAGTCCATCCCCTTCGGCGAAGATTTCGAGTTCGACCTTCGGCCTCGCAGGCTGCGCCGCCGAGGCCATGTGCTCAAACTCGAGCGTATTCCGCTGGAGATACTCCTGCTGCTGCTCGAACATCCCGGCCAACTCGTCACCCGCGACGCCATCGTTGCCAGAATCTGGGGGAAAGAGGCCTTCCTCGACACCGACAACAGCATCCGAAGCGCCATCCGCAAAATTCGCCAGGTGCTGCGCGACGACCCCGACCAACCCATGTTCATCCAGACCGTAACCGGACAGGGTTATCGCTTCATCGCCCCCATCGCTTCCCGGGCAACGGAAGAAATCCAGCCCGCCATTCCTATCCCCGGCATTCTTATTCAGGAAGACAACCAGCGCGAGGCGGCGACCCCTCCTGCAGTCGCCGCACCTGCGCCGGATGTCCCTCGGCCGGGACAGCTTCGTCCCTATCGCTGGATGCTTCTCTGCCTCGCCGCCATCGTGGTCCTTGCCATCGGCTACGTCCTGTTCAAGAATCGCCAGACCGGAGTCGTCGCTCCCAACATCAGGTCCATCGCGGTGCTGCCTTTGAAGAATCTCTCAGGCGACTCGGCTCAGGACTATTTTGCTGAAGGCATGACAGAGGAGGTCATTGGACGCCTGGCCTCGATCCGCGGTCTTCGCGTTATCTCGCGAACCTCGGTCATGCGCTTCAAAGACTCCACCACCACCGTGCCGGAGATCGGAAGAACGCTGGGAGTCGACGCCATCGTGGAAGGCTCCGTCATACGCGAGGACAACCGTGTCCGCGTTCATTCCCAGCTCATCCGGGCGGCCACCGACGAGCACTTCTGGTCGGAGACATATGACCGTGAAATGGGAGACGTCCTCTCCCTCGAGAGCGACATCGCCCAATCGATCGCGGAAAAGGTGAAAGTCACCGTCACCGGCCAGGAGCACGCCCTGCTCGGCGCCGCGCGCCCGGTCTCGCCTGAAGTCTATGAGAGCTATCTCAAGGGCATGTTTGCCGATCACAACACCCGCGCTGGGATTGAACAAGGCATCGCCTTCTTCCAGGCTGCCATCGACAAGGACCCGACCTTTGCACCCGCGTATCTCGGGATGGCCGGCGCCTACCAGGACCTGGGCTCCGTCTACGGCGGCGTTGAGCCCGGCGAGACTCGCCCCAAGCTGATCAGCGCCGCACAAAAGGCTCTGGAGCTCGACCCCGAGCTTGCCGAAGCGCATGTGCTCCTTGGAAACACCGATCAGAAGGATTGGAGGTGGCAGGAAGCCGAAGCGGAATTCAAGCGGGCACTCGACCTCAAGCCCAATGATGCCCCGGCTTATCGCAGCTTCGCATCCTGGCTGCTCTGTCAGGGACGCCTCGAAGAGGCAGTTGCCTGGACCCAGCAAGCCCGCGCAATCGATCCCCTTGGCGTGAGGGGGCTCGCATCTGATGGCCTGCTCCTGTTCCACGCGCGTCACTATGGCCAGTCGATCCAGGTCCTGCGCAGCGTTTTGGCGGTGCAGCCGGACGACGCCTGGGCAAACTGGTTTCTCGGCTACGCGCTGATTGCCAACGGCCAACCCGCAGACGCCATCCCTGCGCTCGAAAAGGCGGTGAGTCTCTCCGATCGAAGCCCCGCCGTCATCGGCGTACTGGTTCGCGGTTACGCTCATGCCGGCCGGCGAGCTGACGCGCTCCGGCTCCTTGCGGAACTCAAGCGGCGCCGTCAGGCCGGGTACGTGCCATCCGGCGCCTTTATCAACGCTTACTTGGGACTTGGAGACAACGAGCAGGCCTTCGTCTGGCTGGAGCGCGCCTTCCAGGAGAAGTCCGCCATCCTGCAGTTTCTCAAAGTCCATCCTCACTTCGATCCCATTCGCAACGACCCGCGTTTCGCAGATCTCATCCGCCACGTAGGCCTCGACCAGCAGATACCCTGATTGCGTTCGGTCCAAGCCCCCTCCTTGCGACATTTATCGCGAGCCCACGCGGCCGGACCACAAATAATGCATTGTTGCCTTACAATGGAACTGAGAGGCTGATTGGACACCATGGCCACATTGACCATCACCGCACGCGGGCAGGTTACCTTTCGCAAGGAGATCCTGCAACACCTCGGCATCGAGCCAGGAGGCAAGATCGAGCTGGAACTGCTCCCCAACGGGCAGGTCATCCTCAGGGCCGCGCGCCCGGCAGGTCACATCGCCGACTTCATCGGCCTTCTCGCGGGGCGGACCGAGAAAATCGCAACCCTTCACCAGATCAAGGAAGCCGCGGAAGAGGGCTGGGCCGGCAAAAAATGAGAGTCTCGGTTGACACCAATATCCTGGTTCGGGCCGTGGTGCGTGACGACAGGAAACAGGCAAGAGCGGCCGCGAAACTTCTTAAGACAGCGGAGCTGGTGGCTGTCCCGCTTCCCTGTTTGTGTGAGCTGGCGTGGGTTTTGAAGCGCCTTTACGGTTTTGCTCGGTCCGATATTGCGGCTGCCATCCAGGCGTTGCTCAACGCTGCCAACGTCCAGACTAATCGGCCGGCTGCCGAAGCGGGTCTCACAATTCTGAATGCCGGCGGCGATTTCGCCGATGGGGTGATCGCCTATGAAGGGAGCTGGCTCGGAGGGAACGAGTTCGTCTCCTTCGACAAGGACGCCGTCTCCCTCCTCTCAAAACAAGGGCAATCCGCCCGCCTCCTAGGTTGAGACCACATCCCCTCCTAGTCACCAGTCCTCGGTCACTCGTCCCTCCCTCCCCGTCAAAAGCTCCGCAACAAAAACTCCCGCGCGCTCGTCAGCACCTTCGCCCGCGCCTCGGGAATGGGCAGAATTCGCGCCAACGCAATCGCCCCGATCATTGTCGAAAAGATCGCAAAAAACGCCCGCTCCTTGTCCGCCTTGCGCCGGCCCGGCATGAACGGAACCATGTGATCCCTGTACCCGATTAATTCCCCGAGAATCCAGCCCTTCATCTCGCCATCCACCCGCGCCAGCTCCGGCGCCAGCGCCGCTAGCGGGCACCCGCACTGGGCGTGATCGCAGTGCTCGGGGCTCAGGTACGTCTTCACAATCGCCTTCCACGCATCGCCTGGCCGGGCCTGTTCCGCAGCGCGCGCCAGCATTTCCCTGATCTGGCGGAAGCCCTCGCGCAGAGACTCCAGCAGCAGTTCGTCCTTGCTCTCGAAGTGTTTGTAAAACCCGCCGTGGGTCAGGCCGGCATCGCGCATCACCGCTGACACTGCCGCGCCCGTAATCCCTTCGCTGCGCACGCGCTGCGCCGCGTCCTTCACGATCTTCTCGTGGACTTCCGCTTTATGTTCGGGTGAGTAACGCATTGTTCATTATAGGATGCTCCAAATCATCCCACGATCGTTCCTCGCAACGGCCGGAAAAGAATTCGAATCCATAAGATGACGAATGTAATCCTATGCACAGAAAGGAGAACTTCCAATGTCCCAACCGATTCTGATCACAGGCGCAGCCGGCGGTCCCCAGGGATCCACCGGGCGCGTCATCGCAAGGCTCCTGCTCCAGCAGGGCGTCCCGGTTCGCGCATTCGTCCACAAGCTCGATGCACGCTCCGATGAACTCCGCCAGCTGGGTGCGGAAGTCTTCGAGGGCGATCTCCTCAATCCCTCCTCAGTACAAGCGGCTATGAAGGATGTGCGGCGCGCTTACTTCACGTACCCCGTCGCCGATGGGCTCCTCGAGGCCGCCACCATCTTTGCCGCAACGGCTCACGATGCGGAACTGGAACTGGTGGTCAACAATTCGCAGTTTCAAGGCACGCCCGATGAACAGGCTTTTCGCGATCTCCGCTACACTCCATCCTTCCGCAATCTGCAGCATCGGCTCGCCGATCGCATCTTCGACTGGGCGCATGTCGGTGCCCTTCATATTCAAACACCCCCTTACTACGAAAACGTCCGCGCGCTTGTCAGACGCAGCGTAGCCGCGCAAGATACCGCGTTCCTGCCATGGGGCGATGGCACCGCCGTCATTCCGCTCGCCGGCGCTGAAGACGTGGCCCGCGTCGCCGCAACCCTTCTGGCTGCTCCCAACGTGCCGTCCCAAACGGTCTACCCGCTGGTAAGTGAAACTCCAACTGTGCGCGAGATTATCGACACGCTCGGCAGGGCCATCGACCGGCCGATCCGCTATGTCCCCATCACCGACGAGCAGTGGGCCGATGCCGCCAAGGAGCGCATCAATCCGCACGCGCTCGATCATCTGAGCCATCTCTGGGCGTACTTCCGCAAAGGCGAGATAAGCGTCCGCACCACTGACACGGTGCGCGCGGTAACCGGCCGGAATCCGCAAACGCTAGAGGAATTCTTCCGCGCCAATGCCGAATCCTTCAACACCGCTCAGGCCAATTCTTGATTCATCTGGGCAGTCAGATGATGACCATACTCCCATACCCACAGGAGGGTTCATGTCACCGCAACCACTCTTCCAAACGCATCTCGTCCTGGGCTACGTCGCGTGTCTGCTCTGTTTCGGCACCTACATCCTGCCCCGCCTCAAATTGATGGACCGATTTGCGGCGCAACGTGTGATCGCAACCGTCCACAGCTTCCGCTTCTTCGGGCTCGTATTCATCCTGCCGGGCGTCGTCGGCCCCAACCTGCCCGTCAGCTTTGCTACCTTCGCCGCCTACGGAGACTTTGCAACCGGCGTTCTGGCGCTTCTGGCCCTTCTCACGGCAAGAGTTCGTCCGCTCTTCTGGTCGTTGGTCGTGGCCTTCAATCTCGTGGGCGCGGTCGACATCCTCGTCGACTACTACCACGCGATCCAGGCCGGCCTTCCCGCAATTGCAGGCCAGCTCGGCGCCACCTACATCATCCCCATCGTCTACGTGCCGATGTTGATGATTACCCACGCCGTCTCTCTCTACTGGCTCGCGCGCCCACAAGTCCGGCCGGCTGCCACACTCACGGGCAATCCGCTCGCATCGTAGATCGCGAGTCACCCGTCACCATCAAAACATCTGCACGGAGAATCGTTATGACCAACGTGACTGACAAAGTGCGCGAGTACTATAACGCCGCGCGTCTCACCGGCAACATTAAGTCGGCCCTGCTCACCATCGCACCCGAAGACACCACACTGACCCCGGCTCAACTCGCTCCTCTCGACCAGTTCCACACCCGGGGCATTCTTGCCACCGAGGAATTGGCCGCCGCGGCAGCAATCGACTCATCAACCCACGTGCTTGACCTCGGCTGCGGCATCGGTGGACCGGCGCGTTATCTCGCCGCCACCTTTGGCGGCAGAGTGACCGGCGTCGACCTCAGCCCCGCCTTCATCGACGCGGCCACTTATCTGACCTCGCGCTGCGGCCTTTCCGATCGCGTCAGGTTCCAGGTCGGCGGCGCTCTTCAACTTCCCTTCCATAACGCAGCCTTCGATGCCGTCTTCCTGCAGCACGTGGCTATGAATATCGAAGATCGCCCCGCCCTCTATCAAGAAGTGCACCGGGTGCTCGCACCGGGTGGTCGCTTCGCCACCTATGACCTGGTTCTCCGTGATGGGGACGCCGTCTACCCCGTCCCGTGGGCGCGCGACGCCTCCACCAGCTTCTTGCTCAGCGAGGGCGATACCCGCGCCGCCCTTGCACAAGCCGGGTTCAAAGTCGAGCTTTGGCGGGACGACACCCAGACCGCGGGCGCTTGGTTCAACGCGGCCTTTTCCGCGCCGCAACCCGCCGGACCCAATCTCGGTATCCTGATGGGCCCGGATTTCCGGCTCGCTATCGCCAATCTGGCTCGCAACCTGCGCGAGAACCGCCTCGGCGTCCTTTCCGCCGTCCTCACGCGCGACTGAACCCCATGGCCCACCGCCGGCTGTCTAAAATCAGAAGCAGAGGAAATCCGCAATGATCGACGGAACACGCCTTGCCCTGTTCATGACTGCGGCCATCATTCTCGCCCTCACACCCGGTCCCGGCATTCTCTATGTGTTGGGCAGAACGCTTCACGGCGGAAGGCGCGAAGGCGTTCTCTCCGCCCTCGGCACCTTTGTCGGCGGCTCGGTCCACGTCCTGGCCGCCGCCTTCGGGCTCTCCGCGGTTCTGGCCACCTCCGCGCTGGCGTTCGAGATCGTCCGCTACGCCGGTGCCGCCTACCTCATCTACCTCGGCGTCGCGATGATTCGCCATCGCCGCGTCGCCCTGACCGCTCAAACCGCCGATATACAACCGCACCGCCACTTTCTGCAAGGCATCACAACAGAGGTCCTTAATCCCAAAACCGCACTCTTCTTTCTCTCGTTCATCCCGCAGTTTGTGGCCCCGGCCAGGGGTCACATCACCCTGCAGTTTCTCGTTCTCGGCGCTATTTCCGTAACCATGAACACAGCTGTCGATCTCTTCGTCGTCGCATGCGCCGGCTTTCTCACCCGAAAACTCAACCAGAACCCCAAACTCATGGAGAACCAGCGCACCGCCTCCGGAGCGGGCATGGTCGGCCTCGGCATCTACGTCGCCACCACAAAATAAAGCCGGAAGCACTCAGGTACTCGCCCCAGTCCCTCAGTCCCTCCGTCCCTAGCCCCCAGCCCCTTCCTTTATCATTGTCCATTCGGTCCCATGTCCTCCTCACCCCCACCCTCGAATCAGGATCTCGAGTTTGAAGGCGACTACCGGCCCTCCTCCGGTACCCACCTCGACCCCACTAACGTGCGCGTCGAGCCGGCCGACCTCGCCTACCTGGTGCAGATGGCCGACGCCCTCAACACCACCCTCGACCTGCAGACCCTGCTCAACCGCACCTCTGAGCTTGTCCGCGCCATCATCAACTACCGCATCTTCGCCATCTTCCTCCTCAACGACCGCACTCACGAGCTGCGCATGCGCTTCCAGATCGGCCACACACCCGAAGCCGAACGCATGCGCTTCCCCATCGGCAAAGGCATCATCGGCCAGGTAGCCCTCTCGCGCCAACCCATGATGATCAACGACGTGCGCAAAGAGGCCATCTACATCCAGACCAACCCCGACGTCCGCTCCGAGCTCGCCAT
>Ga0210408_10006124_pt1 | contig 10428 bp, 6 predicted proteins | sample IncBWH4MmetaG_FD_155471 | JGI IMG/M metagenome (GOLD analysis project Ga0210408, IMG submission 155471) | Forest soil microbial communities from Barre Woods Harvard Forest LTER site, Petersham, Massachusetts, United States - Inc-BW-H-4-M | ecosystem: Environmental > Terrestrial > Soil >...
TCTTGACGAAACCATTCGACAACGCAGTCTTGCTCGAAACGGTTCATGCCGCCGTCGAGGACTACGCGAAGACGCTGGGGCTCGGGAAAGCAAATCAATGATAGTGGCAGATCAAGAACGTCGGGTCCGCAGATTCGAGCAAATCATCGGCAACAGCCCGACCCTGAGAGCCGTTCTGAAACAAGCCGAACGGGTTGCGGCGACGGACACTACTGTTCTGATCCAAGGAGAAACCGGAACTGGCAAGGAACTCATCGCTCACGCGATTCACAATGCGAGTCCCCGTAGCGGCCAACCGTTGGTCAAGCTGAACTGTGCGGCGATTCCCTTCGACTTGCTCGAAAGTGAGCTCTTTGGCCATGAACGGGGTGCTTTTACCGGCGCAATCGCACAGAGAGTTGGCCGCTTCGAATTGGCTGACAAAGGGACTCTCTTTCTTGATGAAGTCGGCGACCTGCCGCTCGCCTTGCAGCCGAAGCTCCTCCGTGTTCTGCAGGAGCAGGAATTCGAACGCCTTGGAAGTGGTCGGACCCATCGCGTAAACGTACGCCTCATCGCCGCTACGCACCGGGACCTCGAGCGAATGATGAACTGTAAGGAACTTCGCAGCGACTTGTACTATCGTCTGAATGTTTTCCCGATCGCGCTACCGCCTCTGCGGGATCGTCGCGAAGACATAGCTCCCCTGGTGGAACATTACGTTGAACTTTTTTGTTATCGAACGGGGAAGTCGATTCACACCATTCCTCAGGAATTCGTGGACGCCTGCAAATCGTATTCTTGGCCGGGAAATATTCGAGAACTTCAGAACGTGATCGAAAGGGCCGTAATACTTTCGAATGAAGGCTCGCTTCCCAATCTTCTACGCCCGGCGCGTTCGCCCCGCGTTACCGCATTCCCTTCGATCACTACGCTAAAGGAATCCGAGCGAATTCTGATCCTAGGAGCACTGGAAGCTACCGGCTGGTTAGTCGGTGGCCCCTATGGTGCAGCTGCGCACCTGGGAATGAAGCGGACTACCTTAATCGCACGGATGAAAAAACATGGGATCTCTCGGCCGGCAGAGGGTAGCAACTTCGACCAGGCTCTCCCCAGTGATCATCGAGCGGCCGAGCGCTGTTAGCTGTTGCTCACTCTGTAGCGTGCGAAATGAACGTGGCACTCAAGAACTCAACGGAGAGACTTGGTGACCTCAAGACAGAAGCGATGGCTTGATCAGGTGGGAAGCGTTCTTGAAAGCCTCAATCAGGGCGTGATCATCAGCGACGAGGACAGGCGCATCATTTTTGCGAATTCCATGTTTTTGGAAATGGGCAAAATGTCCGCTGACGACATTCTGGGCCGGTCGGTGATGGATTTATATCCTGCAGATGAAGCGGGCAGGCTGCAGGAATTTATTGGGCGCCGTCGGACCGAGGGGCGGGCTCAATATGAATTCTACATTCCGCAATCCGACGGCGGGAGCCTGCCCGTTGAGGTTACGTCCCGCCTCGTGCATGGCGTCGATGGACGCGCTTACGGAATTATTACGGCAACGGACATCAGCGACCAGAAACGGATACAAGCGGAATTAAGCCGAACCAATGCTTTGTTGCTGGAGCGCCAGCAGCAAATGGAGCAAGAGCTTCAGCTTGCTGAGCGGGTGCAGCAAAGCCTTGCGCCAAAGGGTCTCAGCTGGAGCGGCGTGTCGGTGGAAGCTCACTATCAACCGGCGTCATCCATCGGAGGTGACTATGGACTGGTCATCCCCGGGGATGGCCGCTTAGATGTAGTCGTGTGCGATGTGTCTGGTCACGGCATCAGCTCAGCGCTGGTCGCCAACCGCATTTACTCCGAGACGATGTCGCAGATTGAGCGCGGCGCCGACCTCGGGTCGATGCTGCGCCATTTAAATCACTTTGCGGTTCAGAACCTCGCCAGCTCGAGTTTCTATTTCACCTTGGCGGCAGTGCGGTTCCATCAATCTCGCGGTTGCTTGCAATTCGCCGGCGCGGGACATCCGCCGGCAATCGTTATTCGGCGGGGACAATCGCCGTCACTTCTGGAATCAACATGCATGATTCTTGGCCTATTCGAAAACGCAGTGGGCGCCGAATCTGGCGTCGAGACCAACCTTCAAACGGGCGACCGCGTTGTGATCTACACCGATGGCTTGACTGAGAGTTTCAACTCCGAGCACGAAATGCTTGGTGTGGATGGCCTGCAAGAGATCGTCGCAGAGGCGTCAACTTTACCCTTGGCGGAAATGAAAAACCAAATTCTCAATCGAGTCGCAGCTTGGCGTCACGGTCACGCACAGGATGACGTTTCCCTTGTGCTGTTGGAAATCTCATAAGCTCTCTCGCATCAAACCCCGCGTCATCTCCAGGGAACAACAAACGCAGGACTTTCAGATGTCAGGATCGTGACACTGTTCTCGAGTGGTCACGCATTGGCCCCGAATGTTCCCGCGTTTGGCGCAGATATTCGTGGTTTTAACTGCGATAAATTGCATGGCAGTGGAATTGCAAAAACCAGTCGAGAGAAATGCGCAAAACCAACCAATCGTCGGCCTTCGGCATTCCGAGGTGTTTTGTCCAGTGTGGCAGCTCTGTCTCCTCTTGCTGTTCTCACAGCCGCCGTGTGCTCGGTTACGGGATGCGGCGGTCCGAAAGCGGCGCCCGCCATTCCCAGCCCTGAAGTTGAAGTCGCCAGCGTTGTTCAGAAAGACGTACCCATCGTCAGCGAGTGGTTCCGCTTGTTCGTTTACATCTCAAAGAAATCGGCGATCTTTTTTCCTGTCTCCTCGATGTTGTACACCGTAACTTTGGCACCTTTTTCTGTTCCAGAGCGGACAGCCCATAGCCGCAACCGTCTTTCAGACGTTCTGGCTATTCCTTAAAGACCAACGGAGGCCCGCTGAGATAAACGGCGGCAATCCGGCCGTCCCGGGCAACGATGAAATCAGTCCCGGCGTAAGCTGGCGGCTCACCAGGGCGGCCCGATACCCATTGGATCCGCCCGCCATTGCCCAATTCTTCGGGCCCGGCAATTGGCTGATATCGAAAGTCAGGGTGAGTAGCCTTAACCGCGCCCGCGACGCGATCGATCTCGTCGCGGCCACGGTAGACGCCGTTGGGTTCGTAGAACACGCAATCTTCGGTGAAGATCTCGTCGATGGCAGCGCGCCGACGCGCGGGGTCGTTTTCACCGAAGACGTCGTGAAGATTGCGGGTCAGCAAGGTCGATATGCTGTGTGACATGGCTTGTCTCCTCTCGGCATCGAGTGCGGCTTGTTTCACTTTTTTAGATACGTTACAACGATATTCATTTGACTGGATCGAATAGTAAGCGAGAGCCGCATCGGTGGTAATGAACCCACATCATCTCGGCAGGTGAGTTGGAAGATCATGACTGATCGTGTCTGGATAACGGGCAACCCTGACGTAACGTGATTAGGTAAGGGTGCCGACCATCCGGGAGTCAATTGGCTCGTCGCCGACGTTGACTTGCTTCTGAGCACAACCTAACATGCCTCGCCAAGAACGGATTCCCCGCAATGATTGGCCAGACCATCTCGCACTACCGCGTCATTGAAAGGCTTGGTGGCGGCGGGATGGGCATCGTCTACAAGGCTGAGGATACTCGTCTCCACCGTTTCGTCGCGCTCAAGTTTCTGCCTGAGGATGTAGCCAGTGATCCGCATGCTCTCGTCCGATTCCAGCGCGAGGCGCAGGCCGCGTCCGCCCTGAATCACCCCAACATCTGCACAATCTACGACATCGGTGAACACGACGCCAAAGCGTTCATTGCCATGGAGTTTCTGGAAGGCGCGACGCTGAAGCACCGCATCGCCAATCGCCCCATGGAACTGGAAACTCTGCTCACACTTGGAATCGAGATTGCCGACGCACTCGATGCCGCGCACGCCAAAGGAATCGTTCACCGTGACATTAAGCCCGCTAACGTCTTTGTGACTGACCGCGGCCACGCCAAAATCCTCGATTTTGGCTTGGCCAAGCTATCTCCCAAACCTGTGACGGGAACGGAGCCGACCGCCGCGACCTTCGACTTAGAGGAGCATCTGACCAGCCCCGGTACGGCTCTTGGCACGGTCGCCTACATGTCGCCGGAGCAGGTCAAAGGTAAGGACTTGGATGCACGAACTGATCTGTTTTCCTTCGGTGCGGTGCTCTATCAAATGGCTACGGGGCAGTTGCCGTTTCGCGGCGACACATCGGGACTGATCTTCAACGCCATTCTGGAACGCCCACCCGTGCCTCCAGTGCGGATCAATCCCGAGGTTCCGCCCAGGCTCGAAGAAATCATCACAAAGTCTTTGGAAAAAGACCGAGACCTGCGCTACCAGCACGCTTCGGACATTCGCACTGACCTGCAACGGCTGAAGCGCGACACCGATTCGGCGTCGCTGATCACGAGTGCGAAGGCCGGAACCACAACCGGGACACGGAAACGCTGGAACCTGTTGGTCCCCGCTGCTGTAGCTATTGTGGCGCTTGTTGCTGCCGGCTACTTCTATTTTCATCGTCCGCCGAAACTCACCGGCAAGAACACCATTGTTCTGGCTGACTTCGCCAATTCTACCGGGGACGGCGTCTTTGACGACACACTGAAGGACGCACTCGGTGTGGCGCTGCGCCAGTCGCCTTTCTTGGATATTGCTTCGGACGAGAAGGTGACTGCTACGCTCCGCTTGATGACCAAAGCAGCGGACATCCGGCTCACCCCTCAAGTCGCTCGTGAGGTTTGCCAACGAAGCCAGAGCAAAGCCTATATCGGCGGTTCTATTGCGACTCTTGGCAGTCAGTACGTCATCGGACTCAGGGCAGTGAACTGCGCGAACGGAAATATACTGGTGCAGGAACAAACCACGGCCACGAGCAAAGAAAAAGTCCTGGATGCTCTGGGCAGCGCGGTGAGCAAGCTGCGTGGCGAACTGGGCGAATCGCTGGCCTCGGTACAGAAATCCGATTTGCCTCTGGAACAGTTGACCACACCTTCATTGGAGGCGCTCCAAGCTTACACTTTGGGCGGCAAGGCCCAGGAAGAGGGCAAGGGCTACTCAGCGGCTTTATCCTACTTCCTGCGCGCGATTGAACTCGATCCGAACTTCGCTCACGCCTATTCTTCGGCCGGAGTAATGTACCTCGCACTAGGGGACTCCGCTCGAGGAAAGGAATACATAACCAAGGCTTATGCTCTGCGCGGGCGGGCCAGCGCATACGAAAGCTTGCTCATGCAGGCCGACTATTACGACTATGTCCTCGGAGATTTGGATAAAGCTCTAGAGCTGTACCAGCAAATGACCGAGAGTAATCCGCGCGACATCATTCCTTGGAGTCATATGAACGTCGCTTACTCCAATCTCGGTCAACTTGAGAAAACCTTGGATGCCTCCAAGCAACTCGTTCAACTGCAGCCCGAAAGTGGTTTTTATTATCCTTCGCTCGTCGGTGCTGAAAGGAGGCTCGGTCACTTTTCAGAGGCACACAAAACCAGCGATTTAGCAGCCTCGCGAGGGTTCGATGACTTTGATCTCCGCTGGGAGCTCTATGTGCTCGCATTCACCGAAGGGAACTCAAAAGGAATGGCAGAGCAGGTGGCCTGGTTCGACGGCAAGCCGCCAAATACTCAGTACTTGTTCTTGTCGCTAGAAGCGGAAACCGAGGCGTATCGCGGGCACACCCGTGCGGCGCAAGAGTTTGCTCGCCGTGCTGCTGCGGCCGCCGTGAAGGCAGGCGACCTGGAAGCGGCCGCGTCCTATCATCTTAAGGCTGCCTGGCGCGCAACGGCCTTCGGGGGCGTGTCCGCGGCACGCAAAGAAGCTGCCGCTGCTCTGGACCTCGCTCCGCAGAGCGAAGATGTGGAATCGTGGGGGGCAGAGGTGTTGGCTCGCGCTGGAAATGTTGCACGCGCACGGACCTTGGCACAGGACTTGGCGAATCGCTTTCCCCGGCACACCATCATCCATCGATATTGGCTGCCGAGGATTGAGGCGCAAATCGCCTTGGCGGCGAAAAAGCCGGCTGAAGCTATCGAGTCGCTTCGCGAGGCAGAGCCACTTGAAGCCAGGTCATGTAACTATTCCTACGAGCGAGGCGAAGCGTATCTGGCCGCCGGTCAAGGGAGCGCCGCCGCAGCCGCCTTTCAGCAAATCCTGGATCATCCCGGGCTGGTGCGAAATTGCCTCCCCGGGGCGCTGGCTCATCTCCAAATCGGTAGAGCCTACGTCATGCAGGGAGACACCGTCAAAGCCCGCTCTGCCTACCAGGATTTCCTCACCCTCTGGAAAGACGCCGACACCGATATCCCAATCCTCATCGCCGCCAAAGCCGAATACGCCAAGCTGAAGTAACTAGGCGCGCCTGACAGAAACGCGAACTGCCGCCTCTCCGAAGAGAGATTGGTACCTCAAAGTCGCGTTGTGTTTACCGGAGATCTGGCAGGGTCCGATCCGCGATTGCGGGCGAATTACGGACTATGCGGAAGTAATTCCAGAAGACCCGATTCGCGGCATTACTTCGGGCTTGCCGACAATCCGTCCAGTATCGTCGGAATCCAATCAGGGTGTCCCCTTGAGTGCCCGCTAGACAACATAATCATCGGACAAACGCTGCGTGCATCCAGGCAGAGGCGGAAGGATGTCCATGAACTCACGCGGAAGCGTAGCTGAGATGACGGCGGAACTCAGCCATGTCGGCCGGCGCGCACGACGGCGAATTGCTTATCGTCTAAAGTGCTCCGTCACACTTAAAACACTCACGCCTACGCTTCCCGTCTAGTCTCACCAGCCCAGTCGGGGGGCACAATGAGTCATCTGATGAAGCTAGCTGAAACACTATCCCGAATACTGCCACCAAAACCCGCCTCCGGCTCGTCCCCTAGTTTGGTAGGAGCCCTCGCGCGGCGCTCGGACTTGGTTACATGTACGCCATGGTTAGACTGTAGCCGCTGCCGAGGTCCGGTAAGACGAACGAGCGCCTGCTCCATTGGCTTTCGACCAATTCCTGCGAAGCTCTTCTGCGCGCCGGATGACGCGGTCGATCACATCGTGTGAAACAGGCCCTGCAGGTTCAACGCCCGCGGAGTAGCCCGTTGGCGGGATCTCCAGCATCTGCAGCTTTTCAAAGACGGGCTTCATGGTGCGAGCAGGGTTGCGGAGAAACTCCGAGCTGCGGATGCGCGTGAAGATCCACCCCATGCGTTCAAGCACTGACTGCCGGTCCATGTCTTCGGGGAGCTTTTCGAGTGGGTAATAGCGATCACCGTCGCACTCGATAGCCAGGCGCTTGTAGTCGCCCTCAACGACCAGATCGATTCGGAACGTTCCTACCCTCCAGTGTGGGGTAACCCGATACCCCGCCGTCGCTAGGCGCTTCATGACTTCCCGTTCGAAGTTCGATTGCGTGCGCTTTTCCTTCTCTTCTAGGGCCCGCATGAGACGTGCGGGATCTTCCGCATGCTCGATCAATTGTCGGCGAAGGTCGTCGGCTTTCAAATCATTGTGCGGATTGAGCGAATGCACGATCCACATCTGGTCGCGGGCGCGGCTGGCGGCGACATTAAAACGTTGTTTGAAAAGTTCCTGATCGCGCAGGGAGAGAGAACCATGCTCGGCTGTGTCGACCAAGGAGATGAACACCACGTCGCGCTCATCCCCTTGGAATTGCGCGGCGTTTCCGCAGAGTACGCGATGGAGTTCGTAGCGGTCGGGCGAGACGTGCGCACGGACCAGGTTGTCAATTTCGATGGCTTGCTCGTCACCAACCAGAGAAACTGCTCCGAAACTCAGCGGTTGACCCGCGTCATTCTTCTTGTATTCGGGTTGCTCGATGGCGGCGGCAAGGAGCGAGGCGAGAGTTAGAGCTTCCTGGCGATTGATCTTACCGTCGCGACTGGACCCAGAGACGCGAAGCGCGATGGTGTGCGGACGCAGATGGACGCGGCTCGCGTCGCGCAAGGGCTTGATGCGGCCGTCATAAGAGATCATGTTGCTGAACTGGATGATCTCCGGAACGCAACGGAAATGTTCGACAAGACAAGTCGTGCCGCCGAACGACTGGCGTGCGAGATCGTAGATTGAAATTTGCCCATCGTAGAGATCGGAGTTCGGGATTCCGCGGAGGTACTGGAAGATGAGGTTCTGAATTACGCTCAAATCCTGCCCGACGGCCGAAGGGCTGACTTGCTCATGGTCACCGACGACGAGCACCGTCTTACCGAGGTATAGTGCGACCAACGCCATCACGTCGCTCTGGCTCGCTTCATCGATAATAACGACGTCGAAGCGGGTGGTGCGCGGGTCGAAGTTTTCGACTACGCGCGAAAGCGGCATGACCCAGACGGGAACGGCTCCGCGGCACTCGCTCATTTTCCTGGCTGCCTCGGCGCGCAATAGGGCAACACGGATACCGTGACCTTTGCCGATGCGACGGATGGTGTCGAGCCAGCCGACTAGCGCCTGGCGCTGCCGAGAAGAGGTACGGCGCGCTTGCGAAGACCACGAGCACTTGTCGATGAGTTCGACGGTCACGCGGCGAAGTTGCTCGCGGAGTTTTTCGCTCTTGCCTTGCAGGGCTTCGAGGGAGACACTGGCTCGGCGATCGAGCTCATCGTTTAACTGGCGCCAGGTCCACGCGAAGGCGGGGTCACGAGGCGGCTCGCTTCGACCATGCACTCCAGTGCGATTGCGAATCGCGCCAGCCCATGCGGGAGCAGCGGTCTCGAGCTTTGAGAGCAAGGCGCGACGCAGGTCGAGGTCCGCTTGTTTGCTCTTTAATTCCAGCAGGCGCTCATCCGCTTCTCGATAGCGGTTGGAATCTTCATCGCTTACCGCTGCCAGAAGCTGGCCGATCACTTTGGATGCTTTCGCTACGCGGGCGGCAAGTTTGAGCCGACTTTTGAGATCGCGAAATTCTTCCTCCAGCTGTAGCAGCCTCAGCTTCTTGAACCGGGAATCCAGGATGGGCAGCAAAGCATTCATTACCGCAACGTGGATACGAGCCAACTCTCCAGCGGAACCAACGACCGCAGGTTGCTCAGCGAGAAATTTATCCCAACGGAAGCCGATGTCTTCCAGCCGCTGCTGGAGTGGAAGCCAGGTGTGCTCCTGCCAGCCTAAGCAACCCTCGATGGAGTCGCAATACTGCATCAGGGTTTTCTCGACCTCCCCGCCCATTTCGATCGAATAGGGAGTGCCAAGAGTCGCCATTTGGCGATCCCAGCGCGCGCAGAGATCCTCGCGAAGGCCTTGGAGCCGGAAGAATTGGCGCAGAGCGTTAAAATGCTCGGGGAGGCGCGGGCGCGCGTCATTCACTCTAGTCTGTTCCAGGAATTGGCTCCAAGACTTGTGTGTGAACAACGTGAAAGAGCCTAGCTTGCCACCGTCCTCAAGATGCGCAAGGATTTCTCCGGCAATTCGTTCCTGCTCTTTGACCGCAGAATTGTCGGAAGCCTCCGGGCCGTACTTGACGAACGATTCTTGGGTATTAGCGGCTTCACGATGAACCACACGCACGAAGCTGACGAGCTGGTCCCACGGCTGGCGGTGCACATCACCATACCTGCCGGCGTAAACCGCGGCAAGTTTCCACTTCTCTTTGCCGGAAAGAGGCTCCACCGCCTGAGCCAGTGCGGCGGCCAGCCCTTCTATTTCTCCGGGCGAACTTTGAGCAGCGCCAGACACCCACAAGTCGGAACGCAAATCGAGGTCTTCCATGCCAAGACGATTGCGCTCACTAACGCTGGCTTCAAAGTCTTCCGCTCTCGGAAGGTCGTGAAGCTCAGGAAGATGGCCGGAGAGTTCGTGCTCATCTTCGCGGGAAATCGAGACACCCGTGCGATAGAGATCGGCCAGTTCGCCCGGAGAAAGAGGCAGTGGTGCCACCGCCGCGACGGGGCCGGGGATCCAGCCGTGCGCTTCCTTTTCTTCCACGACTTGGCGAGCGGCATCGGCGGGTGCCCAAGACCTTCCAGCAATAGCAATATCCCGATACTCGTCGGCGCGAGCCTCCGTCAACTGGTTTCGCATTTCGTCGAGTTTCTTCAACAGATCGACGCGTTCGGACTCCAATTTCTTCGCCTGCATTTCGAGCGAGCCGGAGTCGGCCCGCGACAACCTTTCCGCGATCGATCCCACGGCACTCTCGAGCTGTTTGCGGCTGTCCAAGTCGCTTTCGAGCACGCTGACACACAAGGGACGCAGCTCGGGAACGATGTGATTGCGTACCATGCGCAGTGCTTTTGTTGTATGGCTTGTGACCAGAACGCTCTTGCCTTGGGCGAGTAAATGGCCAACAAGATTGCCGATGGTGTGAGTTTTTCCAGTCCCTGGAGGGCCTTGTACCAAAACGCCTCCATTTTCCTCAAGCTGCTGGGCAATTCGGATCTGCTCGGGATTGGCGGGTTTGCTCAGTAGGAATTTGCCAT
>Ga0210408_10006125_pt1 | contig 10427 bp, 10 predicted proteins | sample IncBWH4MmetaG_FD_155471 | JGI IMG/M metagenome (GOLD analysis project Ga0210408, IMG submission 155471) | Forest soil microbial communities from Barre Woods Harvard Forest LTER site, Petersham, Massachusetts, United States - Inc-BW-H-4-M | ecosystem: Environmental > Terrestrial > Soil >...
TGCCCATTCCTGTAATACCTTGCTCGGCACGGTTGCCAGCTCAGCACCGAACAAGAAGGAACAAAGCAAATGGTTAATGGTGCGGATACTGGCGGCTAAGACATGCACATGTAGGGTGAAGAGTTTTGTGTGTCTTTGTTCTAGGACAAAGAACTAGTTTTCTTACCTCGTACACTGCACTCGATAGCTTCTTCCCACAACTTGCCCTGGCCCGAGGGGTCAGGGCGTTTTTGTGTGTGCCGAGCAGGGTCGAAAATCATCGTGCTGGTGGATTGCTCGACTGCGAATTCTCTAGCTCGACCCGATAGCCGAGCTTTCGGAGTTGCCGGATCATTCTGTTAGTTCGTGCTTGCCTCGATCGTGCGGTGACCGCAGGGCCGTGTTCCTCGTAACGGACTCCGCGATGCAGGATTAACCAGATTAGCCGACACTGTCGATGGGCAATCGCCCCGATGGCTTGATTATGTCCCAGACGGGGGACGGAGCGGCGATAGGCAATCTCGAAGATACTTCCTTTGACCTTTACGGCGGCGTTGGCCGCTTGGTTGAGAACGCGTCGCATGTGGCGGTTGCCCTTGGGGGATCGGTGATTGTAGTTCACGCCGGCGCTCTCGTCGTCGCCGGGGCAGGCGCCCACCCAGGAGGAGAGTTGCTTGTCCGAAGCGAAGGTCGCAGCAGTGGCACCTACTTCGGCAATGATCTGGGTCGCTGAGTCCACTCCCAGACCCGGCACCTCCGCCAACCGTTCGACCGCGTGTTGGTACTGACGAAGCAGACCGGCGACCTCCTGGTCGAGTTGGCCGATCTGCTGCTCTAGGATGGAGGGAAAAGGCTGCCAAGCGGAATAAATGGCCGGCCCGGTTTTTGACCTTTCGGGCTCCCCGCCACAATAGCTTCCCGCCGCTGATGTCGTTGTCCGGACAGAGTGCAAGCCAGGAAACAAAGTGCGCTGCGTTGGGCCAGCTCGACATGTCGCGGCCGACCTCACTGAACAATGGCAACGCGTTTTCCTCTAGGCCTGGAATTTGAGTGACATCTACTCCGAAGAGTTTATAGGTTTCGATACGCAGATCGAAGGCACTGAGCCAGGCTTTGCTAGAATTCGAACTGCAGAGCTTCTTCGGAAGGCGGCGCATGGAGCGCGAAATCGGACGTCTCGAGGGCCACTTCATCATTTGCGGCATGGGACGCGTGGGCCGCAGCGTGGCGAGGGAATTGGGGCGCAAGCCAGTGCCGTTCGTGATGATCGAAAACGCCGAGATTAAGCGCCAGCGCTTTGCGCACGAAAACTGGCTGGTGATCGCGGGAGATGCGACGTTGGAAGAGACGCTGCGCCAGGCGCAGATCGAGCATGCCAGCGGGCTGATTGCTGCGACCACGACCGACGCCACGAATCTCTATATTGTGCTGACGGCGCGCGGACTCAATCCTCATTTGAAGATCATTGCCCGGGCCAGCGAGGACGCGGCCGAGAAACATCTGTTGACCGCCGGTGCTGATTCCGTGGTCTCGCCGTACTCCTTCGCCGGGCAGCGGATCGCGCAATCTTTGTTGCGGCCGCATGTGGTGAGTTTCCTCGACACGGCGACCACGCACCTCGGCATGGATCTGGAGATCGGCGAGATCCACATCACCGCCGGTTCTGCGTTCGCGGGGAAGACGCTGGAGACTTCCCGCATCCGACAGGAGCGCGGCGTCATCGTCCTGGCCATCAAGCGGCGCGATGCCATGCGCTTCAATCCCGCGCCCGACGAGCGCATTGAGCCCGATGACTGCTTGATCGCGATGGGCGAGCCTTCGCAATTACGGCAATTGGAACAGTCCGTAGCCTCTTCATGAAAGTCGAACTCCCATGAAAATCGTGACTGCGGCAGAAATGCGCGAGATCGATCGCGTCACCACCGAAAAATTCGGGGTGCCGTCACTCACCCTGATGGAGAACGCGGGGTCAGCTGTCGCGGAGCAGGTTCTACGCCTCTGGCAGTCGGGGATGAGAATGGTTGTGATCTGCGGCAAAGGCAATAACGGCGGGGATGGTTTTGTTGTGGCGCGGCTGTTGGCCGAAAGAAAGAAGGTGAAGGTTGTCCTGCTCACGGATCCAGCGGAATTGAAGGGTGATGCTGCGGCGATGTACGGCAAGCTGCCGGAGCCGCCAACCGTCGTGCGTTCGCTGGAAGAGTGGAAGAGTGAGCGCGTGCAACAGGCGTTGTCGGCAGATCTGTACGTAGACGCGATCCTCGGCACCGGATTCAAACCGCCAGTCGGTGGGCTCTATGCCGAAGCCATTTCATTTTTGAATGCAAGCCAGGGAAAGGTGATTGCCGTCGACATCCCTTCCGGTGCGGATGCGGACGCGATGGGCCCGCAGCAGGGAGTCATCGCGCGATCAAATGTGACGGTGACGTTCACGGCCCCGCGCCCCGCGCATCTGTTCAGCATGCTGACGCAGGGTCCGACGTATGTTGCCGGAATCGGGTCGCCGGACCAGGCGATCGTTTCATCGCTGCATCTGAACGTAATTCATCCGCGCGATTTTGCGGCGATGATCGGGCCGCGTCCGGCAGAGTCGAACAAGGGAAGCTACGGGCATGTTCTCGTGGTCGGCGGATCTGTCGGAAAGGCGGGATCGGTTGCAATGGCCGGCATGGCGGCATTGCGTGCGGGGGCGGGATTGTCGACCGTGGCCACAGCCAAGTCCGCGCTCCCGACCGTCGCTGGATTCTGTCCGGAACTGATGACTGAGCCTCTGCCGGAAACCGATGCAGGCACGATCGCTACCAGCGCCGGTGTGCGTATTGACGAGCTTCTCAAGAGCATGACCGTGGTTGCAGTCGGGCCGGGGATCTCACGTGATCCGCATACCGCCACGCTGGTGCGTTCCCTGGTCGTGCATCAGAAGATGCCCATGGTCGTGGATGCGGACGGCCTTAACGCGTTTGAAGGACACACGAACGACCTGAACGGGAAAGATCGATTACTCGTGATCACTCCACACCCTGGCGAGATGGCGCGTTTGGTGGGGCGTTCGGTCGCTGAGGTTCAGAAAGATCGGCTGGGGATCGCACGACAATTTGCCCGCGAGCACGAATTGATAGTCGTGCTCAAGGGACATCGCACGTTGGTCGTTCAGCCGGATCGCGAAGCTTGGGTCAACACCACCGGAAATCCTGGCATGGCGACCGGCGGCACGGGCGACATCCTGACCGGAATGGTTGCGGGCATGCTTGGGCAGGAGAAAAGAGCGCAGAATCCGCAGAGCGCTATGCTCGCAGTCTGCGCCGCTGTGCATCTGCACGGGCTGGCAGGAGACGTGATGCGCGAGACCGTCGGCGAGCATTCGCTGGTGGCTACCGATCTGCTGCGCGGATTGCCGGCCGCGTTCGAACGGGCGCGCCAGAGCGCGACAGCAGAAAACAGCGTTATTGGTTGAGAACGCGTACCCTTAGCTTCCGTAGAGACGCAGCTTGCTGCGTCTTGCCGACAGCGTCGACGCTGCCGGCTGAGACGTTGCAAGCAACGTCTCTGCGAGAGTTCACCTTGCGGGCAGGTGGATTGTCTTTCCCTCAGCCGCCGAGCGGCGCGCGGCGTCGAGAATTTCCGTTACCGTCACGTTCCTGTCCAGCGATGAGAGAGCATCTTCTTTCGCTCCGTCCAGAATTACCGCTCGCAGGTACGAGAGTTCGTCGTCATAGGGGGCCGGGATCGGCTTCGCGGTGAGTTGCTGCACTTGATTTTCACCCGCTCTTTGCACGCGGATGTCATCGCGCTTTACCGTGATCAACTGACCCGTCTGTCCATACACTTCCATATCCTTGCGGTCGATAGGCCAGTTCCATGAAGCCTGAATGATCGCTTGCGCCTTTGGGTAAGTCAGGACGATGGTGGCCTCGTCATCCACTCGCGAATAAATTTCCGGCTTAATCTGTTGGGTGACGGCGGTGACGGTTTGCGGGCGCTGGCCGTCCATGAGCCAGGTCATCAGGTCGGCGCCGTAGCAACCGAAGTCGAACAGGGCGCCGCCGCCGTTAAGCTTGGGATCGGTGAGCCAGGAGAGGAACTCGGGTTCGACGCCGATTTCCTTGGGGCCTTTGTGGCCGTCGTGTACGACTACTTTGCGGACCTCACCCAAGCTTCCATCGTGCACGAGATCGTAGGCCGCGTGATTGCTGCGGTACCAGGAGGTTTCGTAATTCACCAGCACGTGAATCTTTCCGGCCTGCGCCGCCTTCTGCATGGCGAGTGCGTCTTCCAGACTGACGGCGAGGGGCTTCTCCATCATGACGTGAACGCCGTGACGCGCGCAGATTTCGACGACGCGGCGATGGTCGTAGGTATTCGTGTAGACGAGCACAGCCTGCGGGTGCACCTTGGCGATCATCTCGTCGAGGTCGGCGAACATTTGCGCCGCTTGGAAGCCGAATCGCGTAGCGGCGGCAGCGCGAAGCTTTGAGTCGGGCTCGACAACGGCGACGATTTCGATCTCGGGGCGATGCTGGTATTGGCCGAGGAATCCGTGCACGTGGCCATGAACCAGGCCGACGATAGCGACACGAAGCGGGGGCCGAGAGAGCGGCGTCTGGGCGAACGCGGCAGTAGTGAGTGACAGAGAACCGAGTAAGAAGATTTGAAAGAGTCGCGACATGCTTCCTCCGGAACTGGTTTACAAGATAATCGAATTGGCGGGTCTCGGGCACTCTTGGGGAAGCCGGGCTTCGCCCGGGGGACGGCCGAAGGCGGCCGTCCCCACAAAAGACCCCAACGACCCACGGAATTCGGCGCGCCCTGGCTATTGTCCTTTAGGACATTTACTATAGAGTAAACGCGCTCTAAGTCCTTCGTAGTTGGAGATTTCATGAGCCTAAGGCCCGCTTCCCGTGTGGAATCCGGACAAGGGGCCTCCGTAATCTGTTACGCAATATCGCATAGTGCCATAGTGCATCAGGCCTATGACCCACTTCCCCCAACCGCACCCCTCGCGGCGCGCCGCCCGAGTCCAGCTAGGAGATTCAGTTCTGGCTGCGATTCGCCTTGAAGACGGCCGCCGTACGAAAGCGAAACTCCAAACCATCTCGGTAACCGGAGGCCTGTTGCGCCTGCCGCAATCCTTGGGCGAGGGCGACTTCGTCGAAGTTGCCTTCCAAACGCAGGCCGGCCCGGTTCATGGGATGGCCGAAGTTCTCAGCCCGACGCGTAAGCTCGACGACAGCGTATTGCAGCCGTTCCGCTTCGTGGCGATCGAGGACGACGACCATCGCCGGCTACGCACCTCGCTCGATCACGTGGTGGAGCGGAGTTCACTGGGGATGAAGTCGAGCGCGTTCTCGACATACTGAGCTCATGTGAGGACGGCCGCATTCGGCCCTCCGGCGACGCGCAGCGAGCCGCAGGGGCTAAAAAGCCCAATCTTCTTGTCTGCTTCAACGCGGCCCTCAAAGGGCCGCTCTTCCACTTATACTGCTCGGGTGGACAGTGAAATCAAGACAGGCACTGTGCTGCGTGAGATCAGCACTCACTCTGCGGAGGAGACGATCGCTTTCGGGCGGACTCTCACCGAGCTTTTATCTCCGCCCAAGCTGGTGCTGCTGCGCGGCGATCTGGGGGCGGGGAAGACCACACTGGTGAAGGGAATTGCCGCGGCATTCGACGCAGCTTCCGAAGAGGATGTCACCAGCCCAACCTTTACCCTGATTCACGAATATCGCGGCCCCCGTGCGAATCTCTTTCACATCGATCTCTATCGCATCGACACTCCGCGTGAGTTGGACACGCTTGCTCTGGACGACTTGCGCGGCGACAACAGCATTCTGCTGATCGAGTGGGGAGAGAAGTTTCCGCGTTTGGTGCGCGAGCGGGATGTGGAGATTGCGCTGGAGCGCGAAGGGGAGAACGGAAGAAGGATCAGGGTCAGCGCTTAACGAGCGCGTGTTGCAGGGGTAAGTTGCGCGATTTCCATGGAAGATCTCTTGGGGCAAGGCCTTTTCTGACAAGGTCCTTTGTGGGGACGGCCGCCACGGCCGTCCGCCGGGCGCAGCCCGGCTCTATTTGCCGGAGCGCGCAAGAGACCGGCGCACTCCATTCCCGAACCATCGAAACCAAGATTGCGGCCGAGAAGAGCACGAACACGAGGCGCCGGTGGACCATGAGGTAATCTTACAACCTATCCTGGGATGTCACGGGCATGAACATTGCTTGCCCCGCAGGGCCTCCCATGCTTCCCAAACAATGAACGGGGTGATTGTCATCGCGGCTACCGGGTCTGCCCAGCCGATTCCGAAGAATGCGTGTGCTGCCAATCCGAGCAGGGCGATGATTGACAGGTAAGCGCACAACATGGATTCTGCCGCGTCCGCACGGAGTGCAGCGCTGCCCGTCGCTGACGACAACCGCCGCTTCTCTCGCGCGAGCCACGGCATCACGAGCGCGGCAACGGCCAGAATCGCGATTCCTGTCCGGCTCGATTTAGGTTGGCTGTAGCCGAGCAGGGTCGACGCCGAGATCGCCAAAACATATCCCGTCAAAATGATAAGAAGAACGCCCGCAATGCGAGCGGCTTGTCGTTCGGAGTGTTCTTCAAAGGCATGGGTTTGAAACCGACGCAAGACCACGGCTGCGGACAGCAGTTCAATTGTGCTGTCTCCGCCAAAGGCGAGCAGGGCAGGACTTCTGGCGCGGACGGCCGTCCACAGAGAGGCTATGGCCTCGATGATCATCCAGGTGATGGTGATGGCCTGTAGCTGGCGAATCCGGCGATAGGAATCTTCGGAGGCGGCGCCAGCGATGGAAGTCACAGCTAGATGATATACGCAGGTGTAACCAGCCGGAGGCGGCCCTACAGCTGGGGCGACGTCTTCCCGAACCATTCGTCGAACCATTCCAGCGAACGCTGGAAGTAGTCCTGCCAATCGGATGGCTTTACGAATACGTGTCCCTCATTGGGATACACGACGAACTTTACGGGAACGTGCATGGCTTTCAGGGCGTGCCACCATTCGACGGACTGCTCGACTGGCACTTCGCCGTCGCGATCGCCAACCAGGATCAGCGTCGGTGTCTTGACGTTCTTCACGAAGTGCATGGGATCACTCTTGGCATAGACGGCGGGATCGTCGTACACAGAAGCGCCGAAGAAGGGAATCATCCACTCGTCGATTTGGTTTACGCCATAGTAGCTGAGCCAGTCGGAAAGTCCGGCGCCGGCCACCGCTGCCGCAAAGCGATGCGTTTGCGTCTCCGCCCACATGGTCATGTAACCGCCGTAACTGTGACCGCGGATGCCGAGGCGGTGCAGATCGATCGGATACTGCTTCGAAATCGCATCGATGCCAGCCATGATGTCGCGGAAATCGCCGCCGCCGAAATCCTTGACATTGCCCTGAGTGAAGGCTTCCCCTTGTCCGTAACTGCCGCGCGGGTTGGGGCAGAAAGCGAAGTAGCCCATGGCGGACTGCGGGCCCATGATTTGCGAGTCCCACCGGGCGTGACATGCGGCCGAGGGACCTCCATGCACATTGACGATGAGCGGATACGTCTTGCCGGGAGTGTAGTTGACGGGCAACATCAACCAGCCTTGGAGCCGCAGACTTCCATTCGTCCAGTGAAAATTCACCATCTCGCCCCACGCGGGCTTGACTCCGGCATTGAGCGTCGTCAGCTGTTTCCAATTTCCGATTGGTCCGGCCCAGAGTTCCGCGGGGCTGCTGGCTGACTGCCGGATCACCGCACTCACCGATCCGTCACGGGAAAGTGCGCCGTTCAAAGAAAACTGCGCGCTCACAGATTCGTCGCCTGCCCAGATCTGCTGGACCGCGCCGCCCGAGGTAGAGACACTCGCGAATCCAGACTTGCCGTCAACGTTTTCGCCAAAAAAAATGCGATCGGCCGAAGTCCAGACCAACGTTGACGGCGAACTGTTGATCTTTGCAGTGAGATTGCGGACGGTGCCGCCCGACACAGGGACGGTCATGATTTCGCCGCCGACCGAACCTTCATCGCTCATCAGGCCTTCGATGAATGCGACTTGTTTACCGTCGGGTGAAACGTGGGGCTCGGCAATCTGCCGCTTGGGGATGTAGATCTCATGCATGTCAGGGGATCGCGCGTCGATATGATAGAGATGAGCGACATACCAGTTGGTGTCTCCCGAGCCATGAGCCGCGATCGCAGCCCAGCCTTGACTGTCGGGCATCCAGTCGTACTCGTAGACGTAAACATCGGGCGGCGTAATCGCAGCCGGCGTATTCGTAGACAAATCGATCGTTGTCAGGCGCTGCTCATAAATCTGATCGTCGATGACTCCCGCGAGCGGAAGCATCGGCTGTAGCGGGCCTGCAACTCTCGGAATTCCCTCGATGAAAAGCAGGGCGAGCTTCGAATTGTCGGGAGAGAAACTGGGAACCGCAGCGTAGCCTTTTAGATCGGCCCGCTTCACGGGTGCGCTGCCGTCGAGAGCAACGGTCCACAACTGGGCGGCCGGAACATCTCCGGATAAATCTGCCAGAAAAACTATCTGTTTGGAATCCGGGGACCATGCCACGTCTCGGGCAGAGAGCTTGCCTTCTACCGGAATCGTCCGAGTTGGTCCGCCAGCGGCGGGAATGATGGAGATTTCCCCGCCAACGATGTAAGCGATCTGGGCTCCGTCGGGGGAGATCGCTACCTGTTCGATCGACTTCGCGTGCGGCATGGAGTCGAGAACGGCGGCCGCGCGGGAGGAAGATTCGGCACGCGCGGTAAGAGTCAGGAAAACGCAGGACATCGTAATCACTCCGATTGACCGGAGAGACGAAACGCTCATAGCGGTACCTTTAGAGAAACTAGATTTGACCTAACACGACGTGCCAGAACCCCTTGATGTTGTAGCCGCAATCCACATGAGATGCGAAGCAACTGCTTGGTAATTCATTCCAGCACCCCTTGCAAGCGGAAATGAATCGTCAGCAAGGCGTTGATAGCGTGGTGGCCCCAGTGAGAATAGTAACCCAGTCGCCATTCCCAAATGATATCTTCCGGCCGAACTCCCTACATTTGGCTGAGGACCAGCCCTTCTTTCAGATCGCGATAGATATCGGCGATATCGTCGGCGACAGTGCCGCAGACAGCTTCCTTGTCCGTAGTCGGATCAAAAAACTTGCCAGTAGGGGTCCCAATCGCCCAGCTTTTCCTTGAGCAGACTATAGATCTGCTCCCATTGCTCGTAGGTCATTCTTGCATTTCGGTGGGGGGAAGAATCTTCGTCTTTATGGCTCGCGTCGTCCTCATCTTTCGTTCGAACGCACGGCAGTTTGGTGGCCTCGTTGAGCAGCTTCGGGAGCAGACGGTAAACCTCGGTCAGTAGTCTTGTCCTTTCCAGCCTCGATGCAGACTCAACGACGGAACAAAACTCTAATGCGACCGCGCCAAAGCGGCTCACAACTTCGGCACTTTCACTCAGGTCCCTCATTGCCTTCACATTTACAACGCGTTTCTCAAAACCCCATAATGTTGTAGCCGCAATCTACATAGATGACTTCGCCCGTTATGCCGCTACTGGCGTTGGAGGCCAGAAAAACTCCCGTGGAACCTACCTCTTCGATCTCCACGCGGCGGCGCAGCGGAGCGCGCTCCTCGTGTTCGCGGAGCATGTCGCCGAAGCCCGCGATGCCACGGGCGGCCAAGGTCTTAATCGGGCCGGCGGAGATAGCGTTGACACGAATTTTGTCCTTGCCCATTTCGTAGGCCAGGTATCGGACCGAACATTCCAGTGCAGCTTTGGCGACCGCCATCACGTTGTAGCGCGGGACCACTTTTTCTGAGGCGTAGTAGGTCATGGTGATGATCGAGCCTCCTTCGGTCATCAGCGGAGCCGCTGCACGGGCTAAAGCGATCAGCGAATAGACACTCACGTCGAGCGCGATACGGAATCCCTCGCGCGAGGTATCAACGAAACTCCCTTTGAGTTCGTCGGCCGGCGCGTAGGCGACCGAGTGCACCAGGGTGTGCAGCTTGCCAGGGCGCTCTTTGAGTGTGGCGAAGAGACGGGCGACCTCTTCATCTTTGGAAACGTCGCACATGTAGGCTTCGGCGCCGGGGAGCGACAGGATGAGATCTTTAGCCTCCTGCTCCAGGCGCTCGTTTTGATAGGTGATGGCAAGCTTCATGCCGGCCGCGTGTAATCCCTGCGCGATCGACCACGCGATCGAGCGCTTGTTGGCGACTCCGAAGACAACGGCATTCCGTCCTTGTAGGTCAGCGGACATGACTCTCCTTGGGAAATGAAAAGAATACCAGTCGAGGGCAATTCTTTACCATGGAGAGGCCGATCCGGCTTTGGCTGCCAGATTCTCGGCGTCCTCTGCGGATTTTCTCCGCGCACTCAGCGGCTAAAGCCTTTGCCCACGAAGTTCGCAGAGAACAGCCGCGGAGGTCGCAGAGAACAGCCGCGGAGGTCG
>Ga0210408_10006127_pt1 | contig 10426 bp, 4 predicted proteins | sample IncBWH4MmetaG_FD_155471 | JGI IMG/M metagenome (GOLD analysis project Ga0210408, IMG submission 155471) | Forest soil microbial communities from Barre Woods Harvard Forest LTER site, Petersham, Massachusetts, United States - Inc-BW-H-4-M | ecosystem: Environmental > Terrestrial > Soil >...
TATCGGATTGTTTGGGAGCGCAGCGGCAGGCCAGGAAAGCACGCCGGTCGTTAAACCAGAAATCACTTACAGCAAAGACGTGGCGCCGCTTCTGAAGAAGAACTGCACCGTCTGTCATCGCCCAAACGACATTGCCCCCATGTCGCTCATGACCTACGACGAAGTGCTTCCTTTTGGGCGGATAATCCAGGCGAACGTGATTCAACGGAAGATGCCCCCCTGGCATGCCGACGCGGCGTTCGGCGAGTTCAGCAACAAGACTCGCTTGAGCGATGAGGAAATCGCGATCATAGACGCCTGGGTAAAAGGCGGAACAAAAAGAGGCGAACCGGAAGCTTCCCCAGCGGCCCCGGTGCTCGCGCAAACCTGGCATATCAAGCCGGACGTGGTGCTGACCGTTCCGGAATTCATGGTCCCCAAGACCATGCAAGACGACTACGAATATATCTACGTCCCGACAAATTTCACGGAAGACAAATGGATACAGGCCGCCGAGGTGCTACCCGGTGATCGCCGTGTGGTTCATCACGCCACGGTGTCGGTGATCGATAAGGCCGAAGTAACGAAACACCTGGAACAGCACGCCAAGGCGGACGAAGGCGAAGACAAATATCACTACCGCACCGGAAAAGTGCTGCACCTCCGCCCCGATGCCCCGGTCATTGATGACGGATGCGCCGCGCCAGATGGTGGCGGCATTCCGGGCGAGCCCTCCGGCTATTTGAATATCGTCCCGGCGATCTATCTTCCTGGCCATTTGGCGGAAACGCGGCCTCCGGGTTATGCGCTGCGAATTCCCGCAGGCGGATATCTACAATTTCAGATTCACTACAGCAATCATCATGGACTAGATGTAAAGGACCGGACTAGCATCGGCTTGGTATTCGCGCGGGAACCTGTCCAGCACGAGATTGGTCAATATGAAATCTGGAACAACATGTTCCTCATCCCTGCCAACGATGACAACCACCGTGTGACTTCCTGCTTTACTTTGCCGAAAGATGTGATTGCGGTGGCATACACCGCCCATATGCATTTTCGCGGCAAAAGCATGTTGACCAAGGCCATTTATCCGGACGGCCGCGAAGAGGTGCTCCTCTACGTGCCCCATTACGATTTTCGATGGCAGGAGACCTACTTCCTGAAGAAGCAATTCTTGCTGCCCAAAGGCACAAAACTCATGAGCGTCGCTTATTTCGACAATTCCAAGAACAATTTCCAGAACCCCGATCCGTCCAAATCTATTCGTTGGGGTGAACCCAGTGATGAGGAGATGATGGGATTCTGGTTACAATTTGCCGATCCTCAAATGGTCGCCGAAAAGACAGCATCGGCGCAGAAATGAGCGGCACGGCGCTTTCCACCAGTCACGATTGCTTTGCGCTATGAAGTTCGGCCGCCGTAAATTTGTCCAATTGGGGATGGGAGCCGCGCTCTCTGTTCACTCGAATCGGTTGCTGGCACAGGGTGTATCGAACCACACGACCAAGCCCCTGCCGAGGGCCAAAGCCTCCGGACGCCCATTCAACGCTCATTTCGTGGACATCGCCGCTGCCGCGGGCCTGCATGCTCCGGTGATCTACGGCGACGTAGAAATCAAAAAGTACATCGTGGAGTCCACGGGATGCGGCTGCGCCTTCATCGATTACGACAATGACGGGTGGATGGATCTGTTTGTGCAGTCGGGCACTCGGCTCGGAGGCGCTCCCGACGGCACCACAAATCGCCTCTACAAGAACAACCGGGACGGGACCTTTACGGATGTCACAGAAAAAGCGGGATTGCATGCGCTCGGGTGGGCCTGTGGCGTCTGCATCGGAGACTACAACAACGACGGCTTCGACGACATTTTTTGCACCAATTTCGGGCAGAACATGCTTTACCGTAATAACGGCGACGGAACTTTCACCGATGTGACCAAAGCCGCCGGGCTTTGGAGCGACCAACAAAGATTTGGCGCGGGCTGCACCTTTGTGGATTATGACCGCGATGGATATCTTGACCTGTTCGTTTCCAACTACGTTCGTTTTTCCTTTGAAAATGCTGCCGCTCCGGGCGAGAACCCCAACTGCAGATGGAAAGGAATTCCCGTCGAATGCGGGCCGCGAGGATTGGCCACGGGCAAAAATTCCCTTTATAAGAACAATGGTGACGGAACGTTTACGGATGTAACGCAACGGGCCGGCATCACGCATCCCCAAGGAACGTATGGGATGACGGTCGTTGCGGCGGATTTTGATGAAGACGGATGGCAAGACATTTACGTGGCCTGCGACTCGACTCCCAGTTTGTTGTTCATGAACAATCGAGATGGAACGTTTCGTGAAGAAGGGGTATTGCGGGGAGCGGCCCTGAGCGATGACGGCCTGGAGCAGGCGGGTATGGGGATTGGGGTCGGCGACTATGATCTGGACGGTCATCTTGATCTATTCAAGACGCACTTCACAGACGACGCCAACATCCTTTATCACAACGACGGGAAGGGAAATTTCGAGGACGCCACGGGGTCCTCGCGGCTTGCAGTGGAAACGCGTTATGTATGCTGGGGAGCAGGCATCATCGACCTCGACAACGACGGTCTCCCAGACCTCTTTATGGTTACCGGGCATGTTTACCCGCAAGTGGAAAAAATATTGTCGCAATACCCCTATAAGACGCCACGGGCCGTTTTTCGGAACCTGGGCAAGGGTGTGTTCGAGGAACTCATCGAGGAGGCTGGTCCGGGTGTAGCGGCGGCACACTGCAGCCGGGGATGCGCGTTTGGAGACTTCGACAACGACGGGGATATCGACATCCTGATTATCAATTTGAACGAGCCTCCTTCGCTGCTGCGCAACGACCTCAGCGGCAAATCCAACTGGATCAAAGTGAAATTGGAAGGTGTGAAGTCCAATCGAAGCGCCATTGGAGCCAGAGTGCTGGTGCATTATGAAGGCAAGACCCAGGCGCAAGCGGTGCTGAGTCAATCCAGTTTTTTCTCGTGCAATGATTTCCGCTTGCATTTCGGTTTGGGCGACTCCGCTGTGGCCGATATTGATATCTACTGGCCAAGTGGGCTCCACGAAAGTTTCAAGCAAATCTCTTGCAACCGGCTTATTACGATGAAAGAAGGGGTCGGGCCGGTAGCGAACCGCGGCTGGTCCAAAACGTAGCAGCGATTCGCGGTGTCAACGTTGCCCTTGCTTCTGCCTGAGCCCGTCCATTCTGTCTATTTCCCAGCGAATCAGTATCCTGCGGGCCTTCTAAGGCTCTAACGAACACACAAAAACACTGCCGGCCTGGCACCCGGGCCGGCGGTATTTGCGGCGCTCCAGGTGCCAGGCCCGCCTCGCGCGGGGCAGAATGACAATTTTTTTCTTTAGAATATCAATATTTTTGCTTGACAAGCCGCCTTCGCTCGGTCTATATGTCCTCCCCAGTGGTAGGTTGCGTCCAAGGGTGGTTTTTCGAATTTTCCGGTCCTCTCGAAAACTTATTTGACTTACTCGTCCTTAAGGGGTGGAGGCGAATGATGCATTCCTTTATTTCCGTTTCTTCTCGTGTAGCTAGTTTTGCCGCAAAGCATTTCCGTATATCTCACGTATTTGTATTTTTGGTGCTCGTTTTGGGGCTGGCAGGGCAAGCGTCTGCTCAGAACGTGTACGGATCGATCACCGGAACTGTCACAGACAGCAGCGGCGCTGCCATTAGCGACGCCTCGGTCGTATTGACTAATCAGGATAACGGCGAAAAGCACAGCATACAATCGGACTCGTCCGGCAACTATACGTTCGTGAACATTTTGCCGGGCCGTTATAAGTTGGAAGGGGAAAAGACCGGATTTAAGAAGTTTGTGCGCGAGCCGATCCTTGTGCAGATCGAAAGCGGCATAAGAGTGGATGTCGCGCTGCAAGTCGGATCGCAAAGCGAGACGGTCGAAGTGACCTCCGAAGTGCCCTTGCTGCAGCCGGAAACGAACTCGCTGGGGCAGGTCGTTGAACAGCGCTCAGTCACTGAGCTGCCACTGAATGGTCGCAACCCCTTGGCGCTGGTGGCTCTCGTGCCCGGCGTGGTACCGCAGGGCCAGCCCTCGGCTGGCAATTCCTCGACGAGCAATCCGGTCGGCGCTAATCCCTTCGCTTTGGGAGATTTTCAGGTTGGCGGCGGCATGTCCGGGCAGAGCCAGATCCTGATCGACGGTGTGCCCACCAATGGCGCGTACCTGAACGTTGTCACGGTAATCCCGACGCAGGATGCCATTGAGGAATTCAAAGTCCAGACGAACAATCTCGGTCCCGAATACGGGCGGTTTGCCGGCGGGGTCATTAACCTCTCGACGAAGTCAGGCACCAACGCTTTCCATGGTTCGGCGTATGAATTCATCCGCAACAAAGTGCTGAATGCGAATGACTTCTTCGCGAATGAGAGCGGCACCAAGCGTCCTCCTTTCACGCAAAATCAGTTCGGCGCGAATGTGGGAGGCCCCGTTTTCAAAGACAAGTTGTTCTTCTTCTCGAGCTATGAGGGTTTCCGGCAGCGCAAGGGAAGCCTCCTGACAACCTGGGTTCCAACGACCGCTGAGCGCGGCGGAGACTTTTCCGGGCTAGGCTCGACCAACACGACTTCAGTGCTTCCCATTTACGACCCGACCACGAGTGCCGGCTGCTCCACGCCAGATCCAGTGACCGGAAAACTCCCAACTACCTGCAGGACCGCCTTCGCCGGGAACATCATTCCCGCGAACCGTATAGACCCGACGGCCCAAGCGCTTTTGAAGTTTTTCCCGATGCCCAATCAGGTGGGCAACCCTAACGGGAACTTTGTGACAAGCTATAGCGCCGGCGGCAACGTGGACCAGTACAACGAACGCATCGACTACAACTTGAGTGCCAAGCAGAGAATTTTCGGGCGATACACGCAGTCCCATATATTGTCACTTCCCGATGCTCCTTTTGGCCAAATCTGCACGGACCGCTGCACGGAAGACACCAAAGCCAAGCAGATTTCGTTGGGCGATACCATTGCATTCTCACCCAGGACCATCCTGGACTTGCATGTTGGCTACACGCGGTACATCTATGTGCGCACGCCGCTGAGCCAAGGCATCGATTTATCGCAGTTTGGTGCAAACTGGGCGGCGTTAGCCCCCGAGATGACCTACACGCACATCCCGCAGGTGTGCGTTTCCGAGGGTTCAGGGGACAACCACTGGGGCGGCGGTTGGTGCGCTCAAGGAACGGGCAGCGGCATCGGCGCGTGGGACGATACCTGGAGCTTCAACCCCATGGTTTCTCACATCATGGGCAAGCATAATCTGAAAGCCGGGTTTGAGTTCCGCATCCTCCGCAACAACTACTACCAGAGCAACAATCCTGCAGGCTTGTTGCAATTCAATGCCAAAATGACGGCGTCGAACCCTGCCAACGGCAACAACCCCAACGCTGGAATCAACGGTTCAACGGGGAATGGGTTTGCGTCCTTCCTTCTGGGCTATGGCGATAGCGGCAGTTTCGTTGAGCCAGCCAGAACAGCCGACCAGAACCTCTACAAGGCGTTCTATGTGGGCGACACGTACCAGTTGACGAGAAAGTTGACCTTGAACCTGGGAATTCGCGTCGACCTCCAGGGGGATTGGACGGAGCGCTTCAATCGCAACGTAGCGTACAACCCGACCGAGGCGAGTCCGCTGTTGACGATCGATCCTGCGTTGGCAAGTGCGGTTAACCCCGCAACCGGACAAACCTTCGCCAATCTAAAGGGTGGCTATGACCTGGTGGCCTCAAGCCGGCATCCGGACCGCAGCCCATTTTCTGCATGGAATCACGTCAGCCCGCGTCTCGGAGTGTCGTACCAATTCGATCGGAACACCGTGATCCGAACCGGATACGGAATGTTCTACCTTCCGGTGGACGTGCGGTGGAACGATGCGCCGCACAACCTGTTTATCAATTCCTTCTCCACGCCCTGGCAGACGGCACAGCCGGACGGAGTTACCCCTCTGAATACGTTGTCCAATCCCGAACCACTCGGAATCACTCCACCATTCGGCAGGAATCAAGCCTTAATCGACGTGCAAGGGAATGGCAACGAAGCTCCGCTGGGCAACACTCCCGCGCCTTACGTGCAACAGTGGAATTTCGACATCCAACGCCAGCTACCGGGTAACCTGCTGGTTGACGTTGCCTATGCCGGGTCCAAGGGCACGCATTTGCCCATGCACGATCAAAACCTGAACCAGATGCCGGATCAGTTTCTGCCCACTGGCACAGTGGGGAATGGCCCGGCGCTATTAGAGATCACTCGCCTGACGACACTCGTCCCCAACCCATTCGCCGGGAATTGCACTGGCTGTACAGGGCCGGTGCAATCGGGCAGTATGGGTACCCAGAATAAAGTAAAGCAGGGTCAGTTGCTCCTGCCATTCCCGCAGTTTGACGGTGTGGCGATGGCCGAGCCGGATAACCGCGACTCGATCTACCACTCCATGCAGCTGAAGGTCGAAAAGCGGTTTGCTGCGGGCGCTCAGATCCTCGCCAGCTACACCGTTTCCAAACTCATCGACGACACCAACTCGGAAATCAACTGGTTGGAGGCCTCGCCAGTCAGCTGGAACGACTCCAATGCCAACAATCTGCACAGCCAACGCAGCCTGGATGCATTCGACGTTCCGCAGCGGTTGGTCCTCGCTTCCGTTCTGGATATGCCGTTTGGCAAGGGCAAGAAGTTCGCAAACAACCTGAGCGGAGTTGCCAACAAGCTCGTCGGCGGATGGGGAATTGATACCATCATCACCTTCCAGCGCGGCTTCCCGATCATCATTGGCGGCTGCCCGGGGGCTCTCAGCAACTCCGGCATTCCCAATGCGGGCTGCGGCCGGCCGGACCGAACGGGTCCGTCGTCGCTGACTTCCGGTCCTCTGGCCAATCGGCTGGCTCATTGGTTTGACAATTCTGTGTTCGTCAAGAGCAACGATTACAGCTACGGCAACGATTCGCGTACGGAGCCGAACATACGCACTGACGGACAGAAGAACTTTGACTTCGCCGTCTTCAAAAACACGAAGTTTGGTCCAGATGAAAGACTGGGCGCGGAATTCCGCGCAGAGTTCTTTAACGGGTTCAACCACCCGCAGTTCAGTCCGCCCAATAGCGGCTGTTGCGGTGGTACCTCATTCGGCCAAGTAACCAGCCAATACAATCTTCCACGCTTGATTCAGTTTGCGTTGAGGATAACCTTCTAACATCGCAGCTCATGCGTCTGGGCAGGACATACTCGCCCAGACGCATGATTTTTTTTTCCAGTACTTCTCTCGTCCGCCGTGATTCCATCTTTCTGTGCTCTTCCCGCCCGAATTTTGCTGACCTAATGCTAGTTTCGCGTGAAAATGTTCGGATGAAACGGGCCGCTTTATTTCTGGTCGTCGTCTGGTCGATATTTCCCATATTGGCGATTGGCCAGACCACCGAAGAACAAGTCGAGCTGACGTTTCGCGCCGGGCAGGAGGCTATGAAGCAGGGGCAGTTCGTCCATGCCGCGGAAGAGTTCAAGAAGGTGCTGGCGCTTGATCCTAGCTTAATCGAGGCGGAGGCTAACCTTGGCCTCGCCTATCACAGCCTGTCTGAATACGACTTGGCGGTACGCCATCTGACGAAGGCCCTACGCGAGAGGCCGAACCTGCTCGGCCCCACGGTGATCGTCGGCATGGACTACCTCAAATTAGGCTCGCCGCAAAAGGCAATTCCATTCCTTCAGAGTGCGCTAAAGCTCGATCCCTCCAACCGTGAGGCCCGGCAGGCTTTGGCGTCAGCGTATGTGGGCCAGGAAAGCTTCCGAAACGCGGCTGAGGAGTTCCGTCAGATTGCCGTCCTGGATTCTGACAAGGCCGAGGCCTGGTTCAAACTTGGACACGAGTACCTGGACCTAGGTGCGCGTCTGGCCTATAGGGGAGCCCATCAGTATCGCGAGTCGGCCTGGGGGCATCGTTTTCTCGGCGATCTCTTGTTTCAGCGCGACCGTTGGGACGACGCCGCGCAGGAGTACCGGAAGGCGCTTGGCGCGGAGCCAAGGCAGTCCGGCTTGCATACGGCACTAGGCCAAACGTATCTGCATGCGGGGAAATTGCAAGAAGCCGAGACCGAGTTTCGGCTGGAGCTTGAGCTCGATTCGCAAAATGAGCCTGCATGGCTAGGTTTGGCGAATATGCAGCTGGCCAAGGGTCAAGCTACGGCGGCCCTAGAAACTGTCGGAAAAGTTTGGGAAATCTCGCCTGAATTCTTGGCTGTTCAACGGCAGTTTCCGTCAATCGAAATCCCTCGGGAGTCGGCAAGGACCTTAATAGCGCGCCTGCAGGACGAACCTGAAACAGCCGCCAAGCATTTTTTGTCGGCGGCTCTTTACGTGACCGCGGGCGACAACGCTCTTGCAGACCGTCAATGGAAATCGTTCCAAGCGGACTTCTCGGCATGGCAACAAGCTGGGAATGCTGGCGCACGACGGGATCAGGGTCAGGACTCATGCAAAGCTCACCATTACTCTCGCTGCGCAGAATCGCTGCAAGCCCGAAAGCAGCTGACCGAATCGGAGCGGCTGCTTTTGGGTAAAACGCATTATATTTTGCAGCGATACGACCTTGCGGCTGACGCGTTAGCACGAGTGCAGGGCACCGCCAACGAAAATGCCCAAGCCAGTTATTGGCTAGAGCGCACGTACCAGGCATTGGGGGCTGAAGCGTATGGACAACTCCAGGAATCTTTCCCTGACTCCTGGCGTACTCACCAGCTTCGTGCCGAAGGCTACGCGCTGCGCCGGGATCTCGACGACGCGGTCAAAGAGTTTCAGGTGGCCCTGCAGTTGCGTCCCAATGAGTCAGAGCTTCACGAGGCGCTTGGGGAACTTTACCTCGACAATCATAACGATGACGACGCGCAGAGTGAGCTGGAGAGGGCATTGGCGCTAGACCCTGCGCGGACCCACGCGCTTTATCTCCTGGGGCGCCTGAACGTGCAAAAACGGGACAACGAAAAGGCAGTGTCGTATTTACAGCGCGCTTTGCGCTTACAACCGGATTTGGTTGACGCCAGCAGCTTGTTGGGGACCGCATACGTGCGCTTGGGGCAGTTTGCCAATGCTGTCCCGAAACTCGAGAAGGCAGCGCCCTTGGACCATTACGGAAATGTTCATTATCAGTTGTACTTGGCTTACAAGAAGCTCGGCCAGACCGAGCTTGCGCAGAAGGCGTTGGTGCGGTCGCAGGATCTGCGTCGAAGCTCCCTGGAGCACGACCAGGCGGTGATCCTGGGATCTCCGCAGCCCGAAGCGGATCCGCAATGAGCCCAAAGCTCGGCGTATCTTACGAATTTGCAAAGTTGGTGGAGGGGGGGAGTCGGAATAATCAGGCGTATTGAAAATACGCAACTTATTGATTTTTCAAGACGCCAAAAACGCAGAACACGGCAGAATTGCGGCTAACTGGAACGTATCTGGAACGCGGAATTCTCAGCCAGTTGCCCAATTTTGTGGGGAATTCACTTCTCCGATGAGCACGTAATACGCCCGAGTGACTTTCGCCTGCCGTCCCAACTTCCCAGAAGGGCGTTTCCCGGTACCAATCCTATTGCCCGCGTTGAATCCGGAAACCATCTCGCCCTCGAACTGGAAGCGGGATGTCTTACTGCGACCGCGGTAAAGCTCGGCTGTCATTCCTGGCGGGCAGGAAAAATGCAATGTCGGTCCGATTGGTCCGCCATATGGGTCTATAATCCGCGGAATGGCATCCTTATGCAGCATGGCTTCGAAGAATCTGGAGATGTACAGGACATTCGCCTCGTAGTCGACACCATCCCTACGTTGGCGTGGTCCGCTCGTCCAGACGGCTCGGCAGATTTCTTCAATCAGCGCTGGCTGGACTATACGGGTCTATCTGCGGAGCAAGCTTTGGGCTCTGGATGGCAGGTTGCGATTCATCCAGACGACCTGCCACGAATTCTCAAAACATTCCGGGAAGCTTTGAATTCTGTAAAGCCGTACGAAGTGGAGGGCCGCTTCTGTCGCTTCGACGGCGAATTTCGCTGGTTTCTTTTTCGTGCCAGCCCTTTGTGCGATGAATCCGGCAAAGTTGTCAAATGGTACGGCACAAATACCGATATGGAAGACCGCAAACGTGCTGAGGACGCCCTCCGGTCACACGAACAGAATCTTCGCCTGCTAGTCGACACCATTCCTGGGCACATTGTCACGACGACACCGACCGGCGAAATCGAACTACTAAACCGCCGAGTATTGGAATATTTCGACAAGACTCGGGAGGAACTCGTCAACTGGCGGACCAGCGACGCGATTCACCCGGATGACCTTGCTCTCACGGCCGCCGCCTTTACTCGGGCGATTCAGACGGGCGAACCCTATGAAAGCGAGCACCGCCTCCGGCGCGCCGACGGGACATACCGCT
>Ga0210408_10006128_pt1 | contig 10426 bp, 8 predicted proteins | sample IncBWH4MmetaG_FD_155471 | JGI IMG/M metagenome (GOLD analysis project Ga0210408, IMG submission 155471) | Forest soil microbial communities from Barre Woods Harvard Forest LTER site, Petersham, Massachusetts, United States - Inc-BW-H-4-M | ecosystem: Environmental > Terrestrial > Soil >...
AGGCGACTGTGGAGATCGGCCGTTGTACTTGTTGTCAGGCTTCACAAGCCGCCAGATCATGCTCATCGCGGGGCGCAACATGCTCGTGGAGCGCATGGTGCGCTTTTCGGACTTCGAGGTAAACGCCCCGAGCTTCAGCGAAAAGCGCGCCATCTCGCGGGCGGGCGGGAACATCATGTACCGCGATACTGACGAGGGTCTGCGCTACTACCTCAAGCGAGGGGACAAGCGTGTGATCGAGGACCATCCCACGATGTCGGCCAAGGCGCTGGCCGTGGGCGTCATTGTCGATCCTTCCTTCGATTACCCGCTTCCGATCATCGGCGTCAACTACCTGAACTTCAACTTCCTCAATAAGGACACGCAGCTCGCCCTGCTTTTCGGCGGGATCCTGGCCCTTGCCAATGTCCAGCGCCCGAAAGCCCTCGGGGACAAGGTGGACGTGAACCTTGATCTGTTCGCGATCGCCGTGCCAGTGAACGACGAGGTCTTCGACTCGCATGGCGAGGTGCGTTCGGAGCGCCTGCGCGACCACACGTTCTCGGCCGGGTTAAACATCGGGTATCAGCTCACATCGTTCCAGAAGCTGATTGGCAACTACCAGCTCCGTTTCGATGGCTACTCTCGCGATAGCCAGACGACCCCGGATTTCGCCACGCCGGCGAGCACGTTCACGAACGGCTTTGGCCTCGGCTACGAGTATCGCCGCAGTGGGTACTCGCTCATCGGGAATGTCTTCTACTACCGTCGCGGGTTTTGGAGGAGTTGGGGCCTCGGCGAGGGCTTCTCCCCCGACCAGGCTAGTTATAAGAAATTTAGCATGAGCCTCTCGAAGGACTTCTTCATTCAGCCGTTTCACAAGATTCATGTGAACGCGGCCTACTACGGCGGCAGCCGCCTGGACCGCTTCAGCATGTACCAGTTTGGCCTGTTCGATGAGAACCGGATCCACGGCGTCCCATCCAATGGCGTGCGCTTCTCGGACTTGGCGATGTTCCGCGGCAGCTACTCCTTCAACCTTTTCGACCAGTACCGGCTCGACGTGTTTGTTGACCAGGCGCTCGGGCGAGATCGTCTGCTGGACGACAAGTGGCGGAGCGTCAGCGGGCTCGGTGTCGGCTTTAACCTTCGGTTTCTCTACGGGACTTTGTTACGCGGTGAGATCGGCAAGAGCTTCCTGCCCGATCTCTACCGGGGCTCCGGCTCCGTCGTCGGCCAAGTGATGATCCTCAAACCCCTTTAGGAGAAGACGCTTGGGTCGCTCAGAACCGATTCAGCCTCACCGGGTGCTCCGGCAGTACTACGACCGCGAAGCGGAGCGGCCGGACTACCTGCGCAGGCTCTTCGACGATGCCGCGCCCCACTACGAGCGGATCAACAGAACGATGTCGCTGGGCTCGGGGAAGTCCTACCGGCACAAGGCCCTCCTCAACGCGGGGCTGAAGCCCGGAATGCGGGTTCTGGACATCGCCACCGGCACCGGCCTCGTGGCCCGGGCGGCCCTTAGCATCGTCGGGCCTGCAGGAGGGCTCGTGGGGCTCGACCCAAGCCCGGGCATGTTACGCGAATGCCTGAAGACACTTCCGATCCCCGTCGTGCAAGGGCGCGGCGAAGCCATGCCCTTCCTCAGCGGGCTCTTCGACTTTGTCGCCATCGGTTATGGCTTACGCCACCTCGCCGACATCGCGTTGTTCTTCCGCGAGTCCTTCCGCGTCCTCAAGCCGGGGGGGCGTCTGTTGATCCTCGAGTTCTCGCGGCCGCGGTCGCAGGGGGGTCTCTGGCTGAGTCGCCTATATCTGCAGAAGATGGTTCCGGCGCTAACGCGCCTCATCACACGGAACCATAGCGCCGAGGAGGTGATGCGCTATTGCTGGGATACTGTGGACCAGTGCGTGCCCCCCGACATTGTGCTCGGCGGATTGACGGACGCCGGCTTCGTCCCTGCGGGTCGCAAGGTCGTCGTCGGGATCCTGTCAGAGTACTCGGCCACTAGGCCTGAGACCGTCCCCCTTGCCCAGGGCTTCACAAAGGAGCGTGCCACCGCGGACCTGGAACAGAATTCCCGCTAGCCCGGGCGGGTGTGCGCGACTGCACGGTCCTAGGGATCGGTCACTTTCGGGCGCTGCCACTTTCCGTACAAGTAGCTCCCGCAACAGCGGGCACAGATCGGGAGCGGCTCTCGGGTGAGCTTTTGGCGGAAGGAGTTCGCCTGGGGGCCTGTCCAGATCTCACGGAAATGCTGTGTCTTCACATTGCCGATGAAGTAGTCGGGGAAATCGCCGCAGAAGCAGACCTCTCCATCAGGCTCGACCTGGGCAAAGTACCAGGCCACCGGGCACAGGTCATGCCCGAAGGTCTTCTGGAAATCCGTGAAGTAGGCGGGCACGTCATCTGCGCCAACCTCGGGGATAAAGGAGATCCAGGGCCTTCCAGCCACGAAATCGACCAGCCGGCCGGTCCGGAGGCGCTTGAGCTGCTTCACGAGTTCGAGCATCTGGTGCGAGCGCGCAGCCTTTGCTCCGCCAGGCCAGGAGAAGTCGAAGCCCTTCCAGGATGTGCCCGAGACGCCGAAGGTCTCCTGCATCACGGCCTCGTAGCGCGCGCCGACGTCTTTGGGGACGAACCAGCGTAGCCCTATGTTGATCAGGTCGAGGGGTAGTGCGGACAGCTCCTTCACAGCCGCTCCGACGGCCTCGATGTTTAGCTCCGTGATCGGGAGGATCGCCATTTGGACCGGGAACGGACGGGAAAGCTCGGAGCGGAAGCGCGCCACGGCCCTCACGCCCGCCGCAACGCGCTCGAAGCTCGAATCGCGGCCGCGGATGCGGTCGTGCACATCGTGCGGGCCGTCCACCGAAACCGCGATAGTGTCGATCCCCAGCTCGACCAGGTCCCGGGCGTAACGCTCCAAGAGCCAACCATTGGTGATTACGGAGAGCGTGAGGCCGCGACGCTTGACTTCGCGCACGAGTGCGATGATGTCCGGATAGAGGAAGGGTTCACCGCCGAAGAGGCTGATCAGCGGCTTGTGGGGTGCGAGCTCATCCAAAAGTCGCACGTAGTCCGAGAGGGACAACTGCCGCCGCCGGCCGATCAGGTCGTGGATATGCTGACGCTCGGCCTCTCCGTCGGTCGCATTTTCGGTCGCGCCCTCACGAAAAATGCCGGTGTCCCCCCACTGCCCGCACATCTTGCAGCGCAGATTGCAGAGATTCGTCACTCGCAGTTGGACGAACGTGGGCATGGGCACGGGGGCATCCGAGGGCGATGCCAGGTGAGCCATCACCGCCCGCCGACCGCGTGACATCCGCAGGCCGTAACGAAGCGCGAAGCCGGCCTGCTTGAGGACGGAGACGAGTCTCATCGGGACGTTTGATCCATTCGAACACAAGCCGGTGCGAAAAGGAACTCTGGAGAGTCATAGGGCGGAGGATAGAGTCCGATCCCTATGAACGTCCTTCGGGTCGTGCCACGTCGCGCCTTGGCCGGAGGCTCCCTGAGCGTGAGGCCGAGGGGGCCTTGAAGCTACGGACCGGGGCCCCGACTCGCCCTACCTCTCCCCGTAGGGGCGGGCCCCCCAGAACCGCGGCGTTGTCGTTCGTCGCGCAACGCGCGGGATCATGCCTTATGGAGCAGGGCCGGGAGGGCCGCGCTCGTCAGACCGCGGGCGGCGAGCGCATCGAGCACCCGGGGAAGCGTTTCCACCACGATGGGACGCCCTGCCGCATTGCGCGCCACGCCGCCGTCGTGCAGGAGCAGGATGTCCCCGGCACGTAGGCCACGCAGAAGACGGCGCGTCACGGCCTCGGCATCGCGCCAAACCGCGTCAAAACCACGGCGGGTCCAGGAGACAAGCGAGAGTCCCGCCCGCGCGATGCAGGGCTCGAGCCATGGGTTGCGGATGCCCACCGGGGCGCGAAAGAAGCGGGGCCGCTGCCCGGTGGCGCGCTCGATGGCGTCCTGTGCGCCCAAGACCTCGCGCTCCATGGACCGTGTCGCTCCGAAGGCGAAGGTAATCGGATGGCTGTAACTGTGGTTCTCGACGGCGTGGCCCCGGGCAAGGATCTCCGCCGCGAGCGCGGGATGGGCGTCGACGCGCCGCCCGATGCAAAAGAAGGTGGCCTTCGCCCGATGCGAGTCCAGGATGTCGAGCACTGCGGGCGTCACTTGCGGATCGGGGCCATCGTCGAAAGTGAGTGCAACCCTAGCTCTCGGAGGCTCCGGCAAGCGAAAAAGGTTGGGGCCGAGGAGGCGGCTTTGGGGCCACATGCCTGAAAAACCGATCACGGCATGGTTCGCGAGTAGCCCTGCAACCACCACGCGCCAACTGTCTGGAGCGACGACGAGAGCCGCCGCGCCCAAGCCATGGGCTGCCCAACTCAAACGTAAGAATTGGGTGGACCGAAAAATCCGCGGGACGAGCCAGTCACTCATGGGCCTTCTCACGCTCGAACGCTATGAGCGCAGCTCGATCGATCTTCCCGCGCGAGGTGCGCGGAATCTCTGGGAGCAGCACGATGCTCCTCGGTAACTTGTGCTCCGCCAGGCGCGGTCGGCACCAGGCGAGCACGTCCTCGTAGCTGAGGCGCCCCGGGCGACAGGCAATCGCCACGCGCACGAGTTGGCTCCCCGTCTGCTGGCCTGGGACTCCTAGGGCGACGACCTCCTCGACGCCGGCGAGGCCCGCGACGACCGCCTCGATCTCGCTCGGATCAACCTTCCGTCCTTTGACGTTGATCAAGGCGTCGATGCGACGAAGTAACTTGAGCTCGCCGCCGCGCCATACCCCGACGTCGGTCGTCTGGAAGTGCCCGGCCGCGAGCCGCGCGTCCGCCTCGGGAACGTACGTCTCGCCCACCGCTGGGGAGACAACGCTCACAGCGCCTTCGTCGGTGTTGGAGCCCGCGATAGGATCGAGCGTAACCCGGGCGCCCTCGACCGGTGTGCCGACCGTACCCCGCTCAGCGGCACCGCCTTCGCGGTCGTAGCAGATACCACCACACTCGCTGGCGCCGTAGAAGGCGTGGACTCGTCGGCTGTAGGCTTCACGGAAGCGCGCCGCTGTCACCGGCAGGAGAGGCGCCCCCGCACAAATCACGAGCCGAATCGACTCCGGCCAGGCTGGCGGCTGCGACATCCTGAGTAGGGCATCGAGAAACGCAGGCGCCGTCGGGAAGACTGTTGCCCCTGCCACCGCGGCCGCGTGCAGCGAAGTTAGCGGCCCTGTGTCGTCCGGGACCACGAGTACGGAGCCGCGCACGAGAGCCGGGAGCACGACACTCGAGAAGCCGTAGGAGTGTGACATCGGGATCGCGGCAAGGATGCGGTCCTCCGCCCGGAGCCCCATGCTGAGGGCGAGGGCCGCGTCGTCCGCGAGGAGGGCCTCGCAGGAAACGGCGACACCGCGCGGACCGCCGGCGGAGCCCGACGTGACCTTGACGGCAGCGATCACGGATGGGAGCTGGCGCGTTCCCGGGGCCAGAAGGTACTCGCTCGAGGGGCCAGCCTCGTGGAAAAGCCACGCCCCGGAGCAGGTCAGCAGGGCGGACGCGCCGAGCGCCTGCGCCGTCCCTCGCGCTTCGGGAGCCGGGGCCGAGGGGTCGAGCAGGAGTACAGCGAAGCCTCGACGGCGCAGGGCCAAAAGGACGGCCAGAAAAATGGGGCCGTTGGGCGCCACGAGCCCCACGAGGCTTCCTGATGGAAGTCTCGTGGGCACCCTCGCCTCCGCGGCGCACGACAGTGCATGGAGGCCCTCGAGGGTGACTGTCTTGCCTCTGGGCGACACGACGATCGGGTCGGTTGGGAAGCGGGAGGCGAGCCTGTCGAAGGCTGCGACGAGCGGATCTTTCATGCCAAGGTTACAGTCCGTTCGACACGCAAGAGTGGTTTCAGTATACTCCGCGAAGCCTTTCCCTGAGACTGGTTTGTGCCTGAACGGAGCTCCCCCCGAGCCTCCGGCGACCGGTGCGAGGAGGAACCCCACTTGAGCGCGCCCTCGAACGGCTGGGACTACGACGTTGCCGTTGTGGGCGGCGGGCCGGGCGGCTCGACCGTGGCGACGGCGCTCGTTCGACGGGGTCGCCGCGTGGTGGTCCTCGAGCGTGAGGTGTTCCCGCGCTTCCACATTGGCGAGTCGCAGCTCCCGTGGAGCAATGAGATCTTCCGTGCCCTGGGCGTCTACGAGACCATTCTACAGGCGGGCTTCGTTGAAAAGTGGGGCGCGAGTTTCGCCGCAACCGATGGCGCGGCAGAACAGTACGCCGACTTCACGGAGGCGGTTGAGACGCCCACGCCACAGAGTTTCCAGGTTTCGCGCGCGCACTTTGACGATCTCCTGCTTGCTCACAGCCGTCGATCGGGAGCGGAGATCCTCCAGGGGCACCGCGCTCTCCATGCGGTTTTTGAAACGGACGGTGCGTTGCTTCAGTTCGCTGACTCCAAAGGCAACGAGCGGGGACTGCGGGTGGGGATAGTCGTGGATGCCTCTGGGCGGGCGGGCTTCCTGGCCAGGACACTCGGCCGCCACGAGATGGATCCATTGCTCCGCAACATAGCGGTCCACGCGCAGTACGAGGGGATCCCCAGGCGTCAGGGGCGGCGCTCCGGCGATATCCGAATGCTGACCCGCGCCGATACGGGCTGGGTGTGGCTCATTCCCATCTCGCCTGGGGTGACTAGCGTCGGCGCGGTCATCCCACAAACTGTCTACAACCGCGAGTCGAAGACCTCCGCCGAGGAGAGCCTCGAGCACTTTATCGCGACGACCCCGGGCGCGGCCCCTTTGTTCCACGCGGCGCATAGGGTCTCGCCCGCCCGCTTCGACGCGGACTACTCCTATCTGGGGACACGTCTGGCGGGGGATCGTTGGCTGGCGGTCGGTGACGCGGCAGGGTTTTTGGACCCGATCTTCTCTACCGGCGTCCTGCTCGCGATGCAGGCAGGCCTGGACGCTGCCGAGACGATTTCGGGTGCTCTTTCGGACGGGGATTGTTCGGCACGCCGCTTTGGGTCCTACGAGCGTCGCGTGCGCCAGCGCTATCACCACTTTCGGAGGTTCGCCGTCGGCTTCTACGACCCAGCGTTCAGAGAGCTGTGGTTCACGCGCTCGAACCGGTTCGGCTTGTACCAGGCGATTCTCTCGGTACTCGCAGGCAACTGGCGCCCTTCGTTGGCAACGCGCGCGAGGATCGAACTCTTCTTCATGCTTGTGGCCCTGCAGCGTGCTATCCCACTCGCGCCACGCTCCGCGCGGACAAAGGTGCTAAGCGAAACGTCATAAGGGCGGGGGTCAGGATGTCGGATCACGACGCCACTCGTTCGACGATCAAGCGCCTGATCGTGGAGAATCTCAACCTCGAGGGCCTCGCGCCCGAGCGCATTGCCGACGACGCGCCGCTCTTCGGTGAGGGATTGGGCCTCGACTCCGTGGATGCCCTGGAGCTTGTGGTCGCCCTCGAGAAGGAGTTCGGAATCAGCGTGGAGAGCCACGAGATCGACCGCAAAGTATTCGGCTCGGTCGCGGACTTGGCGACCTTCGTCGAGAAGTGCCGCGCTGCCCTGGCACCGGGCTCACCGAATGGCTGAAATCCGCGGGGACGCTCCGATTCGCGTGGTCATCACCGGTATGGGGGCAGTGAGCGCGGCGGGCTGGGGCGTCGAGCCACTCTGGCACGCGCTCAGGGCGGGGCGGACGGGGGTCGGCCCATTCTCGCGCTTCGACCATTCGCGCCAACGCACCCACTTGGCGGGGCAGGTGCCGCCGGGCCCGCCCAAGACGTTTCGACGCCACCCGGGCTGGAACCGGCTCGCCTCCCCGGACCGGTTCGCGCTCTTCGCGGCCCTCGAGGCTGTCAAGCAGGCGGGACTCGGCCGCCGTCTGGACGAGGTCACCGCCGGCGTCTTTTTCGGCACCAGCACCGGAGGGCTGCCCGAGGCTGAGCAGTTTCTCGAGGAGCTGTGGAGTAGCGGCGGGGAGCGCGGGCGTCTCTCCCACTTGGCGTCGCACCAGCTCAACGCGCCAGGTGACGCCGTCGCCCGTCACCTCGGGGCCACAGGGCCTGTCTTCACGGTCTCCTCGGCCTGCGCCTCCGCGGCGCTCGCGCTTGAAGACGCGCTTAGGTCAGTCCGTTCGGGCGAGGTGGACCTTGCCGTGGCAGGCGCCTCCGACAGCCTCTGCACGACCACGTATTCGGGGTTCAACTCGCTGCGTGCCGTGGATGAGAAACCCTGCCGCCCCTTTCGCGAGGGGCGCAGCGGCATGTCCTTGGGCGAGGGTAGCGCAGTCCTCGTGCTCGAGCGGCTCGAGAGAGCGCTCGCGCGCGGGGCGGAGCCTCTCGCCGAGCTTTTGGGCGCCGGTGCGTCCTGTGACGCCAACCACATGACTGCGCCTCACCCCGAGGGCGTCGGCGCTGCCTTGGCGGTTAGCCGCGGGCTCGAGGACGCCGGCATTGCGGCTGAGCGCATCGACTTCTTCAACGCTCACGGCACGGGCACGCTGCTCAACGATGCGTCGGAGTTCTCGGCACTTTCCAAGGTCTTTGGTGAGCGCGCGTCGCGTATACCGGTGAGCGCGACCAAGAGTATTGTCGGTCACCTGCTGGGCTCTTCGGGTGCGATCGAGGCCGTGGCGACCATACTATGCTTGATGGCAGGCGAGGCGCACCCGGCACCAGGCGGCGGCCGCGTGGACCCAACGACGCCCGTGGATTTGGTTCTGGGCGAACCGAGGCCGCTGGGCACAGGGAGTATCGCTGTCTCGGCCAGCTTTGGGTTCGGCGGCGCTAACGCGGCAGTGGTGCTTGGCCACTGGTCGCGACCGTGATGGAGACGGTCGTCATCACAGGCGTCGGTACCCTGGGGAGCTATGGCGTCGGGCTCTCGCGGCTGGCGGAAGTGCTTGCGGCGGGAACGCCCAAAGTGGCCGAGGTCGCCCGCTCGGCGCAATACCATCGGAAAGACGGGGCACGAACAGCGGCGCTCGTGGCCGGTGAGGATCTAGCCCCGTGGCTGGCACCGGCCTTGGCGCGCCGAATGAGCCCTCCCTCGAAGCTGGCCGTCGCGGCGGCTCGCATGGCGCTAGGGGACGCGGGGCTCGCGGAAGGAGCTGCGAGCGTCTCGATCGCCGTCGTTCTCGCGACCGCCTTCGGACCGACGTCGTTTACCGAGAAGCTCCTCAAGTCGATTCTCGCCGAAGGACCCGAGAGCGCCTCTCCCTTCCTATTCATGGAGTGCGTCTCCAACGCTCCGGCGGCACAGGTCGCGATCGACTGCGGCGCTACGGGGCCCAACGTGACGATCGTGCAGCGTGAGGCCGGCGCTCTCGTCGCGTTTGGACGCGGTGCGACCGCGGTAGCGGAGGGGCGCGTGGCCCGGGCCCTCGTGGGGGCAGTGGACGAAATGACGCCGCTCGCCCACGCCGTTCTCGACCGCTTCGGCGCCTTGGCCCGGCCCTGTGGCGCCGCTCCCGAGGGGAGCCGTCCGTTCGACCGTTGCCGCAACGGCTTCCTGGCCTCCGAAGGTGCCACAGTGCTGGTCCTAGAGACGGAGACGGCCGCGGTCGCCCGCGGCGCGCGGATCCTTTCTCGAGTCCTGGCCTCAGGCGGGGCCTTCGACGCCTCGGCTTCCCGGGTCGGCTGGGGTCATGGCGACGTCGTGCTGGCCCGCGAGCTTCGACGTCTGCTGGCCCGCGCGGGGTGCGGACCCGGGGATGTGGATCGGGTCGTCTCGGGGGCGAGCGGGTCTGTTGCAGGCGACCGGCTCGAGGGGTGTGTCCTCCGCGGCGCCTGGGAGGGCGCGGCGTTGCCTCCGGTGCTGGCGCCCAAAGGGGTCACTGGGGAATACGGAGGAGGGTTCCTGGCCGCAACCGTTCTTGCGACGCAAGCGGTCGTATTTGGGCCGACACCCTGTTGGGGCGGGCCGGACCCGGCCATCGGCGTCATTCCGCACGGTGGCGGTCCGCTGCCCGCGCCCCACTGCGTCCTGGCATCAAGCCTGGCCTCAGGCGGAGCCGCCGCTTGGGTCCTGCTCGAGGCGCCATGAAAGGCTACGCCGCGGCGATCCCCGCCTATGACGCGGCGCTCTCGGTCGGCGACGTCGTCCGGAGGACCTTGCCGATCCTCTCCCACGTCCTCGTCGTGGACGATGGGTCGACCGACGTCACCGCGGAAGAGGCGCGGCGGGCCGGGGCCGAGGTTCACCGCTTTCCCGCGAACCGTGGCAAGGGTGCCGCGCTGCTCGCCGCATTCGAAATGCTGTTCGCCCGCGGCGTGGAGGGCGTGGTCACGCTCGACGCCTACGGCCAGCACCTCCCAGAGGAGATCCCGCGGCTCCTCGAGGTCGCGGTCGGGGCTGACCTTGTGCTGGGCACGCGCGAGCACCTGTTTGGTGCCATGGGTGGCCTGCGGCGGGCGAGCAACTGCCTCTCCTC
>Ga0210408_10006130_pt1 | contig 10425 bp, 11 predicted proteins | sample IncBWH4MmetaG_FD_155471 | JGI IMG/M metagenome (GOLD analysis project Ga0210408, IMG submission 155471) | Forest soil microbial communities from Barre Woods Harvard Forest LTER site, Petersham, Massachusetts, United States - Inc-BW-H-4-M | ecosystem: Environmental > Terrestrial > Soil >...
ATCAGCAAACAGGATCGGTTCGGCATTTAATTTCGCCAGGAGTTCATCCACCATGCGTGGTCATAGTTCTTGAGGTTGATGTCGCCAGCCAGCTTGATCGCCGACAGTTGCGCGTGACGGTAGCGCACCACCTTCTCCGCCGCGCACGGCCTGCATGAAGGCCGCTTTGGCCCGCCGCCGCTCGACGCGATCCCCAGCCACTCCGCGATTTTGGCCTTGAAATGAGAGTGTCGGATGGCGTGCTCCATCGGTTTCAACGGCACCGCCTGCTCGCGACCACTTCGATGACAGTCTCGGTTATTCTGCTTCGACGTTGGCGTGAAAGTCGCCGACTTGTGACGTGCGTCACTTTCCAGCTGCTTGCTGCGCTGCATATTTAATCGGGTGACAACCGTGAGTGTGTGTCATGACCATAGCAAAATCGGAAGACATTCGGTGGATCGCCCGCGGATTGGACGACTCCGCCATTCTTTTGCGCGTACATGGCATCGAACATCTGGCAGATCAGCTCGATCTAGTGCGGGTAGCGCTGTCAGAATCGGATACATCCGATGCGGACGGTCATCAACGCGGGACTCGTCTTCGAAATACCGGCTAAACGGCCGCCTGAAAAGAACGCGCGTCGGGGCGCCGAGGCCGGAGTGGCGTCAAGGATTTGTCTTGCCCAACAGCTCCGGCAAATTGGCGATGTTGGCTGTAACTGCCGCGCCTCGTCGCGCGTCATCAATCTCGTTGCCGCTCGCCGGCCGGGCTCCTCCTCGAAATACACATAGGCGAGGGACAGGCCGGCGCGATCCTTCAGGATAAAACAGGCAGCATTCTCCTCGACCACGGTCCACGGCGGCGGGAAGCGGCGGATTGTCATTTCTCGGCTTGACCACCTAGCTGTTTCTGCAGCCAATCCCGACTATCCCGCCGAGCGGTTTGCAGCAACTCCAACCCAGCTAGCAAATATTTGGCATGGGAAGCCGGGCTTCCATTGGTTTCAAGTTCGGCGATGAGCCTGCGTTGCTGCGCAATTTGGTTCTCCCCATTTGTGATCTGCTCCTCAGTTTCGGCTAAACGTTCTTGAATGACAGAACGATCCATGATCATCGCGAAAGAGTGCCGTCGCAGGTCCGGGGCGGCATCCAACCGGGCTAAGCCTACCAGCGGTAGCCTCTCGGCCGCCAGGGATGAAGCGAAGGAGCCGGGGATCAGCTCGGCCGCAAGCGACTGGAGGATTGCGATGCGCCCCGCTGTTTCGACGCATCAGCGGCGCTCCTGCCGACATTGCGGTGTAGCGAACCGTATTGGTGATGCTGGCATGGCCTAGGAAGCGCAGGCGAAATTCAAGCCTTCGTGCGCGATCGTCTCGCCGCCTACCAGTATCCTCGTGCTGTCGAGTTCGTCGACAGCCTGCCAATGACGGCAACAGGAAAGATCATGCGGCGCGAGTTACGCCAGCGAAGTGATCGACGTTCCGTCTAAGAGCCCATCCGGGAAGGTTTGGATTCATAGCGAGACATTTGCCGAAAGACGCCTCGGCATGATACGGATCACGGCGAGGCAGATGAAGGCAGCGACCGTTGTTGCGTAGCGCTCGAAATCGCGAGCTGACCTGAATGCTCTGGCGCAGGGCCGCCGCAGTCGTAGCAGCCGTACAAGCATGCGGGCTGCATTAGCGGCCGCTGCTGGTTTGTAATGAAAACCGTTGGCGCGAGCGCACATCAGCACGGTAATCAACAGCGGCGGTCAGGAAGGCGTTGTATCCGTCAACAGTGGCGGGATATTAGCTCATAGAATGAGCAAAACGACCATTAGCGTCGGGAATACCTGCCCGCGCAGGATCGACGAAGCTGGCCATGGCTAACCACGCTAAGTGGATGATCTACGGCGCCAACGGTTACACGGGGCATCTTATAGCCGTGGAGGCCAAGCGGCGGGGTCTGAAGCCTGTGCTGGCCGGTCGCAGCGCTGATCCGATCCATAGGTTGGCAGCCGAGCTTGGTCTGCCCGCCCAAATTTTTGATCTTAGCGACATAGTGTCGTCTACCGCGGCGCTTTTGGAGATCGCGGTCGTGGTGAATTGCGCCGGCCCGTTCACCGCTACCAGTGGGCCAATGATTAAAGCCTGCCTAAAGAGTCGAACCCACTATCTGGATATCACCGGCGAAATTGAAGTCTTTGTCGCCGCGCAACGCCGCCAAGAGGATGCCAAGTCCGCTGGAGTCGTAATCTGTTCTGGCGTGGGATTTGATGTGATCCCCACCGATTGCATCGCCGCAGTCCTCAAGGAGGCGCTGCCCGACGCAACCCACCTCGTTCTGGCGTTCGATGCAAAAGGACCTATGAGTCCGGGCACCGCGCGCACAATGGCGGAATCGCTTCGGCTCGGCCAGCGCGGTGGTCGGGTGCGGCGGAATGGGATGATCGCGGAAGTGCCACTTGCGCATAGCTGGCGGCGTGTCGATTTCGAGGGCGGTTCCGCTACGGCGATCTCCATCGCTTGGGGCGATATAGCTACCGCGTGGTTCTCGACCGGCATTCCCAACATCGAGACGTGCGTCAAAGTGCCGTTTGCAATCGCAATCGCTGGCCCGGCGCTCAACTAGGTGCGGCCCTTGTTCGCATCCGCACCAGGTCAGAGAGTACTACATCAACTGGCAAAGCGAAGCCGCGGACCTAACGAAAAAGAGTTGCGCATGGGTCGATCCCGCCTGTAGGGCGAGGTGCGCAATGCGGCGGGGGAAAAGCGGACGGCGCGGCTGAAGACCGCCAATGGCTATTGGCTGACGGTCAATGGCACTCTAATGGCAGTGGAATTTCTTTTGAAGAACGCACCGCCCGCTGTTTACTATACCCCGGGTATGTTGATGGGATCTCGATGCGTAGAGCAGTTGCCAAGATCGACCTTGATCCGCATCCAGTAGTCGTTCGTTATTTCAAAGCGGCGGGCCTGTTCTCCCCGGGTTGCTAATCGATGCGCCACACGATAGGGAGGACCACCTGCCAGCCAGCCCAAAGAGATAACATGCGCGCCCACCCGTCACGGCGCCAAATTCTAGGCAGTGCGCTCGCGTCGAGCAGCCGCCGCGATTTGGTGATGCGAACAACGGAAGCACCGAGCGGCATCGCAGCCCGCTTCGATTTCGTTCTCAACATACGGTGACCCAAGGGGGATGCCGGCAGCGCTTGAGCTAAAGAAATCTGCAAAACGCGAAAGTGTGCTGGCCATCACAGTCGGAATCCCGACGCAAGGGCACGGTTAACAGCGATGGGCACCCCATGTCCCCCATGCCCGTCTCGACCCAGCCCCAAGCGTTCCCCCGGCGCTTGGGGCTCTCTGCAATTCAGCTATCCACAAGAAGCCCGATCAACCGCCTTTTCTTCCGGATAATATGATGATTCCGCGGGCGACCTCTCGTGGTGATCACCGCAGCTCACCAGCGAATCCGTGTAGCAGCCCTGACAAGCGACCGAGTGCGGCGGGTGGTAACCAACCTTTTTGAACAGCGGCGAGCGCATCCTCGAACTGTTGCGGCGTTGCCATGCCGACCAGGATGGTCCCCATCGCCGGATGCGAGATCGCAAACCGCGTGGCGGCTTCAGTCAGGCTCCGGGCAAACCCCTCCTTGCTCAGCGGCAAGAGGCGGCGGGCGCGCGCGACATCGGCGTCATAGCTCATGGCCGAACCGATCGGCTCGGGCGGTGGACTCGCAATGGGATGACGCTCAGTCGATCCGGACAGCGCACCGCCGGCGAGCACGCGGATACCGACGACGCCGACGCCGGCCGCCCTGGTATGATCAAACAGCCGCCCATAGTCCTGTGCAGGATAATTCGGCGGTAACTCGGCGGCTGCTGACGGATTGAGCATATTGTAGACCACCTGCGCGCTGTCGAAAACGCGCGCATCAATCACCTGATGAAGCGCCATCGTGTCGCCGATTGCGGTAAGCCCGAGGAAACGTATCTTACCCTGATGGCGCAAGCGCTCGAACGCCGGCACCACGTCATCGACCACCTGTTGGACACTGAGCGCTTCTTCGCCACCGGCTTCAGTGATCGCGTTGTGCAGATGGAAGATGTCGACGTGTTCGCGACGCAGGCGCGTTAAGCTGCCTTCTAGCGACGTCGCCACAGCATCGGCAATACAGCCGAAGTCCGCACTCGGTAGCCGGACCTTGGTACCGACGACCACGTCGGAGGCCTTGAGGTTGTGTAGGACGCGGCCGAGGTTCTTTTCAGACTCACCGTTACCGTACTGGACCGCGGTGTCAAAGTAGTTCACACCGGCGGCGATTGCGCGTGCGACGGTGCGCTCCTGGTCGAGCGCATCGCCGCGCACCATCAGTCCGCCGACCGCGCCGCAGCCGAAACCCAGCACAGAGAGCCGCATTCCGGTGCGGCCGAAGACCCGCATTTCCATCGCCATTGCTCCATCTGCGAGGACTAGGCCATATTACGTCGCCGCGGCCTGCTGTACCCCGTCGAATCTCCCATTTTGGCGACGATTTTCCACAGGGCTTCAATCGCCGCAAACTGGAAGATCAGCCGGCGAGGTATGTTGCCTATCGGGGACCCGGCGTCGAGATTGGCGTATCATCCTTTACGGCGGGCGCCGCGGCCGGCGTTTGATCGGGTGATCTTTTTGCCGCGGTTACCGCTGTGGAGTGGCAGGCGTGAAAGTGCTTTTGCTGGGAGTGCTTTTTCTAGCCATCGGGACAATAGACGCGTCACCGCGAACACAGCTCGATGAGCTCATTGGGCGAGCGAAGTCCCTTGAACTTGATACGCCTTACGTGCCGCCACCTGGCGATCCGCTAGTCCATCATGCAGCGGGCTATGCCAAGGTCATGTGCTCAGCCGTGTTCATGACCGGCCTTTCGCCGGATTTTGCTGCTGAGAGCGTCGGATTTTTCACTGCGCCTTATGAACTGCGCGCAAAGCTTGGTAAACCCGTCATCGACCGCGCTGACAAGGCGGTCCACATCACGCTCCCGAACGGCGTAACGCGGACGGCGAAATATCTTGGCAGCCAGGGATGTGTGACGTTCCCGCTCGGCGAGAGCGCGGTCCATTTCAAGCCAGTGGTCGTAAGGAGCCAACTACCGGATGCTGGCACCGAGCCGTGGCCGATGGGCGATGTGCTGGCGGAGGGGCCGTTGCCACCTGAGGTCGACGCGGTAAAACTCAAGGCGGCTGTCGACGCTGCATTCGAGCCGGCCGAGGCCTTGACCGCTGCGTTCGTGGTCACCTGGAAGGGCCGCCTCATCGCCGAGCGCTACGGCGAGGGGGTGGACGTGCACACTCCGCTCGAAGGCTGGTCGATGGGCAAGAGCATCACCGCCACTCTGCTCGGAATCCTGCTCAACAAAGGCGTGTACGAACTGAGGCAGCCAGCCCCCATCCCAGAATGGCAAACACTTGGCGACCCGCGCGCCAAAATCCGCATCGAGGATCTGCTTCATATGTCGAGCGGACTGCGGATTAGGGCGCCCCAGGACCCCGACTACGATCCGTCGGGACCCTATCCGGATCATGTGTATCTCTATACCGGAGGGGTGGATTCCTACCACTATGCGGCGACACGCCCGCAGCAATGGCCGCCCAACACAGTCGGCCGTTATCGAAACACCGATCCGGTGTTGATTAGCTATCTGATCCGGCTAGCGGTAGAGAAGAGCGGTGAAGAATACCTGTCTTTCCCACAGCGGGCGCTGTTTGACAAACTCGGTATCCGCACGATGTGGATTGAAACTGATCCGTTCGGAAATTTTCTCGGACAAGGCTACGAGGTAGGCTGCGGGCGTGATTGGGCCCGGCTCGGCAACCTCTATCTTCAAGATGGTGTTTGGAACGGCGAACGTATTCTTCCGCCAGGCTACGCGAAATTCGTCAGCACACCGGCACAGGCTTGGGTGGCCGATAAGCGCCCGATTTACGGCGCCTTCTTTTGGGTCAACGGTGTCGGTCAGTATCCGGTCCCAAAAGACTCTTATTACATGGCGGGCGCCGGCGGCCAAACCACGATGATCATACCCTCGCATGATCTCGTTGTCGTGCGTCTAGGCCACTACAAAGGTGAGACCGCTGGAGCCGCCGCTTTCCGGAACGCGCTCACGCTCCTGATGACCGCAGTGCCCAGGCGGAATTGAAGGAAGATTCCGTTGAAAAGCCGGCCAGCCGACGCGGGCGGAGTGGAAGCGGAAGGGCACCCGGCCAGCCGACCAAAATGGCGGACGCGGTAGCCTATGTGCGGGTGAGCACGCAGGGCCAGGCCCGAAGCGGCCTAGGCCTCGAAGCACAGCGCGACGCGATCGCCGCCTTCGCGAAGGCGGAGGGCTTCGCCATTACCAGGACCTTCGAGGAGCACGAGACGGGCAAGGGCGCCGACGCCATCGACCGCCGGCCGCAACTCGCTGCCGCTATCAAAGCAGCGCGAAAGCTTGGTGGCCCGGTGATCGTGTCCAAGCTCGACCGGCTCTCCCGTGACGTCCATTCCATTTCTGGCCTGATGGTTCACCGTGTGCCGTTCGTCGTCACCGAGTTCGGCGCCGACGTTGACCCGTTCGTCCTCCACCTGTTCGCCGCGCTGGCGCAGAAGGAGCGGGCACTCATCTCGCAGCGGACCAAGGCAGGCCTCGCCGCAGCCAAGCGGCGTGGCGTGAAGCTCGGCGGCTGGACCGCGGGATCAGAGCGCAGCGCCAAGGAAGCTGCCGCCCTGGCCGAGCGTATGCGGCCGGTCATGGCCCAACTTGCTGGCTTGTCGGCGCATAAGGCAACGGCCGAGCTGAACCGACGCAAGATAGCGAGCGCGACCGGCGGCAAGTGGTACGCGGCGACGGTCATCAAGCTGCGCGACCGGCTGGAACCGTGAGGACTGCCCGAACATGGGCGCGCCGCGGTCGAGCGCGCGCTCGATGCAGGGGACGTGGATCCGTGACCGCCCCGGGGACTCCCGGGGGGTAGGTTCCCTTTTCGGCGCTACCACCCCGGGGCCTGCCCCGAGCTGGGCGCCCGGAGGGCCCTTGCGCTGGGCATATCTGCTCGGATAGCCGAGGCGAGTGTGCCCTGGGGTCCCAGGCGGGGCCGGGTGGCCTCCCAAGGCTAAGACCTTTTTTTGAGCGGCGGTATTCTAACGAGACATTTAGGGAACAGTGGCCTTCGGATTTGGCGGGAACGCCGCGTCGGCAATCGTGCCGCGCAAGAGATCAAGGGCCTCCTTGAGCGCACGATCGTCCTTCTCGTCTGGTGGTACATAGGATTGCGAGCCGGTCTCTTCAGTGCCTTCCGCCTGGAGATGGCCGCGCAGCGACGCCTCACTTTCGGTGTCGGCGCGTCCTTTGAGATCGGCAGGCGGTTCTTGGAGCACCTCTATGTCGGGCTCGATGCCTTTCGCTTGGATGGAGCGGCCCGACGGCGTGAAGTACCGTGCCGTGGTCAGCTGCAGCGCGCCTTTGCCTGCTCCGAGCGGAATGAACGTTTGCACCGATCCCTTGCCGAATGAGCGCGTGCCGACTAGGGTCGCACGCTTGTGATCCTGCAACGCACCGGCGACGATTTCCGACGCTGAAGCCGAACCGCCGTTGATCAGCACGATGACCGGCTTGCCTTTGGTCAGATCGCCCGGTCGGGCGTTGAAGCGCTGGGTCTCCTCGGCGTTACGGCCGCGTGTGGAGACGATCTCGCCCCTGTCCAGGAACGCATCCGACACCGAAATCGCCTGATCCAGCAAGCCACCGGGATTATTGCGCAAATCGATTACGAAGCCCTTGATCTTGTCGGCGCCGAGATGCTTGGTGAGATTGCTAATCGCCTTCTTTACGCCGTCAGTGGCCTGCTCGTCGAATTGCGTGATGCGGATATAGCCGACGTCACTACCTTCGTTGTGCGAGCGCACTGACTTCACGCGGATCAGGTCGCGAACGATAGTCACATCGACCGGCTTGTTCTGCCCCTTGCGCATGATAGTGAGCTTGACCTTGGTGTGCACTGGGCCCCGCATTTTCTCGATCGCTTGATCTAGTGTCAGGCCGTGCACTGGCTCATTGTCGAGCTTGGTAATGATGTCGTTGGCCATGATGCCGGCCTTGGCCGCCGGCGTATTGTCTATTGGCGCGATCACCTTAAGCAGGTGATCTTCCATGCCCACCTCAATACCTAGGCCGCCGAACTCACCATGGGTGTCCTCCTCTATCTCGCGAAAGCGTTTTGGATCCATGTAACTCGAATGTGGATCGAGGCCGGCGAGCATGCCGTTGATGGCCGATTCGATGAGCTTTAAGTCGTCCGGTCTTTCTACATAGTTGGCACGTAGCCCCTCGAACACCTCGCCGAACAGATTGAGCTGTCGGTAGGTGTCCGATGACTCGGCTTTCGCGCTCGATCCAATGAGCACGATGAGCGGCTGCGTTGCCAGCAGTGTCAGTCCAACACCCGCGATCGCACCCAGCAAAATGAGAGAAATTTTGCGCATCATGGCGCAGTCACATTCGCTTTTTTCGCACGGTGGTACTTGACGACGGTTAGTTTGGCAGGACTATGGCTTTTGTCATGCACCGACCGACAGTCAAGCTCGTACACTTCGCTTCAGGTCAGTTAACGTAACTTGAGAAATCCGGGCATCGCCGCTCGCGTTGGCCGTATCGGCTATAGTTAACTTAGCCGGGTCGACTGCCCTTCGATTTTCCTGTGGCATCCACCATCACCAGCGTTCTGAGGTACAGTAACGCAGCCGAATTGTAGAGTTGAGCGAAGGGATGTCCGAACCCAACAGCAGTTACCCATTGGGTTACTCCGAAGATGAGGCCCGGCGCTTGGCCGCCCAGGGTGCCTTCTTCGAAGACCTAACAGGGGATGTGCTCCATCGTGCCGGCATTGGACCGGGTATGCATGTTCTCGATTTAGGCTGCGGGGTGGGAGACGTTTCATTTCTAGCGGGGGGCATGGTCGACGCCGATGGTACCGTGTTGGGGATTGATCGAAATGCCTCCTCAATCGAGAAGGCTCGCCATCGTGCCATGGCCCTTGGCCTCAGCAACGTCCGATTTGAAATGTCCGAGCTAGAAACCTTCGACAGCGAAGGACGAACGTTTGACGCCCTGATAGGTCGCTTGGTGTTGCTCTATCTGCCCGATCCTGTGGCGACGTTGCGGCGATTTCGAAACTTTCTGAGACCTGGGGGCGTGATCGCATTTCAAGAGGTAGATATGGATCAGATTTCACAGTTTCCTGCCTCTGAACTGTTCACTCGAGTTTCCTCGTGGATCATCGCCAGTTTCAAGGCGGGTGGCGCGGAAACCAACATGGGAAGGAGACTCCTTTCAACTTTCCTCCGTGCTGGTCTGCCGCGGCCGACAATGATCGCCGCGTCACGCGTCGAGAGCGGTCCAGACGCTTATGCGTATACTTACATTACTGGAATCCTCCGCAGTCTGCTGCCGTTGGTGGAGCGCGCCGGTGTAGCATCCGTTCAGGAGGTGGCGATAGATACCCTCGCTGAAAGATTGCGTCAGGACGCAACAGCAAATGAGATTGTCACGTTTTTGCCGCGCATGGTCGGCGCCTGGTGTCGGCTTCCTACCTGAGAACCGCGAAGGAGGCAAAATGCGATCGGCGCGAAGTGCATCGCTTACGGCGCGCTCTGTTGGCCCATCAGGAGACGCCACGTGCGGTGGGGCACATCAAGCGGCTCTGTTGCTCCGGGGTCTTAGGTTTCAACGCGCCGCATGGTCGATCGCCGCACCGCCTCGAAAACGTCGGTGACGCCCTTTCCTGGACTATTTACTCGCATCCAGGCCCGCCGCGATGGCCCGCAGTGACATAGCGCCGGCCGCCTGTAGCTCCGCAGTCACGGGGCTGACGTGGGCGGCCCGTTCTGCCGCGATGCGCGCGTTGGCTTCCTAGCCGGCCTTGCGGGCCTTCGCCGTCAGCTTCGATCCGGCACGATAGCCACGAACGCACCAAGGCCGCGCTGCAGGCCGCCAGGGCCCGTGGTGTGACACAAGCGGCTGACGATCGTGCCAGCGAGCTCGCCAGGGTCTTTGCGCAGGTGGCCACGCTCAGCGTGCGGGCAGCGGCCGAGGAGCTGACGCGGCGCAGCGTGCCGACGCAAGCGACGGCCGGTGGCACCCGGCGCAGGTGGCCAGGGTGCGGGCGAAGCTGGCGTTGCGAGCCGGTACGGCGCTGTTTCGACTAGGCGGGTGCGTTGACCATCCCCCGGCAGCGCCGGAGTAGGTCCCTTTTTCGGGATAGGACCTGGGAAAAGTTCCGCTACGCCCTCAGATGCTGCGCCCTGCCTTTTCCCAATACGGGGCGCGTAGCTTGCGCTTGAAGATCTTGCCCGAATCTTCGCGCGGAAGTGACGCGCTCAGCTCGACCACCTTCGGCACCTTGTAGCGCGCCAGGTGCTGGCCGAGATAGCTGCGCACGGCCATGGCA
>Ga0210408_10006131_pt1 | contig 10425 bp, 6 predicted proteins | sample IncBWH4MmetaG_FD_155471 | JGI IMG/M metagenome (GOLD analysis project Ga0210408, IMG submission 155471) | Forest soil microbial communities from Barre Woods Harvard Forest LTER site, Petersham, Massachusetts, United States - Inc-BW-H-4-M | ecosystem: Environmental > Terrestrial > Soil >...
CTTCGAATGCCAGGTCAAGGTACAGCAGCATAAAGACGCCCGTCTCGGCATCAATGCTCAAGAGCGCGATCAAGCCCACCCAGACCGCGACGCTGATGTTGTAGTGGAGCAGGTAGAGCGACCAGACCGCGCCGACAGCCGAAAACGGCACCGCCAGCATGATGATGGTGCTCTTGGTGAAAGAGCGTGTATTGAGATAGATAAGCAGGATCACGATGGCCAGGGTGATGGGCACCACGATCTCCAGGCGCCGGTTGGCGCGCGCCATTGCCTCGCTCTGGCCTCCCCAGGAATAGGTGTAGCCGGCGGGCAGGCGCAGCTCTTTGCTCAGGGCATTGTTGGCCTCGGCCACGTACTTGCCCACATCGCGGCCGGCAATGTCGAGATAGACATACCCTGCCAGCATGCCATTCTCATCGCGGATCATGGCCGGACCGGTAACCGTCTGGATGTCGGCAAGCTCGGAGAGCGGAACCTGGCGGCCGGCGGGGGACTGGATCAGCACATGCGCCAGGGCGTCGCGAGAGCTGCGGAAATCCCTCATGTAGCGGACGTTAACAGGATAGCGCGCCGAGCCCTGATAAACCGTCGTCACGTTCTCGCCGCCGATCGCGCTGGAAAGCACGTCTTCGGCCTGCTTCATGCTGATGCCGTAGCGCCCCAGGTCATCGCGCCGCCACACCACGTCGAGGTAGTACCCCTGGTTGGTGCGTTCTGCGAATACCCCGCGGGTCCCGGCGACTCCGGGCAGGATGGAGCTGATCTGTTGGCCGACCTCGTCAATCTTGGCAGGATCGTCGCCAAAGATCTTGATGCCCACCGGCGTGCGGATACCGCTGTTGAGCATGTCGATGCGGCCCTTGATAGGCATCGTCCAGGCGTTGCTCAAACCGGGCACCTTGAGCGCCGAGTCCATCTCGCTGATTAGTTCCTCGGTCGAAATGGTGTCGGGCGTAATGTGGCGGAAGAGCTTCTGCGCCCATTCCGGAGCCCACCTCGAGTACCAAGTGGGCACATGGCGCCACTGTTCGCGGGGTTTCAGGGTGATGAGCGACTCCAGCATCGAGAGCGGCGCCGGATCAGTTGCCGTCTCCGCGCGTCCGGCCTTGCCCAGAACCTGGTCCACCTCAGGGAACTGCTTGATCACAAGATCCGTGGACTGCAGCACCCGCTGTGCCTGGGCAATGGAGATCCCCGGCATGAACGTCGGCATGTAGAGGATGGCGCCTTCGTCCATGGGCGGCATGAACTCCGAGCCGAGCGACAGGAAGGCGGGAATGGTGACCAGGATCAGCGCCGCAGCGGTGCCGAAGACAAGGCGCTTGTGGCGCAGCGTCCAGCTGACCGTGGGCTCATAAATCGCCATGAGCGACCGGCTTATCGGATTCGATTCTTCCGGCTTGATTCGCCCGACGAGCAGGGCATTGGCAATCCGGTTCAGCCAGACTGGCTTGAAGTCCATGCGGCTGGCGCGGTTGAGTAGGATGCGCAGCGCCGGGTCGAGGGTGATGGCCATGACCGCGGCCACAATCATGGCCAGGGTCTTGGTGTAGACCAGGGGCCGGAACATGCGGCCTTCCTCGCCTTCGAGAGTCAGGACCGGGAGGAACGAGATGGCGATGACGAGCAGGGCGAAGAAGGTGGGTCCGGCCACCTCCTTGATAGCGCTCAGGATCACGTCGCGGTGCGAGCCCGATCTGCCGTCTTTCTCCCAGCGCTCCAGCTTCTTGTGGGTCTGTTCGGCGACGACGATCGAAGCGTCGATCAATTCTCCGAAGGCGATGGCTACGCCGGCCAGCGACATCACGTTGACGCTGATGCCCATCATCCGCAACGGGATGAAAGAGATAAGCACCGCTGCCGGCATCGTCATCAGGGGAATGGACGCGCTTGGGAAGTGCCACAGGAAGACGAGAACGATCAGGACGAGGGTGATTACTACTTCGAAGATCGTCTCGCGGGTGCTGTCGATGGTGCGGTGAATCAGCTGTGAGCGGTCGTAGAGAGGAACAACCTTGACCCCCGCCGGCAGGCTCGACTGGATCTCCTCTATGCGAGCCTTTACGCGATCGGCAACGTCGAGTGCGTTCTCGCCGCTGCGCATGATGACGATGCCCGAAACCACATCGCCGGTTCCGTTCAGGTCGGCCACGCCGCGGCGCAGATCCGGTCCCTCAACTACGACGCCGAGGTCTCTTACCCGGACCGGGGAGCCATTCTGGGAGGTCGCGACCGCAATGTTGCCGAAATCCTCGATGGTGGTCGCATAGCCGCGGCCGCGCACCATGTACTCAGTGCCGCCGAAGTCGAGCATGCGGGCGCTTGACTCGGTGTTGCCGTCGCGCACCGCATCGGTAACCTGGGCAATGGTCAGGCCATAGTCGCGAAGCCGGTTGGGATCGATGTTCACCTGGTATTGCCGGGTGAAGCCGCCGATCGGAGCAACGTCCGCGACGCCGGGCACCGAGCGCAAGTGGTAGCGCAAGTACCAGTCTTCGTAGGAACGGAGCTCGGAGAGGCTGTGCTGTCCGGTGGTGTCGATCAGGGCGTACTGATAGATCCAGCCCAGGCTGGTGGCGTCGGGGCCAAGCTCGGTCTTGGCCCCCTCGGGCAGCCGGCCTAGGACGCTGGAAAGATACTCAAGCGTGCGCGAGCGTGCCCAATATTGATCCGTGTTGTCGTCGAAGATGACGTAGACGTAGGAGTAGCCAAAGTCCGAGACGCCGCGCACGGCCTTCACGTGCGGCGCGCCGAGCATGGTGGTGACGATGGGATAGGTAATCTGCTGTTCGACGAGGTCCGGGCTGCGGTCCCAGCGCGAGAAGATGATGACCTGGGTATCGCCCAGATCGGGAATAGCGTCGAGGCGCGCGTGGGTAATCGACCACCAGCCGCAGATGCTGGCGGCCGCCACAATAAGAATCACCGCCCATTTATAACGAACTGAATATTCAATAATTCGATTAATCACCCTTGGCCTCCACTAGCCACTACCTGCCGCCCGGGGAAAAGCGGCAGACAGCACCCCATGCGGGGTTAGTTCATGCGATGTTCCGCCGCTTCGGTCATATGTGGCATCGCCTGTGGCACCGCCGCCGAGCTGTTGAGCCGAACGTCTGAGTGCATCCTTGACTCCGAGTCGACGAGGAAGGTGCCGGAAGAGACGATGACATCTCCTTCCCGCAGGCCACTCATCACCTGGATCCGGTCGCCGATCTGCCATCCGGTCTCAATTGTGCGGGGCTCGAAGTGATTCTCGGCTGTCTGTACGAAGACCCGCTTCTCCAGGCCGGTATCCATCACGGCGTCGACAGGCACGCTCAACCCTTCGGGAAGAGCAACCGGCAGATCGACATTGACGAACATCCCAGGGCGCAGCTTGAATCCCGGATTGTCAGCCTCGAGACGCACTTTGGCTGCATGTGTTACGGGGTCGACGTCGGGCAGAACGCTGAGGATCGTGGCGTGTAACGTCTGGTTGGTGTCCGGCAGGCTGACGGTGGCCGCGGCTCCGGGATGAATCGACTGCGCATCGTGTCCGAAGACCTCCGCCTCGATCCAAGTCTTGCTGAGATCGGCGACGGTGTAGAGCTCGGTCATGCGCTGGACCCGCATGCCCGGTGAAAGGGTGCGCGTCAGGATAAAGCCGTCGACGGGAGAGACGATGTAGACGTCCTCGGGCAGCTTCTTGGTCTGCGTCATCTCATCGATCTGCGTATCGCTCATGCCGAGGTTGCGTAGACGGTCGGCGCGGGCCAGCACGCTGGCCGAGTTTTGTGCCGTCGAAGCCGCGTTGGCGCCGTTGTTGGGCGCGCCCGGCGTCCGCTCGTTGGCGGCCAGGTAGCCTCCCGCCACGGCCAGGAAGTCGGGCGAGTAAACCAGTGCCAGGTGCTGGTCCTTGGATACGTGCGTACCGACGGAGTCCTCGTGAGTCTCCTTCACATAGCCATCAGCGCCGAAGTCGACGCGGAAGATGCGGGTATCCTCAGCGGCCACGCGGCCGAAGAGCCGCAGCGACTGGTGCTGGGCCTGTTTCTCCGCCTTGGCCAGGCGAATCCCGTAGAGCTGCTGCACGGCCGGTTCGATGGCGGCGCCGGAAGCGGCATCCTTGGGCGCGACCGTGGCGGCGGCGGACTCGGCGTACACCGGCTCGAGATCCATGCCGCAGTCGGGAGCCTTGCCCGGCTTGGACGATTTGTAGGACGGGTGCATCGGATCGACGTAGTAGAGGACCCGGCGGGACTGCTCGTTGCGGGAATGATCGAGAAAGTGTCCGGCCGCGAAGCCCCCCAGAACGCATAGAAAGAGCGGAACAATATAGAGCCATTTCTTCATCGCTCGATCCCTCCTGGTGGTTGAGCGCGTTAGAGAACTAAAGCCCGGCGCACGGCCGGGTCGAGATAGTGTTATCTGAAACCTGTGGCAAGTCTCTGTGCCGGCGCGCACCAAACCCCCTGGTTTTCGCGTTCCGGCGACAGTTACTGGCCTGATAGGCCATTAACTGTCGAGTAACCTGTGCACCAGGCTCGGGTGTTTCGCAGGTTGGCGATCCGGTCCCAGGCCTGGTGCCTGTTAACGGATGTACGCTAGCACGGCCTGGAGATGTGAATACTTGCTCTTAAGCAAGTGAACTGGCGAGTGTTGTATACGCGACAGTTACCAGGCGCTCGTGGGTCAGATTGCGGTCTCGGAAGGGACTCCGCGAGGGTCATTACCAGGTGTCAGAAGGTGGGAGGAACGGGTCACCGATGAGTAATGACCTTGCTCGAGTACCGAAGGTCTGCTCGGCAGCAAGATTTAGGTACTCTTTGTTCGCAAACAAGAAGATAGTGCTTTCGTTGTTCTGGGAACCGGGTTATAACAATGAAGTCACGCGGGGATTCTTGCTAATTCTTAAAAAAAGTCTGCTCTTTGAGGCAGGTCAATTTCGGGCAAGCATCATCCGTGGGATACAAAGCATGCCTCAGGGAAAAACCAGACCCCGGGGTTACCAAAATTTCTTGACAAGAGTTCCAGGTTTCAAGTACACGACGGATACACGAAGATGATTTTGGGCCCCATAGCGGCAGTGCCAGGTCCCACCCTGTTTAGACCACATTGAAGTATTTTTTTCGAGCGCCCCCCTCGCTCGTCCTTTGAAGCCATTCGGAATCAGGCATGACCGTGAAAGATAGAGCTCACGGCGTGTTCCGTAATCGTCCAAAACGGATGCTCGAGGAAGTATGATGACTTCACCACGCTTGGCGGAGGTCCGCCCTTTTGCAAGTAGTGTTTCTTGCCTTGGCGATCCAACCCTATCTGACCGTGTTGTTCTGATGGCTAGTTCCACCCTGTTTGCAGGGTTGAGCCAGGCAGAGTGCCGGGATATCGCGCTGTGTGCTCGTGCGCGGTTATTTGCCCGGGACGAACTCCTTTTCATGCAGGGCCAGCCCATTCGCTCTCTGGTCCTCATCGAAGCGGGCAGCGTGAAACTCACGCAGCTCAGCCCCGGCGGCAGCGAAGTAATTCTGTGGATGAACGGTAGGGGCGAGGCAGTTGGCGTCCAGGCCGAGGCAGCAACCAGCAGCCATACGTGTTCCGCCCGCGCCATGGAGAAGAGCAAGGCCCTGGTGTGGGATTATTCGCGGCTGCAAAGTGTGCTGACCGAACATCCCCAGATTCGCAAAAACATCAACCAGATCCTTTCGAACCGCCTGCAGGAGCTCGAAGAGCGGTTCCGCGAGATCGCGACTGAACGTGTCGCCAAGCGCCTCGCCCTGACTATGCTTCGCCTCATGAAGCAGGTTGGCCGTGAGCAGCATGGCGGTATCCAGATTTCGCTCTCCCGCGAGGAGCTGGCCCAGATGACCGGAACCACGCTGTTCACCATCAGCCGCATTCTTTCCAAGTGGAGCGAGGACGGCTTCATCGAGCCCCGCCGTGAGTCTGTGGTGATTCGCGATTCCCAGCGCCTGGAACGTCAGGTTGAAATAGAACTCTGAAAAATAATTAGGCTCACCCGCCGAGGCCTGGCGCTTCCACGCGATTTGCCCGGCGGGCTGATACCTGTGTCGGCCTGACTCGCAGGGTCGCGCAAGTGCATCGTTCGCGCCTGAACAGGATCTGGTTTGCTGAAATCATTCGCCGCACAGATCGCTGACTTTCTTTCAGGCCACTCATATTCGCGGAGTTAATGAGCTCTTTGAAGCCGGCTAGGGACAGCTGTCTTCAAAACAGGGCCACCGCTCCACGATCAAGGATCCGAGAAATGCGTCATGTTCTTTTATGGATTGCAATCGGCGCCTGGCTTGTCGCCGGATCGCTGGCGATGTTGGCGGCCAGCAATCGCAAGCCGGGGCTGTGGGAGATGACCACCACCACAACCTGGCAAAAAGCCCCGGAAGTCCCAGGCTCGGATGCGGCCAAACTGCGTGGAGGAACCCATACCACCCAGCTTTGCCTGACCCCGGAGATGATCGACGACTACGGCGCCCTGCTACCCCAGGGCCGAGGGCAGTGCACCATCAAGAACCGCGTCAGCACGGCAAGCAGGACCACCGGCGAGTACGTGTGCAGCGGCATGATGCAAGGAAAAGGCCAGCTGGAATCTACCTGGACCGACGGCGAACATGTCGCTGGCAAGGTGCATTTCGTCGGCACGTTTCAGGTGGGCGCCGACCGGCAGCCGATCGAGTGGACCACAGAGTCCTTTTCGCAGTTCAAGGGAGCGAGTTGTGGAGCCGTCAAGCCGCATCCGTTGCCCAAGCATTAGATCGTAGCGGGAAGAAGGGTTTTCCCGGCAGGTAACCAGCTCCGGCGTGCCATTTTCTCCGCCTCGGGGCCCCCGGTTGAGATTGAGCAAATTGCCGCTCCAGCACTCGTGCCAGAGTGGCCATGTACCAGCATTTTTTATCTGTATTAAGGGCACTTTCTGAGGGCAGTCTTTTCATTTTTGCAACTGAAAACAGGCACGTTGCTCTGGCGCAATGACCTTCAGGACAGCCCCTCCTAGAATGTCTGCTTAGGGAAACCACGCCATATTAAACGAGGCGACCACATGCGATTTCGGGTCCTCATCTTCGCTGTACTAACGTTGCTCATAGCCGTGCCGGCTCTCGCCGAAAACGCCTCCGCAGCTTTCAAGGACGGCGAACGCGCTGAGAAACAGAACGACTATGACACCGCCTTCCAGGCATACAAGAGGGCGCACGACGCCAGCCCGTCGGACCCCAAGTACATGACCGCCTACTTGCGGATGAGATTCTATGCCTCAGCCCAGCACCTGCATACCGGCAAGACGCTGCACGACGAAGGGAAGGAAGACGAAGCTCTCGCCGAGTACCACCTGGCGCAGCAGATCGACCCCAGCAACTTCGAAGCGCAGGGCCTGGTGAATCGCGCCAACGACGCCATGCAGAAGCACGCTCGCGACCTGGCCGCTCCCAAGGTCAGCGAGGACACCACCCTCGAAAAGGAAGCGCACGAGGCAGCCGGCCCCGTGGTCCTGGACTTCAAAGCCGATTTCCCGGTCTCCATCCAGATGACCGCCAATGTCGACGTGATCTACAAGACCATCGGCAAGCTCGGCGGCTTCAACGTCCTCGTCGATCCCGAGTACAAGCCCCTTAAGATCACCTTCGAGCTCAAGGACGTCACGGTTCGCGAAGCGCTCAACATGCTCTCCGTCCAGTCCAAGACCTTCTGGCGGCCGCTCTCCTCCAACACCATCATGGTTGCGGCTGACAACAGCGGCAAGCGCAAGGAGCTGGAGCAGAATGTGATGAAGACCTTCTACCTGCGCAACGCCGCCACCGCGGCTGACCTGCAGGAAGCGGCCGGCACGCTCAAGGGCATCCTCGACCTCAATCACATCCAGGTCACCCCCGAACTTCGTTCGCTTACCATCCGCGGCACACCCGACCAGATGGTCCTGGCGCAGCGGCTGCTCAGCGACATCGACAAGCCCAAATCCGAAGTCGTTATCGAAGTCGTCGTCATGGAAGTCAGCCGCGACCGTGTCCGCACCCTGGGCGCGAATCTGCCCACCACCGTCAGCGCCTCCATTGCGCCGGGCGGCAGCAGCGGATCCGGCTCCGGTTCCTCGAACTTGAACTTGAACTCCTTCGGCGCGCTAGGCGCGAACGATATCGCGGTCTCGGTTGGCGGCGCCAGCTTCACGGCCCTGGCTTCCGACAGCAATACCAAGGTCATCCAGCGCCCGTCTCTCCGGGTCATGGACAGTGAAAAGGCCTCGCTCAAGATCGGCGACCGTATTCCCATCGCCACCGGATCGTTCCAGAGCGGCCTGACTCAGGGCGTGAACACCCAGTTCCAGTACATCGACGTGGGAGTCAAGATCGATATCACCCCCTACGTCCATGCCGGCAACGACGTAACCCTCAAGATGTCGCTTGAAGTCTCCTCGGTTACCGGCGAGCAGTCGATCGACGGCGTCACCGAGCCCACCATCGGCCAACGCACCATCGATCACGAGGCGCGCCTGGCAGACGGCGAAGTCAACTTAATTGGCGGTATCCTCAACGACACGGAGAGCACTTCGTTGAGCGGTTACCCGCTGATCAACAAGATCCCGATTCTCAAGTATCTCTTTGGACAGGAAAACAAGCAGCACAACCAGAGCGAGATCGTCTTTGCCATCATTCCCCACGTGGTCCGCACGCCCGGGATCACCGACGACAACCTGAAGATGGTTGACCTGGGAAATGCGAACTCGGTGTCGTATCGCAAGGTGGCCGCGAAGGCGGAGAATACGCCGGCTCTGCCCCCGCAGGCTCCACCCCAACCGGCTGACAAGCCCGCTCCGCTTCCACCGCAGCGTCAGCAAATCAGCCCGCAGGTCAACAATTACTAAGCTTTGTCATCCCTGGTCTGAGTTCTGGTTGGATCGCTCGCTCAGATCAGGCCGAAGCACCGGTTGAGAAAGGTTCTGGCATTGATTAGAAAACCCGCACCGCTTCAATAAAGAGGCGGGGCGGCAAGCGGCTCCAGCAGAACGCCCGGACCTTGGCCTCAGGACTTATTCGTTACAGCAGCCCCCACGGTTTTTGGGGGCGAGGGGAAACCCCATGAAGATCTCACTAAATCTCGCTTCGCGCCCCTTCACAGATCTGACCGACGTCTACAAGCGCCTGCGGATCGCGATGGGCATCCTGGCGCTGGCGGCGATCGCTCTCGGGCTGCTCCTGCACTTCGTACTCCAGCAAGATCAGCGCGCTTACCAGAAAACGCACCTGGTCGATGAGACCCTTGCCTCCATGGCCGCCGAGCGTCAGAGCTACGACACCATGATGCAGCAGCCGGCAAATGCCAAGGTTCTCGACCGGACCGACGCTCTCAATGAGCTTTTCGACGAAAAGGCCTTCTCCTGGACGCTGGTCATGAAGGACCTCGAAACGGTCCTGCCCAACCCCGTCCAGGTTACCCAGATTGAGCCGGTCCGCTCCAAGGACGGCCAGGTCATCCTCCACCTGAGGGTTCTCGGGCCGCGCGAGGAAAACATCCGGCTGGTGGAGAATATGGAGCACTCCAATCGCTTCCTGCGTCCTCGCATCGTGGGCGAAAGTCCCGAGTCGGATGGCAGTGGAAGAATGCAAAGGGTAAGCGCCAACAGCGTCGAAGATCTCGATCTGCTCACCGACTACAACCTGTCGCAGACCATCTCTGATGTGCCGGCGGAAGGCCAGGCGTCGCCAGCAGCTCCCGCCAAGTCTTCGCCCGCCAAGCCTCTCCTCGGAGGTGCGAAATGACGAAGGAAACCGGTTCTAACTTGAACCTGCGCTCTCCCATGTTCTGGCACTGGGCCGGCGTAGGCATTCTCTCCGTCACCGTGCTCGGGCTGATCCTGCGACTCGGCTATGCCTGGACGGTTTCCGATACCCCCGCCATTCGGACCCTCGATTCCAAGAAGTCCCAGCTCGAGGCGCTCACCCAGGAAACCCTTCCGCTGCGCGGCCTCGACCAGCGCGTGGCAGCAACCCGCGCCCGCATACAGGCCTTTTACGACGAACGGATTCCGGCCAACTACTCGCTCCTAGCCACCCGCATCGCCGAACTCGAAACCCGCTCTGGTGTGCGTCTCTCCCACCTGAGCTACACGCAGGGCGCACCCGGAACAGACCTGACCGAGATCTCGATGGAGGCCTCCGTCAGCGGCGAGTATCCGCAGATGATGCGCTTTGTAAATGGCCTGGAACGGGACCAGATCTTCTTTGTAATCAGGGCGATGTCGCTCAATGGCCAGCAGAGTGGCCAAGCCAACCTTCGCCTGCGCGTCTCCACCTGGCTGCACGCGGCCGACGCGGCGGCGAGCGGCCTGCCGATGACCGGTTCCGGCGGGTCAGCTACAGCGCCTCCGTCGTTTGAAACCGGAAGGGAGGGCAACTAACATGGCCATCGCTTTGGGAACAGAAAACAAACGCCAGGTCC
>Ga0210408_10006132_pt1 | contig 10424 bp, 11 predicted proteins | sample IncBWH4MmetaG_FD_155471 | JGI IMG/M metagenome (GOLD analysis project Ga0210408, IMG submission 155471) | Forest soil microbial communities from Barre Woods Harvard Forest LTER site, Petersham, Massachusetts, United States - Inc-BW-H-4-M | ecosystem: Environmental > Terrestrial > Soil >...
CGCGCTGGTGGTCGGGCTTGGGGTTTCCGCCACCACGATCGCCTCCGCCGTCGGCGCTGGGCCCACGGCGCCTGCGAAGCCGCTCGCCGATGCCGTTCACGGTGCGTTGAGCGCCCCGCCCGTCGAAGGCTTCAGCGCCAGCGTCAGGCTGACGGACCACCTCCTGGAAGGTGCCAGCCTGGCGGGCGAACACGGCGGCACGGGTCTCTCCTCGAGCCCTCTGCTCTCCGGTGCCTCGGGGCGCGTGTGGATCTCCGAGGACGGAAAGGTGCGCCTCGAGCTCCAGCAGGAAAAGGGCGACACCGAGATCTACTACGACGGGCGCACGGTGTCGATGTACGACACGTCGGCGAACACGCTCTACCGCTACACGCCGTCGACCGAAGCCGGTTCGACGTCCTACGCGCCGCTGGACAAAACCCAGGCTGCGCCTGACGCGAGCAGCACCGACCAGCATGAACCGCCGTCCGTCGCGAAGATCGAAGAAGCGATCACGAGGCTGAAGCAGCATGTGAACGTCTCGGGCGCAACGCCGGGTGACGTCGCCGAACAGCCGACGTATACCGTCCGCGTCTCCCCCAACGAAGGCGGCAGCCTGATCGGGGGCGCGGAGCTGTCCTGGGACGCGAACCATGGGATTCCGCTTCGCGCCGCCGTCTTCTCGACGACCAGCTCCTCGCCGGTGATCGAACTCACAGCCACCGGAGAAGTCTCCTACGCCCCGGTGGCCAGCTCCGTATTTCAATTCACGCCGCCACCCGGCGTCAAAATCCAGGAAGTGAAGCTGCCCGAGAAGACCGCCTCGACGAGCTCCGCGCCCGCCGAGGGCACGAGCCACCCGAAGATCACACACCAGGGCCACGGTGTCAGCAGCGTCGTGGTCGCGGAAAGCACGCAGACGAGCACCAGCAAGACCTCGACGCTGCCCGAAGGGCTGCCACGAGTCAAAATCAACGGCACCACGGCGACCGAGCTGCCCACGGCGCTCGGCACGCTGCTCAGCTTCGAGCGCTCCGGCGTTCGCTACCTCGTCGGCGGTTTCGTGACGCCGAGCACCGTCGAGGCAGTCGCCCGGGGTTTGTAGCGTGAGCGCCGACGCGGCGCCGCCGGTCAAGGCGCGCGGACTCGTCAAGCGCTACAAGGACGTACTCGCGGTTGACCACGTCGACCTGAACGTCCGGGCAGGCGACGTGTACGGCTTCCTTGGCCCGAACGGCGCGGGCAAGACGACGACCTTGCGTATGGCCCTCGGCCTGATCGTGCCCACCGAGGGCACCGTCGAGCTGTTCGGCCGCGACCCGATGCGCCAGGGCGCGCGCGCCCTCGAGGGCGTCGCCGGGTTCGTCGAGGCGCCCGGCTTCTATCCGTACCTGACCGGCCGCAAGAACCTCGAATTGCTGGCCGCGCTCGACGGCGACGGCGCCGCGAGGCGAATTGGCGAGGTGCTCGAGATAGTCGAGCTCAGCCCGCGGGCGGGCCACCGCGTGGGAAGCTACTCGCACGGCATGCGCCAGCGGCTGGGGATCGCCTCCGCCCTGCTGCGCAGCCCGCGCCTGCTGATCCTCGACGAGCCCGCCACCGGGCTCGACCCGGCTGGGATGCGCGACATGCGCCGGCTGATCCGCCGCCTTGCCGAGCAAGGGATGACGGTGCTGCTCTCAAGCCACCAATTGCCGGAGGTGCAGGAACTGTGCGACCGCGTCGCGATCGTCGACTCCGGGCGCGTCGTCTACGAGGGCGCGCTCAGCGACCTGCGTCGCCAGGGCGGAGCCGGCTACCGGCTGCGCACGACCGATGACACGCGCGCGCTCGAGGTGGCCCGCCTGCAGGCTGGCATCGAGCGCGTGCAGCGCGATCACAACGGGCTCGCCTTCCAGGCCGACGAGCGCGCCGTCGGCGCCCTGTCGCTCGCGCTCGGCCGCGCGAGCATCGGCATCCTGACGCTCACGCCCGAGCTGGCGACGCTCGAGGATCTGTTCTTCCGCCTGACCGAGGACGGTGACGAAGCCGGCGGGGTGGCGAGCGCCGTCGTCGAGCCGCGCGCCAGCGACGACGAGGAGCTGGTGCCGACTCGATGAGCAGCATTGCGTCATCCCCTCCAGCGACCGCGGCGCGCGCCGCCCGCACCCGGCGACCGTCCACGCTGACGGTCTACCGCTGGGAGCTGCGCAAGCTCGTCTCGCAGAAGCGAACGTACCTGGGCCTCGCGCTGGTCGTCATCCTGCCGCTCTTCTTCGTCGTGTTCCAGAACGTGCACACGCGCCACGACCGCGGTGCCGACAACATCTTCGCCGCTCAGATCACGCAGTCCGGCCTGGCGACGCCGGTGCTGATGCTGCTGTTCCTCTCGGTCTTCATGCTGCCGCTCGCCGCGACGCTGGTGGCGGGAGATATCGTCGCCAACGAGGACGGCAACGGCACGCTGAAGACGATCCTCACACGCTCGGTGAATCGCGGCCAGGTGTTCGCCGCGAAGGCCCTGGCGGCGGTCACCTACGCGACTCTCGCGGTGTTCCTGTCGGCCGCGGTGGCGACCGCCGCCGGCGTAGCCTCGTGGGGCTTTCTATCGGTGAGGACGTTCTCGGGAACCGTCGTCTCGGCACCCGAAGCCCTGCTGCTCGTGTTCGCGTCGAACGCCATCTACCTGATCCCGCTGCTGAGCGTCGCCGCCATCGGAGTGCTCCTGTCCACCGCCACCCGCAACAGCGCCGCGGCCGTCGTCGGAACGATCGGCATCGTGATCCTGCTCTTCATAGTCGCCCAGATCCCGGGGCTCGAAGGCATCAAGCCCTACCTGCTCACCGAACAGTTCGAGAACTGGCATGGGCTGCTGCGCACGCCGACAGACTGGGCCCCGATCGCGCACTCGGCCTGGGTGTGCGCGCTGTACGGGGTTCCGGCGCTGATCGCGGCCTACCTGGTCTTCCTGCGGCGCGACGTCGCCGGCGGTTAGCGCTCAGCCGACCTCCGCCGGCAGCTCGACGAGCGACAGCTCGACGTCGCCCATCAGCCTCCTGGCCTCGCGCGGGTCGATCAGGCCGGCGCCGAGGCGCCCGGTCGACTCCGCTCCGCACGCAACGCCGAAGCGCAGGCAGTGGTCCACTGGTCGTCCTTCATAGCGCGCTGCGAGATAACCGGCGAGAAAGGCGTCGCCCGAACCCCTCTTTGCGATCGGCTCGCGCGGCTCGATGCGGGCCCGCTTCAGCCGCGCCTGGCCGTCGACCAGCACCTGCGCGAAGCAGCCGTCGGGAAGGGTCATGATCGCTTCGCGCGCTCCGAGCGCGGCGATCTCGCGCACGGCGAGCGAACGATCCTCCTCGCTTGCGAACTCGTGGCCGACGAGCTCCTCGGCCTCGAGCACGTTGGGCGAGACGACGTCCGGCTCGGCGCGAACCGCCTGGCGAAGCGGCTCACCGTCCGTGTCGATCACGGTCGTGAGCTCGAGGCGCTCGAGCTCACGGATCAGTGACGCGTACAGGTCGGGTGCGACGCCGCGTGGCAGCGATCCGGCGAAGACGACGATCGCGGCGCCGCGCGCCAGGTAGATGAGCTTGTCGCGGAAGAGCTCGACCTCGTGCTCGCTGACGGCAGGGCCTCGTTCGTTGATCTCCGTCTGCTCGCCCGTAGTCGGATCGAGCACCGACGTGTTGGTGCGTGACTCCTCGCGGATGCGGACAAAGTCGTTGAGGATCGACTCCTCGGTGAGCTGCTCGACGATGTGCGTGCCGGTCGGCCCGCCCGCGAAGCCGGTGGCGATCACGGGCTGGCCGAGAGCCTTCAGCGTGCGGGCGATGTTCACGCCCTTGCCGCCCGCCATCGTGCGCTGGTCGACCGTGCGATGGCGACGGCCGAGCTTGAAGTTCGGCACGGCGAGCGACTTGTCGATCGCCGCGTTCAGGGTCACCGTGATGATCATCCTGACCTCGGACCCACCTTCAGGCGCGCATGGATGGCAGGCGTTGCCAAGAACCGCACACCCCACAGGCTAGCGAAAGGATCCTGGCCCCGAGCATCGCCGGCGGCGAGGCCGACGAGAGCTGACGCGGACGATCGAGAGCGTCCTGCTAGGCCGTCCTGAGAGCCCTACTCGAGCACTTCCAGGCGGCGTCGCGCAGCCGCTCGGCCTCGGCGCGCGCGGCCGTCGGCGGGTCTGGGCCGCCGGCTCGGTGAGCCTCGGCGATGCTGCGTGACGCGGTCACGAGGCCGCCCGCGCGGCCGGGCGCGAAGGCCGCGGCGAGGTCCTCGACGCGGCCTCCCTGCGCGCCCACCCCGGGTAGCAGGAAGGTCGCATGCGCCATCAGCTCCCGTGCCCTGGCCAGGTTGCCGGGCGCGGTCGCGCCGAGTACCGCGCCCACGTCGCTGAGACCCGCCTCGCCGATGCCGCCGCGCCCCAGCTCATCGACCATCGCGGCGATTGCCTCCCATACGCTGCCCCCGCCCTCGAGCCTCAGATCCTCGATGTCCGCCGCTCCCGGATTGGACGTACGCACGAGCGCCAGGACACCGGCACCGGCCCTGCGCGCGGCGTCGATGAACGGCTCGATCGTGTCCCTGCCCATGAGCGGGTTGACCGTGACGAGGTCTGCCCCAAGCCCCTCGAGCCTGCCGTGGGGGGTGTCCAGGCCCCCGATCTCCGCGCTCGCGTACGCGCCCGCGCTGACGTCGATGTCGCCGCGCTTGCCGTCGGCGATCACGAGCAGGCGAGAACGCCGGGCGTGGGCGGCCAGCGCTCCCATCACGACCCACCCATCGCCACCGAGGACCTCGAAGCGCGCCAGCTGCAGCTTGACGGCGACGCAGGCGTCAGCGGTCGCGTCGATCAGCGCCAGGCAGTGGCCGAGCACCGCCGCAGCCGCCGGATGAAGCGGAGCATGCCGCTCGGCGGCGCTCGCCGCCGCGACGGGCCAGAGGCTGCCCGGATCGGGGTCGAGACCGAGCACGAGCTGCGATTGGCGCTCGGCCACCCGCGCGGCCAGGGTGTCGCCGAAGGGCTGCGGCGTCAGCGGCCCTTCACCGCGCTCTTCAGGCCACTGCCCGCCGTGAAGCGCGGTACGCGCGTGGCCGCGATCTCGATGCGCTCGCCTGTGCGCGGGTTGACTCCGAGTCGGGCGGCCCTCTCGCTCACGTGGAACTTGCCGAACCCCGCGACCGTCACCTCGCTCCCGCGGCGCAACGCATCCTCGACCGTCGCCAGCACGGCATCGACGGCTCGCGAGGCCGCCTGCTTGCTGAGGTCGGCGCGATCAGCAACCTGGTCGACCAGCTCGGCCTTCGTCACCTCGTCCTCCTAGTTCGTGAAACCGGTGCGCCGAAGCTAACACCGTGTGCGGACGGGCGCATCGGCAACAATGCACGCGATGACGATCACCCGCGTCGCCTGGATCGTGACCGTCCTGGTCGCGCTGCTGACCGCGCTGCTGCTCCTACTCTCCGGCTACACCGGGTACGCGGGGCTGGGAGTCGCGGTCGCGATCTCGGCGGCGATCAACCTGCTGTGAGCCACGCGACGAGGGCGCGCACCGCGCGGCCGCGGTGGCTGATCGCGTCCTTCTGCTCGTCGGAGAGCTCGGCCATCGTCAGTCCGTCCGGGCTGTCATCAGGGAGGAACACGGGGTCATAGCCAAAGCCCCGCTGTCCACGCGGCTCGGCCGCAAGCCGTCCCGTGCAGCGGCCCTCGAACACGCGCTCGGAGCCCTCGAGCGGGTCGACATATGCGACCACGCACACGTACTCGAGCGCGCTGCCGACGGGCGCCTCGCGCCTGAGCTTCTCGAGGTTCTGCTCGTCGCTGGCGCCCTCGCCCGCGTATCGCGCCGAGCGTACGCCGGGGGCGCCACCGAGTGCGGCCGCGCCGATCCCGGAGTCGTCCGCGATGCACACCTCGCCGGTGGCCGCTGCGGCCGCACGCGCCTTCCCAAGTGCGTTCGCGGCGAACGTGTCCCCGTCCTCGGGCGGCATTCGCACCGCCGCGGGGAGGGGCACGAGCTGCCAGCCGCAGTCGGATCGGGCGCCGGCGAGCAGGCGGGCGAACTCGCGCAGCTTGTGCTCGTTGCGGGTCGCGAGCAGGAGCCGCACGGCGCCCCCAGGCGGCTATGCGGTCGGGGCGCCAGCCGCGGCTGGGCTCGCGCCCGCCCCCTCGGCGATCGCGCGTTCCTGCACCGCCCGCAGCTGCTCGACGCCGACCGCGGCGAGCGCCAGCAGCTCGTCGAGATGAGCGCGTGACAGCGGCGTTCGCTCGGCTGTCGCCTGCACCTCCACGAGACCACCCTCGCCGGTCATCACGACGTTGGCGTCGACCTCGGCCGTCGAATCCTCCGGATAGTCGAGATCGAGCAGCGCCCTGCCGCCGATCATGCCGCAGGAGACGGCGGCCACCGAGCCGGTGAGGGGGTCGCGCTCGAGCTTGCCCGCGGCCTGCAGCCGGGCGCAGGCGAGCGACAACGCCACATACGCCCCCGTGACCGAGGCGCAGCGCGTCCCCCCGTCGGCCTGCAGGACATCGCAGTCGAGGTAGATCGTCCGCTCGCCCAGCGCCTGGAAGTCGATCACGCCGCGCAGGGAGCGCCCGATCAGGCGCTGGATCTCGACCGTGCGGCCGTCTTGGCGTCCCCTTGTCGCGTCGCGCGGCTTGCGCTCCCCCGTCGAGGCCGGGAGCATCCCGTACTCGGCGGTCACCCAGCCTCTGCCGCGGCCCTCCATCCAGCGGGGCACGCTGCCCTGCACCGAAGCCGTGCAGATGACCCGCGTCTCCCCGACCGAGATCAGCGCCGAGCCCGCGGCCGTGCGCACGAAACCGGGCTCGATCGCGACGGGACGCAGCTCATCCGCTCGGCGTCCGTAGCTTCGCTCGCTCACGCGAGCATCATTTCAGAGCGCTACGGTCGGAGGATCGTGCGCGCGCTCGTGGTCTCGAACATGCTGCCCGACAGCGCGCATCCCGAGCGCGGGCGCTTCGTGCGCGACCAAGTCGCGGCGCTGCGCACGCTCGATGGTCTCGAGGTCGAGCTGTACGAGTTCGCGCCGGGGGCGCCGGCGCTCGCGCGGGCAGCCGCGGACCTGCGCAGGCACTTCTCGCGCCGCTTCACCCCCGCGGCGAGGGTCGCCGGCCGAGATGGAGGCTCCCAGGGCTTCGATGTGGTGCACGCGCACTTCGGGCTCACCGCATGGCCCGCGTTCGCGGTCCCCGCGCGCGTGCGCGCGCTCACCCTCCATGGCACGGACGTGCGCCACCCGCGAACGCTCCTGGCGACGCTCGCGGCGCTGCCGCTGATCGACGTGCTCGCGACCGCGTCCGCCTCACTCGCGCAGGAACTGCCGCTCCGCAGCGCCCGCCGGCGGGCGCAGGTGCTGCCGTGCGGAGTCGACTTGCAGCGCTTCCGCCCGATTCCGCGCGATCAGGCGCGCTCGGCGCTCGGCCTGCACCCGGAGCGTCCCTACCTCCTGTTCCCCGCCGACCCAGCCCGCGCCGAGAAGCGCCACGACCGCGCGATGGCACTCGCAGCGCAGACGAGAACGGAGCTGCTGACGCTGGGCGGGGTCGACCCGCTTGCGGTGCCGAACTGGGTCAACGCAGCCAACGCGGTCCTCGTGCCCTCCGATCGGGAGGGCTTCGGGCTCGCGGCGCTCGAGGCGCTCGCATGTGACGTTCCGGTGCTCGCGACTCCCGTCGGAGTCCATGCGCAGGCGCTGGCAGGCGTACAGGGAGCTTTGTGCGCGCCGTTCGATCTCGAGCGCTGGGGCGCGGCGCTTCAGATCCACCTCGAGGTCCGCGATCCCCGCGTCGAGGGCCGCGCGCACGCGCTGCACTTCTCAGCGAGCGAGATGGCAGAGCGGGTGGCGGGCGCCTGGCGCATCGCTCTGCAGCGCTCCATGTAGCGGTGCGGCTAGCATGAGTTGGCCGTGAATGAGACATCTGACACGACTCCGGCAGGCGATCCGCCCTCGGCGCCAGCCAGCCCTCAGCCCGAAGGTCCCGAGATCGCCGGAGCGTCCCCCGAGGCTCCCGGCTTCGGCGCGCGCGGGCGCGTCAGACGGCGGGTGCGTTTCCTGCGCAAGGCGCGCGAGCTCGCTTACCGCGACCTCGGCGGACTCGTCTTCAACCTGCACCGGTTCGGGCAGCGCAACGACGAGCTGGTGCTCAACAAGCTGGTCACGCTCGAACATATCGACGTCGAGCTGCGCATGCTCGAAACGGCGCTGGGCGAGCGCGACAGCGTGACGGTCCTGCGCGAGGCAGGCATCACCGCCTGCCCACGCTGCGCCGCGATCCACAGCGGCGACGATCGCTTCTGTCCGAACTGCGGCCTCTCGACGGGCCGCCACGTCGAGCTGCCGATCGCCGGCTCGCCCGCGGCCGATCTGGCTCCCTTGCCCGTGCCGGGAGCGTCGCCGCCGGCTGGCGGGGACGCCGCTCCCGCGGGGCCTGCGTCGCCGCCTCCAGCGCCGGCGAGCGCTTCCCGTCCGGCTTCGACGCCCCCCACGCAACCCACCCCGGCGGGCGCGTCGGCGCCCACGCCGGCACCGGCTGTCGCACGGTCCGCCGGCCGGGACGGCGCTCGGGCTCCGACTCCAGCCACGGAGAGATCACCGGCGCCTGCGCCCGCTCGCGCCGAGGCTCCGCCGGGCGGACCGGCGCCTGGGGCGCCCGCGGAGGAGGCGCGGACGGAGATTCTGCATCCGCGCGAGCCGGACGGGTGAGCCGGGTCTAGACGTTGCGTGGCGCCGGGGGCGCGACGAAAGCGGCCTGAGCAGGTAGGTCGCGGCTCGGCGGCGCGAGCGACCGGCGAGCGGCTCGACCCTGGCACCGGTCCGGGCAGCTAGGGTTCGCGGCGATGAACGGCCTCCCCGTGGCGAGTTCCCATGAGGCCGATGTGGCGGTGGTGGGGGCGGGCGCAGCGGGACTGTATGCGGCGCTGTGCGCGGCGCGCGACGGGGCCACGGTGGTCCTCATCTCGGCGACACCACTGGCCAGGACCGCGAGCTACTGGGCTCAAGGAGGGCTCGCCGCAGCGCTCTCGGTGGATGACAGCTTCGCGCTGCACCTCAAGGACACGGAGCTCGCCGGGCGCGGCCTCGTGCGGCGCTCGGCAGCGGAGATCCTCGTGCATGAGGCGCCAGACTGCGTGCACGATCTACAGGCGCTCGGGGTGCGCTTCGACGCCGACCGTTTCGGTCGCCTCGCGCTCGGACTCGAGGGCGGGCACTCGGTGCGGCGGATCGTTCACGCCGGCGGCAGCGCCACGGGCCGGCGCGTGGTGCGCCAGCTCGCCGCCCGCGCGGCCGCGGATCCGCGCATCACGGTCCTCGAGCAAGCGCGCGCTCGTTCGCTGTGGCACGCGGAGAAGCGGTGCCTGGGCCTACTGTGCGATGACGGCCGCGTCGTGGCGGCCTCCGGCGTGGTACTCAGCACCGGCGGCGCCGCAGCGCTCTGGGAGCGTACGACCAACCCGCCCGGCTCGCAGGGGGTCGGGCTGCTGCTGGCACACGGCGCCGGTGCGGCGCTCGCCGACCTCGAGCTGCTCCAGTTCCATCCAACCGCCGTGATCGGCGTTCGTGGCCGTGAGGCCTTCCTCGTGACCGAGGCCGTCCGCGGCGAGGGCGCGACGCTGCACGACGCCTCGGGCGAGCGCTTCGTCGACGAGCTGGCTCCCCGTGACGAGGTCTCCCGCGCGATCCGGGCGCGCCTGCTCGAAACCGGACAACGGTCGGTGGGACTGGACATGCGCGCGATCGATCCCGCGCATTTCCCCAACGTAGTCTCGTCGCTGCGCGATGCGGGGCTGGACCCGACGCGCGAGCTGATACCGGTCGCGCCGGCCGCCCACTACACGATGGGCGGGATCGCGACCGACCTGCACGCGCGCTCTACCGTCGCGGGGCTCTACGCGGTCGGCGAGTCAGCGTGCACCGGCCTCCACGGCGCCAACCGCCTCGCCTCGAACTCTCTCAGCGAGTGCTTCGTGTTCGCGCGCCGGGCGGTCGCCGACATTCTCTCGGGCGCTGCCCCCGCTCCCAGGCAGCCGAGCCCGCAGGAGCTGGGCGAGCTACGGCGGATCCCCGCGCCGCCGGTCGCCGACGGCGCAACCCGCGCTGCTCTCTGGCGCGATGCGGGAATTGTCCGCTCGCGAGAGGGACTCGTCAGGCTGCTGAGGGACTCACACCCGCTCGCTCGCCTGATCGCGCGCTCGGCTCTCGCCCGGGAGGAGACCCGCGGAGCGCACATGCGAAGCGACTTCCCGGAGCGTGACCCGGCGCTCGACCAGCGGCACGTCGTCCTCGGGGTTGGGGAAGAGACCACGTGGGAGACATGGCACTGAGGTCCCGCACACGGCGACCGCACGGGTCCGTTTCATAAACATTCCTAAAGAAACGTCTTAACGGCCGCTTATGACGGTCCGATTTGATGGGAGCGGTGTTCGCATATG
>Ga0210408_10006134_pt1 | contig 10423 bp, 10 predicted proteins | sample IncBWH4MmetaG_FD_155471 | JGI IMG/M metagenome (GOLD analysis project Ga0210408, IMG submission 155471) | Forest soil microbial communities from Barre Woods Harvard Forest LTER site, Petersham, Massachusetts, United States - Inc-BW-H-4-M | ecosystem: Environmental > Terrestrial > Soil >...
TCGGCAGCGCCGACGGCCCCCGTGGCGCTACTGCTGGCGCTGTGCGGATGCCTTCTCGCCGTTGCGGGCAGCGCCTTGGTCGTCAGGTCCCGACGCGAACTCGGCTCGGCATGGAGTTTCGTGCCGACGGTGGTTCAAGGCACAGGCCTCGTTACAACCGGCCCCTATCGCCTCGTGCGCCACCCCATCTACATAGGCCTGGTATTGCTCACTACGGGCGAAGCGCTCGCCTTCGGCAGCTGGCCTGCCCTCATGATCATGCTGTGCGGGATTATCCCGACCTTCGCATGGCGAGCCCACGCGGAGGAAGCGCTGCTCAGCCAAACATTTGGCGAGAGCTATGCCCTCTACCGAAAACAAACCAAGATGATCATCCCGCACCTTATCTAAACCGTGCATGCGAGCCAGATGCTCCTTGTAGCCTGATGTGACAACGCCGAACGCCGTCGAATATCGCCTCCCCTACAACAATGAATTTTCTGCAGTCGTGGTCTGGCGCGGCTGTGTGCAGGAAGGCGCAGATTCGGCGGAGCTTGGCGCGCCACGGCCGATGAAGATGGGCACTTATTGCTTCGCCGTAGCGCTATGACGCAGCGGCCGCCGACGCGATCCGGCCGGATAACCAGCGACGGACTGCGATCTTGCGGTACGCCTCGTGGGCGGCTGTCTTCCCGATTTCGGGGTTGGTCAGGTTACCCTTCGGCTGCCGCCATTTCGATCGTTGGTCAGGTTACCCTTCGGCTGCCGCCATTTCGATCAACCCCGGGAATGGCGCGATGGGCCACAAGGCGACATCACCTGAACTCGGGGCTGTCGAGACCACGTGGCAGCGCAATCAAGATTACACTCTGCCCCTCCACGGGATGCCGTGAGATGTGCCCTTTTCCAAACGTGTCCTCCACCAGCACCGAACTCCCGGCCGAAACACGGCGCACATCTCCGTCGCTCGTCTCAAATTCCACGATCCCATCAAGCCATACTGCGAGCACTCGCTCCGGTGGAGTATGCCAACCCGCTTCACGAACACCGGCCGGAACGTGCACGAAGCGGATACGTGACGCGGGATAATGGCCCGAGAGTCGGAACGGGGCTTCGTTAGGAAAGAGTGGCATCGTCATCGTGGGAATATCGGCCTCGCCGAAATGAGACTCCCCATCCGGGTGGCGTAAATTCGCAGACACTTCATCGCGACCTCCGACGAACAGAAGCGTGGACCAGCTTCGCTGGTTGGCTGCGCAATGCCAGCCTGCCTCAGTTTTACTGACGGGATGTGCCAAAGGCGGCCCACGCTGCGGCTGTCGTCCAGAGCAATAGAATGGTCAGCTACCCCACCACGTGGTAGGTTTGGATCGCTGCTGATGTATTTCGGGCCGTGGTGTCATGATTAGCAAGGCCGATATTATTGTCATTGGTTCCGGCGGCCTCGGCGCGGCCACAGCATATTACTTGAGCAAACGCGAAGGTCTCAGCGTCGTCCTGATCGACAAGCATGATATCGGATCGCAGACCTCGCCCCGCGCTGCGGGCATGGTGAGCTGCGCTCGCAAAAGCGAGTTTATGACTATCCTCATCAAGGACGCATGCCGCAAGATTGAAGCGTTCACGGAAGAAACCGGGCAGCCTCTCGATTGGGTTCATTCGGGCAGCCTGAAGATCGCACGTCGACCGCAAGACGCGGAGGTTATCAAGGACGACTTTGAGCGCGGGCGCCGTATGGGCCTTGATGTCGAGCTGATTTCTCCGGAGCAGGCAAGTCGCCTCAATCCATTCTTGAAGCCGACAAGCGTCGTAGCGGCGATGAGGATCGGTGATGACAGATATTTCGACCCAGCGCAGGTTGCGATCGGCTTCGCCAGAGCAGCGGCGGCTCAGGGTGCAACCTTGCTGCCGAAGACGGACGTGCTCACCGTCAACATCGGTGCCGGCAGGGTGACCGGCGTGACTACCGCCAAAGGCATCATTGAAGGCTCGATCGTTGTCGATGCAGCAGGTGCATGGACGCGACAGGTGGCGGAGGCAAGTGGGATTCGCGTGCCGTTGGTACCCACCCGGCAGCAACTGATCGTCACGGAGCCTTTGGATGGCATGCGTGCTGATCTGCCGATGGTTCGGATCATGGATGCCGCCGTGTACACGCGTCCCTGCCAGGGTGGCTTGCTTTGGGGCGTCTACGAAGAAACACCGCGATTTTTCGACATGCAATCGCTCGGGATCAGTTTCGATATCAAGGACATGCCGCTCGACATCGAGGTGCTTCGTTCAGCAGCTATTGAAGTTAAGGACCAACTCCCAATCCTGCAAACTGCCAAGGTGCGAGAATTTCGCGGTGGCATTCCGACAATGACCGCTGACGGCCATCATATTCTTGGCCCGGCCCCCGGAGTTACGGGCTTCCATTTTGCAAGCGGGTGCAATGTCGCCGGCCTTTCAATCTCGCCAACCGTCGGAGAGGCACTTGCAACCTGGATTGTCGAGGGCACGCCGGCAATCGACCTCTCACCTATGTCCGTCATGCGCTTCAAAGACCAGTCATGGTCTGAACCTGCATTGGAGAGGGAAGCCGCTTGGCAGTATCGGCACTTCTACGGTGCGGTCTAAACTGTGCCGAAGGGCGAAGAAGACGAGTAAAGAGATTCATCGAATCGCGAGGAATGACGGCTTTGGTCATGAGCAAGGGTCGAGCATATGAGGGCGTCTTTCCGGTTTACACCTGATGGTCGACGTGCCCGCGGTTATCGCGTTGCTCAGCTCCGGGCAACAAGCGGCCCTGGGGCGAAGTCGACGAGGTCGTCAGCAGTTGCGAGAATCGAGGCGGGAATCGTCAATCCAAGATTATCTTCACCCGTCTTGCGGTTGATCGCTAAGTCAGCCGGTACGCGCGGTAGACGACGGCAGTTGTGTTTGTTGGCACTTTCCAGTCGCGGGTATTTTCGGGGAAGTCATGTCAGCCCATGAACATTGGCAAATGGATGCCAGCGCCCCGGAGCTTTACGAGCGCTATCTCGTCCCGGCCATCACTTCTGTATGGGCCACTGATCTGCTCGACCGTGTCGGGCCAAGGCGCGGGGAAAGCGTACTCGACATCGCCTGCGGTACGGGCGTCGTGGCGCGGCTGGCAGAGCAGCGCGGGCATGACGGGCGGCTGGTCGGCATAGACCTCAACACAGCGATGCTCGCGGTGGCGCGGGCAAAGTCTGCGACTGTCGACTGGGTCGAGGGTAGCGCGCTCGACCTGCCGTTCGACGCGAACAGTTTTGACGTCGTGCTCTGCCAGCTCGGGCTGCAGTTCTTCCCTGATCGGCCGCTGGCGCTCAGAGAAATGGTGCGGGTGCTCAAATCGGGTGGTCGCGCCGGGTTAAGCGTTTACAGCGCGATCGAGCGAATGCCGGCGGCGCACGCCTTCGTGCAGGCGCTCGACAAGTATCTGGGGGCAGATTCCTCACGAACCAAGCGTTCCGAGCATCTGTCCTGCAATGCGCAGGAGGTCGGCACGTGGGCAAAGCAGGCCGGCTTCGACGTTGTCAATGTGGCCACCGTCGCCAAACAAATCACGTTCCCGTCGATGCTGGACTATGTCCGCTTTCAGCTCACGGCGACGCCGATGGTTGCACTCTTGAAGGAGAAAGATGCAGAAGAGCGCGAGCGCCTGATTGGATCGATTGCCGCCGACGCCGCCTCCCGCGTCGACCCTTTGACGCTCGCGGCTGGCACGCTGACATTTTCCCAAGAGTCGTTTGTGGTAACGGCCTCACTCCGCTGATTTGCCCTATGGAAGATAGGTTCTCTCGGATGCCGGCTTTCGGTTAGTCGCGTCTCTTGCCCGACGTCGGATCGTCAGGCCGTCTTCAAGTCGAAGTCGAAGCGAGTTCCCCACGTCGTCAACTGGTCAAGAGTCCACACCCGAGGACGTTGGGGCAGCGCCTCATGCCACGGCCGCGGCTCGAAAATGTTCAGCTCCGGAACGAGCACGTCCATATCGGAATAGAGCTCGATCAGAAAACGACTTGGGTCGTAGTGATAGGAAGCAAGGTTGTGGCCCGCAGTGTGCCGTGAAGGACCCCAGAGGATCGGATGGCCTTTCGTCGCAAGAAAATCCGCCACATCGTGATGCGCGGCGCGGCTGCGCAGCTCAAAGGCGAGGTGGTGAAGACGGGCTTCTGGCGCCGAGATGATATTCAGAACGTGGTGATCGTGGTTGCAGGTCAGGAACGTCGCTATCCCCTCGAACCAATCGGTCGTGCGGAACCCGATGGCCGAACAGAATTCCACGAGTTTCTCGGCCTCCGGCGTTATCAGGGCGACATGTCCAAGGCGATTTGGGACGACGCCTGAGGTGCGGAAGCCAGGGCCAGGCATGGCCATCTCCGGCAACAGGTGGAGTGTGTGCCCCGCGACGACAACCTCCACCAGGACGGGAACGCCAGGCCGGGCGTCGCTTTTCTTTTCGGCAGACAGACCGAGTCCGCGGAGCGACCTCACCGTGTCGTCGGCCGATTCCTGATCGATCCTCAGGCCAAGCGCGGTGAGGTGCTTCTGGGGCGCCGGCTTGACGGTGATGTTGTGGTGATCGAGACCGAGGCTGAAATACGTGCGGCCGTCGGATCCTCGCTCGGCAGGCGTTGCGCCGAGCACACGGTCGTAATAGGCGACCTCCTCTTCCGCAGCAGGCGTATCGAGATCGACATAGGCGATTTGGAAAGCGCGGGTCATCGTTTTTCCTCCAGCGTCGCCGCGACGGCTTCTGCGTCGTAGGCATAAAGTCTGTTCATTGCCTCAGAGCTGCCACGCACCCCTCGCGTGGCGAAGAGGCGATCCCTCTCGAGCTGTTGTGGTCCGTCCTGCAGGTGGAAACTCGTGGAATTGGCGCGAGATCTTTCCTGCACCTCGGTCGCCCGCGGCTTGCGTAATGTGACGTAGGCCCGAAAGGCCGATGGAATGTCGAAGGCCACCTGTTTCAGGCAGGCCGCCAGCGCTGCGCCGTCTTCGATGGCCTGCGCTGCCCCCTGCGCCATGTAAGGCAGCATTGGATGACACGCGTCGCCCAGCAGCGCGACACGCCCCTGCGTCCATTCCGGGAATGGATCGCGATCGAACAACGCCCATTTGAACGTCTCATCGACTGCGTTGAGGATCGTCGCGATCTGCGGGTGCCACCCCTCATACTTCCTTGCGGCATCGGAGATCGAACCGCGGTCGGACCATTGTTCCCGCGTCCAGGTCGTCTCTTCGCTGACGGCCACAAAGTTTAGAAATCGACCGGCGGAAACATAGTAGTGAACGAAGTGTCCGCCCGGCCCCACCCAGTTCGTGACATCATGCGGAAGGCCGAGATGCGCGACCCGTTCCGCGGGGGCGAGCCCCCGATATGCAATCTGGCCCGAGAACCTTGGCTGTTCCTCACCGAACAGGCGCTCGCGAACCTGGGAGTGGATTCCGAACAGGCGCTCGCGAACCTGGGAGTGGATTCCGTCGGCCCCGATGAGGAGATCGCCGCGCTCGGAGGTGCCATCCTCAAAGTGAGCGGTCACACCTCTTTCATCTTGCTCGACACCGACCAGACGCCGACCAAGCTTGATCTCCTTGCGACCGAACGCGTCCGCCAGAAGGGCGATGAGGTCAGCTCTGTGGAAATGGTAGTAGGGCGCGCCATAGCGGTTCTCGATGGTGTCGCCCAGTTCTTCGCTTCCCAGAACACGACCGTCCTGCCAGCGACGAAAGACGATCTCGGAGGGGCGGACGGCGGCTCGCGCCATGGCGTCACCGAGCCCGCAGCGACCAAGCAGCCGGGAGGCATTGGGGCTGATCTGAATGCCCGCGCCGACCTCGCGTTGTGTCAGGGTCTGCTCAAACAAGGAAACGTCGAGGCCGGCTCGACGCAACGCTATGGCGGCCGCCGTGCCCCCGATGCCGGCGCCGATAACCAGAGCCCGTAGCGGTTTCACCGTTCCGCTCCCCAGCCGAGAGCGGTCGCGAGGATCGCGTCGGCATTTGGCGTCTTGTTGCCCGTTCCACGCCACGCAATGTGATGGTCGGGCCGCACGAGCAGCATGTCCCGTCCATAGATGCCCTTCAAATCGGGCTCGTCGAGCTGCAAAATCGACAGCGGTATATGTCGTCGCGCCGCAGCGTCGACAAAGGTTGACGGATCGCCCCCTCGGAAATCAATCAGCGTGAAATGCGTACCCAGCCGATCGTAAAGCGCCGTCCCGTCTTTCAGATATATGCTTGGCAAGCGGGCGCCAGGCGTGGTCGTCGGCTTGTAGACAACGGGATCGAACGGAAAGGGAGCAGCCGACTCGGCCGCGATGATGGGCGATCCTTCATAGATAAAACCGTGCTCGATCCCGAAACATTCGTTCTCTGCGTTGCCGAGCTTGCTGATCTGTGCACCGACTTCGGCCCGGCGCACGGGGTCTTCGTTGCCGCCTTCCATCAGGACTCCGTAGGCTTCAGCAATCTGCATTCGCACTTGCATGTGGCGGCCGGATGCATCGCGATTTCGTGCTGCCACGGGGCGCCGTTCGACCTCATACGAAGCGAGGAGGCCAGGCCCGCCGAAGCCTTGGAGCGTGGCCGCCAGTTTCCAGCCGAGGTCGACAGCATCGCCGACCCCGGAATTCATCCCATACCCCCCCGTCGGGATGAACTGATGCGCGGAGTCGCCTGCGAGGAGAACGTGTCCCTTGCCGTACGTTTCGGCGACCAGGAGGTGAGGTGTCCACGCATTCGCTACGAGAATCTCGAAGGGGAAGGGCCGTCCGGCATAGGCCTCAACGAGAGCGCGTGGATCGAGCTTGGTTGCGTCCTGGTTGGGAAATACGGGAACATGAACAGTCCAGATATCATCATCGTTCTGGGCAATCATCGTTCCAAGCGGCGATTGGTAGTGCCAGGCGACGCCCCAGCGCTGAAGTAGATCTCGCTCGGTAGATCGAAAGTGGATCATGTAGAGTTCGCCGACGCGCGCCTGTCCCTCCAATTGGATGCCGAGACCCGCGCGAACGCGGCTCGAACCGCCATCGCAGCCTATAAGATACTGACAGCTTACCTGTTCCTGCGCGCCAGTCCCCTGCTCCCGCAGGACCGCGACGACACGATCGTCCTTCTCTTCAAAGCTTTCGAAGGCGACGCCGAACCGCACCTCGACTTCCGGACGGGCGTCGATGGACTTCTTCAGAACAGGCTCGATCTCCACCTGTGAGACACGCATCGCCGGTTCGAGCGGTTGGGTGCCGTCGTTCTTGATACGGATGTGCTTTCGAAACTCGCTCGGGGCCATGTATCGAAAACGATGCAGCTCATATCCGGCGAGACTTGTGATCCAAGAGACGTCAAAGGGATGATCTTCCGGCACCGCGACTTTTCGTAAAGCCTCCGCCAGATCGAACCGGCGAAAAAGCTCCATGCTGCGGCTGTTGGTGATGTCCATCTTCGGGTGGCGGGTCGTCGTCGCATTCCTCTCGACCACCATGGAGCGGATTCCGAAATGGGCCAGGACGTTCGCAAGCGTCATCCCGACGGGACCACCCCCTGCAATCAGAACCGGAACTGATTTCATTCTTTCCTCCCAATATGACCGGCGCGGATTTTTGTTGTGCTGCGCCTCCGAATGACACCCGATCAGAACCTGGCCGGGTCAACTCCCTCGAGACAAGGCCGTGCGCTTATCGACTCTGGTCAAGACCTCGCCTCCAAGTTGACCAATATGTTGTCCGCTCGAATCCGCGAGAAACAGGATCACCGCAGGGTCAGGCAGCCGCACGGACCGCGTCTTCGGCCTCATGCACGATCGGATTGCTGAGAACACCCAATCCCTCGATCTCGATCTCGCACACGTCTCCGGGCTTCATGTAGAGCGGAGGCTTGCGTGCAGCACCGACGCCGGACGGTGTGCCGGTCACGATAATATCTCCCGGAAGCAACGTGATGCCCACGCTGATCAGCGCGACCAGGGTTGCGACATCGTAGATGAGATCGGAGGTCGACGCCTTCTGCATCACCGTTCCGTTCAATCTCGTCTCGAGTTTCAGGCCGCCGGCACCCGATGGAAGCTCGTCGGCCGTTACAAATGCCGGACCGAATGCTCCGGTGCCGTCAAAATTCTTGCCCATGGTCCATTGCGGCGTACGGAACTGAAAATCCCGGATCGTGCCATCATTGAAGATCGAATATCCGGCGACGTGGTCAAGTGCAGCGGACTGGGGGATATGGCGACCGCCGCGCCCGATGACCGCGACAAGCTCTCCTTCGTAGTCGAGCGCTCCCGAGACATTCGGTCGCACAAGTGGCGCACCGTGTCCGATGAGGCTCGACGAGAACCGGCCAAAAAGCGTGGGGTAGTCAGGCTGTTGAACACTGCTTTCGGCGGTGTGGTCCGCGTAGTTCAATCCAACACAGATGATTTTGCTTGGTGAGGACAGCGGAGGAAGGAAGCTCACCGCCTCCGGATCGATGGGCTCGCCTTTGAGAAGAGCCGCTGCGAGATCCTTCAGCCCGTCCCTTCCACCGGCAAGGGCGCTTTCGAGCCGGCTGTGCGTTCCGCCGTCTTCGAGCCCCCAATGCCGGCCGGCCTGATCGGCCACCGCGAGGCCACGTGTTCCGTTTCTCTCATAGGCAATGAAGCGCATGGGGCGTTTTCCTCTCTGTGCCGCCCTCTATATCACAAAAAATGCATATTACAATCTAAAATGCATTATCCAGGAAGCGTGCATATTATGGGTGACTCCTGTCGATCAGTCCGCTATGGCTATGAGCGCCATGGAATCGCCGACGAGTCTTACCCACGGAGCCTATGCGGAGCTTCGCTCCCAACTGCTCGCGTGCCGCTTCGCGCCCGGAGAGAAGCTGAAGATCGACGACTTGTGCCAGCGCTTTGCGGTCGGCTCGAGCGCCGTGCGTGAGGCGCTTTCACGCCTTGCATCAGAGGGCTTTGTCGTCAGCGAACCTCAGCGAGGTTTCCGCGTGGCGCCATTGTCCGTCGATGCCCTTCGCGATCTCACCGATGTTCGATGCAGCATTGAGGCGCTGTGTCTTCGGGGTGCTATCGAGAAGGGGGGACTCGAGTGGCAGTCGCAGGTGGTCGCCGCACTGCATCGGCTGTCGCATACGTCCGTATGGGCCGATAGGGCCACGCGGCGCTACAGCGAAGAATACGCGAGGGCTCACGAGATTTTTCACGAAGTCCTCGCGGCAGGATGTGGCAGCCCCTGGCTCCTTCATTTGCGGACGATGCTTTTCAATCACTCCGAACGCTACCGCTGGTTTTCCGGTCCCTTGTCGAAAGTGGACAGGGATCTCGATAGGGAACATCGCGAGATTGCGGAGGCCGCCTTGTCGCGGGACAGCGAACGAGCGGTCGCGCTGATGAACGAGCACCTGCAAATGACCACAAGAGTCATTCTCGACTCCGTATTGTCCGGGCGCGCGCCGGCTCCGACATCCGCAAAGGCGAAACCAGGCAAGGCTCGTTTGCCTGAAAGCCCGCCGCGAAAGCTCAAGCGCGGCGCATCATCCTCCTAAGGAGCGGAGCTGCGCGCTTCGGTCCTGTCAGCACCGAAAACCGAAACTCGGGCGTAGTGGTGATGAAGTCCGCCCAGGATGGCGCGTGACCTGACCACACCGGCTCGCTGAACCGCGCGAGAAACGGGCGCATCCTCATCCATGGCCAAGTGCGTCCGCGTCTCATCATAGTAGCGAGCGCAAGATTTCAGAATCGGGCACTGAAGGCCAAATCCCGGAGTTCGACCGACGCATCGGCGTCGCGCTGCGCCGCTGGAGCCACTAGACAGCGGCTACCGAAGCCCTTGACTTGCAAATTGCAAGCCGTTAATGTATGATGATCATCATTTCACTGGAGTGCGCAAGCAATGAAGTTTGCGACATATCGGGGGAATGAGCGCGAGGCTTTGGGCATACTCCACCGAAGCGAGGAGAGGTTGCTGGATCTTCGCGCCGCCGCAACGCGGTCGGGCACGGACGACCTCGCCTTCGCGACGATGCTTTCCCTGATCGACGGCGGGGACGCGGCCATCGAACGTTTGGTCTGAGGGAAACTTGAAAGGAATGCTGTTCTCGTTTGAGGAAATGATTGAGCACATCTCGCAGGACGAAACGTTGATGTCAGGCGACTTCATCGGATCGGGCACCGTGGGGAATGGCTGCGGTCTCGAGCTGGGCCGCTTTCTAAAGCACGGAGACATGGTCGAGTTGGAGGTCGAGAAAATTGGCCGCCTCAGAAACAGAGTCGAACGACTGGATCTGAGGAGCTCGTTGACCCAATAACATCGGAATTTGATCAACCAGCGTGAAGGAAGAGGAATATGCCCGAGGAGGCCTTGATTAGCCGCGATCAGCGGGGAGCCGTCGCAGTTCTGACAATGCAGTACCGGCCCTACAATCTGATCGGCCCCAAGCTCTTCAACGC
>Ga0210408_10006136_pt1 | contig 10420 bp, 5 predicted proteins | sample IncBWH4MmetaG_FD_155471 | JGI IMG/M metagenome (GOLD analysis project Ga0210408, IMG submission 155471) | Forest soil microbial communities from Barre Woods Harvard Forest LTER site, Petersham, Massachusetts, United States - Inc-BW-H-4-M | ecosystem: Environmental > Terrestrial > Soil >...
TGGACCAGCGCGCCGCCGGTCTTGGCGGCGATCAGGGCGGCCGGCCGGTACCCGGACAGCACTAGGCGCCGGTCGAAGGCCCGTGTGCGGCGGACCGCAGCGAACACCACGAAACCGGTAATGAGGGTGATCGAGCTGAGCCCGGCAGTGATCAGCGTGAGGTTGTGGCCGTCCACGACCAGTGTGGCACCCGTGGCCTGCAGGCTGAACCCTATCCCGTGATGCGCGATCATCGAGCCGATCAGCAGATACCAGACCGGGACGAAGGCCACGAGCAGGATCCAGGCGAACCGGTTCCGGACCTGCCCGGCAAGGCTGAGCCGTATGGCGGTGTCAAGCTGCTGGCGCATGGCTGATCGCCTCCTGTTCGATCCGCCCGTCCCGCAGGTGGCAGATCCGGTCAAACCGCTCCTGCTCGAAGACCAGATGACTGATAACCACTGTCGCGGTTCCCCTGTCCCTCAGTTCCCCGGCCATTTCCCAGAAGGCGAGGTAGGTCTGCCAGTCGAAACCCTGATAGGGCTCGTCCAGCAGCAGCACCGGCGGATCGTGCATGAGCGCCAGGGTCAGGCTGAGCTTCTGCCTGGTGCCGCCGGACAGGGCGCCGGCCCGCTGGTCCCGGCAGCCGGCGTAGCCCAGCCGCTCGATCAGGGCCTCGGCCCGGCCGGTGCGGCCGATCCCGTACGCGGCCTGGAAGTAGCGCACGTTCTGGTCGACGGTGAGCGCCTCATCCAGGACGGCCGTCTGCGGGCAGTAGCCCGGCCTGCCCCGGATGGCGACGCTGCCCGCGTCCGGGCGCAGGTCACCGGCCAGGATGCGCAGCAGCGTCGTCTTACCGGTCCCGTTCTCACCGGCCACCGCGACCATCTGTCCGGCCGCGACCTCCAGGTCAAGGCCGGCCAGCACCCGCCGCCGGCCGAACGATTTACAGATCCCCCGTGCTGCCAGCACAGTCATGATCTCCGCCCCCCTTTCAGCGAACCTTGTCACCACCAGCCTTACCCGGACGGCCCCGGGTCGGCCAGGGTGCTGCCCGGTGAATCGCTGGTGTGCCTACCACCAGGACACCCGCCTGTTAATACGCCCGGGCTCCGGCGCCGGGCACCCCACCGCGCCGTCGGCGCGCCGCGTAGCTGCCTCACTCAGCGCAATATTCCGGCAGGCTGTAGCCGGGCTGCGGCCCGGCCCGCCAAGAACGCGACCGCATCGGCCGCTAGGAGCACCGCGGGCACGATGACCAGGATCACCATCGCCGGGATCAAGCGTCGGCCCGCAGATACCAAGGCCGGTGGCGAACAGCCCCCACGCCCACAGGCCCGCCGCCACGCCCAGCGGCACCCCAGCCAGTAGGGCGAGCACGGCTGACCGCCCTAGATGAGCGCGCGGCCGCGCCCGCAACAGCCCGGGCCAGCCCTGCCACCAGGTCCGGCACATGCCCGGGCTGTCGGCCTGCAGCCCGACCGCCTGCAGCGCCGTGACCAGCGCGACCAGCAGCACCAGCCGGCACGTGCCCACCCGCGGCGCGCCAGCGGCGGGCTCAGCCGACCCCCGGGGTCACACCGCCAGGGTACGAGCCAAAGCCAAGTCCGCGCTGTGCCCTGATTGGCCCTGTCCTATTCGGCCCTTAGGACGGCGGCGATCGGTGTGCGCGCGGCTGCCTGGCCGGGGACTGTTGCGATGAGGTTCGCCAGGACCAGAGCGGCGGGAATGGCGATGACGACCGCGGTGAGCGGGACGGCTGGCTCCGGCAGCACGCCGAGCTGGGCGGCGAGCAAGCGCCAGGCCCACCGGCCGCCCGCGACGCCGGCGGGCAGCCCGATGAGCAGCGCGATGCCCGTGATTGCGGTGGCCTGCCACGCGACCGCACACCTAACCTGCCACCGGATGAACCCGAGCGTCTTCAGCATCGCCAGGTCACGGCGCCTTCTGCGGGTTGAGCTGGCCAGCGTGTGGGCCAGCGTCCCGGCGGCCATCAGGGCCAGCAGCCCGGAAAGGGCGACCGGCAGGCCCGCGATGCCAGCCAGGCTGACCACGCTGGCGGGCCGCTCGGCGGCGTTGACGTACGGGTTCGGCAGGCCTTTGATGTCGTGGGCGACGGCGGCGAGCCCGGCGTCGCGGCTGACGCCGGGGGCGAAGCGCACCAGGAACGGCGATCCGCCCGGCTGCCGGGCGGCGCCCGGGTCGAGCCGCAGCAAGCCGGGCAGCGCAAGAGCGGCTCCGTCCCCGAGCTTGGTGGCGAGGAAGGGGGTGGGCGGCACGATCACCGTTCCCACCACCCGCATGCGAACCGGCTTGGGGTGCCCTTCGGCCTGGTCGATCACCAGATCCGCGGTCTGGCCGATCGCCGTGTGAGCGGCCCGCATGGTCGATGCGCCGAGCGCGACCTCGTCACTGGCCGTGGGCGCAACGCCGGCGGTGATCACCAGCCGGGCCGGTCCCGGGCGGCCGAGCACGAGCGCCATGACCCGGAGCCGGCCGATGCGCACGCCGGTGAAGCCCCCACGGGTGTAGCCGGCGATCTTCGGGTCGGCCCGCAGCGCCGCCGCGGCTTTCGGCAGACCTCCTTCGACCGATACGAAGGCGTCCCAGGTGAACCCGGACAGCCGGGGCGTGTCCAGCAGGTGGCCCAGGCTGGCGGACAGCACCAGCGAGGCGGCCACGGCGGCGACGCCGAGGGTGGCGCCGAAGATCGCCGAGCGGACCGGGACCGCTGTCCGGCCCCGGCCGGGCTGCAGCGCCATCCGGACCCCGGCGGCCACGGCCGGCGAGCGCCAGGCCCGCGACAGCGCGTGCGGCAGCGGCGGGGATCGTCTGCGTCCCGGCCCGGGGCGTTCCCCTCTGGTCGCCGTCCCCGCGCCGGTCCACGCCGGGACGGCCGAGGCCAGCATGGTCAGCAAGGCGACCAGGGCCGCGCCGAGACCCAGCGGCACAGCGTCCACCGCGAATCCGGGGTCGGGCTCGGCGATCCTGGCTAGGCCGACCGGGGTGAGCGGCGAGAGCAGGACGGCGAAGGGGACAACCACGCACGCGGCGGCCGTCCCGATGATCGCGGCCCGGGCGATCCCCAGCAAAAACAACTGCACGCGGGAAAAGCCCAGCGCCCACAGGGCCGGCAGATCGGCCGAGTCCAGATAGGTCTGCCGCGCCAGCGACTGCCCCACGATGGCAAACGCCGCCAGCCCGATCAGAACACACAGCGCCCACAGCGCCTGGGACTCCAGCCGGATCGACCGCTGGATCCCAGCGGTCTGCACCTGCTGCACCTCGGGAATATCGACGCCAGCCAGGCCCGCGGCCCGCATCTGCCGAACGAACGCCCCGCCGCCCGCGGCGCCGTGGCGGAGCCTGACCAGCAGCCCCGCATCCGCCGGCGATGGCCGGATGCCGTTCGACCGGACGAAGGCAGGCGTCACGTAAACGCTGCCAAACGCCGACGCGGCGCCGACCGCCGGGAACTGCCCCGGCGAGGCCACGATCCCCACGATACGAACGGCGGCCGGCCTAGGGCGTTTGGCGTCTGGGTCGCCCACGATGAACCTGATGACGCTGCCCACCCGCAGGCCCTCACGGTCGGCGGTGGGAAAATCGACAACCGCCTCGCCGGGCGCGTCCAGGTTCACCATCCGGCCCGAGATGACCTTGAACCGGTTCAGCCGAAAACCCGCCCGCCCCATCAGATCGGTGACGGCCATCAGCTCGGGCGCCGGCGCCACGCGGCCCGACGGCAAAATGGCCGACGACGCCGCCACATCGACGCGGGCCCACTGCGCGACCTCGGGCAACGCCTCCATCCGCGCCAGCGCCCGCCCCGGATCGATCCTCCCGGGGAACCCGCCAGTGATCAGGTCATAACCGTTCTGCGCCTGAACGAACCGCGGATAGGCCGTCTCGGTGCGCCGCGCACCCGCCGCGGCCGCCGAAGCGGCCGCACCCGCCAGGCCGATCAGAAGCGCCAGGCCCAGCCACGCCCGCCACCGAGTCCGCAGTTCCGAGCGAAGCCGCATCCAGACCGCGCTCACAACGCCCCGCCTTCAACGACATCCTGCCGCTCATTGTCCCCGCACCGCCCTGCGGCCGGGAAGCAGGTCAGCACGACCATCACCGGTGGTACTCCCACCACCCGAGCCACCCCACCCGGCATGGTCAACCGATACCGGAGGGCACAGGCGTGACGTCCTTCCCACACCACCAGCGCCTCTTGCCACTCATCTCCAGAACGCGGACGAAGCCGGCACGGGCACCGCGGGAGACCGACCGCGACGCGGGGAAAGATGCCCAGAACTGGCTGATCCGCGCACCATGAACCACCCAGCCAACACCGCTCTTAGCCGCTCATGCTCGGCGATAAGGAACTCAGCGACCCAGCGTTCCGATCACGCTCAGCGACGCGAATGGTCTGCGCCAGTACGCACACTCCCCTCGTTCGGCACCGTTGCCGGGCCGCCGCTGTTGTGCCAGGAAGCCGGGCGCATCGCCCGGATGAGCGCCATCAGGATCTGATCCGCGATCTTGGGGAGCAGCTCATCGGGAGGCGGTGAGCGCGGCTAGCGGTGACACCCAGCTGGCATGCCGGTCAGGCCTGTTCCGGCGGTGCGGCCGGACTAGGGCCACCGGACGCCTCGGGGGCCGGGGTGATCTTGTCTAGCCAGCACAGCGGGCACAGCGCCTGCGGCCGTCCGTGCCGGCCTTGCCCGTGCTCCCACACGAAGTACGCCGCGCCGGCAACGAGCAGCAGGTTGAGGCCCCCGCCGAAGGGAAGCCCCGGCGCTCTGGGCATGCGGCGGTGCATCGCGGTTCACCTGTCCCTCGATAAGGCGGCGCGACCGGGGATGATCGCAGGAGCCGGCCCCTTCAGTGTGACACCATCGGGCCGGTTGACGGCAAGGCCTGCCCATGCCCGCTCATGTGGCCGGCCAGCCTCACAGCGGCCGGATCCGGCGATCTCTCACCAGGGTGCAGGTCAGCGTCAGTCACGCTACGCTATCGGCCCTGGTCACTCATCGCGCGCGGGATCCGCCGATCTGGTCGGCTGCCTATTCGGTCGCCGTGGCCATAGCCGCCGTACCGAAGGATTGATCTGTCGCTGCGAGGAGGCTGGCCGGGGCCGGTCGGCATGGACCGCTGGGCCAGCCCCAGGGGCGGCCTTAGCGCCCTGAGCCTCCGGCGGGCAGGCGGGCCGCTGGCCGCTGCCTGCCGGGCTCGGTTCAGCCTGCTGGAATCGGGTCCGCGGTGCCGGTTACCCGGACGCGCTCGTCACCGGCGGCGAGGTCGACGAGCAGGCGGCTGGGTCGGCCCATGTCCTGGCCTTGGAGGATAGTGACGCGGGCCGGGAGGTCCACCATGGCCAGGGCGCGCAGGTATCCGCCGAACGCGGCGGCCGCGGCCCCGGTGGCGGGGTCTTCGACCACCCCACCGGGAGGGAACGGGTCGCGAGCGTGAAAGACAACCGGGTTCTCGGCCTGCACAAGGTGCACGGTGGTCCAGCCTTGCCCGGCCATCAGCTTGTCCAGGGCTGGGTAGTCGTAGTTCAGGGCGGCCAGCCGGGCCCGGTCGCGCGCGGCGAGGATCAGGTGGTCGTTGCCGGCGTAGGCGACGTGAGCGGGATACCGCGGGTCGAGGTCCTCGCCGCGCCAGCGCAGCGCGGTCAGCGCCTCCTCCAGCTCCCCGGCCTGGGCAGGGCGGGTGCGCGTGGGGACGCTGGTCAGCGTCGCGGTCAGCCCGGCCGGCCCTGGGCTGGTCCGGACGGTCACCGGGCCGGCCAGGGTGTCGAAACGCAGGAGCCCCGGGCCATCGCGTTCGGCGATCGCGACCGCGGCCGCGATCGTGGCGTGACCGCAGAAGGCCACCTTGGCCTTGGGGCTGAAGTACCGGATCCGGTACTGCCCGGCCCCACCCGCCGCCTCGGCGAACGCGGTCTCGGAATAGCCGACCCGGGCAGCGATCGCCAGGCGCGCGGAGTCGTCCAGGCCCGCAGCGTCTAGCACCACCCCGGCGGGGTTGCCGCCGCCGCCATGGTCGGTGAACGCTGCATAGCGCAGCACCGCCGGACCCGGAGCCGCCCCGGACGGTGGCGTCGTGCCGCCGGTCTCAGTCATCAGTACCTCCGCCCGCAATCATGGCGCGAGCGATTCCATCGGTTTCCACCATGATGCATGCCGGGAGCCATCGGGAACCGGGCAGGGCCGCGGCGCGTACCCCCAGCTGCATCACAGCGGCGCGGGACCCATGTCGCGCTGTTCAGCGGTAACGTTAAGTTACTGATGGCGTGATCACCAGCTTCTAGAAGCTTAGGTACTCGGACCAGCCCGTATCCGATCCCCTGCAAGCCATGCCGCTTGGAGTAGGCGGCCGGCATGGGACTGCTCGATGAACGGCATCACGCTAAGCGACAGGGACAGCTTGGGAGAACGCCCGCCGAGCCGCCGTTCGGCGCGGCTACTTGGCACTGACGGCGGTGCCCGTGATCTGCCCGGTCGGGGGTGATCTGTATGCCGCCATGAGCACGGGAGGACTCGGTCCATCGACGTCCGGTAGTCGATGAGCGAGTATGAGTCAAGGGCTACGGTGGCCGCGCTCAGGCCCTGGGCGCCGACTGCTGTATCAGCGGACTGCGTGCCGCCTCTTTTCCTATGAGACCTGCGCGGGAAAACGGGCTTCCCGCGTGCGGGAGGTCACGATGACAGCTGCTAGTGCGGTCTTCGCGAGCCGGCCGTTCAGCCCCGGCTCCGGCGGATCGCAGCGGAACCCGATGGTGTCTCGCGCTCCGGCCACTGGGCGAGTCGCACTGAATGTGACATGGGCTGCGGCGGCGAGTGGCCTGTCAGCCATCGCCGGAGTACTCGCTGTTTCCCTGGCAGCTGGCACGCTGTTGACGGCCAGGACCGCCATGTCGACGGTTGTTACGGGGGGCCATCATGGCTGATGCTGCTGATCCTGCGAACGTCCGGCTGGGCGCCGGCGTCGCCGCGCCCGCCGCGCTGAGCCCTGCGGATGTGGGGGCATGGCAGGTGCTGCCGTTTCACTCTGAGGTCCTTGCGGTGCACGCCGCGCTGCTGCCCAGCGGTGACGTGCTGTTCGCCGCGGGCTCGGGTAATAGCCTCACCCGCTTCCAGTCGCCGGATTTCGGCGATGTGGCCAAGCGGATCTGGGTCAGCGTGGTCTGGGACCCCACGATCAGCCCGCCACCGGGTAACGACACCAACTTCTTTCACCCGGCAACACCTCATGATGGTGCCGGGAAGGTGCTCGACTTCTTCTGCGGCGGGGAGACGTTCCTGCCTGACGGACGGCTGCTGTCAGCGGGAGGCACCCTGGTGTTCGCTCACCCAGGCGCGGGTTTCACAGGCAGGCCGGACACCGTGGTGTTTGATCCGGCCACCGAACAGTGGGTGCGGCGCCGCCCGATGCAGCACGGGCGCTGGTATCCCAGCCTGATCAGCCTGGGCGACGGCCGGGTGCTGGTTACGGCCGGGCTGTCGGAGACAGGGCAGCGGAACACCAGCATCGAGACCTTCTTCCCCGGGTCGGATTCCTGGCAGGTCAGCAGGACGCCGCAGCAGTTCGGGGGATTGCCTCTGTACGCGCACCTGTACCTGCTGGCGGACGGTTCCATCTGTTATGCCGGCGGTCACATGGATGACGGGCCGGCCGACGCGCTGCGCCTTGATCTGACCCGTGACCCGGTGGTCGTGACACCGGTACCCGGTCTGAGCCAGGTCAGCGCCCGCGACCAGTGCGCCAGCGTGCTCCTCCCGCCCGCGCAGGCCCAGCGGGTCATGATCATGGGGGGTGCGCCGGGCGGCGGCGACGCCATCAAGGACGTCGACATCGTCGACTTCTCCCAGCCGCATCCGGCGTACCAGCCGGCCGCTGCCCTGGCCAAGGGCCGCAAGCACCTGAACGCGACCCTGCTTCCGGACCGGACCGTGCTGGTCACCGGCGGTTCGGGGAGGAACGAGGCCGCGCCGCTGGCGACCAACGAAGCTGAGGTGTACGACCCCGGCACAGATACCTGGCGGACGCTGGCGACAGCCTCGGTGACACGCATGTACCACTCGGTCGCGCTGCTGCTGCCCGACGGCCGGGTGGTCACGGCCAGCGGCAACCCGAAGCAAGGCACGCACGTCGAGTGGGACAACGACCCTAACGAGGAAATGAGGATCGAGGTCTACTCTCCGCCCTACCTGTTCCAGGGGCCTCGTCCCGTGATCACCACGGTAAGGACCGAGTGGCGCTACGGACAGGCCGTGAACATCGCCTCCCCCGACGCCGGGCACCTGCAGTGGGCCAGCCTGATCCGGCCCGGATCAACCACCCACTCGTTCAACACCAGCCAGCGGCTGGTCGACCTGCCCATCACCGCCCAGGCGGCCGGCAGCGTGCAGGTAACCGTCCCGGCCGAACCGAACCTGGCCCCGCCCGGCTGGTACATGCTCTTTCTCACCGGCAACAACAGGGTCCCGTCGGTCGCCCGCTGGGTGCACCTAGGCGGAGCGCCCGATACGGCCTTGCCGGGTAGCCCGTACAATCACGCCATTCTCGGCACCCCCGCACTGGCCGGCTACTGGCCGCTGGCGGAGGCCGGCGGTACGGTCGCCTTTGATGTCTTCGGCGCCAACCACGGCAGCTACATCGGCCACCCCAGGCTCGGAGCCCCCGGAGCCGGGCCGGCAGCAACCGCCGCCGGCCTGAACGGCCTCGACCAGTACGTGCTCCTGCCCCGGCTGATCAGCGACGACTTCAGCCTGGAGCTCTGGTTCAGCTCCAAGGGCGGCCGCGGCACGAACGTCACCCAGTGGTGGCAAGCGGCCGGACTGCTCGACGCCGAAGTCCCGGGCACCGTTGATGACTTCGGCACCTCGCTGGACGCCAGCGGCCAGGTCTGGGCCGGCACCGGCAAGCCGGACACCTCGATCCACTCCCGCAAAGGCCTGGCCGACGGCAAGTGGCATCACCTGGTACTCACCCGGAAAGAGTCCACCGGCGCCCTCACCCTGTTCGTCGACGGCGTGCAGGTGAGCGCCGGCCGCGGCGGCACCCAGCGGCTAACCTCAGCGCCCGGCCTCCGCGCCGGAGTACTGCAAAGCGGCCGTAACTTCCTCGCCTGCAGCGTCGCCGACCTGGCCATCTACAACTCCGCCCTTCCCCCGGCCACCGTGACCGCCCACTTCCACGCCCGGCCATAACCACTCCGAAGGCCAGGCGGGCTGATGCTTGATCGCCGACGCTGCGGTGGGTCGTCGAGACGAAGGATGCTGAGCTCGCCGCCCTGCGCGGCGAGATTGAGAGGACTCCGGGGCAGCCCGGAACCTCAGCCCGGGACGGGATTCCAGACCGCCCACGATTCCCATTGCGCGACACACATAACCGGCTTATCTGAGCGCGCCCACGTCGACGAGCTGCATAAATGTCAGCCGCACGGAATCGGCGATCAGGTCAGTCATGGTCGGGGAGCGGCTGTCACGTTGCGTCGCGGTCGGATGCTGCGGCCAGCATGCGGGATCTGCCTTTCCGCAGATCCGTTATGGCACGGACCACAGGCCTGGAGCCGTTCATGGAAGTACCTTCGGATTGCGGGTGTTTTCTGACGCCGTGTTAGCTGCCGGGGGGCGGGGGTGTCTGCTTCGGTGGCCGCTGGGGCGGTCTGCGATCATGGGCCGGTGGCATCACGGGGCGTGGAGTGGGCGGTGGCGGCCGCGCTGGCCGGCTGGGCTGGTGCCCGGCTGGCGGGCGCTGATCGTCTGCGGTTCGCCGAGGCGTGGGCCGTGCCGGTGCTGTCGTTCACGCCGCAGGTGACGGCGGGGGCGTGGGTCTGCGCGCTGCTGCTGCGCGGCGCGGGCCCGGCTGCCGTGGCCGCGGCTGCCGGGGCTGGCCTGGCCGCCGCGGTGGGTCCGCGCGCGGTGCCGTGCGGGCAGCCGGCCGCGGCGGGGCCCGTGCTGCGGGTCCTGTCGGCCAACCTGCTCCTCGGCCGGGCCCTGGCCGGGCTGGCCTGCCGGCTGCGCGCGGACGCGCTGTTCGTGCAGGAACTCACCGACGCTGCCGAAGCGGGGCTCGATCGGGCCGGGCTGGGCGATCTGCTCCCGTACCGGGTGACGCAGCCGGTGCCGTACGGCACGCGGGGGAGCATCTACGCCCGCTACCCGCTGCGCGGCGGTCCGCCCGCTGCGCCGGGCTCGGCAGCCGGGTGCACCGCCCGGCTCGACCTGCCGTCCGGGCAGGTCGCGTACCTGGCCTGCATACACGCCGCGTCGCCGAAACCTCCCTGGTCCCCGGGCGCTACGGCCCGGTGGCGCAGTCAGCTGTCCGCGCTGCCTGCCCCTGGCGGCAGCCCGCTCATCCTGGCCGGGGACTTCAACGCCACCCTCGATCACGCCCAGTTCCGCCGGCTCCTGCGCCGCGGCTACGCCGACGCCGCCAGCCA
>Ga0210408_10006138_pt1 | contig 10418 bp, 7 predicted proteins | sample IncBWH4MmetaG_FD_155471 | JGI IMG/M metagenome (GOLD analysis project Ga0210408, IMG submission 155471) | Forest soil microbial communities from Barre Woods Harvard Forest LTER site, Petersham, Massachusetts, United States - Inc-BW-H-4-M | ecosystem: Environmental > Terrestrial > Soil >...
CTTTTGGTTTGTCATCCACCCTTGGGCTCGTTGGTGGAGGAAACTCGGTCCACCTCGAACCTGCCTCATCGCCTGTTCGATGCTGGCCGCCCCGGGGTTTACTGGTCTTTCAGGTCCGTGGGCCTCTCCTTGGTCGCGACCTCGGAACCAATTGGACCCTGATTGGGGTCAGCCTACTCTTCTGCGGCACTTTTGCTTGGCTTGGACTTAGGTACGCCCGGCATATGAGCCATTTGAGCTTGGCTATGCGGATGGGTGTCCCAGAGTTGTCGTGCGCCGAGGGGCGGCAGACACTAGTGCGAGACGGAATCTATCGAGTGGTGCGTCATCCGGTGTACCTGACCGCGGCCGTCGCGGGGATCGCCTTCGCGCTCGTGGTCAACTACCTCGGGGTGTACATCCTGTTCGTTTCGGCGTTTCCCGCGCTGTACCTTATCACTGTGCTAGAAGAGCATGAACTCATTGAGCGCTTCGGAGAGGAATATCGGCGGGATCAGCGGGAAGTCCTACGACTGATTCCCCGCTGGCAAAAGACCAGCTAAGGAAGTTGGGCTGAAAACCATTCGGGCGCGGAACCACGCTGTGAGTCCTGTCTGGGGACCTGTCAAGGTCCCTAGCCACGGAAATACAAAATAGCCGGAAACTGGCTAGCGCCATCTTACGAGTAGCACGCTTTGGTCATCGGCCTGTTTTCCGTACTCTCGCGCCTCTGACATCAGCATTTCGCAGATGACGTTTAGAGGTTGGGCTGAATGATTTGCTAGCAAGTGTTTGATCCTCTCAAGTCCATATTCCTCTTCCCGCGAATCCATGACTTCGGTCAGTCCGTCCGTCAAAAGAACCGCGATGTCACCGCTTGAGAATTGTGCTCGTGAACTGTCGAACGTTTGCTCTTTGAAGATTCCAATCGGTGGATTCGAAGTGGCAAGTTCGTAGACGATCCCAGTGACGCTGCGGAAGTGCAAAATAGGCAGATGCCCTGCAGTCGCGAAACTGAGATCATTCGACCCTCCGGAAGCGACACACGCTAGGGTAACGAAGGTGTTCGTTGCGCTCAATTCGGAGATGACATGATTCAATTCTTCAAGGAGCACCTGGGGTTCGGATGATGTCCTCAGCCTCATGCGCGCGGCACTCTTTACCATGGCCATTAATACGCCAGATGGCACGCCGTGACCGGAAACATCTGCAAGATAGGCGATCCATTTGTCGCCGTCTTGGACAAGATCAACTAAGTCGCCCCCCATTTCTCCGCTGGGAACCGACATGCCATAGAATTCGTGTTGTGATGTGGACACCGCGATCGGAGGTACCAAGCTGCGGTGTATTTCCTGGGCAAGCTCAATTTCCGTCTGCACCCGGAAATAGTGCAGACCTTGGTTTCTGATGAATCGAATGAAGAAGATATAACCGAGTAAGATGGCAAAAATGCAGCCAATTTCATCGACTCCGGCCGCGGTGCTCGCGACTCGAGCCCAGTCTATGGCGAAAGATCCCAGATGCTTTGGAACAGCGAGGGCCGAGGCCACGTGGACGGCTACCAGGACCGGTACAAATTTGGGCGCTCGCATCAGACAGAAGCCGTAGGCGACACCTATCGCACCACCCGTGAAAACTAAAAAAAGTATGTGAGCGGGCCGGCCCGGCATCGGATTAGCCAAGTCGAGTAAAAATCCGATGCCGGAGAATGTGAGAGAGACAGCGGCCAAGAATTGCAAGCGCGCTCCACTCGGCATGGCGCCCCAAATTCCTTTTGAGCTTGCCAGGTAAGCGAAGAACATGGCAGCCGAAATGATAACTCGGACGCGAAGCAGGATGGTATTTTGGTCCGAGCGGGGGGCGGAAGATCCATACGTTTGCGCCTCGCTGCGCCGAAAGGTAAACCTTTCGAAACAGTGTGTTGCGCTGAGCACCACTCTGAGTTGGCTGCCTACATTGACTTGCCATTAGGGCCGATCTTAAGATCCCCACGTTAATTCCAGGTAGCCACTTGGTCATGCTCGAATCGAGGGAGGCTATGCCCAAGCTCTGGACCGCGCTTTTTGGGACACTAGCTTTTCTTTGGCTTGTTGAAACTGTACGTTTGCTCTGGGGAATGGCCGACCTAGCGAGACTATGTGATGTTGCCCCATTGCCTGATGCGGAGTGTCCGATTGTTTCGATTCTGGTGGCTGCTCGCGATGAAGCCGTCGGGCTGCCCCAGGCCCTGCCCACCCTGCTAGAGCAGGACTATCCTCATTACGAAGTGATTGTCGTCAATGACCGTTCGAGGGATGCGACGCCGCAGATTCTCGACAGGTTTGCACGCAATACAAGAACCTAAGGGTCGTTCACCTAGCGGAGCTTCCTCCAGGATGGATTGGGAAGCCACACGCTATGTTCAGGGCCTACCACCAAGCCAAGGGAGAATGGCTGGTCTTCAGCGATGCGGATGTACGCTTTGCACCGGATGCGCTTCGCGAGGTGATGGCGGTCGCAAAGGAAAGAGGCTGGGAGCATGTCAACATCTTGCCGCATCTTGAACTAGTCGGATTCTGGGAAAAGACTGTGCTTAGCTTCTGGGCCTTGAGCTCCATTGTCTGGTTGGAGCCCTGGCGCGTGAGTGATCCGCACTCGCGTAAGTATTTCGGATTCGGAGCCCTACAGTCTCTGCGGCGAAACGCCTATGAAGCAATTGGCACGCACCGGCGCTTGGCGATGGAAGTTGTTGACGATGTAAAACTGGGGAAGCTGGCAAAGCAAGCCGGGCTTCGATCAGGCGTGGCTATCGCCGGCGACAAAGTTAGCCTGCGCTACCTCGAAGGGCTAAAGAACATCGTCCGTAGCATCAGCAAGAGCGCCTTCGCCGCATGCGGCTATCGTGCAGGCCTCATTGCGGGAGGTGTATTTGCGAACATCGTGATGTATATCTCGCCGTTCGTCGCTGTCCTCTTCGCCACCGGCCTCCCGCGTGCGCTAGCTGCGGTTTCGGTTCTTTGTTTACTCGTTCTCCACGTAAGAGGTCTCATTGCAGTGCGCGTCTCACCGCTGTACGCCGCCAGACATCCGCTGGGCGCGGCAGTGCTCTGTTACGTCCTGTTGCATTCGATGATCGTGGTGCTCTGGCGGGATGGTGTCCTGTGGCGGGATACGTTCTATCCCCTCGACGATCTGAGGAAGGGTTTGACGTAAATCCCTATCTGGGGGTGCGTCACCGCCAAGTTCCGGGTGTGTGGTCGGCTAACCTTCCCTTACCGGATTATGGAAGGTTGGCCCGTCACTCGGGCGTAACTGTGACGGTGTCGCTAGGCGACCTGTGCGACCACCCACTCTTACACCACGCGGCAAGGATCGATGCTTCGGACTGGAACCATTGCAGCGGAATCTGCGTATCTGCTTCCGTCAGCAAAGTCTCGAGATTTCGTTTACGAAGTGGAGAGGATTCGTGATGAACAGGACGATGGCTGTTGCATTCCTAATTTTGATCGTAGGCCATGTGGGAGTGGCCACGGCGCAAGATCACAAGTTTGTGGACAAACTGGCGGAGAGCCGCTTGCAGTTGAAAATCGACGGCGAGCGAATGACGGGCGGGGGAGCGGACCTACTACGGTCGGCCTTGGACGGCGCGCAATATGTTTTAATCGGCGAGGACCACGCCACGTCTCAGATTCCCGCATTTACGAGTGCGATGTGTGCGATTCTGGGGCCGCAGGGCTTTCACACAATGGCTGTAGAGGCGGGGCCAATGGCGGCCGCCATCGTCCAACGAGGGATTGGGCGCGACGACCGACGGGAGCAGATTGCAGCGTCGGAAAAGAAATACCCGGACAGCATCGCATTTTTCAACCTCCAGGAAGAGTTGGACATGGTCACGAGCTGCGCGCGGTCGGCGAAGGGTGAGACATTCCATCTTTGGGGGCTGGACCAGGAATTTATGGGATCGACGGGGATGACGATGGCTCGGATTCTGGAGACGCATCCCCGGAAGGATGCTGCAGCAGCAGCTCAACTGATCTTGGACGAAAACAATGCCGCGGCGGAAAAAGCCGCGAAATCCGGCAATCCCGGTGAACTGCTGATGATGAGCGCAGCAGATGAAGAGTTCGCGCGGCTAAGTGAGTTGCTGCAAAAGGAAGGCAACGCTGATGCGCAACGCTTGATGCGCGGGCTCATCGTGAGCCGGCAGATCTACAAAGACAATATGGCTGCGCCAGGAGATTCCAACCGCGAGCGGGCGCTGCTGATGAAGCAGACTTTCATGCAAGACTACGACGGGGCGGCGAAGGGCAGTCGGCCAAAGGTGCTAATGAAGTTTGGGGACTGGCACTTGTACAAGGGCTTCAATCCCTTGCAGAACAACGACATTGGGAACTTCATGACAGAGTTGGCGGACGGGCAAGGCACCAAGGCGCTCCATATCATCATCCTTGCGGTCAAGGGGACCAGGCTGCGGTTTGCTGGAATCGGTCGCCCATACTCGCCGGAGAGTTTCCAGATGCTAGACGACAACGACTACAAATTCATGCAACCTTTCGTTGATGGCGCGGGAAGCGAGGGATGGACTGTATTTGACCTTCGCAAGCTGCGGGGCGAAGCGATCAGCGATCTCAGCTTGCAGAGGCTCGTCCTGGGCTACGATCTGTTGGTGCTCATCCCGGAGGCGACACCAGCGACGCAGATCCGGTAACACCCACGAATGCGCTTCTCTGCGCGGATCTCACTCGAACATCATACTGGGCGCATAGTCGGCAAATGTTACCTTGGGATTACTTCACGTTTGCCCGTGATCCGGCCACAGTCAGTAAAGGCAAGGCGACTGTTCTTTAGTGATGATTGGCGGCGGTCAGAGAAAGCACAGCGAACGAGGTGGCTGCGTCATTCATAAAGAGCGCGGTCTCCGGACTGATGTGGTTCTCTTTGTTCTTGTTCAGAGAGTAGGACGCCCAGGAACCTTCCTTCTTGTCCTGATTCGCAGTGAGCCACGTGCGCCCCCGCTTCAGTTTGGCATTTTCCGGCGAAATCCCGGCCCGCTGAAGAACAAAGGTGATCAGCCCCGTTGCGTATCCGTCGCTCGTCGTTTCCTGAGACGTTCCATCCGCGCGCTTCCAGCCGCCAGACAGAGAAGACAGGCTCCAGCCACCGTCAGCCCGCTGCTTTTCCAGAAGCTCGCCAATGATGGCCGTCTGCCGATCTGGTTCGAGCAGTCCCGGCAGCTTCGCGGCGGCCCACAAGAGAAGGACTCGATTAATAGGGATCTGCACGGCAAATTCGCGGTTGAGGTACTCCCGCAATGGCCTGAGGCCGGTTTGGACTTCGGGCGTTGCCCGATAGTTTCCTGGTGCGATACCAACGGCGACGGCGGCCAGCGTGGCTCCGAAGTAGTCCGAATCGTCCGCTTCCCACGGCTCGTTCTTAAAGCGTAGCCAGAGCCACGCGCCTTTCTGCTTGCCGGCAATTTGCTGTTCGGCCCACATGTTCTCAAATGCCTTGCGCGCGTCGTTGCTGAGTTGGCCGTTTTGCGCATCACGGCTCGAAAGAATCAGTGCGTTGAGAACGGATTCCGTTCCGCGCGACTCGACAGACTTGTATGGCCCGCGGTCCGCATCCTTGTAGAACGGTTCAACCTCCTTCCAGAGGCGCACGCGCTTCGTGACGCTGTCCAGCAACCGTCGCTCATTCGGAGATGGGGCTTGTTCGGCAAGGGCCGTTCGAAGAGCCGAACGCGAAAGAGCATAAGGAACAGCGGTGTGGCACGACACGCAGACAGTTTCATGGTCCCGCTGGGCTCTGGGCCATTCCATCCACCACGATTGCCGCCGGTCTAAGTAAGCGGCCGCAGCGTTCGGATCCCAAGAGTTCGCGGTTTTTGTTTCCGGCTCATCGGAGTGAGCCGCCACGCCTTCTGAACTGTTAGGGGAAGCGGGCGCTCCCGTGCGCCAACCAGCCACGAAGATTCCCACCACCAAGCATGCCACTAAACCAGCCGTCAGTCGCATAGCGCTCTTCATGAAACCTCCCTCTCAGGAGCAACCAGTTCTGGTTAGTTTGTCCTGGCTGTCTGGATTCTGTTTCTCGAGTTTGTTTAATCGCTGTTGGAGGTCGGCCACTTTATGTGCGCGCGATTATAGCCTCAAACAAATGACGTTCCAACGGATCCGACGGTTCAGGATGGATTGTCGGCAAACGGGAAATTGACCCAGGGTGCCTCGATCACACCGTCCGAATACTAATCAACGGACGTCACATACTGTCTAAAGTCCAAGGAAGCTGAGCCAGAAGAAGCGCAGGAGTAAGCGGACATCAGCAGCCTGGCGCTGTACGCATGACCCGGAATGAGAATGTCACAGCGGGAGATTCCGGGGCACCGCAGCTGGGATCTCCCGTTCTGGTTCCCCGCAGTGCGCGTAATCTTTTCGGCTACTTCTCCATTTCCGAAGCCCAGTTGAGAAGCACGGAAGGCGGTGCGGCACTAACTTCGTCCATTCTGGTGATGATTAGGAATTTCTGCCCGTCGCTGCTCACATCGTAGGAAAAAGCGTCCTGCGCGGAAACCGGTTGCCGACGGTGAGTTTGAAACAGGGTGACCGGAGTGCCAGCCTTGAAGCTAGCCCCCGTTGTCACTCCCACTGACATCATCTTTCCGTCGGCCGACACATAGAACAACTCCTTGCCATCCTGGCGCCATCTCGGTTCTTGTCCTCCGCCGTCCGATACCTGCCACTTGCCATTGACGCTAGGGAAGGGAGACACGTAAATCTCCATGCTCCCAGTCTCATTCGAGGCGTACGCCACCCATCGGCCGTCTGGAGAAAGCTGCGCATTCAGCACCGTCCACTTGGCCTGCAACAGGGGCTTGGCGACGCGGTCCGGCCAAGTGAGGTACCACACCTCGTTTGCCCTTCTGCACAAGATGTACTTGCCGTCGCGGGACCAGTCCCAGGGATTGGCTTGTCGACCCTGGCTAAGTTCAACTACCTCTTCCTCTGAGCCAGACCCATCTACATTCTTAAGGTAAAGTTGCTGTCCCAGGTTGCGATTCATGACAAAGAGGACCTGCTTGCCATCGGGACTCCAGACTGGCGTCTGATGTGCCGCTGGACCAAAGGTTAGGCGCGTGGTCGCGGCCCGTGCTGACTCGAGAATCCAGATATCAGAGCTACGTCCGTCCGCGCTGATTTGGCTTGTGGCGACGAAATGCCCGGCTGGCGAGATGCGCACGTTGCCGTAGGCTCCCGGCGGACCGAGCGTGCTGATTGTTTTCCCGGTGCGGTCAAACCAAGTCAATTGTGAGACAAATGCCCCTTTTCCCGTTTGGGCGACGAGCACCTCCCCGGTGGACGCACTGAAAACCGCCCTGTCCACCGTGGGAAAGTACAGCACTCCATCGCTCAAGTTGTGCGCTTCGCCGGTCAGAATGTAACGCCGGTGATCGATGGCTTGCGCCACGAGCGTTTTGTCATCTCGCACGTACAGAAGGTAACCCGGCTCTGCATAGGCCGCATTTGCGCTGGTGCTCACCAAGAAGCGCCTTTCCTGCGAATCCAACGATCCCAGAAAAACGGCGTTATTTTCCAACTGTCCGCTGAAATTTGCTGCTAGATAAAGGAAATGCCTGCCATCGGGCAGAAAAACCGGCCAACGATGGCTAGTTTCGAGGCGTAATGTGTCCAGCTTCGTTATTTCCACTGGAGGACTACCCGAGGAAGATGTTCGGAACAATGCACCGATTCCGTCCGGACTGAAGAGGATCACTCCGTCTCGGTTCCACGCGCCACCGCGACCATTGGGAGCGTCACACAGTACCTGGGGCTGCCCTCCAGAAGCCTCCACCTTCTTGAGTTTCCCCGCCGCAAAAAAAGCGATGAACTTGGCGTCTGGCGACCAGAATGGAAAGGTCGCCCCCTGTGTTCCATCCACCGCATTGACTTTGCGGCTCCCGACTTCGTAGGTCCAAAGCATGGTGCTGTCGGCCTGCGGCAAGTAGGCCGCTATCGCCAGAGTCCTTCCATCTGGGGATAACGCGAGGTCGTTTGCCGCGAATGGTACGGCAGCGTGAAAATACATCAGTTGTGGACGCCTGTTGCTGATCCGCCACCAAGCCCCACCTGCTGCGAGCATCATCAGGAAAAGGCCAGCTGCCGCGAGCCAGCCTACGCGCTCCCATTTCCTTCCCTTGGCTGGTGCGCGCTCCGCTTCTCTCGCCTGCGAGGCTCCCTCTGAAATCCAATTCAATTCACTCGCAAGGTCCCTGGCACTTTGCCACCGTTCGTCGGGGAGTTTTTCAAGACATTTCCTTATCGAGTGATTCAGCGCGGCAGGCGTCAGCGGCTTGCTGGAGGTGATCGGTTCAGGTTCCTTCTCAAGGATCGCGCTCGCTACACTTAACTGGCTTTTGCCCTCAAATGCCCGGTGCCCAGTCACCATTTCGTACAGCACCGCACCCAGGGAGAAGATGTCGCTGCGCCCGTCGAGTTCTTTTCCTTCCACTTGCTCCGGCGACATGTACTGAAACGTGCCGACGATCGTTCCTTCCTCCGTCATCGCCACTTTCGGCGTATCCGCCGTCAGCGTCATCCCGCTCACCAACGGGCTTACCGGTTTCGCCAGTCCGAAATCCAGCAGCTTCGCTCCCGTCGCCCCCAGCACGATGTTTCCCGGCTTTAAGTCCCGGTGCACCACGCCGCTCCGATGCGCCTTATCGAGCCCGTCAGCGATTTGCGCACCATACTTCAGCACCTGTTCCAACGACAACGGCCCCTTCTCCAGCCGCTTCGCGAGTGTTTCTCCCTCGACGCATTCCATCACCAGATAGTCAATCCCGTCCTGATGACCGATGTCGTGTAACACGCAGATGTGGGGATGATTCAAGCTGGAGATGGTTTTGGCTTCGCGCTCGAACCGCTGTTTGCGGACAGGATCATTGGAAAGATGCGCTGGGAGAATCTTGATAGCAACGGTCCGATCGAGGCGTGTGTCCTTGGCGCGATACACTTCTCCCATGCCACCAGCCCCGAGGGCTGACTGGATCTCGTACGGCCCGAGTTTTGTGCCCGAGGTCAGAGCCATCCGTGCGCGCCATTATAGTCCCAGCAAAAAGCGTTGAAGCCGATCTGACGATTCTGGACAGATGGTCGGCTTAACCGGCCAATCTCTGCTCGCTCTCAGGGCTTGGGGAGGTTGCGGGCTTCGCTAAGAATCTTCGTAAGCCGGTTAGAGAGGCGGTCGAGGCATTCGCGAGAAGGGCCTTTTGGCAGAGCCCGGCGAAACATCTCCAGGACATGCTGAGCGGCGAGCAATGAATCGATCACTCCGTCGAGGCCAGTTCGAAGGCGGATGGAGGGCATCTTCGGCTGGGGAACAAGATGCCGAGGTCGTGAACGAGCCAGTTGGAACTCTCGCTGGAGATCAGTCAACGCCACATCGAGGTAACGCATGGTCATCTCGGGAGAGGTGTGACCGAGTAACTTCATGAGCACAGGAAAGCTCACACCGGCGCGAAGCATCTCGGTAGCGTAAGTGTGACGAAGCTGATGAGGAACGATGCGGATAGAGAGGCCCAAAACATGGCAGACCTGATGCAAGTAATCACGCAGCTGACGAACCAAGGCTTCTTTGGTGCGTGGACGGGCCAGGAGTTTTCCGTCTGCAGGTAGCGGATCCAGAGAACGAAAGAATGCAAGGCGTTGAAAGATTCCACAAACAACCGAATCCACGGGAACCATACGCTCGGTCTTAAGCTTGCCGAGCGGCACATGGACGGCCCATTGATTGGGGCCAGTAGAACGAAGGCAATCGCACGACAGATCAGCACTCTCGCCAATGCGCATGCCAGTATGGCGAATCAACAGAAAACATTACCTCCCAGATCGTTACGGCGAAGGAACTCCTTCTGGAGGAGCTGATCCTGCTCGGTCGTGAGTGGGCGTGGTAGCCGCTGCGGTGCATGCGGAATATCCTCGCGGCGGATCAGACGTGCAAGTTCCACAAGCTGTTCCGACCAAGCCAGTTCGTTAAAAACCACGCGCATGGCAATGAAGCGGTTGATGTAGGAGGCGGTTGTCAGCGGGGGCACTTGCGAGCGCAGGCAAGACATCCAGCGCAGAATGTGGGGTTCACGACGCAGCTGGTCGAGACGATTCACCTCAGGATGCCGGGCGCCCAGATATGACAGAAAATTTCGGACAGTTCCGCGGTACTGACGAGTCGTATCCGGACTGAGTGCAACACAGACAGAATCGACGGCGCGATCAAACGTAGGAGCCAGAGGATGTTGAAGGGGAGGACGGCGCGCGCGATTCATAAGGATATCTTCGGCAGGGGACGAATGTGCTGCGCCACTGCGCGCGCATACTCAAGATAGACATCTTGTGGTGTGATCCGCACATATTGGAGAGTGGTTTGGATGTCGGCGTGACCCATCAGTCGCATGAGCGCAGGCA
>Ga0210408_10006142_pt1 | contig 10416 bp, 9 predicted proteins | sample IncBWH4MmetaG_FD_155471 | JGI IMG/M metagenome (GOLD analysis project Ga0210408, IMG submission 155471) | Forest soil microbial communities from Barre Woods Harvard Forest LTER site, Petersham, Massachusetts, United States - Inc-BW-H-4-M | ecosystem: Environmental > Terrestrial > Soil >...
CCGTTCACGGAGAACGTTCTCGGTGAACCGTCCCATGTATTTCGGGACGGAATGGGCACCTTGGCGGGCCTACTGAATCATGATTGGAGAGAACAGCGACCTACCCGCTTCGGCCTATGGGTTGCCGCAGAGCGGCCCGGTCCAGATTTTCGCGCAGGTTCATTAAAGTGAGGAAGGTGTTCAAGATGCGAGCTTTCATTTCGTCGGCCAGGTGCAGGCCACTGGTCGAAGCGCGAGCCAACATTTCCCCATGCTCGGCTATGTAATTTATGATTTCCACCTGCCGCCCGTGAGGAGTCTTTCCATAAACGGTTTCGCGGCGCATGTGAGCGCAATCGTTCTCGACTTTAAGTGTGAAATGAACCACGCAGAGGCGCACGCCTTCGAGCGATGCGGGAACCTGCCCCTTGCATCCGTTTTCGCCACAAGCTGTAAGCGTAGTAGGCATGGCTGGGGACACTCCCCAAGTACATGATTGTAAGCACCCCGCGTGCCAAAAATCCAGCACCTCCAGCGGAAATGCGACGAATATGCTAGCTGTACCTTGGCGAATGGAACATCCCTAAACGGAGCCTTATCAACCTGCCGATGTCTATGCCGGGTTACAATATTCACAGAAAGGTGCGCGCGCCGCGGGCTCGCCCACCGGACAGCCTGGCTGGTAAAGCCGACGGCTGGTCCAAAACTGAACGAACTTTGGAGATCTGGGTTCAATATGGCAAATACAATCGAAAGCACAGACTTGATCCGCTGGGACCTTAGTACCTTGTATGCGGATATCGGCGACCCGCGTCTGGATTCCGACTTGAGTGCCCTCACGGCCATGGCGAAGCACTTCTCGCTCACTTACAAGGGAAAGTTTGCGGAAAGGCTAGGTGAGGCGATCAAGGACTTTTCGGAAATCGAGATGCTCAGCGGCAAGATCACCTCGTACCTTTTTCTGCGGGAGAGTACGGACCTGACGAACGCGGCGATCAAGGCCAAGCATGCCGCCTTTCAGCGTGAATTGAGCGCAATCCGTGGGGAGCATCTGACCTTTTTTGAACTGGAACTCGTCCAGCTCGGCGACGACACCCTCGACGTTTTCTATGAAAGCGATCCCGTCGTTTCCAAGCACCGTCCGTGGATCGAACATATACGGACTTTCAAGCCGCACTTCTTGACCGAGCCCGTTGAATCCGCCCTCGTGAAGCGTTCGCCATTTGACTCCAGCTCCTGGAGCGATTTTTTTGATGAAGTGGAAGCCGATCTCAATTTTGAATTCCGCGGCGAGACGAAAAACCTTACCGAGATGATGCACCTGATCGCCGAATCCAAAGATTCCCTTGAGCGTGCGGAAGCGTTGCGATGCGTGAATAACGGGCTGGCAGGACCGTTCGCGAAATATGCCGCCCAGACGCTTTACATGGTCGCGGGCTTGAAAGCCGTGGAAGACAAGGAACGCGGCTACGCCCATCCGATGGCACTCCGGAACAAGGCCAATCGAATTCCGGACTCCGTCGTCAATGTTCTTCACAATGCCGTCACAACCCTGGGCGGCACCTTGACGCGGCGCTATTACAAATTAAAGGCGCGCCATTTGGGACTACCAGTGCTCCGCTGGAGTGACCGCAACGCGCCGATGCCCTTTGCCGATACCACCCTGATTCCCTTCGATGAGGCTGCGGGGATTGTCACGAGTTCTTATGAGAGCTTCAGTCCGACGCTTACTTCCATCGTAAAGAGCTTCTTCACCGATCGTCGCATCGATGTGCCGGTAGCCAAGGAAAAACGGAGCGGCGCCTTCAACTCCTCCCACGTTCTGCCCGGGGGAAAGCCAGTCTCGTACACGCTCATGAATTATCTTGGCTCCAATCGGGACGTGATGACGCTGGCGCACGAACTCGGACACGGCGTGCACGGCATCCTGGCCGGAGAGGCACAAGGCCCGCTGATGTTCCACGCACCGATTGCTTACTGCGAAACGGCATCCGTGTTCGGGGAAATGACCACGTTTACGTTTCTGAAGGAACGCCTCGGTCATTCGGGAGACAAGAAATCGCTTCTGGCGCTGATCATGGCCAAGATCGACAGCACCATCAACACGGTTGTCCGCCAGATCGGCTTCTCAAATTTTGAACGGCGGCTTCACGGAATGGATGAGTCCTACGCGGTCTGGACGGAGCCGAAGAAACGGTCAGTTGAGGAGCTGGACACGATCTGGCTGAAGACGGCTCAGGAACTCTACGGCCAGGAGGGAGAGATTTTCTCCTACGAAAATTCCGAGCACCTGTGGGCGTATATCCCTCACTTCCACAGCCCGTTTTATGTCTATGGCTACGCCTTCGGTGAGCTCCTGACGCAGAGCCTCTTCGCGCAGCGCCAGCGCCTGGGAGCAAAGTTTGAGCCGCTTTATTTGGACCTGTTGCGCTCCGGCGCCACCAAGGACGTCGTGGAATTGCTAGCGCCGTTCGGCCTGGACGCGCGCAACGAGTCCTTCTGGAAGGACGGCATCACGGTTAGTCTGGGAGCGCTGATCGAGGAAGCAGAGCAATTGTCCCGCGACATGGGCGTGATCTAAGAAAGCGGGCACCCCGGGCACTGGGAAAATCAAATTCGTCCTCGCGGCAACCCAAAGCCCGCGCGCAATTCTTGGGCGACACGACGTGGGTCAGAATGAATCCCTTCAGGACTTCTTCCTGCCGATGAATACTTCATCCAAATGCGCCCTTTGTTCAGTCGAAATGGCAAAAAGTTTTGAAAATAATGCAACTTTCGTGCGGGCAGTTGAATCTGATAATAGGTAGAGCGAAATAAAATTCGAGGAGCGGAAATTGCCACTGCGTAGACGGACAGAAGGGCTCCCCGCCGTACTCTTCCTGTCCGCTGGCTTAACCATGCTTCGTTAACTACTCCACTTACTCAAATTCAAGGTGCGATGATGCGATTCGTCCCGGTGCGATCGTGGTCGATATTTGTGTGTCTGCTCATTTGTTCGGCGGGGCTATATGTCGGCATCGCCGGAAGTCCCGCCCTCGACGATGACGACGTGGATGCCGCCCACGCCATGGTTTCCCAGGAGATGTTGCAGCGCAACGATTTCGTCGTGCCATACATGGACGGCGTCCGGTACCTCATCCGTCCTCCCATGCATTTTTGGATGGTAGCCGCCAGCTACAAATTGCTTGGGGAAAGTGAATTTGCGACACGATTGCCGCTCAGCCTGGCCATGGTGGGAATGGTGTTGCTCACATTCGAGTTCGGCCGCAGGTTCTTCGGCCAGCGCGCGGGGCTTTATGCGGCCCTGGCTGTAGCCACCAGTTTAGGGATGTTTATTTTCACTCGCATCATGATTCCGGAGGCGATTTACGCATTGGCGTTCGAAGGAATTTTTTACTTATTTCTCCGATCGTGGACTGGCACCCTGGATCCGCGCGTCGGGTATTGGGGCGCGTCAGCGCTGTGCGCAATCGCTGTTTTAACCCGCGCCTTGATTGGGCTGCTGTTCCCCGTAATGGCCATCGTGGCCTTTATTACGATGACGCGCGGCTGGCATCGGTGGCGCGAGCTTCGCCTGTTTTCAAGCTCGGCAATTTTTCTGGCCATCGCCGCTCCGTGGCACATCCTCGCTGCATTGCGAACACCCGGTTTTTTCTGGGCCTACTTCATTAATGAACATATCAATCGCGCGTTGGGGACTCGAATTCCCCATGATTATGGGGCCGTCCCGCTCTGGATCTGGTGGAGCGCCCACTTGGCATGGTTATTTCCCTGGAGCTTCTTTTTTCCGCTCGCACTTCGAAATCTGCCTTTGTCTCCGCGAACGTGGCGCGAGCCCGCGAATCCAGCTCAGCAGGCGCGATTGTTGCTCCTGGTTTGGGCCGGAGTCATCCTGCTGTTTTTTACGTTAGAAGGCGGATCGCGCATGGAGTATTACAGCTTTGGGGCTTGGCCGGCGCTTGCCTTGCTTTTGGGGCTTGGCATCGCCCAGGCGGAAGAAACGGATCATTCCTGGTTGAGGCCGATCCAACGAGTCCTCGCGGGATTGGCCGTGTTGATTGCCACAATCGCCGGGTACTTCCTTTGGGTTTCCATGCACGTCCACGTGGCGAGTGACGTTTCCAGCCACCTCGTCATGCGTAGTCCGGAGCAATACGTGACCAGCATGGCCCACTTGTTTGATCTGACCCCGCAATCGGTCGCTGACCTTCGAATTCCGATTATCGTCTCTGCCACGTCCATTCTCATCGCTTTTGCAACGGCATGGCTCCTGCGTGAGCGGCGAATTCCATGGCTTCCCAATGCCGCTATGGCTCTGGGGATGGTCGGATTCTTCGTTGCCGCTCACATGGCCTACGGCGTTCTGAATCCGACGCTTTCTTCTCGAACATTGGCATTCGAAATCAGCAAATACTTGCGCGCCGACGATCAGATCGCGCTTTATGGAGATATTCGCGTCGCGCCAGGGATTGCATTCTATTCCCATCGGAATGTTTTGCTTTACGATGCGACCGAGAGCAATTTGCAATTCGGCTCTCAATATCCCGACGCGCCAAAGCGGTTCTTCGACGACTCGGATTTCTCCGCCTTGTGGAAGGGCAGCGGGCGAGTATTCCTAGTTGTGCCGGAAGAGCATAAGCGGGAAGTACGGGAGCGGCTTCCCGGTGATTCCGTTTGGGAGTTTGCCGAAACGGGTGGGAAGACAGTCTATATGAATCAGCCGCTTGAAAGTGGACAGGTGTCGCTCGCATCCACGCAAGCGGGGAGATTGAAGTTAACCGCTTTCCCGGTGCGGGCTCCGGTCGATAAAAGCCCGTTTCGGAATCTGGCCAACCGCTGAACCTCCCCAAGCGCTGTTCCGAATCTCTAGTGCCTATGCTAAACTAGCGTGGCAATAAGCAGGGATTCGTCCCCCAACTTGTTTCCCAAGAGGCGATTCACATGTCTGGGCATTCGAAGTGGGCCACTATCAAGCATAAAAAAGCGGCCACCGACGCCAAGCGCGGCCGCATCTTCACAAAAGTTATACGCGAAATCACCATTGCCGCCCGGGTGGGCGGCGGCGATCCGAATTCCAACCCGCGCCTGCGCACGGCTATCCTGGCCGCGAAAAATGAAAACATGCCCAATGACAATATCGAGCGCGCCCTGGCACGCGGCATGGGGACGCTCGAAGGCGAGCAATACGATGAAGTGAATTTCGAGGGCTACGGCCCGGGCGGCGTGGGAATGATCATCGAAGTGGTTACCACTAACCGCAATCGCGTGGTCAGCGAGATCCGCCACGTGATGGGCAAGCACGGCGGCAACATGGCCGAAAACGGAGCCGTGGGCTGGATGTTCCATCGCAAAGGCGACATCGTCGTATCCAAGGAAAAGGCCAACGAGGACAAGATGCTGTCCATAGTTCTCGATGCCGGCGCGGAAGATTTGCGCGACGATGGCGAGGCCTGGGAAGTGCTGACTCCTCCGGAAAGCTTCGAGCCGGTTCGCGAAGCTTTGGTCAAGGAGGGCATCGCCCCGGAATCCGCTGAAGTCGGCTGGGTGCCGCAGAATTACGTGAAGCTTTCCGGCAACCAGGCGGCGCAAATGCTGCGGCTCGTCGAAGCGCTCGAAGAGCACGACGACGTTCAAAAAGTTTCCGCCAACTTCGACATCGACGAAAAAGAAATGCAAGCGGTCATGGCCGCGCAGTAGGTTCAAGTAGCACCGCCACTCCTGGCTGTGCGGTTTTGTGGGCCCCCAGAGCAGAGATCTAGCCCAACCACGATCCCAAAACCCGCACAGGTCCGCCGCGGCGGATGCCTGTGCTACACCCTCCCCAAAAAAATGTGGCCGCGCGCAGTGCTCCGCCGTACACTCATTGCCGTGCCGATCTCCTCTCGAACCAACGGCGATTTCTTTCGCGTGCTGGGCGTCGATCCGGCCGCGGCGGGCGCAACCGGATACGGCGTGATTGAAAGCGATGGCCGCCGCTGCCGCATGCTGCGTTACGGCGCCCTGCGCGCCACGCGAAAAGGCCCCGAACATTTTCCCGAACGCCTTCGTGAAATTCACGCTCTGGTTGCCGCATTGATCGAGGAATTTCAGCCGCGCGGCGTCGCCGTCGAGTCAGTATTCACGGCTCTCAACATCAAAACTACGCTCAGACTTGCGGAGGTGCGTGGTGTGGTCTTGCTGGCTGCCGCGCAGCGAGGGATCTCTGTTTGTAGCTATTCGCCGCGCGAAGTAAAAGCTTCCGTCGCAGGGTACGGGAACGCGGCCAAGGAGCAAATGCAATTGATGGTGCGCGCGCTGCTCGGCATGAGCGAGACGCCCGAGCCTGCCGACGCCGCGGACGCGCTTGCGGTTGCGCTCTGCCACGTGCAGGCCGAGCAGTTTCGCGCAAAGCTCGCCGCACCAACTCTGCGCCCCACGCCGGAGCCGGAGTGCGCACCCTTGCTTCGCGGATCACGCAGCCGCGGTGCCGCCTCGCGCATCTCATAGTCAAGATGACTCGATACCGTCTTCTTCCAAAATTACCGGCCCTACTTTTCGGTGTGTGCCTTCTTGTGCCGGTGGCCCGCGCGAATCCAAGCGGCGCAACCATCACTTATCGCCGCGTTTTCAAAAGCAGCTCTCCCGAATTCATCGAGATCAAAATCAGCGACCAGGGGAAAGCCACTTTCGACATCCGCCAGCTTGACGAAGAGGCGGATCCCCAACCGTTTGAAGTCGGCCCTCCCTTGCAGAAAAAAATCTTCGACTTGGCCGCCGATTTGAAAAATTTCGCGATCGCGAACCTTGACATTCAAAAGAAAATTGCCAATCTCGGCCAGAAAACGTTCCGCTATGAGAACGGCACGGAAGTGCATGAGACTTCGTTTAATTACACGCTCAATTCCTCGGCCGCTCAACTCCAGCAGATCTTTGAAGGGCTTGCCAGGCAGCAACAAGATCTCGTCCTGTTGCAGCGCCAAGCCAAGTTTGACCGCCTGGGAGTCAACGACGCCCTGATGCAATTCGAATCGGACATGGACCATCGCCTCCTGCCCGAACCCGAACGCCTCTTGCCGGTCCTTGATTTGATTTCCGCGGATTCCCATTTCGTGGAAATCGCGCGCTCGCGCGCCCGGGCGCTCGCGGAGCGTATCCGAAACTCGCGCGACCATTGAGGCGGGAAACCGGGAACAGTAATTCTCACTTCTGGAAATAAAGAAGCGACGCGATTCCAGTTGGGCGCATCTTAGTAGCTAGAGACAAGTCCGACTGAACGCCTATGACATCCCTCTCGCGGTACCTGGCGGCTTGCATCGCCTCCCTGGCACTTAGTCTATTGGTGATTCCTTTGGCGCGCTCCCAGGAAAACGATTCGTTAAGGGTCGTTCGACTGAGCCGGGCGGAAGGGCAGGTTCTCGTATCGCATCCTGGAAGCGACGCCTGGGAAGAGGCGCCCGTCAATTTGCCGCTGCAGGAGGGCGATAGCCTTGCGACGCAGGGCGGATTTGCCGAAATTGAATTTGAGAATGGCGCGACTGCTTATCTCGCCGAAAATTCCGTCATTGTGATTACCGAGCTTGGCTTTTCCGATGGCGGCCGGGCGACTGAACTCAGCCTCTCGGAAGGCACGGGAACTTTTTATGCGAACGTCACGAGGCAGGATTTTTTCCGCGTGAGAGCTTCCACTTTCGACGTCGTGATTCCCGAGCGGGCGCAATTTCGCGTCGATGCATTTCACGATGGAGCCGCTGTCGAAGTGTTTCTTGGAAACGTGACGGTCAGCACCACGAAAGCTTCCACTACTCTGACAAAAGGGCAAAGCCTCGCCGTCCACGATCGCGATCTTGAGGATCTCAACAACATCGCGCGACTTCCAGAGGAGGATGCATTCGACCAGTGGGTGACCGAACAAGGCGAAATCATCCGATCCGGGAACAAGAACACACTCGCCTACATCAACTCTCCCAATTATTACGGCTTGTCAGACCTCGCACTCTACGGCAACTGGGTAAACATTCCTGCCTATGGACTTTCCTGGCGTCCCTTCAGCGTGGGCTTTAGCTGGACGCCCTACGGGAATGGCCAATGGATCCTCGATCCGCGGCTGGGATGGGTCTGGGTAAGCAACGAAGCTTGGGGCTGGATGCCCTATCACTTTGGAAGTTGGCTGCTGTCCCCTACGCTTGGTTGGGTGTGGGTACCGGGAGGCCCCGCGGGTTTGCGGCATTGGGAGGCCGCCTGCGTGAATTGGGTGCAGGTTGGCAATCAAGTGGGATGGGTGGCGAGGAGTCCGCTCGATCGCGACGGTGCGCCTGCAAATCTCTCGACGGGTGTGACCATGTTGCCGGGACGGCCGTCGCGAAATACGAATGAAAGCAACGAAATCATGACGGGCAAGCAGTTGCAAAACGCAACTGTGCTGAAGGAACCGCCGCGGGAGCTGAATTCACGAGTTGCGTCCGAAAGGAAGCTTCCCGCAATTTCGTCCACGATTCGCAGCGTGCCGCAGCCCGCGAGTGAAAATCAGTCCATCATTTTCGATCGCGGAACTCACAGTTTCATTAATCGCGAAGGCAGTGTATCGGACAGCAGAGCGCATCCTGCCGTGCCGCCCGCAGTTCAAACCCCTCAGAGTGGGGCAGGAGCCGCCATTCCTCGAGTCATGATCCCTTCAACTATGCCGGCGCAGGCTCCTCCGAATCGCGTCCTCTTGCCGCCGCCCTACCCAACGGTTCCTTCCACGAATGGAGTTGCTCCGGCGAACGGATCCCAGCGCCCGCAGACGACCGCGATTGCGCCCCATGCTTCGCAGAACCCAGCCAGCGCGGCGCCCCGGACAGCAGTGCCTCCGCAGAATCCCGCGACCGTGCCGCCGCCCCGGCAATCGGCCACGCCGCCCTCTCCGACGCAACCGCAGGCTCCTCACAATGTGCCAAGCCAATCAGGACAACTAGGTTCCAGGCCGCGCCCCGCGACCCCGGTACAGCAGTAGTGGCGCAGGCTTCAGTGGCTGCGGAAAAAGTGCTTTCTTGTCATCCCGAGCGAAGCGAGGGATCTGCTTTTCTTCGTCAGATCCAAGAAAAAGCAGATTCCTCGGGCAAACCCAGCCCTTCGGAATGACAAAAATTGAGTTTTTCCGCAGACACCTCAGCCTGTGGGGGGTCGTGCTCGCAAGGACCAAACCCCGCAGGCTGAAGCCCGCGCTACTTCATGACAATCCCCGCGTACCCCACAACTTCCTCCATATCGCCGTTCACCTCTCCCGAATTCGCGTAGCGTAGCAATTCGGCCTGCGCGCAGCCCAATTCGCAAGCGGCAATCAGCACGGCAACCGTGGCCGCGTACCCGCACATGGAAATTTTCTCATTGCGCACCGTCTCGAAGAGTTTGCGTGGTTCGAGGGCGAGGATTTGGTCGATGGCCTTGCGATCCTTCACGCGTGTCACCGCATCGCTTTCGTAGTGGTTCATGTCCGAGCTGGCAATCAGCAAGACCGGTTCGTGTTCCGCCGCAATCACGCCGGCGAGCGCATGGCCCAGCCTTTCGAGATTCTCCCATTGAGCGGGACCGATCACGACGGGCACGAACGTAAAAGAGGGCGCAAGCCGCTGCAGAAAAGGAAGTTGGACTTCCAGAGAATGCTCCTCGCTATGGGCCACGGCGTCCTCGCGCAACCTCGGAAACGCTTGAATTATTTTTTCCGCCAGGGGTTGATCGATGGGCGCCATCCCGAGTGGCGTCTGCCAGGCGCCCTCGGAAAGAATTGCGAGCGGAGCGCCCCGCGGAAAATGGCGCGGGCCGATTAATATGATGCGCTGGGGAATTTCAATGCTCCCGTAGACCCCCCCGGCAACTTTGCCCGAATAGATGTATCCCGCGTGTGGGACTAGGCAGGCGCGTGCGCGGATTTTCCTTTCCTCGCCGCCCGCAAGAAAAGAATCGACGGCAGCACGCAAGCGCTCAGGATCATCTGGATAAAATCGGCCGGCGACAGCAGGAGGGCGAATCATGGCGAGCCTTGGGGCTCATTTTGGTTTGGATGGCTTGCCCTTGATTTTGACGGCGACTTCTCCGCCAGGCTTGTACCAGACGACTACTTTGTCCCCGTACTGGTAGCCCCCGGCATTAAAAATGTTTTGCATTTCGTCGCGGATTTCGGGGGCATAAGTGAAGGTATGCAATTCGCGCATGTCGGTGACGCTGCGCACCTGAAGAGACTGGTACAACATGTGCAAGACTTCAAATCGGCCCTTGATGGTTTTCTGTGTTTCGGGGGCGGGCGCTGGAGCGCTTTGCGCGCTGGCTTGCGGCGCGGAACTCGCTATTACGGCGGCGGAAACCACAAACGCCATAGCGAGCACGTATGCGTGCATTTTATTGCGCGTCATCGAGCGTAATTTTCAGCGACTTCAGAAAGCGCATGTCTTGCGGCGTCATTTCAAACTTGGGCGCCTCGCG
>Ga0210408_10006143_pt1 | contig 10416 bp, 11 predicted proteins | sample IncBWH4MmetaG_FD_155471 | JGI IMG/M metagenome (GOLD analysis project Ga0210408, IMG submission 155471) | Forest soil microbial communities from Barre Woods Harvard Forest LTER site, Petersham, Massachusetts, United States - Inc-BW-H-4-M | ecosystem: Environmental > Terrestrial > Soil >...
AGCGCACCGGCGGTGAGGCGCTGCGCCGCGACCTGCTGGCGCACCTCAACGTGCTCATCATGCGCGTGCCGCCGCTGCGCGAATACGCGGAGGACGTGCCCGACCTGCTGCGCTATCACGTCGACCGGGTGGTCGACAGCGAAGGACTCACCTTCAGGCGCTTCAGCGTCGCCGCGCAGAATCGCCTGCGCAATTACCCGTGGCCTGACAACGTGCGCGAGCTCCGCCACCTGGTGCATCGGCTGCTGATCCACGGCGGGAGCGAAGAGATCCGCCTGGAGGAAATCGAGCGCGAGCTCGCAGTGCAGGCGCCGCCCGATGAGCCGCTGGTGAAGCAGGACCTGCTGGCGTTGCCGTTGCGCGAGGCGCGCGAGCAGTTCGAGCGCGCCTACCTGCAGCAGCAGCTGCTGCTGTGCAACGGCAAGGTTGGGCAGCTGGCGAAACGCGTCGGGATGGAACGGACGCATCTGTATCGCAAGCTCCGGTCGCTGGGAGTCGATTTCCGCAACATCAGCGAAGACTGATCCGGAAGCGATGACAGTCAGTGCTGATTATCTGCAGTACGTCCTCGATCAGCTCGCAGCGCTGGGCGAGGTCAGCGCGCGGCGGATGTTCGGTGGTGTCGGGCTCTACAGTGACGAGCTCTTTTTCGGGCTGATTGCCGAGGATACGCTGTACCTGCGCGTCGACGATTCCAACCGCGAGGATTACACGGCGCGCGGTGCGGCGCCGTTCAGGCCGTACGCGGACCGGCCGCAGCTCAGCATGAGCTATTACGAGGCGCCGCCCGGGGTGCTGGAGGACGCGCGGCAGCTCAGCGAGTGGGCGCGCCGCTCGGTGGCGGTGGCGCAGCGCGCACCGCCGCGCGCACCGAGGCGCAGCTCAGTGCGGCGGCGGCGTCTGAGGTGACGGCGGCGCGCCCGGCGCCGGCGCCGCGGACGATGGAGTGGCCGCGTCCTTGATCTTCTGCGCAGTGTCCTTCTGCAGCTCGACGATGCGCGGGATCAGCGCGCCCACGCGCTCCTGCGTCAGCTGCATCATCTGTTGGGTGGCCTGCGGGAGCTTCGCGACCACGGCCCGGCCGCTCGGTGAGTCGTAGAACCTGAGCATCCCGTCGATCTCGGCGGGGGTGAAGGTGCTGCGGTAAACCTCGACCATCTGCGGCTCGAGGCGCGACCAGGCGAGCTCCTCCTTCAGCATCCCCTGGATCTTCGCGCGCATGTCGTCGTGGAGCTTCTGCTGCTCGGCATTCAGCGATCGGCCGCCTGCGGCCCGCTCGAGCGCCTCGCGCAGGTTGGCATCGGTCTGCTGCATGACCGAATCGATCAGCTGACTGGTGTGCATGGCCTCGAACAGGCGACGGACCGATTGCTCGCTCGGCCTGGCGTCCGCGGCGAGCGCGGGCTCAATCCCGAGAAGCGCGAGCATACTGACAGCAAGATAGACTCTCATGGCGCTCTCCGGGCCGGTGTTGGTGCGCTCAGTCTCCCACGCGGATGACCAGCGCATCCACCTCGGCGCCCCGCAGCTGCCTGCGCACCTTGTTGAGCTCGGCGAGGTTGGTGATCGGGCCGATGCGCACGCGGTGCCAGACGTCGGCGTCGACCGCCACGCGCTGCACCCTGGCCTGCACGCCCTGCAGCGCGAGCTGCTGCCGCACGCGCTCGGCGTCGGCTTCGTTGCGATACGAGCCGGCCTGCAGCACGTACACGCCCGGCCGCTCGATCGGTGCGCCTGCGGGTACGTCGCGCTTGACGTCCTTGTCCTTCTCCGGCACCACCACTTCGAAATTCGGCAGCATCTGGTAGAAGTCGTACTTCTCCGAGCCCCTGGCGGGGGACGCCGCAGCCGCGCCGTCCGCATCGCGCGCGCGGTGCGGATCGGGGTGGGGTGCGGCGGCGAGCTCGGCGGCCCGGTGGGCTCTGCCACTGGCATAGACGAACGCGACGCTCGCGAGCGCCGCCCCGGCGAGCAGACCGAAGCCGAACTCGCGCCAGCGCGAGACGTCGAGCGGGCGGCGGGCGGTCTTCTTGTAGTCGCGGCTGGTGAGTTTTGCCATGGCGTCGAGGTCCGCGCGCCTCACATGGTCTCGGGCGCGGAAACGCCGAGCAGCGTCAGCCCGTTGCGCACCACCTGCTGAACACCGAGCACCAGCGCCAGGCGCGCGTTGCGCAGCGCTGCATCCTCGACGATGAACGCCTGCGCGTTGTAATAGGTATGAAAGGTATTGGCGAGCTCGCGCAGGTAGTGCGCCAGCGCGTGCGGCGCGCGGTTCACCGCCGCCTGCTCGAGCACCTCGGGGTAGCGGGTGAGAGCCTGCAGGACGGCCTGCTCGTGACTCGCGCTGAGCGCGGCCGCGGCGGCGAGCCCCGCGGCGCGGTCGAAGGCGAGGCCGCGCGCGGCGAGCTGCTTCATGACGCTCGCGACCCGCGCATGCGCGTACTGGATGTAGTACACGGGGTTCTCGTTGCTGCGCGACTTGGCGAGCTCCAGATCGAAGTCGAGCGGCTGGTCGTGGCTGCGCATCAGATAGAAGAAGCGGCAGGCGTCGTTGCCGACCTCCTCGCGCAGCTGGCGCAGCGTGACGAACTGCGCTTCGCGCTTGCCCATGGGAATCTTCTCGGCGCCGCGAAACAGGCTCACGAACTGGATCAGCATCGCCTCGAGGCACTCGCCCGGCTGGCCCAGGGCCATGAGCCCGGCGCGCACGCGTGCCACGTAGCCGTGGTGATCGGCGCCGAGCACGTCGATGAGGCGCGCGAAGCCGCGCTCGCGCTTGCTGAGGTGGTAGGCGATGTCGGAGGCGAAGTAGGTCTTCTGGCCGTTCTCGCGCACCACCACGCGATCCTTCTCGTCGCCGAACTCGGTGGCGCGGAACCACAGCGCGCCGTCCTGGCGGTACAGCCGCCGTTGCGACTCGAGCACCTCGAGCGCGTGCTCGATCGCGCCCGAGTCGCCCAAGGCGCGCTCGGAGGTCCAGTGATCGAAGAGCACGCCGAACTCCCCGAGATCCTCGCGGATGTCACTCAGCATGGCCTCGAGCGCGAGCTCGAGCACCTGGCCGAAGCCCTCGGCCCCCAGCAGCTCGCGCGCGCGCGCGATCAGCGCATCGATATAGGCTTCCTTGTCGCCCGCGGGCGCATCCGGCGGGAGACCGGCGAGCACCGCGGCCGCCGGTCGCCGCAGCGTCGCCTCAGCGGCTGCGGCCTTCAAGTCCCTCGCCAGCAGCCGGACGTAGTCGCCGCGGTAGCCGTTCTCGGGGAAGGGCAGTCGCTCGCCGCACAGCTCCAGATAGCGCACCCAGGCGCTCACCGCGAGGATGTCCATCTGCCGCCCGGCATCGTTGACGTAGTACTCGCGCGCGACCTCGAAGCCAACGGCCGCGAGCATGTTGGCGAGCGTGGCGCCGTAGGCGGCCTGCCGGCCGTGGCCCACGTGCAGGGGGCCGGTGGGGTTCGCCGAGACGAACTCGACCAGCAGGCGCTCCCCGCCGCCGAGACCGCTCTCGCCGTAGCGCGCACCGCGCTCGTGGATGGCGGCCAGCTCGCGCGCGTAGGCCGTGGGCGCGAGGTGGAAGTTGATGAAGCCGGCGCCCGCGACCTCGGTGCGTGCCACCAGCCGATTCGGCGGCAGGGCTGCCACGATCGCCGCGGCGAGCTCACGCGGCTTCATTCCCGCGGCCTTCGCGAGCCGCAGCGCCACGTTGCTCGCGAAATCGCCGTGCTGCGCCTCGCGGCTGCGCTCGACGACGACGGCCGAGGCGGGTGGTGTTTCCTGCAGCGTGCCGCCGCCAGCGAGCTTCGCGAGTGCAGCCAGCAGCAGCTGCTCGAGTTCCTGCTTCAAGGGTGTTCTTCGGCCGGGACGAAAACGCGCGCGCGGCGCCTCGCGGAGAGTTTAGCTCAGAAGAGCTCGAGCGGATCGACGTCGAGCGCCCAGCGCAGACGCTGCGCGCTCTTGAGCGCCTCGACCTGCGGCAGCCAGCCGTCGAGGAACTGATGCAGGGCGGGGCGCTCGCGGCTCTCGATGAGGAGCTGCGCGTGGTAGCGCCCGGCGCGCTTCGCCATCGCTGCCGGCACCGGACCCAGGAGCTTCAGGCCGCGCGCCGGCACGCCGGCGGCAGCGCGTGCCTCGCCGAGGAATCCGAGCGCCGCCTCGCGCGTCTTCCCCGAGGCGCGCAGCGCCGCCAGGCGGCTGAAGGGTGGCCAGGAAGCCTGCAGCCGCTCGGCGAGGGCCGCTTCCGCGAAGCCATCGTAGCCGCGCTCGAGCAGGCTCACGAGCAGCGGGTGCTGCGGGAATTCCGTCTGGATGAGCACCTCGCCCGGTTTGTTGCCGCGTCCAGCGCGGCCCGCAACCTGCACGATGGTCTGCGCGAGGCGCTCGGGGGCGCGGAAGTCGGTGCTGAAGAGCCCCTGGTCGGCGTTGAGTACCACGACCAGCGTGAGGTTGGGAAAGTCGTGACCCTTGGTCACCATCTGCGTGCCGACGAGGATCCGCGCCTCGCCCGAGGACATGCGCCGCACGACCTCGTCGAGGTCGCCGCGGCGGCGCACCACGTCGCGGTCGAGGCGCACGATACTGACGCCGGGAAAGCGCGTGCCGAGCGTCGCCTCGATGCGCTCGGTGCCCTGGCCTACCGGCTTGACCGCAAAGCCGCACTGGGGGCAGCGCTGCGGCAGCGGCCCATCGGCGCCGCAGTGGTGGCAGCGCAGCCGCGTCGCGGCGAGATGCACGGTGAGGCGCGCGTCGCAGTCGCCGCAGGGCGCGATCCAGCCGCACGCCGTGCACAGCAGGGTCGGCGCGTAACCACGGCGGTTGAGGAACACGAGCACCTGGTCGCCGGCGCCGAGGTGGCGCTCGATCGCGAGCGCCACCGGCGTGGAGATGCCGGCGTCGATCGCGCTCGTGCGCAGGTCGATGAGCTTGAGCATCGGCGGCTGCGACTCGCCCGGCCGGCGCAGCAGGCGCAGCCGCGTGTAGCGCCCCGCGGCGACGTTGTTGAGCGTCTCGAGCGAGGGCGTCGCGGAGCCGAGCACCACCGGCACCTGCGCGAGGCGCGCGCGCACCACGGCGAGATCGCGTGCCGAGTAGCGCAGCGCCCCCTCGTGCTGCTTGAAGGAGGGATCGTGCTCCTCGTCGACGACGATGAGCCCGAGATCCTCTAGCGGCGCGAACACGGCCGAGCGCGTGCCGAGCACGATGCGCGCCCGTCCGCTCCACGCCGCGCGCCAGGCGGCGAGGCGCTCGGAGTCTGTGAGCGCCGAATGCAGCACCGCCAACGGTGCCGCGAAGCGCTCGCGAAACCGGCCGACCAGCTGCGGAGTGAGGCCGATCTCCGGCACCAGCACCAGCACCGCGCGCCCCCGCCCGAGCGCCTCCTCGGTGAGGCGCAGGTACACCTCGGTCTTGCCGCTGCCGGTGACGCCCTCGAGGAGGAAGGCGGCATAGCCGTGCGCCGCGGCCGCGACGCGCTCGACGGCGTCATCCTGCTCGGGCAGCAGCAGGGGTCCCGCGGCGCGCACGCGTGCCGGCGCGAACCCCTCGACTATCGTGACCTCGGCGCACGCGATCCAGCCGCGCTGCTCGAGGGAGCGGGCCGCGTCCCGCCAGCTCGCCGCGTGCTCACTCAGGTCGCCGGCTGCGGCGCTGCCGCCCCGCGACAGGAGGAAGTCGAGGAGCGCGCGCTGTCTCGGCGCGCGGCGCGGCTCGCCCGCCGCGGCAGCTTCCGTGCCGGAGCCGGTCACCGTCCAGCGCTCCTCGGTTGCTGCGACGCCGGCGCCGCGACGCAGCAGCACGGGCAGCGCGGTCGCGAGCACCTGGCCGACGGGATGGTGGTAGTACTCCGCCGCCCACTGGATGAGCTCGAGGGCCGACGCTTCGAGCGCCGGTGTTGCATCGAGCACCTCGAGGATGGGCTTGAGGCGCTCCGGCGGCACGTCCGACCGGTCGGTGACCGCCATGATCACGCCTACGAGGCGGCGTCGGCCGAACGGCACCCGCACGCGCATGCCGGGCTTTGGCTCTGCGGCGCCTGTCGGGGAGAGCGGCGGAAGGTAGTCGAAGAGCCGCCGCAGGGGGGTATCGATAGCCACCCTGAACAAAGTGTGAACGGATCCCACCGGATTAGCTAAATCAATGGCTTGCGGTCATCGAGGGCGTCAACCGGGCGGGGTGCGCGCGCGTTATACACGCCATGCCCGAGTTTGCTACGCTCGCCTCGCCTTATAGCATGCCGGCCGCATTGCACGGCGACGTGGACCTGACGGACCCCGAAGAGCAAACACAAACCCGAGCGCTGAACCAGTTTCTGGCCGGCGTCGAGCTGAAGGCATTCAAGATCGCCCAGGCGGCGCTGCGGCACGAGGACGATGCCCTCGATGCGGTCCAGGACGCGATGCTGCAGCTGGCGCGGGCCTACGCTAAGCGTCCGCCGGAGGAGTGGAAACCGCTCTTCTACCGGATCCTCGAGAACCGCATCCGTGACATGCAGCGCCGGCGCACGGTGCGCGGTCGCGTCATGGCGTGGCTGCCGCTACGCGGCGAGGATGACGACGAGGACTCGGATCCGGTGGCGCAGGCGCCGAGTCTCGAGCCGCAGCCGGTGCGCCGGCTCGAGCTCGACGAGGCGGTGGGGGCGCTCGAGAAGGCGCTCGAACGGCTGCCGCCGCGGCAGCGGCAGGCGTTTCTGCTGCGCACGCTCGAGGGACTCGACGTGGCGGAGACGGCGCAGTCGATGGGCTGCTCGGAAGGCAGCGTGAAGACTCATTACTTTCGCGCAGTGCAGGCACTGCGCGCGCAACTCGGAGAGCTTTACTTATGAGCCTGGGCGGTGAATCACTGACGGAGTTCGAGCGCAACGCGCGGGTGGTGCTCGAGGAGAGCGTGCGGCGCGTCGACGCCCGCACACGCTCGCGCCTGAACCAGGCGCGCCATGCCGCGCTCGCCGCCGGCGGCCGCCGCCGCGCGTGGTGGAGCAGCTTCACGCTGATGCCGGCCGCGGGCGCGATCGCCGCGGCGCTGCTGGTCGCCGTGGTGCTCTGGCACCGTGAGCCCGCCGGCACGCAGCCGCTGGCGCTTGATGGGCAGCATCCCGCCGTCGAGGACATGGAGCTGCTGACTGACAATGACTCGATCGACCTGATAGAGGGATGGGACGGCTCGTTCTACGAGTGGGCGGCCGCGCAGTCCGATGCCGGTGCCGAGAGCAACAGCTGATGTGGCTAGAGCGCGCCGCTGCGATCGCGGTGCTGAGCGCGCTCACGCTCGGCAGCGCCACCGGCCGCTCGGACGATGCGAGCAAGGCGCCGCCGCAGCCGGCGGCGGGATTCCTCGAGTTCCTCGGCAGCGTCGACCGGCTCTCGGAGCTCAATCCCAACTATCTCTCGCAGCCGGGTCAGCGCAAGGCGCGCCCCGCGGCCAACGGCGGCACGAGGCCACCGCCGGCTCCGCCGCCGCCTCCCCCCGGAGACAAGAACAATGGCTAGCCCGATAACAGCAAAACCCCGGGTATTGGCGCTCTGCGCCGCGGTGCTGCTCGCCTCGGCCGCGCCGTGCTTTGCCCAGCTGCCGCCGCCCGAGGCTGCGCCCATCCCCGGAGCGATGAGCCCGCCCGCACCGGTTCCGTGGTCGAGCCTCTCGAGCGAGCAGCAGAGGGCCCTTGGCCCGATGGGCAACCAGTGGAACAGCCTGCCGCCGGAGCGCCAGCAGGCGCTCGCCAACGGCAGCAAACGCTGGCTGGGCATGTCTGCCGAGCAGCAGACGCAGGCGCGCGAGCGCTTCTCGCGCTGGCAGTCCCTGCCGCCGGAGCAGCGGCATTCCCTGCACGATCGCTGGCAGCGCTTCCAGGCCCTGCCGCCGAGAGAGCAGGAGGCGGTGCGGCAGAACTATCACCGCTTCCAGCAGCTGCCTCCGGCACAGCGCCAGATGCTGCGCCAGCAGTGGCGCAGCGCCAGCCCCGAGGAGCGTCAGCAGATGGTGGAGCACGCGCGCGAGCAGCACGCCAAGCGCATGGAGCAGCGCGGCGGCGGACGTCCGCCGCCTCCGCACCCTCGTTGAGTGGCAAGGCGGTGCGCTAGCGGCTCGCGGCCTTCGCCTCCCGCACCGGCACCGGAATGTTGCACACATCGATCCGGCCCGCCGGCACCTTGAACCATTCTTCGTGGCGGTTGCGCCGCGCCTCGACGTAGGCCGCGAAGGTCGGCGTGTCGGTGCGCAGCTCCTCGAGCGCCGTGCGCTCGCCCTCGGGAAGGTCAGCCGCCAGACGCAGCGAGCGGATCGGCATGCCGCTCTCGGAGGGCTCGTAGAAGCCGAGGGCGCCGTGCCCGCGCGGCAGCACCGACAGCAGCTCCATGCCGCGCACCACGCGTCCGAGCAGCGTCACGTTGCGGTCGAGGTGCCGCGGCGCCTGGCCGATCACTACATAGAGCTCCGTGCCGCCGCCCGAGTCGACGTCGTTGTCGCGCCCGGCGCCGACCATGCCGTAGCAGTGCACGAGCCAGGCGCGTCCGAGCTGCGGATCCGCGGCCACCGGGAAGCCGTCGAGGAAGCCGACCGCGGGAGCGTAGCTGTCGGGATCGCTGATGCGCGCAATCGCCAGTCCGCGCACTGACCGCTCGAACTCGGCGGGGAGCGTGCGTAGCGCCTTCTGCAACGGCTTCTTGCCCTGTGCATCGCCCCACTGCACCACGTAGTTGTCCTGCGAGCGCATGAACGCCAGGCCGTCGAAGTAGCCCTCGCGCGCCAGCGCGACGACGTTCGCGACGTGATTCGGCGCAAACACCGGAGCCGTGGCGATGATCACCCGCCCGACGGGCAGCTCCAGATACAGCGTGTTCTGCGGGTCGAGCAGCCGCCAGTCCGAGGGCGCGGAGGCGGCGAGCACCTCCGCGGTAGTGAGCGGCTTGGGCGCCGCGGCCGGCGCCGCGTGCGACGCAGGTGCGCCGGGAAGCAGGGCTGCCGCGAGCGCCGCCACTGCCGCCCATCCCCCGCCAGGCGCCTGCAGTCGTCGTCGGGTTCTCATTGGTCGCGCTCGTCGCAATGAAGGAGATGCAACATGCGGTGTACCACCGGGGCCAGGATTATGGCGGCGCTGACGATGAATACCAGCCCCGCGTACAGCGCATAACAGCCCGCGAATAGTTTACCCGCAGGCGTCACGGGATTGTTCACCGGCCCCATGCCCCCGAGGAGCATTGCGGCGTTGAGGAACGCATCGCGCCAGGCGAGATGCTCGTAGTGCTCGTAACCGGCCATACCGAACCATAGCGAGAGAGCGAGCAGCAACGCGGCGAATGCGAAGTGCCGCAGCACGCGCAGCGCGAAGAGCCGGGACGGGAGCGGCGAACTGCGGCGATGCTCGTACATGCGTCGGGTACCGCGCCTTCAGGCGAGCCGGGTGAAGCCGTCGGCGCTCCAGTCCTCGCTCCCGACGCCGTGATGCACGATGAAGAGGCCGTCCGGATCGTACTGCTTCTTGACGCGCCGCAGACGCGGGTAGTTCGAGCCGAAGTAAGCCTCCTGCCAGCGCTCGTTGAAGAAGTTGCTCTCCGAGAGGTACGAGCCGGCCTGCGGCGCAACCCGCCTCAGCTCCGCGGTCGCCGCATCGATGGCGCGGGCGTTGCGATGCGCCGCGTCCATGTCCATGGGCGGCCGTGACTCACCGGGGTACGAGGGCCGCTCGCCGTCGGCGATGATGGCGAGCGCGAAGGCCTGCGTCACGGCCGGATTCATCGCGGTATCGAGCGAGGCCAGGACGGCAGCGGGCGCCGCGAACGCAAGCCCCTTGTTGATGTGGAGCCCCACTTTCTGGTGGCGCGAGGCGGCATAGAGCGCCGCGGCGAGGCGTGGCTGCGCGGCGGGCTCGAGAAGCGCCGCCGGCAGCCAGAGCGAGTCGTAGCCGTGGAGGAAGGCGCCCACCTGATCCTGATCGCCCTGCCAGTAGCCATGATCGGGAGAGGCCCCGGGGCGCTTGTCGGGAATCATGCTGGGATTGCCCTGGATCTCCCACCAGCTCTGCGCCTTGTGGCCGCTGGCGCCGAGCTCATCCGGGATCCTGAGATCCGCGGAAGCTTTCACCCAGTCGAAGAAGGGTTGCCACACGGCGCGCGCCTCCTCGCCGGAGAGCCCCTGCTGCACCATGGAGATCTCGAGCGAGTTGTCGGGCTTCACGGCGATCTGCTCGCCCCAGTGGGGGTTGGCGAGCCGCTCGGCATAGTGAGCGAGAAAGCGCGCAATGAGCGTGCGAAAGGCGGCATCGCTTGCGGCCCGGATGGTGCCCCAGGCGCCGCCAAAGAATTGCGGCAGATCGTGAGTGCGCAGCGTCAGGCGCGTCACCACGCCGAAGGTCCCGCCGCCACCGCCCTTCAGGGCCCAGAAGAGCTCCGGGTCGCGGCAGGCATTCACGACGCGCACTGTGCCGTC
>Ga0210408_10006145_pt1 | contig 10415 bp, 18 predicted proteins | sample IncBWH4MmetaG_FD_155471 | JGI IMG/M metagenome (GOLD analysis project Ga0210408, IMG submission 155471) | Forest soil microbial communities from Barre Woods Harvard Forest LTER site, Petersham, Massachusetts, United States - Inc-BW-H-4-M | ecosystem: Environmental > Terrestrial > Soil >...
ACGATTAGGTCGCCTGTTGAAATTCTCAGCGTTATTGCAGAATTCACAAGCAAGCGGATCGCCATGTTCCAGAGGCATTCGATAGAAATGGCTGAATTAGGTACCAAGCGGTGAAAAAGCATCCGTGACGGAATCCAGCGAGTCGATGTCAGCAAACAAGCGTGGCTGATGTCTCAGTTGGGTCAACAACGGCCCTGACCGCGCTGAAACACGACTTCCGAAGTGTCCCAGAGAGCAGACATTCACGGTGCTCGTTGGTATGTCTCGAACGAGCCGATACTGTTGCAAAAGTCGAAAGTTGCATCAGTTCGAATTTTCGGTGAAATCATGAAACGCGAACCGGGGAATTAGGTGACAGTGCATTTAATTCAGTCGGGGCGCCTTTCGGCTCAATTTGTTTTCGGCGCACGGTCCCTCCGGGCACGAGACAAGCCAATTGAGTGCACTGTCACCGTAACTCAAGGGTCGAAATTCTCTCTCCTGGGCCGATTCAGGACCTGAGCAGGACACGAAGCAAATGACCAATCTCGAAGCCCGCGCCGAGCGCGTCGCCGGCATCACCAAAACCGTGATCGAGGCTCAGTTCTCTGGGACCTGAATTACGGTGACAGTGCATTTAATTCAGCGAGGCGTCTTCCAGCTCTGTCTGTTTTGGCGCACGGCGCCCGCGGACGCGACAAACCTATTGAGTGCAAATTGAGTGCGCTGTCACCGTAACTCGAATTGTCGCGTGAAACGTCCGCGGTTCAGGTGTAGGCTGGATTGAGACAAGGGAGGCGCGACGATGCTCAGGGAGAACTACGTCGCCAAGCAACAGCGGATCGGCGAGCGCCTGTCGCGCGCAATGGCCAAGGCCCATATCGATCGCCGAGAACTCGCTGCACTGACGGGTTACAGTGAGGCACAGATCGTGCTGTGGGAGCGCGGGCGCGCGCTACTCTACCCGAACGAACTCATAAAGCTGTGCCATGCGCTTGACGTGAAACCGGAGTGGCTGCTGTGTTGGGAACGCCGCATTCATTGACCGGCGGCTTACGGCCATAAGACCTGATCCCGTTCCAGTCCGTAGGGCGGATCATGATCCGCCGTCTTAGTCGCCAGGATGGCGGATTACGCCTTCGGCTCCAATCCGCCCTACGCGCTGCGCCTGGAGGGCGAGCACGTCCGCGCGCTCCGCTTCCTGCGGCTCGCTATTTTGGTGATGCCACCAGCCTTACTTCTGGCGCAGCTTGCGCTTTCGCTGGGCCCAGGACCGGAAGCACGTTGGACAGGAGGGCAGTATGACGATCTATATTTCGCAGGGGCGTTACACTGCGGCGGCGATCCGCGCCATGACGGCGAAGCCGGAAGACCGTTCCGCAGCGATTGCCGAGATGCTCGCCGCCGCCGGCGGTCGTCTCATCAGCTGGTACCTCACATTGGGAAGGTACGATTGGCTGATCGTCGCCGAGGCACCCGACGAGCGTACGCTGGTTTCGGCTGTGCTTGCCGCGGCTGCCGGCGGAAGCCTGTCGGATATCACCACGACCGTGGCACTCACGGCCGAGGATACGGTGAAGGCTTTCGGTCAGGCGGGTGAGCTTGCCAAGAAGTTCAGATCGGCCGGAGCCGACTACTATGGGATGCCGGCCGAGTCGGCTCGCGATATCGCAAGCGAACTCAAGTAGAGAAACTGCGTTCGCAGAATTACGGCGACACTGTCACCGCAGCTCCAGCGGCTCCCCACCAACGCTATCCACTGGTCCATGCGCGCCGCGCGGCGAGCGCTATAAACCTTCGTATCGGTCCGTGCTCCCTTTGGATACCGGAGATTTACCTACGTTCAATTGAGCCGCCGATCGCGATCGTCTTATTTGCAGGAAGGATGTGCGGTAGCGCTGTCGCTGCCCTTCCTTGGGCGTTATCTCCCGACTTGATCTCCCGACTTGATCTCCCGACTTGGGCCGCTTGTGGCAACGCAGCGGCCTCTCTTTTTGTGTGCCCCCATCGGTTTCTCGGCTCGTAGCTCTTGGGTACCGTCTTGCCCAGTCGTAGCCGCCTTTGGTAATCAGGCGGACGCGCTCGCCCTCGCGCTCAGGGCGCATACGAGTTGCGCGCAGCTAAGGGGTCAGTGATACAACAGCGAAACGGATTGCAGAATGCGATCGAAAAACGCTGCATTATTCACCGTTGGTTTGTTGTTTGTCAGCTCTTGGCTGCATGGCGGCGCTCGATGTCAGAGCTCGGTTGCCCCGCCGGTTTCACTTGCCCCGCCGCCATCGCTAACTGGCCAAGGTTCGCCACCAGCGGCTACGTGTCACTCGACCGGTCTCAATCGATGGTGCAGCAACCCGACGGGCCCCGGCGTTTCATCGCCGCGGCCGACAGCCGAAGGTTCGCCGCCAACGGCGCCAGAAGTCCCGGTGAATCCGCCGCCCGTCATCCGTGCCTCGCCGCCAGCGGCGACCGACGACGTTCCACCGCCAACAGCGACCGCCAAACGTTCGCCGCCACCGGCCAGCAAAAACGTTTCTCCGCCAGTGGCGACCGACGACGTTCCACCGCCAACGGCGACCGCCAAACGTTCGCCGCCACCGCCCGCCAAACACGTTTCTCCTCCAGTGGCGACCGACGACGTTCCACCGCCAACAGCGACCGCCAAACGTTCGCCGCCACCGGCCACCAAAAACGCTCCTCCGCCAATGGCGACCGACGACGTTCCACCGCCAACAGCGACCGCCAAGGGTTCGGCACGATCAGCAGCCGCCAAGAACTCGCCACCGCCTGCCAATGACAAAGACGCGCCCGTACCGGCCGTCGACAACATTTTACCCTCGCCGGGCATCGACAAGCTTTTGCCCACGCCGCGCAACGGCAAGCTGTCTCCGTCACAGGAGCCCGGTCCCGATGGCCTTATAGGTATCGACGACGGCGAGGAGACAGGCCAGCCTCTGCCCATCAGGCCCAGCCCAGGAAAAAAGAAGGTCAGGCAAAAGCCTGATATTGCCGAGGGCCCATTGGAGCCGCTGGGCGGTCAGGCAGAAGTTGAGAAATTGAAGCCCAATCTCAAGATCTGCCAAGGCTGTTAAATCAAGGCTGCTGAATAAAGGGCGGCGCCGGGAATTACGGTGACAGTGCATTTAACTGGTTCCAGGCGTCTTCCAGCTGAGTTGCTTTGGCGCATAGCGCCTCCGGCGCGCGACAAATCAATTGAGTGCATTGTTACCGTTTCAGGTCACACCTCGGAGAGGACTGTGCAGCGACGTGAGTTCATCGCGCTCCTCGCGAGCGCGGCGGCAATCCCGCCGCTCACCGCGCGTGCGGAGCGCCCACCCGGGCGCATCCTCTACTTCACATATTCAGCCGGTTACCGGCATGAAGTCATTCCACTTTCCAAGGCAATCCTGGCACAGATGGGAAGCGATTCCGGCGTTTTCGAAGTTGACGCCACCGAAGACCCGTCGGAGTTTTCGACCGAAAACCTCGAGCGCTACGCTGCGGTGATCTTCTACACGTCAGGAGAACTTCCGATGAGCGGCGCTCAAAAGATGGCTCTTGTCAACTTTGTGCGCTCGGGCCGCGGGTTCATCGGTGTTCATTCGGCCACGGACACATTTTACACTTGGCCGGATTACCTTGATCTGATCGGCGGCTATTTCAATGGTCATCCCTGGCACCAGACCGTGACCATCGAGGTGGCAGATGCCGGTGATCCCATGGTCGCGTTTCTCGGGAATTTCGTGAAGTTCGACGACGAAATCTACCAGATCAGCGACTTCGACTATCGTGGATCGCATGTGCTCCTGCGCCTCGCCCCAAGCTCGGTGGACCTCAGCAAACCGGGTGTGCATCAGCGATTCTATGGTTGGCCTCTCGCCTGGACCCGATCTTACGGCGAGGGGCGCGTGTTCTATACGGCGCTCGGGCACGAGGCGTCGGTCTGGCAGGACGCTCGCTACCAGCGAATCCTCGCGAACGCTATCCTCTGGTCCATACGAAGGTCACCCTGGGAGACGAAATAGAACGACTGTGACGGTGCACTCAATTCAGTCGGGCGTCTTCTAGTTGATTGCCACGAGCTGTTCGTCCCACTCTGCCGCAAGGTTCTTGATCTGCTTGAAATTCAGGATCGCGGGTTCACCCTCGCGGACGATCGTTATCCGCTTGCGTTCCTCGGGCAGCAACGTCATCGCGCGCAACACTGCCGCGCGCAGTTTCATCGAGCCATGATCTGTCAGGGTGACGAACTCTTCGGGGTCAAGGGCCATGGGTCCACGCCTACATAACCGGCTGGCCGCAAGCCAGCACACGCGCCCGAAATGCCCCACTCTCCAGATAATCCAGCTTGGTTAATAATCGGTTACCGTTTGGAATTACGGGAATTACGGTGACAGGAATTACGGTGACAGTGCTGGATTGCACCCCTGAAGTGAGACACGGTAATTGCGGTGACAGGACTGGACTGCACTGGACTGCACCGTCACCGTAGCTCCCACGACACCACAGGCGCGCTATATCGCTCCCTTCAGCTTGCAAGACGTTGTGCAGGTCGTCATGACGCCGTGCTGGCATTTCAGGCAGGCGGCGACACACTGATCGACAACCTTCAGATTATAGGCGGCTGAGCAACTATCGACAGAGCCTGTAGGTTCGTCGCTCTTGGAGCACGATGGTGCCGCGAAGAGCATCAAGACTAAAACGGTAGCAAATTTCATGGCAGGCTCCGATAAGGCCTTGGGCTGCGCAGTGTCGCCGAAGGCGAGACTACGACCGGCCGCTGACGTGGAGCTTACGGCAGCCTCCCGGCTCACAGAACGAGTTCGATGACCCTCGTCCGCACACCATCGTGCACAGCCCTGAATTACGGTGGCGGTGCACAACGCGAGGCTATGGCGACCGACTGCGGCGAAGAAAGCGCCAGGTGATCCCGAACATCGAGAGCGTCATTCGCAGGAGCACGACGAGCAACGTGACCTGGAGCCAGATCAGTCCGCCGATCTCCCGAAATACGAACTCGATCCGCGGTCCCCAGGGCGGCGGAATGCTGTCTCCCACGCCTTCGATGCCGTGCTGGACGAGCCGCTGCGCGCCGGTCAGGAGTTCGGGCTTTTCGTAGAAAGCAGCAATTACCAACATCCAGGCCAGGATCACCGTGAACACGCGGAACGAATGGACCCTGACGTGATACTTCAGACCTGGACGGTCATTTCGAAGACTTGGACGATCATTCTGATTGATTGCCATGGCTCAGCTTAAAAGCGAAAAGAGCCGCACCACGCCGCGCGGCTCCTCCGGAAGACTGTCCCGCGCCTCGCGAAATTCCGTCGCCATCAGATCAACGAAGACGTGCCGCGCATGTTCCGCGCACCGTCAACGACAATACGACGTTTCTGCGCTGCCCTTGCCCCCGGAACAAGCACCGCTCAGCTTCGTTCTGTTCTGGACAGGTTTAACGGGAGACCGAAATGCGCCGGCAGACAAAACGCGAGATCGTCACGATCGCCTTGAGCACGCTCGCAGCCATGCCGGTGGTTGCCGGCCTTGGCCTTGTTATCGTCAGCGGGATCGTTGCCTGGTAGGCCCCGGAGGGCATCGTGTCGAAAAAATCGAGCGTTGAGCACAAGTACAATCAGAAGAAGGATCGATTTGAGATCAAGCTGAAGCACTTTTCGTTGAAGAAGAAGAGGCTGCGATCTCAACTCGTCGATTCACTCGTTGCGGTACTCGATAAGAAATCCGAGGGCCATAAACGCGGTCGGCACGTCGACGATCCAATCAAGAATACCCGACTTGAAGAGGTCGGCGATTAGGAGACCACCGGCTCCGGGTGTGCAGGCGCTGGCACCAGGCCGGATGTCGCCGAAACGTTCGACGACTTCCTTCTCGCCATAGCCAGCGATCTCGAACGACGTCACCATGCAATTGTGCCGTTCGTCGCTGGCCTCTGATGCCGCCACCAGCGAGCGTCAGCTAATCTGGTATTTATTCTTTTTCGGCCGTGGGTCGATCTCGGCGATTCTATGAAGGCAGTCGTCCTCCGTATGGTGCGGGCCCGAAACGAAGGTGCCGCTGACCTTGGTCGCGTACCAGCCCGACTCCACGCCAAGGCGAAGCGCCTCTTCTGTCTTGACGTGCCGGGGTGAGAGATTTTGCATCAGGAGCTTTCGGTTGGTCGTTCGAGTTTGCATCGAACGACGAGTGCGGGTTCAGTCCAGTCGGGAATCGCGTTTCGTTCAGCTCTCTGCGCAAAGCCGGGTCAGGTCCGCAAGCACCGCCTTTACAAGATCGCGGTGATGGGTATCAGCCGGCGCGAGACCAGCCGCATACAGGTTCAACACGTAGCGCGCCTTGGCCACCGCCTCGGACCAGCCGGCGGCCGGCGTGGAGAGCAGTTCGGTTTCGACGGCAGTCTGGCGCTCGCGCAACAGCGTCACATTGGCCTCGACCTCGGCGAGCGCACGGCGAATGTCGGTGGCCTTTCGCTCAGCCATGCCGCGGTGCTTGTCGAGCTCGATCGGGGGTTCAGTCACGTGGCGCGCTCGCATCGATCCGCTGCGCGTTGGACAGATCGACTGAACTGATCGAAACCATTTCCATCGATGAATGGTGCGGCGCGGCGCAGGGGACCATGATCATGGTGGCGACGCGCCGGAAGCATGGAAAGGAAATGCCTTCGATCATCTCCTCGTCGGTGACGACCTCGTAGTCGCCGGGCGGCAGCAGGCGATCAATCCCTTTGATCTGGAACGGATGCTTGAAATGAACCGTTTCCCGACGCGTGCGCTGGGTCATAGCGCGGTGCTCCTGCGCGCAAAGCAGCCTGGATTTTCGGACATGTATCCATGCGTGCGCGCAATTGCGCCAATTAGCAATCGTTTTGTTGGAGCGAAACACTTTTGAACGAATAAGGCAGTTGAAGAGTTGCATTCGAGGGCTTCGTAGCCATTTCGAAGATGAACACCCCGGGAGAACATTTCGATGAAGATTCGCGTCGGATTCGAAATGCTGTACGAGTTCCCGCAACCGACGCCTGTCATCATGGTGTTGGGGACGCATTTTACACGCGCGTCCGACGTTGTCGTGCCTGACTTCCTGACCACCAGCCCTTCGGTGGCGATCACGCCCTATCGTGACATCTTCGGCAACTGGTGCAGTCGCATCGTTGCGCCGGCCGGCCCCATGCGCCTGGCCGCGAATGGCGTCGTTCGAGACAGCGGCCGGCCCGATCCCATCTTCGCCGACGCATGGCAACATGCCGTCGAAGAATTGCCTGCGGATACGCTCATCTACTTGCTTGGGAGCCGCTACTGCGAGACCGATCGCCTGTCGGATATCGCCTGGCGGCTGTTCGAGCAGACGGCGCCGGGTTGGGCCCGCGTCCAGGCCATATGCGATTTTGTCCATCGACACATCGTGTTCGGATACGATCACGCACGCGCAACCAAGACCGCGTGGGAAGCCTATCAAGAAGGCAAGGGCGTATGCCGCGACTATGCCCACCTCGCCATTGCGTTCTGCCGCTGCATGAACATTCCAGCGCGCTATTGCACCGGATATCTCAGCGACATCGGTACACCATTGCCCTGGGCCGCGGGAGATTTCGCCGGCTGGTTCGAGGCCTATATCGGCGGGCGCTGGCATACATTCGATCCGCGCAATAACGAACCGCGGATCGGCCGCATCCTGATCGCCCAGGGTCGCGACGCCTGTGACGTCCCGATAACCCAGACGTTCGGACCGAACACGCTGGTTGGTTTCAAGGTATGGACAGACGAGGTCGCCGAATGACGGATCGGCCCCTGCCCGGCCGCGCCCGAACGTTTGGGAACGACGGAACCCAGCGCGCACGTCCTAACAATTCGATGGCTATTGGGTGCAAAAGAGCGCACGCTCGTGGAAAGTGAGCTCTCGTGTCGCGCCAGACCAGCTACTTTGTTCAGACCTTTGACGCCGCGACGGGCGATCAATTGAAGGCTGGTGCGCCAATTGCGTGTCGAACAGCGGAAGGTGCGCTTCGAACCGCCGAACGCCTTGCCTTGAGCAAGACGGGTGCCTTGAGCAAGGGAGGTGTCGTGGCGTTTTCGACGACCTCGGATGCCGACACGGGTGACTATGACGACCAGCCAACCGTGTTGTTTCGGGCAGGCGACCTACCCGCCGAATTTGACCTGATGCCGTAATCTCGATCTTGCCGGCGCCGCTCTTACGATAGGCGGCCGAATGTCGCATCGAGCGCACGGAAATGATTGCACTTCAAGAAAAACAGGAGAGTCGACATGGCCAAAGGCGAGCAAAGAGGTAATCGAGAGGCCAAGAAGCCCAAAAAGAAGATGCTGAAAACGATCGCCGCGGCGCCGAGCCAGAAGGTTGGAGGATTGAAGCAGACCTTCGGCTCCGACAAAAAGAAATAGCGTCGGCGAAGCATCACCTGATGCTGAGAATTTGAACGCGCATTCGGCTGTTTTTCTGAGAGCCCTCAGGAGCGGTGTGCGAACCGAGGCACCCTTCGCGATCAAAACGGTGCGCTTGGCGACCTAGGGAAATTCAATGAAATTGACGCTCGCAATATTAGCGCTCTCCGCATTCGCGCAAGCCGCTTTCGCCAAGGAGCCGGACTGCCGCGCCATCAAGGATACGAACGCGCGTCTCGTCTGCTACGACGCGGCATATCCTCCGAAATCAGAAAAGCCCGTCAACGCTCAAGATAACCTGACGGGAGAATACAGGGACCCCTTCAAGGCAGAAGCCGACCACACCGCTGCCAAACTGAAAAATATATGTCGCGGTTGCTGAAACATGGGAGCTGGCGCCTGTGAGTCGCGCCGATGCCTTGATGCTTGGCACACCGATGGCGCGCAATGGCCACATCGCCGGCCTCGCTGACCATGTCATCATCCACCATTATCTGTCGCAGTCTTGATTATCTGTCGCAGTCTTGCGGCCAGGAATTTGCGCCAGGAATTCGCGCCGAGAATTTGCGGCCAGGAAAAGGTAATCCATCTTGAAGCATGCGTTCAGCGTCGGTCAGATCGTCGAGCTAAGGCCAAGCATATTGCTGCGGCTGGCGGCTTCCGGCGAGTATGAGATTACACACCTGATGCCCGAGCCGGACGTGAGCTCCGCAAGTCCTCGCTATCGCATCAAGAGTCGCGAGGAAGTCTACCAGCGAATAGTATCAGAGGATGAATTGGCGCTCTCAGGTGGGCCCGCAACGGGATAATCAGTGTCGGGGGATCAGGACCGCGCGACTTCGCCGTCCGCGTCCGCCACGCTCGTCCGTCGTGCCGTCCGCGTCCATCGCATCCCTACCCCACGTATCGTGACGATCGGCCGAAACTCCCTCTTCATCGAGGCGGGTTTCGAAGACGCAGCTCACGTTCGGATGCGGATTCCCGCGATCAGAATGTCGACCATGCGTTTGGCGGCCTCCTTTCCGACGGGCCCGGCTCTCAACTTCGCGACGCCGGCGAGTGCGAGCAGCAGGTCGAGCGGGTCAACATCCAGACGGACCTCACCGCTCGCAACGGCGCGATCGATCAACTTCGTAATGGCCCGCGTCATTTGCTTCGTGGATGCCGAGTAGAGCTCGACCGTTCCGCCGACGATCGAATTGAGCGCCTCGTAGATGTCATGCTTGGTGGCCATGTAGTCCACGAACAGCAGCAACCATTCGCGCAGGGCGGCCGTCGGAGCGCGTGCCTCGGCTAAACGCGCGGCAGCAGCAACAAGCTGCTCGGTCTCGTTGCGATAGACGGCCTCGATCAATGCGTCGCGGGTGGGGAAATGGCGATAGAGCGTCCCAGCTCCCACCCCCGCTACCTTCGCGATTTCATCGAGGCTTGCCGCCGAGCCCTTCTCAGCGAAGGCCGCTTTCGCGGTTTCGAGCAAGCGCATCCGGTTCCGCTGCGCGTCGGCGCGCGGCTTGCGGGTGGCGGCGGCTTTCTCCTTTTCAGTCACGGCTCGAAAAATACCCCTTGATAAACGGAGAATGTCTCCGTATTTGAAACGGAGACGCTCTCCTCTTACGCTAAAAGTGGTTGGTAGACAATGGTTTACCGCCGTGAGGAGAGCTGTGCCCAAAGATAAAGGAACTTGTCATATGGCCAATGGCTTCGGAGCGACGTCCACCACCGATGAAGTGCTGACGGGGGTCAATCTCAGCGGAAAACGCGTCCTCGTCACCGGCGTGTCGGCCGGACTTGGCGTCGAGACCGCGCGGACGCTGGCAGCACACGGGGCGCAGGTGGTCGGCGCGGTGCGCGATCGCGCCAAGGCCGAGCGCGCCATGAACGGGATCCGCGCACTCGCCGCGAACGGCGGCCTCGAGTTCGTCGAGCTGGATCTCGCCTCGCTCAAGAGCGTCCGCGCCTGTGCGGACGCGCTTGTTGCCGATGGCCGGCCGTTCGACGCCGTGATCGCCAATGCAGGCGTGATGA
>Ga0210408_10006146_pt1 | contig 10414 bp, 11 predicted proteins | sample IncBWH4MmetaG_FD_155471 | JGI IMG/M metagenome (GOLD analysis project Ga0210408, IMG submission 155471) | Forest soil microbial communities from Barre Woods Harvard Forest LTER site, Petersham, Massachusetts, United States - Inc-BW-H-4-M | ecosystem: Environmental > Terrestrial > Soil >...
CAGATGCGGTCCCCTGATACCTGGCCAGGATGTCGGGCTGCTTGCGGCGGAAGGCCTCCCTGCGCCGCAAGTCGCTGATGTCCTTGTTAGCCAGCGTGCCGAGCAGCCAGGCTCGTTGCTGGCCTCCAGCACGCCTGCGCAACCTCGTCCACGCCCTTGCCGCCGCCTCGAACGTGTCCTGGACCAGATCTGCGGCGAGCTCGCGATCGCCACGAGTACGCAGGAACGCGTGGCCGAACAACCACCGGTCATGAGCTGCGAAGAACGAGCTCAGCTCGGTGACGTGACGTTGCGGGAGCCGCACCTCGCCGCTACCGTCCATGCCGCACCTCCGGCGGCCTCCGCCCGGGCTGGCTCAGGCTGGAGTGCAGTGAGCTCATCATGCCTATGTAGTCGCGCGGGTGCCGCTAAACCTTTAGTGCCGCGAGGGGACGTTCGTCATCGCCCATGACAAGCACAGCACCGGCCGATACCGGCGCAACTCTGATACGCCAGCTATGAGCAGTACCGATTCGGCGTTGTACGGGTGATGTCTGCCGGGTGCGGGTCGACCGGTGCGCCGGGCGAATGATGTGCGAGTTTGCGGGCAGTGCGCTGGTTCGTGCCGAGGCCGGGCCGGCCTGGGGCGGCAGTTACCCGCGCGGGCTGCTCCCTGCACCGCGTCTACCCGGCAGGGACGTTGCGTGCCGGATGGATGCAAGGTCGGAAGGGACGGGTTCGGTCGCCGCCGATCACACCGGGGACGCATTTCCAGCATGATCTTTATTGGCCGCCTTAGGCGTTGTTGCTGGGGATCTGGGAGGGGACGTTGACCGTCTCTGATGATATGCCGCGGTACCTGTTCCTCATACGCCACGCCAAGCATGATGAGGGTCGTTTGACCGAGGAAGGGTCGGCTCACATCCGTTCACTAGCGATGCGACTCTGCGAATGGGTCCGGGTAGAGTGGCGGCAGCAGCCGGAGCGGACAGTCCGCTTGTGGTTCACGTCAACCTCGGCCGAGGTTCAGGACACAGCGGACGCGCTTGCCCGTGATGTGCTATTTCAGGGTCAGCGCTCACCTCGTTGGCACGCTACGTGCCTTCGGATCAGCACTGGATTGCCTTGGCGGCTGCATCGTCGGAGCAGCGGGACTACCGACCGAACTTATAAGGACCAGCCTCCACGCGGCAAAAGAGAGCCTTGAAAGCCAGCAGCAAAATGCTCGCCTGGCCCGCCTGTACGACGATCTCCTGCAGTGCGAAGCGGATGCGGGCCCAGACGGCTGGATATCCTGGCTCGTCGCCATGAGGAACACGGTCGTGCACCGGGCACGTCGGGTGGTCACCTTCAACGTAAACCGCGGACCGGGCGATCAGGTTGACTTTGCGCTGCTGCTTCCTCGGTCACCCGAACTTACCGAAGTTGAGGCCGGATCTATGCAGGAGGGCAGGTTGCCTCCCACTTCGAGGTACCGGCCGGCGAGTTCCTGACCAAACTCGCGGCCAGCGTCCACCAGTACGTGGACAGCGCTGCGAGGCTGCTGATCACACTGCGGGCTGAGCGTAAGGCTGACCCATCGCTCATTACGCAATCCGCACGGCAGTGGAAGGAACCGATGAGCATCATCAAGCCGGTGCCGTCTTTTGGTGGCTTCGACGTTCCTGCGATTGCCGGGACCATAAGCGGGGTCGGGGTTTCCAACGAGATGGCGGTGCGCCTGCGCGCCGCAGGTCTTACCGATTTGGGACCCGATGATGTCCGGCCCTCCCCAGCGGTCTGGAGCTAGCCCAAAGCCGCATCTCTCGGCAGCAGGGGAATTCCATTTCATGCGGCGAGTGTTCGTCATTATCGGCCCGACCTCGCGAGTCCCTCGGCTTCAACGGGATTGTGCGCTGTGGCACGGACCGCGGAGCGACCTGCGCTGGCACGGTCAGTAGACGCGCCGGATCCGCCGATCTGCTTGGCTACCGGTTCGGAGTTGAGGCAGGTCGGCGGCTTGCTGATCGGGGTGTTCTGTGCGCCTACGAGCTGGTGCGGCTGATCGGGTTGTCGGTTGCTCTGCCGGGGCGTCGCGGCTCGGCAAGCCTGGATTCCGTCGTTGACGCCGGACGCGGGCGCAGCGGAGCCGGCCGGTTCAGGGTCGCGGGGCGGGCGCTGGCACGGCCGCGATGCCCAGGGTGGACTGCGCGGGGAGCAGCCCGGACTCGAAGGCGGCGCCGAGGAGGGGGCCGGTTAGTTCGGCCAGCCGCTCGGCGCGGTCAGCGCCCAGCGCCCGCCATGGGGCGTCGGCCAGCCGGTCGGTGCGCCATTCGATCTCGTCCCGGCCTTCCCGGCCACGCTCGGTTGCCGTGCCCTCCGCGTCGATCCACCCCCGGGCGGTCAGCCGGTCCCGGGCCGCCGACCATTCGGCCGCGCTCCATCCGCGGCTGGCGAAGACCTCCGCTGGTGCGGCGCCGATGGTGGCGAACGACACCAGCGCTTCGCACGGGTCGAGCCCGGCCACCTGCAGCGCGGCGATGTGGCCGTCGCCGCGCTGCTCGCGGAGCATGTTGATGGCGTGCCACAGCACCAGGTGTGACTGGCCGGGCCAGGGCAGGTCGGCGTTGGCGGCGGCGAGCGGGCGTCCGGCGGTGCCGGCCGCCAGCGCCGCCTCGCGGGCCAGGTTCGCCGCTTCGGCCAGGCCGGGCGAGTCGATCAGGTCGCCCAGCAGCGCCCGGTACATCCGGTCGACCGCCCGCTCGCGCGCGGCCAGGATCTGCGGCGGCGAGGCCACTGCCCACGCGGCAGGCACGTGGGCGCTCACTATGTACGGGCTGAAGCTGTAGCAGGCTGAGGCGGCCAGCCGCGGGCCCACTGCGCCCAGCGGAGCCAGCCGCCACGCGAAGTAGCTTGGCCACCGGGTCTTGACCTCATACCCCAAGGCGGCCGCCTCAGCGAACACCTCCGGCGCGTACCAGAACACCGCGTGCACCGGCTCCAGCTGGTGCCACATCCGCCGCGCCAGCCCGTAATCCTCTGCTGTCATCGACGCTTTCTCCTTTCACCCGGACGCCATGAGCGCCCGTTCCGCCGTCCGCCGCCGCTCCCCTACCGGGTGCTGTCGGGGCTGCGCTGGCTGCGCACGGGTGCTTTCATCTGGTCCCATGTCATGGGCAGGTCTGAACCTGGGATCTGGAAGAACTCGAAGCGGATCGGCCCCATCAGCGGCCGCAGCCGGCGGGTGATCGCCCGGTGCGGGTTGGATGCGGCGAAGGCGTCGAGGCTGGCCTGGTCTTCCCACACCGAGAAGGTCCAGAACGTCTTGCGGGCGAGCTCGGCATCAAGCGCGTACCCGACCATCCCGCGGGCGCGCGCCAGCTGGCGGCGGATGGCCATGGCATCACGCAAGAAGCCGGGGATCGAGCGGCGGCGTCTGAGCGGCAGCCGCGAGGCCATCGCCAGGTACGTGCGGCCGGGATCAACCGGCTGTCGCTGGGTCCAGGGCAGCGCCGGCATGGAACCTCCTTTAAGCGCGTGATCTAACCATTGGCAAGATAATCTGTCCATTGGTTAGATGTCAACTAGGATGAGAGGATGCCAGCCGAGCCGACCCGCCCCTACCATCACGGGGACCTGCGGCCTGCACTGCTGCGCGCGGCGGTGGAGGTGATCGGGCAAGCCGGCCCTGCCGCCATGAGCCTGCGGGAGGTTGCCCGGCGGGCCGGAGTCACCCACGCGGCGGCGGCATATCACTTCGGGGATAAGGCCGGGCTGCTCACGGCGGTCGCCGCGCAGGGATACCGCATGCTCGCTGAGGAACTCCGCAGCGCACGCGATGCCCGCCGCGGCTTCCTGGAGGTCGGCGTGGCCTACGTGCAGTTCGCGGTCAGCCACCGCGCCCACTTCGAGGTCATGTACCAGCCCGAGCTGTACCGCCGGGACGACGCCGAGGTCCGCGAGGCGCGGGCCGGCACCGCGGTGCTCCTCTACGGCACCGCCAGCCCCGACACCGGGCAGCTGGCCGCCGGGGCGGCGGCGTGGTCGCTGGTGCACGGTCTCGCCACGCTATGGCTGAACGGGAACCTCCCGCAGCAGCTCGGCAACGACCCTGAGGAAATCACCCGCCTGGTCGCCCGCTACCTGACCATCCCGGCAAGCCCCGGCGCACCGCCTCAACGGTTACGCGCTAGCAGGATCATCTGAGCACGCATACCTGATCACGGATATCCCGGCGGACAAGCAAATATTCGGTGATTCGGTCAGGAAAGGGGCTCGCTTAACGTGGTCGAGAAGACGACCTTCGACATGCCCGCCAGGGCATCGGTGGCTGGCTCGCCCTCGGCGGCGAACCCCGACATGAGGCGGTAAGTGGTTGCACCCATCAGGACCGTGTAGCCCGCTTCTGGCTGCTTCGCCAGCGGGCGTCCTGTCAAGCGATCTGGGCATGAGGGACCATCGTTTCTCCGTCACGCTCTGTAGTTCATGCGGAGCATCGCTTGACAGGCGATAACCGCCGTTAGGTACGCTGCGGCCGATGACCATCCGATTGGTTGAGGACAACCAGAACCGGCTGTTCTGGCGAGCTGGCACTGGTGTGGCTTTCGAGTACTGCATTCCCTCTGCGGCGGGGAACCAGGTGTCGGCACATTGACACCAGGCATCCCGAAATGGGTAATGATGTCCTGGCGCAGGCTGAGCCGACGGTTTTTACAGACCGCCAGCAAACAAAGCCCTTACGTGCACCGCCGCATGCAGCGCGACCCGCTTCGGCACGCATTCGGCACAGGCCGAGTCGAACCGGCCAGGCGCCGGCCGAGCATGAGGGGCCGTAAAGGATCAAGATCGGCACGAATTCAGGGATGCAAGAAGCGCTGATGGCATTGTCGACCTCGGCAACGGATTGTGCTTCCGGCGTGGGTAAACATTCAGCCCATTCACATACGGTGATGGGTAGCGCGGGTTTCGGCTGTGGTTACGGGGAGAATACCTGCACGGGCGGTCGCCAGGGGTTGCCGGTCATGAGGTCGCATAGGACGGTGAAGGCGTTACGGCCGTGCTTGCGGGCGGTGTCGATGTAGCCTCTGATGTCGAGCCGGTCCTCGGTGACGTCGTCGCTGGCCAGACGGCCGGATATCTTTTGCTGGGTCTTCAGCGGGCGGACGCCGCGCTCGCTGATGTTGTTCGTGGGCCAGATGCTGGTGCCGGTGGCGAACCGGAGCACGTCGTCGCGACGGTCGCGGCAGAATTCCAGCAGCTCGCGGCCGGGCCGCTGCTTCGTGGTGTTCTTCGGGCCGGGCACCCGCGGCACGCTGGCGAGGCCGACGAGGACGGCGTGGCGGAACTCGTGCGCCAGCGGTTTCAGCACGTCGGCCGGGGATGGCGGAAAGCCCCTGCTTGCGGACGGCGTGCCAGGCATGGATCAGGCCGCGCAGCGCCCGCTGGGTATGCACGGGCCAGATGGCGCCGGGGTAGGTCTCGGCGCAGTCCTGGTAGTTGCGCAGGATGTGAGCCAGGCACGCCTGGTTCCCGGCGACGTGCTCCCAGGACTGGTGGAAGTAGTTCTGGTACCGGTCGGAGACCACGATCCCGGCGAAGCCCGGGAGGATGCCTGCGTGCCGCATCGACTCCAGGCTGCGCGCGCCGAGCCAGAAGGCGGAGTACTCCTCGGTGAACGCGCCATGCACATACTTCTTCTCCCCGGCCGGGCCGGACCGCAGCGTGGTCTCGTCGAACCCGGCGACTGCGGCGGCGGTGATCAGGGCGCGGATCAGCCGCACCACGTCCGCGGCCAGGGCCGCCGCCTTCGCCAGGCACGAATGGATGAACCCGGTCGACACTGCGGTGCCTGCGACATCGGCGATCAGGTCCCGGCACCGCTCCACCGGGACATGCTGGAAGACGACCAGGTATACAGCCAGCGCACGCAGCCGCGGCCCGATGGACAGCGCCACGTACGGCACGCCCGCCGGGTGCGCCGCGACATGCTCCCGGCCGCAGGCGCACCGTGCCTGGTGCAGGTCGTGCTGCACCCGCTCCGCCGACGCGGCCGGGATCTCCTCCTGCTGATCGACCGGGCGACCCCCAGGTCAGCAGCGTCCGCCAGGCCTCGGCCGCATGAGCACTCGCCCTGCGGGTAATGATCCTCGGTCCGGTCCGGGACCTCCCACCGCATGGCCGCACCCGGGCTGCCCGGCTGCTTCCCACGGCGCTTCTTCTTCTCCGCCCGCTCTGCGGCCCGCTGTTTCCGCGGCTGCTTCCGCCCCGGCAGGTCATCCGACGACGGCGGCATCGAGGAGTTCCCGCTGTTCCGCGACCCCGCCCGCTCCGCAGCCGCCAGGCGTTCCCGCAGGTCAGCAACCAGCGTCTCCAGCACCGCAATCTGCCGCGCCTGCGCCTCTATCCGCTGCGCCTGCTCCCGGATCAGCGCATCACGCGGATCCGCGGGCGGCTCACCCGGCGGCGCATCGGTCACAGGCCGCAATCATCCCGGAAACCACGCTAAGCCACCGCAGCAACACCCCACCCGCCACCAAAACGTAACCAGCGATCACTCGCCGCAACACCAAGCCCAAGGGCCTGATGTTCACGACAGCATCGCCGCGACACGCAACACATGACCAGGCAACCTCAGACCCTGGCCTTTCAACCTCTTTAATTAATTTAAAGGCGCAGGAAGATAATGAGAAGAATGCCCGTTGGCAAGTCCTGCGGGTGCAGCATCGCGCCTGCTGAGAGGAGCGCCATCGGGGATGTCCAATGGCAACGCGCTGGAGGGACGTATCGAGGGGCTGAGCTCCCGGGAGCACACCAAGTGGATGAGGAGCGAAACACACCAGCCGAGTTCAAGGCTGAGGACCGCGGCGAGTTGACGTCTCAGCCGGGGACGTTCGGCATGGGTTCTGGACAGAGCGGAGCCGTCGCCGCCCGCCGCGCTGTCCCGTGGTCGCCTCCGTGGGCCGTTGTGCGTCTGCTCGCGATTGCCGCGGTATTCGCTGGTGGTGTTACTGCTGCCCTCATCGCAGACGCATGGATGTTTGCTCGTGAGTCCGCGCAGGTACATGCGGCGTTGCGCCCGGCGGCCGAACTTGTCCTCGCTGCCCGATCGGAGGTGCGCGATTACGCCCCGGCAGGCTCACAGCTTCCTGATGAACTAATCTCGCTGCACAACCGCCTCACATCGTCGCTTGCGCACGTGGAGAACCTTCTCCTCGACACCGAACCAGGCATCACAATCGGCATAAACACGGGTGTTTTCCGTGAGTTTGAGGGTCGCTGGTGGGGCTATCAGACGACAGGTATCGAGCCGCCTCCGCTCCCAACTTCACTCCCCTGTTCGCTGCCCTTTTTGAAGCCTGTCCCGAGTCAGGAGCGGTGCGACTACCAAACAATGACGCAGCAGGACGTATTCAGACCGGCCAGTGCCCGTAAGGATGTTATCGACGCGGCGGAAGGGCTGAAGCAGGATGTGATTGACGGCAGCGCGAATGAGGCGGCGAGCTACGCGGCCCGCCGCCGACGCTCAACGCGGTCTGGCGTGGTCACGCTGACGCTTGTCCTGCTTGCAGTCGCGCTGCGAAGGTGGCGGATCGCGGCCAACGCTCGCCTGCCTGTAGTGCGCATCGCGCGTCGCTTCGGGCGAGGACCGTCCATGCGGTTCCGCCTGCTGCGGCGGCCGTTGTGGTGGGGCGGAGCTGCACTTGCCGCGGTACTGTTCAGCGCAGCCCCGCTCCAGGCTTTCATTGCCTTCATGAATGTTCACTCTGCGTGGAAGCGGGTGGGGCTCGCTGCCGTGATCGCAGTGGTCGGCTTGGGCGTGGGCTACGGCATGTGGGTTCGCTGCCGACGGCGGCTGCCGCCCGACGTCCGCAACTTCCTGGCTCTGGACGGCCGCCCACCCGTGCTCTATCTGCGCGCCTTCCGTCAGGACAAGACGGCGCAGAGGTTTCGGGGGCTGCATACCCGGGAGGAACACCTTGTCCGCGGGCTGAGCCGGGTCGGGCCCGCGGTGGCAGTCGGCCGCCCTGAAGAAAGCACCACCCCGCTCGGCGCTACACGCCTCTATATCTCGGACGACGACTGGCAGCCCGTCGTGACATCCTTGCTGGGCTTGGCTTCGCTGGTCCTGCTCGCCGTGGGCAGAAGCCCGGGCATTCAGTGGGAACTCAAAACCGCTGCTCGAGTGGTAGCACCGGAGCGGCTGCTGCTGCTCATCACACCAGATACGGACATTAAGATGCTGCGTCAGGCATTGCCTGCGGGCATTCCTGACGAATTGCTCCCCGCTGTGCCTGAGGGTGGCCGTTCGGTGAGCAGCGTGATACGCTTCGGGCCGGACTGGGAGCCGGGTGTGAACGACAGCCTCAGTGACCAGAAGACGCCAGAGAGATGGTTGTGGTCCCTGATATCTCCCGATCTTCGCGGGGTCGGCACGCTGCGTGCCCGACTGCGGAGGTTGCTCACCTATGAACCGCTGGCTTTCGTCGCGCTGTCCGTTGTGGGTACCGCCGTCATTAATCGACTCGTGTTGATACTCGTAAAGTTCCTGTCGAGCGGCGTCTGACCTATCGCGGGCTATGGCCAGCTACGCCAGGCCACTGAGGTGAATGTTTACTGGCGTGACCCGCGCTGAGAGCAGCAAGCAGTTTAAGTCTCGCGCGCCCGCGCGTTGGTCCGCGGTGCATGTGCACGAGCCACAGACCAGGGCACTGTCCCAGGGAACCGCAAAGGAATTCCAGATTAATTACGTTGAGCGCCATATGTAAACACTGGATAGATTCACGTAGCCGTTGACATGCTTCACGTATTTCGCGAAGACTCGATACCGGCGCCCGAGATAGCAGAAAGAACTTTCCATCTGAGCGGCTTTGGTATCGAATTCGGTCAAGGGCGTAGCATCATGAATGCATGAGTAGAAAAATGAAATTGGGCCCCCTGAGCTTGGCGGATATGACTCGACAAGTTGACCACCTGGGCCCGCCAAGATCTGTGAGTCTAGATATCGCAGATCGGCCGAGCCTCCTCGTTGCTGCTGGCCGCAGCCCGCTGCGAAGGAAAACCCTTCATTGGCATATATATCTACCCCCGGGCACTTGATGTAGTTCTTGGCGTCAAACGATGGAGTGCTCGCAGGCGTTGGAGTTTGCGCGGTAGGAGATGAGCTTCTGGTGCCGAGGGGAGACGGAAGCACTAGCCCTTCCTGGGGTACTTTGATGCTGATTGCCCAAGACAACCCTGAAGATCCCGAATGCAGTAGCGATGGTAATTATTGTCATTACACTGCCGGATATCGCGTTGAAGCCATTAGCCAAATCTACGAGCTTGCGTACGCACATGCGTAGGCGCTTCCATGCGGAGTTGCCTTTAGCGCTGAATCCGGATGGGCCTGGGGACTCCGCAGCCTCGTCATCAGAATTCGGCGGTAGTTCTTTTCCAACTGCACTCATACATCCTCCCCGTCACGAGCGTTCCATTTCCCCTGTGTAAATTTACGTTATCACCCGCTGGGGGCGATGTTGGCAGAGGTTGTGATATCGTCTTGAAAATCCCTCGTGCCCGGATCGGGTTTCTGAAGATGTCCAGCCGAATTTAGTTTCCCGTACTAAACAAGTACTCCGCGAGTGAGGGTTCGCACCTTCGGATCCAACCTTGTTAGTAACCGATTTCCCAAACGTGATGGGGCCCCGGAGCGGGACGGTCTTGCAGAGCGCTCCCTTATGTGGTCCAGAGGCTGGACGGCTAAGCCGCATGAAGCGATCAGCGGGGCAACCGCAGTGCGCCGAACGGGACGATCTGTACGCGTCCGCCAACCATGGAAGCTGATCGTCGTCGCGCACGGATTCGGCGTTCGGGAATCCGTCGGCTGGACGCTGTGTCTCACGCTGAGTGATCGGTCCGCCAGTTGGGCGAGGCGCCGCCCGCGAGGTTACGTCTATTGCGCCGGCAGGTGCGAGTTGCGGCTGTATGTAGTTGGAACCGTCTGGATACGGCCTCTTCTCGCCTGTGGCGGGTGCACCGGGCGTATCGTGAGGCCATTCACGCCAGAGGAGCCGGCATGTCCGCACGCATGAGATGCCGAAACGGTCTGATCCATTCACCGGCCTAGCTGGGCCGGGTCTGACGGTGATGCTTGCCATTGCGACCACTCTGGCAGCGCGGTAAGTCCTGGCCAGGCCACTTATGACTAACTGGGGTTCCCGTGATGGCGGCCATGATGAGGCGATGACGCGCACATCAGCCCTGATCATCGCCGGTCAGGATATCAGGCGGTACCACATCGGGGTCCGGGCGGATAGCCGAACGACGGCCGCTGGCCTTTTGCCAGTAAGTCTCCTTGCCCAGCAGCGCCTCACCGAACCGGTCGAACTCGGCGATCACCTTCTGCGTCGCCGCAGTAACAGCCTCACCGGTCCGTTCGCCCAGCTCCTCCAGCTGCCGGGAGACCTCAGCCCGGATT
>Ga0210408_10006147_pt1 | contig 10414 bp, 5 predicted proteins | sample IncBWH4MmetaG_FD_155471 | JGI IMG/M metagenome (GOLD analysis project Ga0210408, IMG submission 155471) | Forest soil microbial communities from Barre Woods Harvard Forest LTER site, Petersham, Massachusetts, United States - Inc-BW-H-4-M | ecosystem: Environmental > Terrestrial > Soil >...
CCGTTTGAATGGACGATAAACCCGTACCGGGGATGTGAGTTTGCGTGCAAGTACTGCTATGCGCGATACACCCACGAATATATGGAGTTGGATGGCTCGGAATTCGGAAAGAAAATTTTCGTGAAGAAGGATGCGGCGGCTTTGCTAGTGCAGGACATGCGGAAATATTCCTATGAATCAAAGAGCTCCGGGGGCGTGTATCCGGAGCACATCGCGATTGGTACGGCGACTGACCCATACCAGCCAGCGGAGCGGGAGTACGGAGTCACGCGTGCTTGTCTGGAAGAGCTGGCCAAGCGCGAGGGACTTAGCGTTTCGTTGATAACGAAATCCAACCAAATTGTACGGGATATTGATTTGTTCAAGAAAATCGCGGAACGCTCGGAGATTTCGCTGAACATTACGATAACGACCCTGCGGCCGCGGCTGGCCCGCCTGCTGGAGCCGCGCGCGCCGCAGCCCGATCTGCGACTGGCGGCGGTGAAGCAGTTGCGGGAGGCGGGGTTGGCCGTGGGCATATCGGCTTGTCCATTGATACCGGGGATGACCGACCGTGACGGCGAACTGGAGGGATTGGCCGCGGCGGCAAAAAAGGCCGGCGCGCAGTGGTTCTTCTCCAACGTGTTGTTCCTGATGCCGTCCTCGGCGAAGGAATTTCTGCCCTTTGTACGCGAGAAATTTCCGAAACTGGCCAAACAGTATGAGGAGTGGTACTCGAAGAATGGGTATGCGCCAGACGAATACCGCAAGAAGATGTCGGAGCGAGTGGCGAAGATCCGGCGGGAGCTTGGGTTTGTCTCGCGGCCCTGGGAGGAGCGGACGCGGATGACCAAGCGGCCGCAGCTTTCGCTTGGTTGGTTGCCGGGGGAGACGGTTTTGCGGGCGGCGGGTTGACCGAGACCAATGTTCGCAGGACAGCCAGAAATGGCTGTCCCACGTACGTGCCTTCCGCTAGGGAACGATGATGCGGGATTCTTCGCGCTTTAGCTCTTGCGCATCGGGGAACTGGCTGCGGAGAAACTCGATGTAGCGGCGCGACCGACGGCGGCCGCTAGTGCGCAGCAAACCCATCCGGTAGAGAAAAACCAACAAATGAAAGATGTCAGCTTCTTTCGGCGCGGAGGAGTTGCTGCGTTCGGCTTGCTGCTTTACTTCGGCGATGAAGCTAGCGATCGCGGCATAGAGTTCGCGGGGTAAGTGCGCGTCGGGCGGCTTTTCGTAGTAGATGCCGCTGCGCAGAGTTTTGTAGGTTTCGGCGAGGGCTTGGATGGCGGAGAGAACGTCGGGATCGGTTGCTTCGGGTCGCGATGCGCAGAATTTGGCTAAGGTGAAGGCGAAAGCGGCCATAAGTTGCTGTTGTGTGTGGATGACGTCGGAGGGGAGATTGACGTCCAGCAAGGGAGTGTCGGCGGGAAGGGCGCGGGGATGCTCGTCTTCATAACGGTGCGCGGCGAGGAGGTGCGGGCAATCCGGCGTGCAATCGATGGTGACTTCGCGCCCTGTGCCGCAGCAGACGGCGCAGATGGTTTCGCCCTTGGCGGGACAGAATCGGTTGGGCTTGCGCTTTTCACAGATTGGACAAGACACTCCGGGCTCCCTGATTGCAACTCGATATGGCAGAATACGCTCGCTGAGGGCAGAATCAAAATCGAGCGGCCCGGGTCCTTGTTGGACATTCAAGAGATATTTTAGTGACTTTACGCCGCGACCGTCGAAGTGCTAACTTTTCTCGTTTGTGCTACCAACTTTTCCCTCAATTGTTCCCGAGAGCGGGATCAAGAAGAAAACTTCGATTGATCGAGGAGCATATGGCAAGAAATAGCTCAAGAGCAGCCCAAGTGGGCGCGGTCGCGGGAATTCTCGTTTTAGCGGCGTCGCTGGCGGTGGCTCAGAATTTGCAGTACCCAGTGGCGCGAAAAATGGAGCAAATCGACAGCTACCATGGCGTCAAGGTGAGCGATCCGTATCGCTGGCTGGAAGACGACCGCTCTGAGGAAACGACGCGGTGGGTGAAAGGGGAAAACGAAGTGACGTTTTCTTATCTGGACAAGATCCCGTACCGGGCCCAGGTGATGAAACGGATGGAGCAACTTTACAACTATCCGAAATACGTACAGCCGTTCCGCCGCGGCAGTCTGTATTTCTTTTCGAAGAACGATGGATTGCAGAACCAAAACGTATTTTATGTTCAGATGGGGCTGGAGGGGACGCCCGAATTATTGCTGGATCCCAACAAGTTTTCCGCGGATGGCACCTCGCGGCTGCATGCGCTCACGGTGTCCAAGGACGGTCAGTACTGCGCGTATGCGGTTTCCACCGGTGGGGCCGACTGGGAAGAAGCGCACGTCATGGAGGTGAGCACGCGAAAAACGCTTGGCGATGACTTGAAGGAGCTCAAATTCTCGACGCTGGCCTGGTCCGGAAAGGGATTTTTCTACAGCCGCTTTGACACGCCGAAGTCCGGGCATGAACTCTCTTCCAAGGACGAGTTTCAGAAGATTTATTACCACCGGTTGGGGACAGCGCAATCGGAGGACGAACTGATCTACGAAGACAAGACAAAGCCGGAACAGTTCTACCAAGTGGGAACAACCGAGGACGAGAGGTTTGCCACTCTGGCTGTTGGGGCCAAGGGCGCGAGGGGAAATGCCCTGTTCTATCGCGATCTCAGCAAGCCAGGAAAATCATTCACCGCGATTGTGCCCGAAATTTCCGACGATTCTTTTCAGGTGGCCGACAATATCGGCGAAAAGTTCCTGGTGATGACCAATCGAAAGGCGCCGAACAACCGGGTAGCGCTTTACGATCCCGCCGCCAAGGATGCGGCGTGGACCGATGTGATTCCCGAAAAGCCGGAAACATTGCAGGACGTGGCCACTGCGGGGGGTAAAATTTTCGCGACGTACATGAAGGATGTGGCCAGCCGGGTAACGGTGTACAGCCTTGGCGGGCAGATGGAGAACGAAATCGCGCTTCCCGGAGTGGGCACGACCGGCGGCTTTGGCGGCAACTACGATGACAAGATCACATTCTTTTCCTTCACCTCGCTGACGTATCCTCCCACCATATTTAGCTACGACATCGCCTCGCGAGCCGCGAAAGTTTTCCGTGCCCCAGAGATCTCAGGCTACAAGACGGATGATTACGAGACCAAAGAAGTTTTCTTCGCCAGCAAGGATGGAACGCGCGTTCCGATGTTCCTGGTTTACCGGCGAGGATTAAAGCTGGATGGAAATAATCCGACGCTGGTTTCCGGCTATGGCGGGTTCAACATCGTCGAATCCCCGGAATTCGGCACACTGCGCCTGGTTTTGTTGGAACAAGGTTTTGTCTTTGCGTCGGTGAACATGCGAGGCGGCGGAGAATACGGAGAGAAATGGCATCTGGCCGGCTCAAAACTGAAGAAACAAAACGTGTTCGACGACTTTATCGCGGCGGGCGAGTGGCTGATCGCGAACAAGTACACTTCGCGCGAAAAACTGGCCATTCAGGGAGGCTCAAACGGCGGACTGTTAATGGGCGCGGTGATTAATCAAAGACCGGAACTCTATCGCGTGGCGGTGGCACAAGCGGGAGTGATGGATATGCTGCGCTTTCAGAAATTCACGATTGGGTGGGCTTGGGTTTCGGAGTATGGATCGAGCGACAGCGAGGAGGAATTCAAAACGCTTTACGGGTATTCGCCGCTGCACAACATCCGCTCCGGCGTGAAATATCCGGCGACGCTGATCACGACCGCGGATCACGACGACCGGGTGGTGCCGGGCCATTCGTTTAAATATGCGGCGACTTTGCAGGCGGCGGCTAGCCATGATAATCCGGTGTTGATTCGCATCGATACGAATTCCGGGCATTCGGCTAGCAGCACGACCAAGAGGCTGGAGCAGACTCGGGATATATATTCGTTTATTTTTTACAATCTGGGCGTGACGCCGAAATATTAGACGTGACTCGTCGACGCGAATTGCTCGGCGGATACCGCTTTTTATTGGTGAACACCGTTAAAGCGGCGGCTAGACCGCCGCACTCCAGAAACAGCTAGAAGAGGTAGAGCCACCGCCCCAGGCTGCACCCAGTGCGACTGCTCGATTGTTTCGGCGAGCCGTTGCATGCCTTGAGGGGTTGTCATTTCCAGCTCGGCTACCGCGCCAGTTCCGGGGATGCAGCTCCGTTGAGAGACTTACCTCCCGTTTCAGAGGGACCTTACTTCTGTTTTGGCGCTTTCTGGTTTAGCAACGCGATCAGTTTTTGAGACGACGGCGGGACGGCTACCGCTCCCTTGAAGATGATGCTTTCCGCTTCGAGCTTTCTTCCGTAAACGCGAGCGTTGGCATCGTTATCTGGGCGCACCGAGGAGCCAGCCAACGAGACCCCTGCGAATAGACCGCGAGCTCGCGAATAAGTGAGGATTTCAGCACGCATCGTGACGTCGGTTTCCGCAGAAGCGTTGCGTCCCTTGGGTCCAGCGGCGGCGGATGCATCCGCGCCGAGCTTCACTTTGCTTTTGAGGATTGCGTGGGCTCCGCGGTCATTCATGACCAGCAGGACAAAATCCGTGGCTTGTCCACCAATCTGGAAACCGATGCTGCCCCCCTCTAGAGCCATCATGGTGGGAGCGCTCCAAGGACCAGTAAAGTGTTCGCCAGTGCGGCACGTCATCGCACCTCGTCCGTAACTGCCCCCTAAGACGAAGGCGGCTTTCAGGACGGACGGGTAGACGATGACGCAAACGGACTTGTCGAGCAGGTCCTGCGGGATGTCGTCGGGAATGTCCAGGATTTCTTTGAGGACCAATCCGCAGTTTTCCAGGCGTTCGGTTTCTTTCTTGCTGTCTGCCACGGCAAGCGGCAAAGCAATGGTGATCGCCAGAAGAATGGACATTATTCGCTGCAACATCAAGTCACCTCGCTGAGATTTTTGGATGCTGCGATTCTATGTTCCGAAAGTCTCTGGGCGCAACTCGCGGAGTTCCAACCTTGGCTTCGCCGCGGGGCCCTCCACACACGGAGCCGAGCAAAGCATTTTTGCTGTTTCGACTATACTTTCCCAGCACGTAATTTGCCAGCAGGAGGAACGGTGAGGGTCGGGGTGGCGCTTACGGCGCTGTTTGCGTGCGGGATGTTGGCGGGCAACGTTTTCGGAGCCGCGGAGCGCGGTCAATCAAAATCTGCGCCCGCCGCTGTGTCGAAGGCAAAGAAGCCGCGCATTTCGGCGGCTACACGCAAATTTGGCGAACGCGCCGATGCCCTGTTGATGGCCGCGCCGGCGAGCAAGGGCGAGTGGGGTTTGTTGATCATCGACGCGGAAACCGGCGAGACGCTCTACGAACTGAACGCGGACAAGTATTTCGTGCCAGCCTCCAACATGAAGCTTTTCACTACCGCGTTGGCGTTGGCCAAATTGGGACCGGACTATCGTTTTCATACCACCCTGGAGACTCATGGCGCTTTGTCTCCTGCGGGAGTGCTCACCGGCGATCTGTTCCTTGTCGGGAGAGGTGACCCGAATCTTTCGAATCGCAAGTTTCCCTACGATCTGAAAGAGGAGTTCGACGGCCCACCGGAAAAGGTGCTGGCGGAGTTGGCCGATGCGCTGGTGGCCAAGGGAGTGAAGGAAATCGCCGGAGACATCGTCGGCGATGACAGTTATTTCCCTCGCGAACCATACCCTAACGGTTGGGAAATTGACGACATGGTTTGGGAGTACGGTTCCGCCCTTTCGGCGATCGTGGTCGACGACAATACCGTTACCCTGACCCTGACGGCGGCCGATTCGACTGGAGCACCAGTGCAGGCGGTGGTGGCTCCGTCCACCCCGGACTTTATTGTGCGGAACGATGTGGTCACTTCTGCGCCAGAGACAAAATCGGATTTGACGCTGACGCGGGAGCCGAATTCCAAAATCGTGGTGATTCGCGGGACGATGCCTGCGCGCAGTGCCCCGCGAAAGCTGGTGCTGGCGATTCACGATCCCGCGGAACATGCGGCAGCGTTGTTGGCGCGGCAATTGGTGGAGCGCGGCGTGAAGGTTTCCGGAACGGCCCGTGCGACACACATTGTGGAAACTGCCGGGGCGGCCCCGCGCGCCGTGCTTGCGGAGCACGTTTCGATCCCGCTTGGAGATTCCGTGAAGCTGGTGAACAAGATCAGCCAAAACTTGCATACTGAGATGCTGTTGCGAACAGCGGCGCGAAACACCGCGCTGTGGAACACGCCCGACGACCTCATGAAGTTTCCCGCCGATTTCTACACTGCCGCCGGCATCGCGCCGGGAGACGTGATTCAGACCGATGGCTCCGGGCTTTCGCGGCACGACTTGGTAACGCCCAGGGCGATCGTGGCGTTGCTGAAATACGCGCAGGGCCAACCGTGGTTCGCGTCGTACTATACATCGCTGCCAGTGGCAGGAGTTGATGGGACGCTGGAAACCCTGATGAAGAACACGCCGAGCGACGGGCGTATTCATGCGAAAACGGGTTCCGTCGAGCATGTGCGGACGCGTTCTGGTTTTGCCGATACGCCCAATGGACGACGCTTGATTTTTTCCTTCCTGAGCAACAATCAGGGCGGGAAGAACCACGAAGCTTCCGATGCGCTTGATGGATTGTGCCTGGCCATGATCGAGGAGTTCGATCGCAAACCGCCAATTCTCAGTCACGCGGGCAAACGCGCGCACTGAATGTGAGCCGCAACGCCGGAGTAAGCTGCTGGTCATCTAAGAGATATATTGAAGTAGGAAGCGATGGCACGAAGCGCGCAAGACGTTTTGGAATTTGACAAGCTACGAGAGTTACTGCGCCTGCGCACCACGTGTGTGCTGGGCAAGCGCAGCGTCGACGCGCTAGAGCCCGGCATGGACCGGCCGGCGTTGGAATCGGCGTTCGCGCACATTCGCGAGGCGCGAGAATGGCTGCGTGCCGAACGCGAATTGGGATTTGGCGGTGTCGCCGATCCGCAAGAGTGGCTCGCGCACATTGAAGGTCGGGGCGTGGTGCTGGACGCCGCACAGCTGTTGGATGCCGCGTCCCTGCTGGAAACCGCGGGTTGGCTACGCCAGCAATTTCGTGAGGAGGCTGCGAAATTCCCGCTGCTCGCAGCGCGTGCGGCGTCCCTCGCCGATTTTCGCGACGCGCTGGCGGCGATTCGCCGCTGCGTGCAGCCTAACCGGGAAATCAGCGACGACGCCTCTCCCGCTCTGCGCAGGATTCGCGGAAGCATCGCGCAGACTCGGGACTCCATCCAGAGAGCATTGAAGCAAATCTTGCGGGCGCGAAATGCGGAAGCCGGCGAGGACTACGTAACCTTACGCAACGATCGCTTCGTGATTCCGGTGCGCGCCGAGAGCCGGCGAAGCGTGCCCGGCATTGTGCATGGCACCAGCGGGACGGGGCAGACGGTCTTTCTTGAGCCGTTCGAGACCGTGGAGACGAACAACCAGCTCGTGCAGCTTGCGGAAGAAGAAGCCGCGGAAATTATCCGCATTCTGCGTGAGCTGACGGAGCGTCTGCAGATGCTGCGGGAGCCGCTGACTGCAGCCACAGAGACCATTGCCGAACTGGACAGCGTTTTCGCGCGGGCGCGGTTCGCGCGCGATTTCGACGCGGCGATACCAGAGTTTAGCGCGCAGGCGGAATTGCGATTGGTGGTAGCGCGGCATCCCGTTCTGGAAGACAAGCTGCGCCGCGAGGACCGGGCGATCGTGCCGATGTCGCTTGCGCTTGGCGGGGACGAACGAGTGCTGGTGATCAGCGGCCCGAACACCGGAGGCAAGACGGTGGCATTGAAAACCACCGGGATTGCGGTGCTCTCCGCGCAATCGGGAATTCCCGTCGCAGCTCAACGCGCGGTGCTGCCCCTCTTTGATCGCGTGCTCGTGGATATCGGCGATGAACAATCGATTGCCGCCGACCTTTCCACCTTTTCAGCGCACATGTTGAATCTGAAATCCATGCTGCAAGCAGCCACGCCGCAATCGCTCGTGCTGGCCGACGAAATGGGCACGGGCACCGCGCCAGAAGAAGGCGCGGCATTGGCGGTTGCGTTGCTCGACGAATTTCGCGCGAAGAACTGCATTGTTTTGGCAACGACGCATCACGACCGCCTGAAGGCATACGCATCGACAACACCCGGCGTGGTGAATGCCGCAGTCGAGTTCGATGACGTGAACCTGCGGCCAACCTATCGCCTGATGGTGGGCGTGCCGGGCGGGTCGAGTGGCATTGCTATCGCACAGCGGCTGGGATTGGCAACGCCGATTATCGAGCGCGCGAGATCTCTGCTTGCGCCGGAATCGCGAGAAGCGGCCGACTTGATTGCGTACCTCCATCGCAGCCGCGACGAATTAGACCGCATCCAGCAACAGATGACCGCGGAACGCCACGCTTTGGAAGAGGAACGCGCGAAATTGCGCTCGCAATGGGTAGAGCGTCAGCAGAAGCGCATCAAGGAGCTCGAGGACAAGTTTGCCGAGATGCAGAAGCGCTTTGACAAAAACGTCGCGCGTGTCGTCGAAGCAGTGAAAGAGCGCGAACTCCGCGGCCAAATGGAAAAATCCGCAAGACGTAAAATGCAGGATGTCCGCAGCGAAGCGCGTGAAGAACTGAACGCAGCCGTCGTGCAGACGCTCTCGGATTCGCAGGCCGACCTGGGTACATCGGCACGCGCAGAATCGGTGAGCAGTGAGCGACTGCAACCAGGAGCGCGCATTCGCGTGCGCGGCTTCAACAAAGCAGTAATTTTCCGCCGGCTGGACGGCAGCTCCGCGGAGATCGAGGCCGGTCCGCTGCGCATGAAAGTGGCCGTAGACGAAATTGTGGGTATCGAGGGGGCGGCGGCCTCCGCCTCGACGGCTCAGACAGCGCGAGGTGGCGTGTCGGTTCGCTCTCAACAGGGCGAAACGCCAGCAACCGAGGAAATCAATCTGATCGGCTCGACCGTTGAAGAAGCCACCGAGCGCGTCGACAAATTCCTCGACAACGCGGCGCTCGCACACATTTCCCGCGTGCGCATCATTCATGGCCATGGCACCGGTGCGCTCCGCAAAGGACTCGGGCAATTTCTAAAGTCTCACCCGCTGGTGGCCAATCAAACTTTCGAAAGCGAAGACCGCGGCGGCAAAGCGGTCACAGTTGTAGAATTGCGGTCATAGGTCGCATGGCAGAAGCAGGCAGCACGGCGGAACGGGTCAAACAGCAAGCCGATATCGTTCGGGTTGTCGGCGAATATGTGCGCCTGAAGAAAAGCGGCAAGGATTTCAGCGGGCTATGCCCCTTCCATCAGGAAAAGACCCCGTCCTTCACCGTTTCTCCGATTAAGCAGATTTTTTATTGTTTCGGCTGCGGCAAGGGTGGAGATATTTTCAATTTCGTGATGGAAATGGAGCGCTGCGAATTCCCGGATGCGCTGCGCCTGGTTGCGGAAAAGTGCGGCATCTCCATTCCCAAGCCAAAACCCAGCTCCCCCGCCGAGCGCACGCAAAGCAGCGTGCGGGCAACTCTGGTCGAGATGCACCGCGAAGCGCAAACCTTCTTCTTGAATCAGTTGCAAGGAACAGCGGAAGGAAAACTCGCGCGCGCCTACTTGGAAGACCGCGGTATGGACAAAACGACCATCGACCGGTTTGGGATTGGTTACGCGCCGAGCGGCGGCGATTCGCTGCTGCGGCACCTCAAAGGGAAATACGCCGAAAAACTGCTCGCCGAGTCAGGACTGGTTTCACGCGAACAGAATGGCAGCCGCTTGTTCGATCGCTTTCGCCGCCGCATCACGTTCCCAATCGCGAACGAATCGGGAAAAATTGTCGCATTCGGTTGCCGCGCGCTCGGCGACGATCAACCGAAATACCTGAACTCACCCGAGACGCCTATCTATTCCAAGAGCAACGTCCTTTATCACCTCGACCGCGCCAAGGAAGCCCTGCGCCGCTCGGATTTCGCGGTATTGGTCGAAGGCTACATGGACGCCATCGCCGTTGCCCGCGCCGGCATCAGCAACGTGGTGGCCAGTTGCGGCACAAGCCTGGCGGAGCCGCAAATCAAGTTGCTCGGGCGCTTCACCAAGCGCGTAATCGTGAATTACGACCCGGACACCGCGGGCCAAGCAGCCACCGAGCGTTCCATCGCCATTCTACTCGAGCAGGATTTCGAGGTCCGCGTTTTGGCCCTCCCCGGCAAGGCCGATCCCGACAAATTCATTCGCGAGCAGGGCGCGGACGCTTACCTCAAACTCATAAAAGAGTCTCCGCCGTATGTCGACTACTTGATTGCACGGGCAAGACAAATGGACATGGCCACCGCGGAAGGTAAGCTGCGCGCGGTCAATTTCCTGCTCCCCTACGTACAAAAAATTCCCAACCGGATCTTGCGCTCGGAATGGGCCACGCGCATCGCCCAGCAGTTGCGTCTCGATGAACCGGT
>Ga0210408_10006148_pt1 | contig 10414 bp, 12 predicted proteins | sample IncBWH4MmetaG_FD_155471 | JGI IMG/M metagenome (GOLD analysis project Ga0210408, IMG submission 155471) | Forest soil microbial communities from Barre Woods Harvard Forest LTER site, Petersham, Massachusetts, United States - Inc-BW-H-4-M | ecosystem: Environmental > Terrestrial > Soil >...
GATCACGCCGGACTGATCGGTGTAATACATGTTCTGTCCGGTTGTGGCCGCAGTGAAGGGCTTAGCCGTTATCGAATAAGACTGATTGCTGGCACCAGCGGTATAGGTAAACGTGTAGCCGCTCTTGGTACCTCCCGCCAGCACTGAGTCAATCAAGTCTGCCGACGTTGAGCTTGCCGTTCCACCCGAGGCGATCGGACCGAGGTTGGTGAGCGCCGACGGGAATTGGCCGTAGCTAGTGGCGTAGGCGATGCACGCTGTGTTCAACGTACGCAGCGAGCCCACCGCCGAAGCCTGATTGGCGGCTATCTTCGAGCGCAAGAGGTTCGGGATGGCGATAGCGGCAATAATCAGAATAATCGCCACCACGATCAAAAGCTCAATTAGCGAGAAACCGTTTTGTTTGTTCCGCATTGTCTGCTTCTCAAGAAATGGCTGAATGGGCTGCGGGGCGAGGCTTCTCGGCCGTTCGAATCTCGCCCCAGCATCGCTCAGTTAGACCTCGGATTTTCAGGACGCCGATACAGAGTTAATGTCCGTAACGTGAATCGTTTTCGTGGCCTGGTCGTACGTTCCGATAACTTTGACTTTCCTGGCCTTGAAAAACGAAGCCTCTTGCTGGTTATCGAGCTGATAAATCATCTTTGTCGCGGCGTTGTAGAGAACCAATTTGCCCGGCGTGTTCTTAAAACGCAGACAGTACGTCGTACAGAGGTCCGGCGTGGCGAGCGCGGTGGAAGTCATCGTCATGGCATGGGAACCCATCGCGGCACAATCGTTGTCCGTGATTTCGCCTTCGAATGTACTCCCTGCGGCAGCTTTTGCCTGATCCTTAGGGCCAGTGTTCTGCGCCGAAGTGCGAAGGGGAACAAAAGACGGGGTTGTTACCAGGAACATCATTAACACCAGGGATGAGAGGGAAAAGCCGTATTTCATGTTGAGTTCTCCTTTCCGCTTTTAGAAACAGCGAAGGTTGTACGGTTCAGACTACCGTGCTTCTCGTCTTTATGCCGTTGCCGCATCGCGGGCAATTTCCGTCAAACTCTTCAACGGTATACTTCTCGCTTGGGCGCATCAGTTGCTTGGCTTCCGTCTCGGCTTCTTGCTGCGTGCTGAAGGCTTGCCAATCAAGCTTCGAATCCGACCAACGGATGTGAAAGTGGTTCATTGCATGCCTCCTCGACTTCGGAGTGAGCGAAGTCTGAAATATCGTCCGCTGTCGTTTCCTTTACCGGAGCCGGCAAAAGGGGGCGACCAACCGGGTTGCCCCCTTTTGGAATTCAAAAACGGCCCCCCCCAGGGCACTGATCGGTCTATGATCGCGCGTTGCTTTTGTAAGCATTCTCATCAACCTTGATGTCGGTGACTTTAATCGTCTTGTCGCTCTCAGTCCCTGTAATCAGGACTTTTGCTCCGACATAGGGTTGCACTCGACTCTGATCGTCAAGCTGATAGGTTGTCTTCGTCGCAGCGTCGTAGAGAACATACTTGCTCGGCGGGGTCACGAAGTGCGCCCAGTAGAGTACGCAGGCGTCTTTCTGTTTGATCCCGTCGGGTCCTTTCATCGGCGTCTGGACACAGTTCAAGTGCTCGTCTGTGATTTCGCCGGTGAAGGTTTTTGGTGATTGAGCCGCACAGTAGCTTGCCATCATGAACGTCAATCCAGCGATTCCCACGATAAAACGCCGCATGGTTTTTCCTCCTTTAAGAGATCTAGAGATTTTGGGGTCTTGCTGTTTAAGATTTCCCATTAGACGACACACTGATCTTGATCTGTTTCGGCTTGGACTCTTCGCGCTTGGCCATGTGTACGGTGAGCACGCCGTTGCGATACTCGGCGCGAATGCCTTCTGTGTTCACGGTGTTCGGGAGCGAGAAACTACGTGTGAAGGTGCCATAAGCGCGCTCCACGCGCAGGTAATGGTCCTGGCTTACCTCGTTTTGAAAATGCCGCTCGCCCCGAATCGTTAAGGTGCTGTTTTCAACCCGAAGATCAATGTTCTTCTCCTCGACTTCCGGCAGATCGGCCTTTACCACCAGTTCCTGCTCGGTCTCGTAGATGTCCACCGCCGGTGCCCAGGTGGCAAGATCGGAATTGCCCGACCGCCCGCGAGTAACCGTGTCTGCGAACAGACGATTGACTTGGTCCTGCAGCGAGTTCAACCCCGAAAACGAGTCCCAGCGAGAAATAGCATTCATGGTCTATGCCTCCTGAATGTAGTGATATTGAACAGCCACAATGGGTACACAAACCTCTTCGTGCGTGTGAAAACCTTCCCAATCCAAATTCGAGGTGGACCTGCGGATGTGATCGTGATTCACGGTTGCCTCCTCCACGTCCTCCAACGTGATTTGAGAAAGTCCGCTTTAGCTGCGGATTGAGTTTCGGAGTAATCTAACGCGGCTGTCAGCTTGCCGCTTTATGATCGTCCGCTCCTTTTGTACGTATCTCATCAGCCTTAATGTCGGTGACTTTGATCGTATTGTTGCTCTCAGTACCCGTGATCAAGACTGTTGCCCCGATAAAAGGAATCACTCTGTCCTGGTCGGCCAGCTGATAGGTAGTCTTCGTCGCGGCGTCGTAGAGGACATACCGCTTCCCATACCAGTAGGTCCAATGGAGTATGCATTCCAGCTTGGTCTTCACGTCCGGAGGTGCTTTCATCGGCGTTTGGGCGCAGTTCAAATCCTCATCAATGATTTCGCCGGTGAAGGTTCTTGTTGATTGGGCCGCACAGTAGCTTGCCATCATGAACATCAATCCAACGATTCCCACGATCAAGTGCCGCATCGGTTGCGCCTCCTGAATGCAGTGATGATGAACAGTCACTATAGATACACAAACGTGATACAGAAGTCAAGCAAGAAATGTATAGGCACTGTGTTGAGGATGTACTAACTTCTGGATACAATGTTAATAGCCTGATACTATATCTGCGATGAACACACCGCGCAGGTCGGGAAATGTTGATCAGCCTCAATTTGAGCGCCTTCCACTCTCTGAGCTAAGACAAGGTCGACACGGCAAGCATCACGATCTGGCAAGTAGGGTTGCTAGAGAAATAGAGGCGCTGGCTGACGGCGAGGCATTGAAGATTCCAGTAGATAGTATGGATGTCTCGCTTGCGAATTTGAGGTCGGCTGTCTCGCGGGCCATGACATCGAGGGGCGTGAAGATCGGGACGTTCTCTGATGGTGAAAGCCTCTTTGTCTGGAGGAAAACGGCGGGTACGGCACGCTACGAACGCAAGCGTGGTTCGCGGCAGAGAAAGCAGCCCAAAGGTTCGGGCACAAGCTCCCTATAATCCTGTCCCACATCCAACTGGGTATTTCCGCTAAAAATTCTGCCATGCGCTTTCTCAAAGATGCTTCCGCTTCTGCGAGAACAGCAATCTCCAAAGCCAATAAGAGGAGGGGGCACTTTTGGGTTTCTCTATCTCCTATCGCTCGGTTGCCTTGACCGGGTTTGGGCGGTCGCTTACACTAAATGTTTTGCTGGTACGACGCGGCGGATTTCGTGATTGCAGCCCCTTGGATGGCGCATTCGGGGCAGGAAATCAGGGGCCGCTCTGAGGAGCATCGTTGCCCAAACGCACCTTTCAACCCAAAGTGCGCCGGCGCCATAAGACCCATGGCTTCCGCGCCCGCATGAAAACCAAAGGGGGCCGCAAAGTCCTGGCCGCGCGCCGTAAGAAGGGTCGTCATCGCCTCACGCCCATTTAGAACTTCGGAGGGTGCACCGCAGAGCTTTCCCCGCGCCGCGCGTCTGGTACGCCGTTCGGAATACGAAGCCGTTTATCGCGGCGGCGCCCGGAAATCGTCGGCGCAGTTCGTGGTTTTTTATCGCGCCAATGGCGGGCCGGGAAGCCGTTTCGGCATCAGCGTGAAGAAGGCGCTGGGAGGCGCGGTGGTTCGCAATCGAGTCCGCCGGCGCATCCGAGAAATCCTTCGGCGGAATAGTTCGGAGATCTCCCCAGGATGGGACATCGTAATTCATCCGCGCACATCCATGACGCGCTCGGCATTTGCGGCGATGGAGACGGAGCTGCTCGCGCTGCTGCGGGGGCTTCGTCGTTGAAAGTGGCGGGAGCGAAAGTGGCCGCGGCGAAGAGCGCATCTGGAGCCTCGCGGATAGAAACTTCAGCGGCTAAAGCCGTCCTGATTCCGAAGATTTTAATGTCGCGGCTGAAGCCGCGACCCCCTGTCAGCACGCTGAAGGGGCCTACATCGAAGAAAATCTGGCCAAGCCGCGCGGCAGCGTGGCTATTGCTTACGGGCATCCGTTTCTATCAAGCGGTTTTTGCTCCGGCGATGCCAGTGGGTTGCAAGTTTTATCCCTCGTGTTCGCATTATGCGGCCGAGGCAATCGAGCGGCACGGCGCCGCGCGCGGCGTTTGGCTGGCGGCCGCGCGGTTATGGCGCTGCCGCCCTTTCACGCAGGGCGGTTTCGACCCAGTTCCGGATGTTGTTGAGGATGTGGCCGAGTTTCTTGGCAATAGTGTGCGGGGCAATGAAGCGCGCAGCGAGGTGCGGTTGTGAAAGAGATTTCGGACCAGGCTCGGGTCGCGCTCGCCTTTGCCCTCGCGCTTTTGGTGATGATCGGCTGGTATTTTCTGAACCCGCCGAAGCCCCAGCCGCCGGGTTCCGCGGCTATCACGCAGCCTGCGGCAAATGCAGCGAAAGGCCTGGCCGCCGCGGCCGGGCCGACGAATCAGCCTGCGCCCGCGGGATCGACCGGGGCAACTTCTGCTCCTCCTGTGGCGGCCAGCGGCGAAAAGAATATCGTCGTCGAAAGCGATCTTTATCGCGTGGAGCTCTCCAATCGCGGCGCCGTGGTGCGCAGCTGGCAGCTCAAGAAATATACCGACGAGGGCAACCCGCCGCGCACGCTGGATTTGGTGAACGCGGATCTCGCTCGCCAGACCGGCGGGTGGCCGCTGGCGTTGCAGCTCGGCGATCCGCAACTCGAATCCGCCGCCAATCAGGGCCTATACATGGTGAAGGCTTCTTCGGAGCGCGGCGGCGAGGACACCGACAGCACGCTAGCGGCTCCGGCGCAAATCGAATTTCACTGGAGCGATGGCCGGCTCGAGGTCACAAAAACCCTGAAGTTCGATCGCAGTTACATCATCGGAGTGGAAACTTCAGTTCGGCAGAACGGCCAGCCGGCCAACTACAGCGTCGCCTGGCGCGGCGGGTTTGGCGACGTGACGGCGTTTCGTGCCGCGGTGCAGACGCTTGTTTTCGATGGCCATGACGGGAGCGTAAGCACAATCGCGACCAAGAACGTCGGCGTGCCGAACCAGCGCAGCGTGGCGGCCGAAGTTCCCGGAGCTTTCGATGCCGTGGGCATCGAGGACCTCTACTTCGCGGCTGCGTTTCTTCCACCTGAGGCGCCGCAGGGCCAGCCCACTTCTGACCTGCTGACGCTTTCCGCGCGGCAGGCCACGCACACGCTTCAGACCGACGGAAAGACACAGCAGGAAATTCTACCGGAAATGGCGGTGGGTTCGACCACTCCGGGGCCGCTTGCGCTGCGGCTCTACGTGGGGCCAAAAGACATCGACATTTTGAAGGCTGTTCGCCCGCCGTTGAATGGCCTGGTGCAGTTCGGCTGGTTTGGCTTGGTTGCCGAACCCCTCTTCTACACCCTGCGCTGGATCTATCACTTTATTCCCAACTATGGCTGGGCGATTGTCGTCATGACGGTCGCCATCAACATGCTGCTCTATCCGCTCAAGGTGAAGAGCTGGCGTTCCATGCAGAAAATGCAGAAAGTGGCACCGGAAATTCGCTCGATTCAGGACCGCTACAAGAAATATTCCATGCGCGATCCGCGCAAACAGGAGATGAACAAGGAAGTCATGGCGGTGTACAGCCGCGAGGGCGTCAATCCCATGGGGAGTTGCCTGCCGCAAGTGATTCAGATGCCGATCTGGTTTGGGCTGTATCGAATGCTGAATGCCACCATTGAATTGCGGCATGCACCGTGGTTTGGCCCCTTTCACGATCTCGCCGGCCGCGATCCTTACTTCATTCTGACCATCACCATGGCCATTTTGATGTACGCGGCGCAAAAAATGACGCCGATGACGGTGACCGACCCGTCCCAGCAGCGCATGATGACGCTGATGCCCTTGATGTTCACGGGCATGTTTTTCCTCATTCCAGTTTCGAGCGGGCTGATACTTTATATCGTCACACAAAATATAATGGCTGTGGTCCAGCAGTGGCATCTGAATCGAACTTCGCCCCTAAAGGCTCCTCCTCCGCTTAGGGGCAAAAAACAAGTGGCACGCGCGGCGCTATCGAAATAAGTTTCGCCGGAAGGGTGTTCGGAGAATCAGCCATGCCCCCCAGTGTTGTTCGTGACGGCAAACTCGACCGTGAAGCCGGGGCTGCGGAAATTCGGCGATGCCTCGATACCATATTCCGCACCGGGCGTTTCCACCTGAGTTATCGGGTGGACATCGCGCCACAATCAGGAGACGGGGATCTGGAGACCGCCGAGATTGTCGTGGACTTCGATGGTCCTGACAAACAGCTGCTGCTAGAGCGCAATGGGGATTTGCTCAAGGCGCTCGAGCACATCGCCGTCCGCTGGCTGCGGCTCGAGCCTCAGTTTCACAATCGGGTGCGCTTCGACTGCGGAGACTTTCGCGCCTCGCGCATCGCTGAATTGAAACTCTCCGCCGAAGTAGCCGCTGAGCGCGTGCGCCAGACACATGAACCTTTTCGATTCCAGGCCATGGCGGCGCGCGACCGGCGCATCATTCATCTGGCTCTGAAAGACCAGCAGGGAGTGCGCACAACGAGTGAAGGAGAGGGTGAGTTGCGCCAAGTAGTGATTTTTCCCGCCGATTCGAAATAGTTCTTTGCGTTGAAGCAAGCTCACTCTTCCCGCAGCCGCCCCTGAGAGAGAACTTTGCCGTCGGGTGCGAAGACGACTTCAAACGTGAAGTTCGTTGCCCGCTCGATATCACCCGATGCGGGCCGGCGTTGTCCGTAAAAGCGCAAGTCGCTGATCTCCACCACGGGCTTGCCGTCGCGTTCGAAGAACCTGAAAAGAGGAAAGCGCGCAAACCACAAAAACGTTTGCACTTCGCTGAGGCCGCGCGCTGCCGCGACGTACTGATTGGCAGGGGGCTGGCGGAAGAAGTCGATGTGAAACGGTTCGTCTCCCAACTGGGCGAACTGGATTCGGTAGATTCCCTCGGGCGTCTCGATCAGGCCCACCCAGCGCGCCAGGGAAGGCGGCAGGGGCAATGCGGCGATATTCTGAACATTGAGATGCGCCTGAGAAGCGAATTCGGAAATGCGCTGGAAGGCCGAATGATGCATCGTCGCGGCGAAGCCCAAGTACGCCACGCAGAGTGCAATTCCTATGCGGCACCACTTGACGCGTCCCGCGCGCGAACCGCTTCCGCGCCTCAACGGCAGCAAAAAAAAGCATCCCAAGGCTCCTGCCAAGACAAAGGATGCTCCCGTCGGAAAGGGAATATCGATCGGCCGTACCAGCGGCCCAATCGCAAAAGCGGCGGCTGAAAACAGCGCCCACAATGGCAGGGCGCGCTTCCAACTATTTTTGAGCGGCCGGAACGCCCAGGCGGCCAGTTGCGGCATGAGCGCCAGCGCCGTGAACGTGAGATCGACAATAAAAATCCAGTCCCAAGCCACTCGCGAATAGTTCAGCGGGCTCCACACCATGGTGCCGAAGTTGGTGATGACGTCGAGAAAGATGTGACTCCCAATCGCCGCCAGATAAATTGCCAATAGGTCGCCGAATTCGGGGGCCGGCCAGCGCACGCGACGCGCCATCCACCACGTGAGCGTGGCCAATGCCAGAGCCCAGACGGGCAGCATGACCACAGAGTGCGTGATGTTGCGGTGCCACGTCATTATCGCCAGATTGTTGTGTGCCAGCGATCCGGCGAAGACATCGACATCCGGAAATATCGCGCCGATCGTGCAGGAGAGGATGGCGACTCGGCCGGTGGTTCGCGGCGGGTCTTGCCAGGAAAGCGGCGCTCGTGAAGGCTCTCCGGCGAAGAAGGCTTTGCCGATCAGCGCGCCGACAATGCCATGAGTGATTGTATCCATCAGGGGGCGGGAGAAGTTCGGCGCGAGCGCGGCGCAGCCGAGCTATTTGACCTCCATCAGCGGAGACCGCTTTTCAAGGACCCGGCCAATGCGGCGCGCGGAGACTTCGCGAGCAGCCAAGGCGTTCAGCGCTGCCTCGGCCTGCGCTGCTTCCAGCGCCACAAGCAGTCCGCCGGAGGTTTGCGGATCGAAAAGAAGGTTGCGGAATTCCTCAGGGACACCCGCCCGAAATGCGACACAATCGCCGATGAATTCCCGATTGTTCCGGAGGCCGCCCGAATAAAAGCCTTCGCGTGAAGCCGCGACCGCGCCGGGCAGGTATTCAATCGCGGCGTGATCGAGTTCCAAGGAAACGCCGCTTCCCACGGCCATCTCTCGCGCGTGGCCCAGCAGGGCGAAGCCGGTGACGTCTGTCACTGCGTGAATCGTTCCGGGATTCCGTTCATCGATTTCGGCTAGCGCCTGAGCGGCGTCTCGGTTCAGCCGCGACATTGATGCTGTTGCCGCTGCCACGGCCGTTTCCCCGATTCGTCCTTGCTTCAGGCCGGTCGAGATCACGCCGGCGCCGAGAGGCTTGGTGAGCAGCAAAACGTCGCCCGGCTGCGCGCCGATGTTTCGCCAAATGCGCGCCGGATCGATCAAGCCGGTTACTGCATAACCGAATTTCATATCGTCGTCTCGAATGGAGTGACCGCCGATAACTGTGCAGCCCGCCTCGGCCATCTTTGCCAATCCACCGCGAAGGATCTGCTCGAGGATTTCAAGTTCACCCTTTTCGGGATAGGCTACGATCGAGAGCGCCGAGATCGGTTTTCCTCCCATCGCGTAAATATCACTGAGCGCGTTGGCGGCGGCAATCTGACCAAAAGAGAAGGGTTCATCGACAATCGGAGTGAAGAAGTCCACCGTCTGCACCAGGGCAAGTCCTCCGCTTAACCGATAGACTCCCGCATCATCGCTGGTCTCAAATCCGACCAGGACATTGTCGTCCTCTTGCCGAGGCAAGCGCCGCAGCACCGTATCCAGCACGCCGGGGCTTAGCTTAGCCGCACAGCCCGCCGCCTTTACCGTGGCCGTGAGTTTCACCTGCTCGAGCAATGTTCCCCCTAAGGCTCCGGTCTCGATTATAGCCGCAATCGGTCTCAAGCCGGCCGGGTCGAGCCGCCATCATTGATGGGATGGCGTTGGGCTTTTTATTTAGCAGCTGTCGATGAGTGGCTTCCGATTCTTGCGATCTTCCGCCGCTGATCGTGTGTCGGAGAGGTCACGGGAGTAACCGATAGAGGGAATTCCATGGAGGTACAGGTTTGCCTGGCGAAGCGGCTGCCAGAATGGGGCAAGCTGCGCCGCGCTGCTGCCCGCCTTGGCCAGATGGCGCTTTTTTCGGCTGTCGTCGGCTGACTTCGACTCTCAGGGCGATGCGCCGAGCTTTCCGGGCCCCGGATCTTAGTCTGGAGACATCGTCGTGATTATCCCGCTGAATCACGAAAACACGCACGGCCGCCGCTGGCCCTACGTGACAATCGGCATTATTGCCCTGAATACGATTTTCTTTCTGCTGACGCACGGGACGATTGACCGCGAAACTCACGAAATAGGCGAAATTCAGCAACACATCCTCCTCCTCGCTGCTGCACACCCGAATACGTCGATGAACGCGTCGGAGCAGAAGTTGGTTGAAAACTTCCGCCATTCCCAAGCCAAGGTTTGGGGCTTGTTGTCCTCGACCCATCGCACGTCGCTCGATTCGTGGGACGTGCAAATGCGTGAGTGGACCGAGCCGCGATGCGAAGAAGAGATGACCCGTCTGGGCGGCCAGCTCGACCAAATGCAAGCCGAATCGATCCTTGGCCGCTATGCCTTTTATCCCTCACGCCGCGTGGCCATCAGTTATCTGACGGCGAACTTTTTGCATGGCGGCTGGCTCCACTTGATTTTCAATATGTGGTTCCTATGGCTGGCGGGCGCAATACTCGAAGACACGTGGGGCCGGGCGTTGTATTCCGTGTTCTATCTTGTTTGCGGGGCTGCAGCGCTGTGGGGTTATGGCCTGGTCTATCCAAACGGCATCATCCCGGTGATTGGCGCGTCCGGTGCGATTGCGGGTCTGATGGGGGGTTTTCTCGCCCGTTTCCCAAAGACGAAGATTCAGCTCGGATTTTTCTATTGGATTGTGCGGCCGCGGCTCTATCGCTTCAACGCGCCGGCTTTTGTTGTTTTGCCCTTGTGGCTAGGGGAGCAGCTTCTCTCCGGCGTCATGGCCGGTGAAAGCGGCGGCGTGGCTTACTGGGCCCATACCGGAGGGTTTGGCTTT
>Ga0210408_10006152_pt1 | contig 10408 bp, 8 predicted proteins | sample IncBWH4MmetaG_FD_155471 | JGI IMG/M metagenome (GOLD analysis project Ga0210408, IMG submission 155471) | Forest soil microbial communities from Barre Woods Harvard Forest LTER site, Petersham, Massachusetts, United States - Inc-BW-H-4-M | ecosystem: Environmental > Terrestrial > Soil >...
CGCTGTCAACGACCGAGAGGACCCAACCGGCGTCTTCAGACCGGCAGACACGAGCCGCTCGGAGTCCGGCGATAGCGCCCGATAGCAAGTTCACGCAGCCGAACACCCACTGCACGAGCCGAGGAGCCTCGGAGGTCGTCGGTGCCTTCCACAGCCATCGGTAACGACCGGGAAGGATCGCACCGGTGCTCGCCCGGACGCGCCGTCTCACGCGACGATCGGCAAAGATGCGCAGAGTCGGCATCCCGGGGGCCGAGAGGATCCGATGAACGACCAAACTGGTTCCACCGGTCCCAGGCGGAGCCCCGGTGGCCACTACGACGAGCGGGCGGCCAGACTCACTGGACTCATGTATGACGGAGTCGGGCGACGGATCTGAAAACATGGACCGCCGTGAGCCTACCCGCCGATCGGATGCGCGAGCGTGCCGATGTGTTTCATCCCGAGCGACGTCTCGGGCTCGATTCGCTCTTGATGATCGCGGCCAAGGGAGCCGTGGGGCTCCTGAACCTCACGGTGCTTGTCCTCATCGCTCGTCGCCTTGGGCCCTCTGCTCAGGGTATCGTCGCCGTCGGATTGGCGGCGGCACTGATTCTCGTGCAGCTTGGATCGCTTGGCCTGGTCACGGCTAATCCTGCGTGGACCGCACGGTCGCCGAACGGGGTGTCCCAGATCATCGTCAATTCAGCTTGGTGGGCCGCGGCTCTGGGCTTGGCTTGCGCGGCGGTTGCACTCGGCATTTGGGTGCTCGTGCCGAGCGCGGTGCCTGGGCTCACAGGAGGCCAGGCGTTGCTCATAGCTCTGAGCGTGCCTTTCGCACTGGGCTCCCTGCTGCTGCAGGCCATACTGCTCGGCGAGGGCCGTGCGATAGCCATGAACGTGGCCGATGTCGCGCTGAGCGTGATCACTGTCGGATTGGTGTGGGCAGTCCTGCACACCGATCACGCCGGCCCATCGGCGGCGCTTGCGGCGGCGCTCAGTCAGTATCCGGTCGGCGTGGCGCTGTATGTCGCGCTGCTGCGGCGGCATCGACCCTTTCCCAGCAGGCCGGACCTCGGCCTCGCGGGACCCATGTTGCGCTACGGCTTGCGCATCTACGCGGCGACGATCGTCGCGTACCTGGTGGTGCGTGCGGACCTCCTGCTCGTCAACGCCTTTCTGGGTTCCAGGCAGGCCGGTCTGTACTCGACCTCGGTGACCTTTGCTCAAGGCTTGTACCTGGTGCCCATGGCGATCGGTCTGAACCTCTTCGTTCGGGTCGCGCGCGGCTCGCGCGCTGAGCTCACGGGAGCGGTGTTCGGAACACTGGTCGTCCCCTATGGTCTTGTATGCGTGGCCGTAGGCTTGGCGGCCAATGTGCTCGTGCCAGACATCTTCGGCCACGCGTACACGGGATCGGTGCTCTTGCTTCGCTGGTTGTTGCCTGGGACGTTCGCGCTTGGACTGCTGACTATCCTGTCCTATCACTTCGCGGGCATCGGCTATCCCACGATGTCGATCGTCCTGTGGGTGGCAGGACTGGTCGCCAATCTGGTGCTCAACATCGTATTGATACCCGCCTACGGCACCGTGATGGCCTCCGTAACCTCGAGCCTGTGCTACTTGGCGATCCTGCTTGGACAGATCTGGGTGTTCGTCAACACCGGCGGAGCGCTGCGTCATCTGAGACTACGATTTCCTCTCACACTGACTAATCTGCGTGGGATCGTGGGAGTGCCTGTGAGACCCAAGTCGTGAGCTTCGGCGTCCGGGCGGGCCTGGAGCCCTGGCGCGTCTGGCGGTGGATGCCGGGTCGCGGCGCCGCGATCTGCCTGCTGGTTGCGGGCTCGCTCGTGGGGGCCATCGTCGGTGCCCTTCTGCGCCGACCGCCGGCCTATCCTGAGCGCGCGGAGGCGCTCGTCGTGGTCGCGGACGGCCCATCGGCCCTCGGTGGCACGCGCCCCGAACGCATACGGACGCTGGTCGCGGCGCTGACATCTCAACCCGTTCTCACCGCCGTGAAGCTCCAGGCCGGCACACCAGGTGCGGGTATTTCTGCCAGTGGCTCTGTGAACGTCGAGTCGCATCCAAGCGCCGGGACCCTGACGGTGGTCGCCGACGCCGACAATGGCTCGGTGGCGACGACGCTCGCGAACTCGGCGAGCTCGTATGCAGTGATGCTCGTTGGTCGGGTTCAGGCGGCGGCCAATGCTCCCTACTCGATTCCCGCCAGCGACTTCAGCGGTGGAATCGGCGCTTGGGGCGGGATCTCACAGTTCGCGCTGCCGCCGCTGAGCCTGAGGGTCGCGCCGACCGGGGGTCGCTACCACGACGGCTCGCTGAGCGTGGTCTGCCCGCCGAAGCCGGGCTGCGGTCCCAGTGTGAGCTTAGAGCTCACGACCGTGCCGCATCGCGCCTACACGGGTGCGCTATGGGTCCGGGCGGTGTCGCACGCGGTCCAGATTGTGCCCTTCCTGGGAAGCGACCCAAAAGACGTGGCTACGGGACAGCCGGTGACCCTCGCATCCACATGGCGCAGGGTCGCCGTCTCCTGGACGCCGTCGCACCCGCACTCGAGGATCGAGCTGGGTGTGCTCCTCGCTGCTCCCCGAACCGCCCGCTTCGTAGTCGACGCGGCCAGCATCACATACGGGCCTGCGCCGCCGTCCCGTGCTCAAGAACGACATCTGTTCGCGCATGCCGGAGCGGCGGTGGCCCTCCCGGCGCAGGTCACGGGCGTCGTGCCGGGCAAGACCGCGCTAAGCGCTGCTTTGGGCGCGGTCGCTGGGCTATTGGCGGCTGCGGTTGGCTGTGGTGCGGGGGCGGTCGCTCGCCGCCGCCAGAGCGACGCCCAGCAGTAGCCAGACCCACAGTTCCAAACGATCGCCTGCCGTGAGATTTCCAAGCACCGCGATCACGACGGCAGCGAGAAGGGCGGCCGTGTAGTAGCTCGGGCGTGAGAACATATTGCGTGTAGCTGCACCGATCACTCCCCCTAGAAAGAGCAACCAGGCGGTAAGCCCAAACAGACCTGCATCCAGGAGCGTGGCCGCCCATAGGCCCTGCGCAGACAGGAGGACTCCGGGGGCTAGTTTGTGGAATGAGGACTGATCCACGCCCGCGACGGTCAGGCGAACCGAGGCCTGTCCTGGTCCCGTTCCGAGAATCGGCTGCTGGGCCCACAGGTCCAGCGCTCGAGACCACGTTGCAGTCCGAAACTGAGTTGTCAGATTGATCGCGCCAACGGTGCGGCCGGTGGTGGCCGCCGCGCCCTGTTGGAGTCCAGTGATGGGGACCAGCGCGAGCGCTCCAACGACTGAAGACACAACCACTGCGGCGATCGTCGGCTTGCCTCGCGCCATGGCGAGAACGCCCACCGCGGCAACGCAGACAGCGATCAAACTGGCGACCGCAGGCGCAGAATCGGCTGTGAGCAAAGCGGCGAGCATGATCGTCCCTGCCGCCCAGAGGCCCCTTTTGACCGATCGCCGGCTAGTGCTCAGCGCAGCCCAGGCACACAGCGGCCACAGCGAAGCCACGTAGGCCCCGAGGAAGTGAGGCTCGAGAAAGGTTCCCTGAGTTCGTTCCCAGCCCAACAGTCCGTCGCCCTGCCGTGCGCCACTGGTCACTCCGTTGGAGTTCAGCGTGTTATTGACGTGAGTAAAAGGCCCATGGAAGTGCAGGCCGACCCATTGATATACCGCGTAGAGGCCAGCCAGTGCGCCTCCTATAGCAAGGGCACTTGACATCGCTCGGGAACGATCTAGGCCTCCCCAGACTCCGGCGATCACCCCTGCGGTGCCGAGTCCCACGCATAGATCCACCAGGTAGACAAACTCTCGAGGACGACCGGTATGCGGCGAGCCTGGGACGAATCCTGGATGTCCCACAACCAGCGAGATCAAGTAAACCGAGGGCAGCGCCACCGATGACCAGCGAAGCCAGCTACCGGCGTTCCTCCAGCCCGAGATAACCCAGGGCGCTCCCACGAGGATCCCGATCGCCGCCAGGATGTAGGGAACCTGAAGCGTGTAGATTGCGTGGACCGTGGCGGTCGCCGAGAGGAAGCTCGTGGCACCGGCCACGAGCAGTAGAATCTGAGCAGGGCGTTTGCCGCGTTCGCGCCATGCGCTCCAGGCGCGACTGGGGGAAGACCCCAGTCCAATGGTCCGGCTTTTGGCAGTCAATCGAGGCAGAGGCACCGTCGGGAGATTAGAGCTCGCACTGCCACGCAAAGTGCGCAGTCGCTGACACAGCGCAAGGGAGATGCTAGCCGGTCTGCCTCGGGCTGGCGACCGCAAGCCAGGGAAAAGCGGTGACGTTTACGCCGAGACGACGCCGGGCGAGCACCACGAGCACGATATTCCAGAGCACCAGGCTCGAGGCGAAGGCGATCGCCCCGCCGGTTATGCCAAGCGGCGGGACCAGCGCGATGCCAAGCACCAAGTTGGCGAGCAGACCCCCGGCCACGCCGCGCATCGCGATGCGCTCATGCCCCGTCATGATCAGCACGTTCCCAGACGGTCCTGCCGCCGCGTTGACGAGCTGGCCAAGCGCGAGGATCGTCAGCGCGGTGGCGCCTGTCTGGAAGTCGGCGCCGAAGAGGCCGAGATAGAGACTGGGAAGGAGTGCGAGCACAGCGGCGACCGGGACCGACACGAGCAGGGCCGCTCGAGCCACACGTTCGGTTGCGTGCTCGAGGCTCTGCCTGTCCCCGAGCGCATGCATCCGTGCGATCGCCGGCGCAAGCGGCATGTTGGCAGCGGCGAGCAGCACCACGATCAATTCCGCGCCCCTCTGGGAGACGTTGAATATCCCGGCCGCGCGAGTCCCGTCCAGCGCTCCCACCACCAGCGTCGCGACATAGCTGTTGGCCAGCCACACCCCACCGATCAACATCATCGGCAGAGACGCGCGCATCCATTGACGCGTGGCATATGCCGGTCGGGCCGAGCGCACCACAGCCGGCAGAGCGCGCCTCAACAGTACGATGCCCACGACGAACGCCACTGCCCCGCCCATGACGTTTGCCCCAAGGGCGGTCGTCGAGGTGAGAGCGCCTCCTCCCACGAGCTCGAGCGCGCCGATGCTCGCCAGGATCAGCGTCGGCCTGATCAGATACTCCGGCAGCTGGCCAGTCACGACTCGACCGATCGCCTGCATTGCTCCCTGACGCAGAAGTGTGAGCGCTGTGATTGGTACGAGCAGCATGGCCAAGCAGAACGGCCAACGCAGCGACGGAGAGAGCCAGAGGATGGCCACCCCCCAACCGGCGCCGGCGATCGCAATCGAGGTGAGCAGCACGAGCTGGTTGGTACGTCGCAGCAGACCTCCCATGAGCTGCCACTGCTGCTGGACCTCGTAGACCGCCATGCCCCGCACCAGGAAGCGGTCGAGCCCGAGGATTGCCGGGATCGTCAGGACGCCGGCCCACGCGAGCGCGAAGACATAGCGCCCATAGTCCTCTCCGCCAAGGAAGCGCGCGAGCAATATCGCTGTCGCGAAGCTCATCGCCATTGACACCCCTTGCAGGATCACCGTGGCGGAAGCGCTCAGGAGCATCCGCCCGGTGGCAGCTCGAGCCGTGCCGGCCGCGAGATCGACTCCGACACCGCCAAGCGCCAGGTCGGTCGTCTCCGTGGTTCGCGGTCCGATTATGCTGCGCCAGCCTATAGCTGCCAAGGAGAAATCTCGCCGAGTAGCATGGCTAGCTGGTCGGCATCCCGCGCGAAGTGCTCTCGCAGCCGGGCCAGCGTTTCGGGCGCCGGATCGTCAACGCTCTCCCCGTCGTGTTGGTTCCAAAGGTCAAGCCTATAGACGGTGTGGGCAAATCCGCGGTTGATCCGATGTCGACCAGCTTCGGGCAGGGCATGCCAGAGAGCGCGCGTGGCAGGGTTGCGCCTGATGGCGCGCTGAATCCTTCCGTAGGGACTCGGCCAAGAGCCTTCGTAAGGACTAAGCCAGGGAAACCGGCGTTCGCTTCCACCCACGCGATACCTCGTCCCGAGATTATCGGGAATAAAATCGGGCTTGACGTCGAGGAACTCGTGCACCCGGCGTAGAAATCGCTCAGGAGCGCGCTCGAGCTCCTCGGTGAACAAGACCAGAATCTGCTCACGAGGGAAGACATCGAGGTACCCTGCAAGGATTCGGTAGTACTCACCCCATGTCACATAGCCAGTGTCCACCTCCGGGTGCCTGCGGGAGCGCTCGAGTAAGCCAGGGTCCAGGAGCTCACGGATCGCCTCGTCAAACGACCGCTGCTCGAATCCATTCATCATCGCCATCCGGTGGTGTGAGCGCGCTCGCTCGACGGGGTCTCGCAGGATCGCGACCAAGCGCACGTCCGGCAGGCGCTCATAGATCCGTAGCGGCACGGTGTGCTCATCGTAGCCACGACCCGCCACACAGGGTGTGGGAGTAGCTTCGTATACTCCGCCGACCATGTATTGGGGCGTTACCGTGCCCCACTGACACGCTGGGTCGGCGAAAACGAAAGTCTTTTCCATGTAGCGATCCCAGCCGCGGCTGTATACGTCATCGTGGCTGAAATACGGGGCCTCCTTGTCGGCGGGCAGGCAAAGCTCAGGATGACGCTTGAGGTACTCGAAGAGAGAGGTCGTAGCCGCCTTCTGCGCACCTATGACGATGAAGTCGAGCTTTCTCGTCACGGCGTGCACCCCCACGGAACCTTAGCACAGCATTAGCACGATCTTAACGCGCCCAATATGTTGCGCCGTTGGGCTCACTCCGCCGGACGGCTGAGAAAGGCCGACCCAGCTACGTTCGTCGAGGTTTACGACACCCTTCGAGTCGCCGATCTTTGAGATCTCTTTCCTCGACGGCCTCGCGAAGGACCACGCCGATTGCGCTCGTGGCAGTAGCTCGCCGATAGCGGGTCTCGAAACCCCGTCGCGCACCGCGACCCATCTCGGCAAGCGTGGCGTGGCGGGCCGCTCGTATGGTCTGGGCGAGCTCGCTGGAGGACCCGGCTGCCACGACGAATCCACAGCCGAACTCCCCGACGATCCGCGCGGGCTCGGACCCTGCGTCGACGGAGGCGATGAACGGCCGGCCCGCTGCCATGATGCCGTAGGTCTTGCTCGGAGCCGCGCAGCCCCACAGGCCAGGTACCAGCGACACCAAATGAATGTCGGCGGCGGCCATTAGTCGCTGCGCCTCGGACTTGGGCAGCCGGGGCACGAATTGGAGGTTCCCCAGCCCTTGAGCTGATGCCTCCTTGACGAGACCTTCCTTGGCGGGGCCATCCCCAACGAAGACGATCACCAGATCTGTGAGATCTTGCAAAGCCATGGCCACCTGTGGGTACATCTCCATGTTCTGAGAGAGTCCCATGTTGCCTGCGTGCATCACCACGAACTTTTCGAGCCAGCCACACCGTGATCTGACGGCGGTGAGGACTTGTGGGCTGTTTTCTTGCTCTGAGGCCCAGGTAGGTATGAAGCGCAGGCGCTCGCGGGCAACCCCTTCGGCGGCAAGCTTCTCCTCCATATCTCGTCCGACCACCACAATCCGATTGGCTCGTCGCTGCACGTACCGGTTGGCACTTCGCCATATACGTGTGAGGATCCCCTCCCTAGCCTTGCCCAGCGCGATGGCGATGTCTGGGTGCACGTCATGGCAGATTTGAACGAAGCAGCAACGATGCCTGGCGGCAGCCAGTGCTCCGATCAACCCCACGAGCGGAGGATCGCTCATACTCACCACAACGTCAGGGCGTTGCGCTACACATGCCGCGCCGAGCCCGAGCGCCAAGAAGGAGATGTAGTCGAATAGCCTCTTGACCACGCTACCTCGGCCCAGAGAGCTCGAGGGGACTCGCCGAACTGTGACACCCGCAGGGTCGGGTCGGAGCGCTCCGGGGTCATAGCTGGGCCGTCCAACCACGAGGTCGACACGGCCGGTTACAGCGAGGTCCTCGACCAGTTCCCCTAGCAGCTGCGCGGTGCTCGCCGTGTCCGGCGGGTAATACTTGTTGATGATCAGTATGCGCATGACGGTGGCGAAGCGACTCTCCCGCCCATTGCGCCTCTAACGCAGGTTGCTGACGACGAACTGGGTTACGCGCTCAGCCACACCTTTGTCGTTGGCGTAAGGCGAGCGCCAATTGCGATCGGCAGAGACCATCACGTCCACGCACAGGGCCAACCGCTCGGGATCGCTGACGCCCGAAAGGATGTTGGAGCCGCACTCCACCGTCTCCGGGCGCTCCGTCGTGTCGCGACATGTCACCGCGGGGACACCCAAGAGACTGCACTCCTCTTGCACCGTGCCGCTGTCTGTGACCACGCAACGCGCGCCGGCCTCGAGCGCCACGAAGTCACCGAAGCCGAAGGGCTCATGGAGCTGGATGCGCCGATCCAAGACGACGTCCAGCGCAGCCAGCTTCGGCCGCGTACGGGGATGCACGCTCCATACGACCGGCATGTCCAGATGCTGGGCGACGAGGTTGAGTCCCCCACAGATGACTTGCAACCGCTCGGGAAAGTCCACCGTCTCCTCGCGGTGGACTGTGAGCAGGACGTACTCGTTGGAGCGCACTCGACAGTCGAGGAGCGCGCTCGATGCCTCCCGCAGGTGGCGGAATCCCTCCAACACGTCCACGATCGGATTGCCCGACACGAAGATCTTCTCAGGATGCACTCCCTCAGCCAGCAGATACTCGCGGGAACGGGAGGTGTAGGGAAGCAGCCAGTCGCTGATGTGGTCGATGAGACGGCGGTTCTTCTCCTCTGGGACACGCCAGTCAAAGCACCTGTTGCCCGCCTCCATGTGGAATATGGGTATGTTCAGCCGCGCGGCGGCGATCGCCGAAAGGCCACTGTTCGTGTCGCCCAGCACCATGAGCGCGTCTGGGCCATGACGCCGCAGTGCGTCCTCGCTGCGCGCGACGATATGACCAATTTGTTGCCCCGCCGTCTCGGCGCGGACATTCAGATACTCATCCGGCTCGGGCAGGCCGAGATCTTCAAAGAAGACATCTGAGAGGCGAGGGTCGTAGTTCTGGCCTGTGTGAATAAGAACATGGCCCAGTTCGAGATCGGCGAACCGCTTGAGCACCAGACTGAGACGTATGAACTCAGGCCGGGTGCCGGCTACGATCATTACCTTCATTGAGCTCAATCGCCTAGCGGAGACGCTCCGGCCATTGCCGGATCGATGAAGTCGACGGTGGCGAGCAGGGCGGCAAGCGCCTCCCCCTCGATTATGGCGTCGGCTGAAGAGTAGTCGCTTCGCAGGGGACGTATTCCTTCTTCGCCCGCGATCTCGGGCAGCTGGGGCTGAATGACGTAATAGTCATCTCGCTCTGCTGTCCGGAACGCCTCCTCCTCGGAAACAAGTATCTCGTGGATCTTCTCGCCCGGGCGTATGCCTGTGAATACTGTCTCTATGTCCTTTTCGCCGATGAGCTGTGCGGCAACGTCCGTCACGCGGGCAGACGGCACACGGGGCACAAACACCTCACCGCGGTTTGCGCTTTGCATCGCGGCGAACACCGTGTCAACGGCCCGGTCCAAGCTCAACAGGAACCTGGTCATCTCTGGCATCGTGATTGTAACCGGACCGCCGTGAGCAATCTGATGCTTGAACAAGGGTAGGACCGAGCCTCTGGAGGCGAGCACGTTGCCGTACCGAACGCCCACAAGCCGGCAGTGGTCCTGCTGAATGTTCGCCTCGATGAAAATGCGCTCCTGCAAGGCCTTTGTCATGCCCATGACATTGATCGGCTTACAAGCCTTGTCGGTGGACACCCCTATGACGGTATGTAGGCCGGGGGTTGCGCGCATGGCCCTGACTATGTTCTCGGCACCCATGACGTTTGTGGCCACAGCCTGCGCCGGAAAATACTCACAAGCAGGGACTTGCTTCATTGCCGCTGCGTTGATCACGACGTTGCTGTCGGCAACCGCAGCCTGGAGGCTTGCGTAGTCACGAACGTCGCCGATGCGAAACTCCAGAAGCTCATCGAAATTTGCGTAATAGATATCGTCGGTTGCCTTATAAGCGTGCTTCCAAGTAGACTTCATCGCATACTGCTTGGCCTCGCAACGGGAGTACACGATGAGCTTCTTGGGCGTGCCCAGCTCGCCTCGCAGCAGTCGGCGGACGAGGGTTTGGCCGAGCGAGCCGGTGCCGCCTGTGATTAGAACTGTTACGTCATCCAGCATCATCTGCAGAGACCTTTCCTCTTGTGTACTCGCTGAGCATCTCCTCCCAGGAAGGTACCGTGAGCCCAGTCGACTTGTGCAGTCGAGTCGAGTCGAGGGCGCGGTTGATCATGGGCTCATCCACGGGGAGGATCTCGATATCCAAAGCCAGAGAATGGCGTAGCGCTCGCAGCAATTCGTACTTGGTGATCGGCTCGCTCGAGACGTGGTACAGGCCGCCGAGCCGCGGATGCTCAGTG
>Ga0210408_10006153_pt1 | contig 10407 bp, 3 predicted proteins | sample IncBWH4MmetaG_FD_155471 | JGI IMG/M metagenome (GOLD analysis project Ga0210408, IMG submission 155471) | Forest soil microbial communities from Barre Woods Harvard Forest LTER site, Petersham, Massachusetts, United States - Inc-BW-H-4-M | ecosystem: Environmental > Terrestrial > Soil >...
CGCCCATGAAGACGACGCCGAGCGAACCGTGCGGGCGGGTCTCGATATCGTTACCGCCGTGGCGCAGCTCGACACGCCGGCCAAAGACCCGCTGGCGGTCCGCATCGGCATTGCCACCGGCCTCGTCGTGATCGGCGACCTCAGCGGCGAGGGCGCGTTGCGGGAGCACGCGGTGGTCGGGCAGACGCCGAACATTGCCGCCCGGCTTCAGGGATTGGCGCAGCCCGGGACGATCGTCGTCGCCGCCTCCACGCGCCGGCTGCTCGGCGACCTGTTTGAGCTGCGCGACCTCGGCCGGCATGAGCTCAAGGGCATCGCCGAGCCCGTGGCGGCGTGGGCGGTCGAGGGACTGTCGGGATCGGAAGACCGCTTCGAGGCAGCCCGCGCGGGACTGACCGATCTCGTTGGTCGCGAGCGCGAACTGGATTTCTTGCTCGAACGCCAACGCCTCGCCTGGACCGGCAAGGGACAGGTCGTATTGATCTCGGGCGAGCCGGGAATCGGCAAGTCGCGCCTGATGGCCGCGCTCGCCGAGCGCGTCGCCGGCGAGCCGCACACGCGGCTGCGTTACCAATGCTCGCCCTATCACGCCAACAGCGCGCTGCGTCCGTTCATCGTCCAGCTCGAGCGAGCGGCGGGATTCAAGGGCGACGACACCCCAGAGCAACGTCTCGTCAAGCTGGAAGCGCTGCTCGACGGGGGTACCGCGCGCATTCGAAACATGGCGCCGCTCTTTGCCGCGCTGCTGTCGATCCCGTTCGGCGAGCGATATCCGCCGGTGACGCTCAACCCCATGCAGCAGCGGCGCCGCACCCTCTCGGCCTGGCTCGATCTGTTCGAGAGTCACGCCCGCAAGCAACCGATCCTGCTCTTGTTCGAGGACGCGCAGTGGGCGGACGCGACCTCCCTCGAGCTGCTCGATCTGACGGTCGAGCGGGTGCGTGAGCTTCCGGTTCTCGCCTTGCTCACGTTCCGGCAGGACTTCGAGTCACCGTGGGTCGGTCGCCCCAATGTCGCCACCCTGACGCTCGAGCGCCTCGAGCAGAACGAGGTCGAAAGCGTGGTCGCGCGCGTGACCGGCGGCCGTGCTTTGCCGGGCGAGGTGATGAAACAGATCGTCGCCAAGACCGACGGGAACCCCTTGTTCGTCGAGGAACTCACCAAGGCGGTTCTGGAAGCCGGTATTCTGATCGAGGACTCCGAGGGCTATCGGCTCGACGGGCCGCTGCCGCCGCTCGCCATCCCGGCGACGTTGCAGGACTCGCTGATGGCGCGCCTCGACCGCCTGGTGCAGGTAAAGGAAATCGCCCAGGTCGGCGCGGCCATCGGGCGCGAGTTCCCCTATCCCTTGGTGCGCCGCCTGGTCGCGCGCGACGAGACCGCGTTGCGGCACGCGCTCGCCCAGCTCGAGCAGGCGGAACTCGTGTTCCGCCGCGGCGAGCCGCCGGAAGCGATCTATAGTTTCAAGCACGCGTTGGTGCGCGATGCGGCCTATGAGACCTTGCTCAAGAGCCGCCGGCACCAGCTGCACGCCCAGATTGCGCGCGTCCTCGAGGAGAAGTTCGTCGACACCGTGGCGAGCGAGCCGGAAACCGTGGCGCATCACTTCACGCAGGCCGGCCTCGCCGATCCCGCCATCGACTATTGGCTCAAGGCGGGCAGTCTCGCGCTCAGCCGTTCGGCCAACGCCGAGGCGGCGAAGCATCTCAAGCAGGGCATCGAGCTGATCACCCAGGCCGCCTCGCCGATCCCGCCATCGACTATTGGCTCAAGGCGGGCAGTCTCGCGCTCAGCCGTTCGGCCAACGCCGAGGCGGCGAAGCATCTCAAGCAGGGCATCGAGTTGATCACCCAGGCCGCCTCGCCCACGCGCGCGCGGAAGGAACTCGACCTCTATCTGGCGCTGGGGCCGGCAATGGTGGCGACCGACGGCTATGCCACGCCGGAAACGCGCCGGATCTTCTCACACGCCCGCGACCTGCTGGGCGACGGGGGAACCCCGAAGGAGCAGATGACGGTCCTGTGGGGCGCGTATCTCGCGCACGGCATGCAGGCCGAGCATGACGCCGCGCACGAGGCGGCGCGCCAATTCCTGGCGCTGGCCGACCGTCATCAGCATCCGGCCGTGTCGGCGCTCGCCAACCGCTTCATGGGGCAGACGCTGTACATGATGGGCAAATTCGCCGATGCGCGCCTTCATCTGGAGCGCACCCTCGCGCTGTGCGCGGCCAACCAGGAGACGATCGTCGCTTACCGCAGATTCGGCATCGACGATCAGACCGGGGCCTTGTCGCACCTCGCCTCCACGCTGCTCATGCTTGGCTATCCGGAACAATCCGCTGCCGCCGCGGGACAGGCCGTTGCGCGCGCGCGCGGGCTGGGACTCGTATTCACGATCGCCACGACCTTGAGCCATGCGGCGATGCTCGGAATTTTATCCGGCAATGACGAACTCGCCGCTTACGCCCACGAAGCAACCGCTTGCAGCGTAGAGCATGGACTTCCGGATCCCGAGTATTGGGCGCGCTTCTCCCAGGGCGCCCTGCTGGCCCAAGGCGGGCAAGCGCAACGCGGGATCGCGCTCATGCGCGAAGCCATGGCGGCCGGCGAGAGCAACGCCAATCGCAGCCGCCGCACGTTCTACCTTGGCCATGTGGCCTCGGCCCACGCCGGCCAGGGCGAGTTTCAAGCCGGCCTCGCCGTGCTCGACCAGGCATTTGAGATCATGGATACGGCGAACGAGCGGTTCTTCGAGGCCGAACTTCATCGCCTGCGGGGCACCATGCTCTCGGCGCTGGGCGACAAAAACGCGGCCGAGGCAGCGCTGCGGCGCGCCTTGACGACCGCCGGGCACCAAGACGCCCGCTGGTGGGAATTACGCGCCGCCACCACCCTCGCCAGGCATTTGAGCGACGAGGGCAAACGGAGCGAGGCCTACTCCGTCCTGCAGCCGGTCTATAGCTGGTTCCGCGAGGGCTTCGACACGCGCGATTTGAAAGGCGCCAAAGCGCTGCTCGACGAGTTGAGGGACGTGTCGGGTCCCCAAGCTCGCGTACACCGGGGATAAGCTCTGGACGCGCGCGTCCGTGCGCGCCGAGAGCTCAGCTCGCTGGCATTTCGTGGCCCGAGCAGGCGGCTCGGGTGAGCCGCCTGATGGCGCAGTGTCGTGCCGGGCGCCTTTCAGAAAACGGCCGGCCCGGCCGCGCCGATCAGAGTTTTTTGGCGCGGCCTTTTGCGCCAGGCGGCGGCCCTGAAAGGTGGCGGAGGCCTTCCTCCACCGCGTCCAGCGCCTTTTGAAGCTCTGCCTTGCGTTTTTCTAATGCTTTCTTGACCGCGGCCTTGTGCCTGTCGTGGATGGGGGACCGCGCAGCGGCCTTTGCTAGATTACGAAAGCCCATTGTTTGCCCTTTGCCCTCAATAGTTGATGAACCGGAATGTCACAGCGACTTGCTGATAACCACACCATGCACCGCATAGAAAACAAAATCAAGGCAATTTTCCCCGTCTCGTCAACAAGAACGAGATCAGCCGGACGACGTTATTCCGCTCATTTGCAGCACCCGATTCAAGTGCAGGAATTCCTCCTCCCGGGCGGGGATGTCGAGCACGAACGTCGTCACCCCGCGTTGCACCAGCCCTCGCAGCCTTTCCGCAAGGTACGCATGACTGCCGACGAGGTAGGGGCAATCGGCCTGGAAGTTGGCGAACGGCGTCAGCCAATATCCATTTTTTGCTGCTGCGCCACGCTCCGAGTCCGCCTTCATGCGGCGCTTCCAGGCCGCGTCGGTATTCGACATCGAGTATTCAAGCAGCGCCCGGTATTCCTGGTTCGCCGGAAAAAGAACGTCTGCCGCTTTCCACGCCGCGTCTTCGCTTTCTCGCGCAACGATCCCAAAATGAACACCGGGAACGTTCGGCAACCCATCCTCCAAAGCCGCAGGAAGCATCTGCATGGCGATGCCGCCGGTTGCCGCGCAGACGCGCCGGGCGGCGTCGGATTGGCCGGCGAGCAGAAATTCCGGCGCCATGTCGACGGGAATGCCCGGGAACAGCTGCAGGTGATCCGTCTGATAGTAACGACCGGCGAAGCTCAAGGGTCGGCTGCTGCCGAGCAGCGCTTTCACGATCTCGATATACTCGCCGAGACGATCATAGCGCTCATCGTGGGAAAGCCGATCGCCCATCGCCGTCTGATGGCTCAATGCGGTCCCGGTGACCATGTTGAGATAGATTTTCCTGCCATGGAGCCGCACGAGCGACGCAATCATTTTGGCGACCGTGAACGGATGCATGTAAATCGGGTTCACCGCGACGAGCGGAGAGATGGTGGCCGTCCGCCGGAGCAGTTCATGGGTCACCGCCCATGGTTCGAGATAGGTGTCGTTTCCGGTGAACAGAAGCACGCCGGTGAGGCGGCACGTCTCGCTGAACGCGGCGACCTTGCAAATATCGCTCCAATAATCGTCGATGTCGCGCGTTCGCGGGCTGATCGCAAATATGCGCGGACGCCCATTCATGCCGGCCCGTTCAAGCAAAGGCCAAGCGGCCCACCGGCGTTTCCGGATTCGCCGCCGCTTTTGCCAGGATGGCCTTGTAATCCGGCACCCAAGGCTGGACGGCGTCGGGCTCGAACGCGCCGGCCTTGTAGCTGCAGGCGCCGGTCATGCCGGTCGCGGTTTCTTTGAGCGTGACCGCGAGCGAGGTGCGGTCGATCGGCAGGACAAGCTGCCCCTGCCGGATGACGTTTGCGAACGGCCGGACCGCCACGTCGGTCAGCTCGAGCTGCCGGCGCAACGGGTTTGCCAGCACGAACATCACTTGGATCAGGGACGCCGGATCGACGCCGTCCTCTTCGGCCAGTCGGGCGACAAGGGTTTCGAACGGATACTCCTGTCTGCCATATGCCTCCAGCACCGCCTCGCGCACGCGAGCGAGCGCTTCCTGGAACGGCAGGTCCAAATCCAATCGCGTGCGGATCAGCGTGGTGTTCTCGAGCGGACCGATCAGGCGCTCGGTCCGCAGGTCCGAGCGGTTGGCCATGGCCGTGGCGACGCAAATATCGTTGCGTCCGCTGCGCGCCAGCAGCAGCACCTTGAATCCCGTCAGCAACGTCATGAACAAGGTGCCGCCTTGGCTGCGGCCCAATGCATCGAGGCGCTCCACGAGGTCGTTCGGCAATTCGACCGCTTCGTGGGTCGTGGGAGAAGCCAGCAGCGCATCCGCGTTGCCGTTCGTCGGCAACAGCGGAGAATGGCCGCGCAGATGGTCCTTCCAAAAGGCAAACTGCCGGATGGCGGCACCGCTCATCGACCACCGGCGTTGCCAGCGGGCGAAGTCGGAAAACTGAAGCTCCGGCTCGGCCAATTGCGCTTTATGGCCCATCGCAAATGCCGAGTAAAATTTCGAGACCTCCTCGAAGAAGATGCCGATGGACCAGCCGTCCACGATCACGTGGTGCAAAACCACCAGCAGGACATGGTCGTCGGCGCCGAGCCGCAGCAGCCGCGCCCGGAACAAGGGTGCGCGCGTGAGGTCGAACGGCCTCAACGCTTCCTGCTGCGCCCGCAGCTCCGCTTTCTTGAGCAGGAGCACCTTGGCGCGAGCATTGCGCAGGGTGCCCCTTGCGATGTCCTCGAACACGAGCGGTGAATCGATGTCCGCGGCCGGCGCGACGATCGCGACTGGCCGTTCGTCCGTCCAGGAAAACCCGGTGCGCAAGGCTTCGTGCCGGCGCGCGATCTCGGCAAAACTGCGCTCGAGCGCGGGGACGTTCAGCGGCCCTTGCAGCCGATAGACGAAGGGTAGGTTGAACTGCGGCACACCCGGAAGCTCCCGCTCGATCGCGAGCACGTGTTCCTGCACGAGCGACACCGGCTGGGGGCCGGCCGTCTCAACCCGCGCGATTTCAGGTGCCGGCTCCTGCCGCGGCGTCGTGCGTGTCTCGTCGATCCGCCGCGCCAGCGCCGCGACCGTGGACGCCTCGAACAGCGCCCGGATCGGCAACGATACCCCGAGAACTTTCGCAACCCTCGCCAGCACTTGTCCGGCGAGCAGCGAGTGACCGCCTAGATCGAAGAAATTGCTGGACACGCCGACATCCGCAACACCGAGCAAATCGGCCCAGATGGCGGCGAGCGCCTTCTCAGTTGAGTCGCGCGGCGCCACGAACGCACCGCCGGGCGCGCGAAGCGGCCGGCGAATTTCCCTCAAGGCGGCGCGGTCGACCTTGCCATGGGCCGACAGCGGCATGCGCTCGAGAAAAATAAAGCCCGCCGGGACCATGTAATCGGGAAGCCCGAGCTTGAGGAAATCGCGCAGCCCGTCGATTTCCGGCTCGCGTTTGCCAGCGCCGACCACATAGGCGACGAGCTGCGGTTCGGCTCCGACCTCCTGCACCAGCACGGCGGCGGATTGCACCGCCGGGTGGTCGACGAGAACATGCTCGATCTCTTTCAGATCGATCCGGTGGCCGCGCATCTTCACCTGGTCGTCGACGCGCCCGAGGAACTCAAGCGTCCCATCGGCGCGCCAGCGGGCGAGGTCTCCGGTCTTGTAGAGCCGTGCCGCTCGGGCCCGCGAGAATGGATCGGGAAGGAAGGAGCGGCGGGTCTGCTCCGGGTCGTTGAGATAACCGCGGCCCACGCCGGCGCCACCAACATACAACTCGCCCGCAACGCCGATCGGCACCGGCTGCAAGTGAGCATCGAGCACGTAGAGGCGTATGTTCGCGATGGGGCGGCCGATCGGGACGCTGGAGAGCGCACGCGGCGGCGCGGTAACGACGTGGCTGGACACGTTGTCGCAACATTCGGTCGAACCGTAGGTATTGACCAAGGGAACGCGCGGAAAATGCCGGAACCATTCGCGGCACAGATGCAACGGCAACGCCTCCCCGGTGGAATTGAGCCAGCGCAGTCCGCTCAACGCGCGCAAGGCGGGCTCGTCCGGCACTCGCTCGAGAATGGCGCGCAGCATCGCCGGCACGATCTGGAGAACCGTCACGCCTTCGCGCTCGATCTGCTGCGCCAGCAGAGCCGGGTCGCGTACCTCCTCGTCCGCGCAAATATGCACGCGCGCGCCCGCAATCAGAGGAGCGAGGAACTGCCACACCGCGATGACGAAGCTCGGGGGCCCCGTCTGCGCGATCACGTCCGCTGCCGACAATTGCATCAGGGAAACGAGCAGGTTGAACAGGCTGCGCTGCTCGACCATGGCGCCTTTGGGAAGGCCCGTGGAACCCGAGGTGTAGATCACGTAGGCGAGGCGCGAGGGCGCCGCTCGGACCGGACGGAACGGGATTTTGGGCGAGGTTCGGGGTAACTCCGCGAAATTGAGGATTCGCGGGCCCCCTCGCGCCGGCATTTCAGCCAGCACGGCGGCGCCGTTTTTGTCCGCCAGCACGAGCGGCGCACCGCTGTGCCGGATGATCCGCGCGAGCCTCGCCGGGGGAAACGTCGGATCGAGCGGCAGAAACGCCCCGCCCGCCCACTGCACCGCGATCATCGCCGCCAGAAAGTCGACGCTGCGCTCGGCAAGCAGGACCACGAGCACCTCGGGACCGACGCCTTCGCGCGCGAGCCGATTGGCGATCGCCGAAGCCCGGCGCGCGAGTTCGCGGTAACTGAGGCTGCCCTGCGGGGAGGATACCGCGATGGCGTCCGGGGTTTGCTCGGCCTGCCGCACGAACCGCTCGCAGAAACTGCCGCGGCCGCCATGGCTCGTCCGGGTGTCGTTCCAATCGACGAGGAGCCGCGCGCGCTCGCGCGCCGGCAGCAGATTGAGCCGGGAGATCCGCTCGTCGGAATTGGCTGCGATGGCCTCCAAGAGCGTGCGCAAATGCGCGGCCATGCGTGCGATGGTGGCGGCGTCGAACAGATCGGTGCTGTACTCGAGCCAGCCGCGTAGACCCTCGTCGTGTTCGATCAGCTCGAGCGTCAGATCGAAGCGCGCGACGCCGGGGTCTACATCCACGAACTCGACCGACACTCCAGGAAGCGCCGGGGCCGGTGCCGACCCGTTTTGCAGAATGAACATCACCTGAAACAAAGTGTTGCGATCCATGCTGCGCGACACCTGCAGGGTCCGCAAGATCTCCTCGAACGGGAGGTCCTGGTTCCGGTAGGCCTGCAGCGTCACTTGCCGCACGCGCCGCAGCACCTCACCGAACGTGGGATCGCCTGACAGGTCGCTGCGCAGAACGATGGTGTTGGTGAACATCCCCATGAGGCGTTCGATTTGGATCTGATTGCGGCTGGCAATCAGGGATCCGACCGCCACGTCCTCGTGCCCGGTGTACCGATGCAGAAGGCACTGAAACGCGGCGAGCAGCGTCATGAACGGGGTGACACGGTGGGCGCGGCTCACCGACTTGACGGCGCTGGACAGCGCCCGCGAAAGCCTGACCGGATGCCGCGCGCCGCGTCCGGTGCGTTTCTCGGGGCGCGGCCGGTCGGTTCGCAACGGGAGTGCGGTCAAGCCTCGCAGCTGCGTACGCCAGTAGCTCAACTGCTCGCCGGCGGCGCGCGTGCGCAGCCACCCGCGCTGCCATTCGGCGAAATGGCGATACTGGACCGGGACGACGGGCAGTCGGGCCGCGGCCCCGCCGACGCTCGCCGCATAAAGCGCCTCGAGTTCTTCCCAGAACAGCCGTTGCGACCATCCGTCCGTGACAAGGTGATGGAGCTTGATCAGGAGCGCGTGGTCGCCTTTGCCGAGCCGTAGCAGCTGGGCGCGCAGCAACGGTCCGGTTTCCAGATCGAACGGCTGGTGCAGCAATTCCCGGGCGTGCCGTTCGATTGTTGCCGCCCTTGCGCTCTTCGCACCGGGCCGCAGGTCGAGACGTTCAAGCCGCGGCCGCGCGGTGCCCAGCGTTTGCACCGTCTCGCCCGCGCGTTCGAGGAACGTCGCGCGCAGCACCTCATGCCGCTGGCAGATCGCGGCGATGCCCGCTTCCAGGGCGCCGACATCGAGCGGCCCGGACAGACGGGCCACTTGCATCACCTGATTATCGAGCCCGCTCGGATCGAGCCGGCTCAGGATGTAGAAGCGCTGCTGTTGCAGCGACAGCGCAATGCAGGAGACGTCCGCTCGCGTGTCGGACAGGGCGAGCGAAAGCTCGGCGCGCTCCGTTTTCGCCGACTCGAGGCGAAGCGCGAGGGCCTCGACGCTAGGCGCATCGAACAGGTCCTGGAACGACAGATCGGCGCCGAAGCGCGCCCGCAGGCGCGAGAGCATCTGCATTACCGTGAGCGAATCCGCGCCAAGCGCGAACACGTCCTGGTCGACGCCGATCTGATCGAGCTCCAGCAGGTCGGCCCAGGTTTCGGCGAGGTGCCGCTCCAGTTGCGAGCGAGGGAGGACCAGCGCACCGCCTTCATCGCGCGCCGTCGCGGGGCCCAGCGACAGCGCGGCAGCGAGCCCGGCGCGCCGGATTTTTCCGCCCGGCGTCTTCGGGATCTCCGGCACGATCCGAATCAGCCCCGGGACCTTGAACCTGGCCAGGCGTTCGCGGACGAACTCGCGCAGGCTGCGCGGGGCGAGATCGGCATCCGGGCGAAGCACGACCGCGGCGCCGACCTCTTCGCCCAGCCGCGCGTGGGATATGGGGAACGCTGCGGCTTCGACTACGTCGGGATGATCCAGCAGCGCCTCTTCGACCTCGGCGGGCGCCACCTTCTGGCCGCCGCGGTTGATGATGTCTTTGATCCTGCCGACGATGAACAAATAGCCGTCGGCGTCGAGATATCCGAGGTCGCCGGTGCGAAACCAGCCCTTGCGAAAAGCAGCCTGCGTGGCAATTGGATCGCCGTCATATCCCGTGGCGATCGTAGGCCCGCGCAACGCGATCTCTCCGCGTTGGCCGGAGGGCAGGCGCCGGCCCCGCGTGTCCATGATCGCGATCTCGGCTCCGCCGGGACGACCGACGGAACCAGGTTTGCGCCGTTCCAAGGGGTTCGCGGCAATCTGCGAGGCGCCCTCGGTCATCCCGTAGGTCTCGACCACCGGGACATCGAACCGGACTTCGAGCTCGCCGAGCACGTCGCGCGGCAGCGACGAAGACGCCGAGCGGATGACCCGCAACGAGGTCCGCGCGGCGGCGTCCCCGTGGCGACGTGCGGCCGACAGCACCGCGCGATGGATCGGCGGAACGGCCGTGTACCAGGTCGGCCGAAACTCCGTCAGCCAGCCGAAGAACGCGGCGGCATCGAACCCGGGCGTGCACACCACGCTCGACCCGGCCGCCAGCGCCGTGAGAAGCCCGGAGATCAGGCCATGCGCGTGGAAAAAAGGCAGTACGTTGAGCAACCGGTCCCGCGGTCCAAGGCGAAGAACCGCGCCCGCGTTGTGGGCCGACAGACACACGCTCGCGTGAGTGAGCGGGACGAGCTTCGGCCGCGACGTGGTTCCC
>Ga0210408_10006155_pt1 | contig 10406 bp, 8 predicted proteins | sample IncBWH4MmetaG_FD_155471 | JGI IMG/M metagenome (GOLD analysis project Ga0210408, IMG submission 155471) | Forest soil microbial communities from Barre Woods Harvard Forest LTER site, Petersham, Massachusetts, United States - Inc-BW-H-4-M | ecosystem: Environmental > Terrestrial > Soil >...
AGAACACCGATTTCATTTTTTACCAGGACGGGAAGTACTTTTTGACCAAAACTTTCGTAGTGAGCGTCCATGGCGTTGAGCGGCATCTGGACGGCATCGAAATGAAATTGATGTGCCGCAGCGGTCTCCAGCATGTGCAGGTGCATGGCGGGATTCTTGTGGCCGGTAAAACCGATGTAGCGGACCTTGCCGGCTTTTTTCGCTTCGAGGGCGGCTTCCATGCCGCCACCGGGAGCAAAGATGCGCTCCGGGTCGGTCATGCGAATGACTTCGTGGAACTGGACAAGGTCGATGTGGTCGGTCTGCAGGCGCTGGAGAGATTCGTCTAGCTGCGCAGCGGCGGCCTTTTTTGTCTGGCCGTCGATTTTCGTCATGAGGAAAGCTTTCTGGCGATAGCCGTCGCGCAGCGCCTTTCCCATGCGGACTTCACTGTTGCCTCCGTTGTAGTCCCAGCAGTTGTCCAGAAAATTGATGCCGCTGTCGAGAGCCGTTCGGATGATTTTGATGCTCTCCTGTTCGTCGGACTGCATGCCAATGTGATAACCGCCGAGGCCCACGAGGGAAACGCGTTCACCGGTGCGGCCGAGCTTGCGATACGGGATGCCGTTTTCAGCGCCGGCAGCCCAAAGTTCCGGGCCGGCAACTCCTGCGAGAATTGAAGTGGTCAGCATCCCCCCGAGAAATTCGCGGCGGGTGACTCCATCGGCTGCGGAATCATTGTCGGCATGATGCGGGCGTGTCATGGGGCACCTCCAAGAAGGATTTCAGCGTAGACGCCCGCGCCAAAAAGCGCAAGTCCCTCTATGGAAGACGGGGAGAGCCGGGACTGGCGATGCTGCGCAATTTCTCCAGGACGATGCTTCGCGCCCGCGAATAGGCCTGCTTGTCGTCAAGCAATTGGTTTGCCCAGTGCGCCCCCATGGCGACACCATGTATCTCATAAGCCAGTCGCGTGGAATTCACTTTTTTATCGATGTGGCCGGCCTTCTGCGCTTGCTCCACAGCACGCGTAAGAACGTCCATCCATTCGCGCATGATCGCGGCGATGCGGTCGTGGACGACCCCGCGCTTGCTGTCAAATTCAAACGAGGCGGCGCTGAAGAAACAGCCACCGCTGAAGACGCGCTTCTCCACCAGGATTAGCCACTGATTGATCAAACCCCAAAGTCGAGGCATGCCCTTCGGCGCGGCGATCGCCGGTCGCGTGACCTGGTCGATGAAGATCTGGCGCGCAACCTCAATGGTGGCCAATTGCAGCTCTTCCTTGGAACCAAAGTGCGCAAAAAGGCCGCTTTTGCTCATGCGCAGCTGTGTGGCAAGGGAACCGACGGTCAGTCCATCCAGGCCGTCCACAGAAGCAATATCCACGGCGCTGGAAAGGATGGCTTCGCGAGTGCGAAGGCCGCGAGCCTGGCGCCGGGGAGTGCGCGGCTTACGAGGGGAGCGGGCAGCGGCAGGCATGAAAAGATTGTAACACGTGAAAATAAATAGCACGAACGTTCGTATTTCATGATAGGCTTCCCGGAATCCGAGGTGTGCTTATGAAATTCCGCCGTTTCTACCGCCTGCTCGCTCTGCCATGTCTGCCGTTCCTTCTTGCCTTGACGCCCTTCCTTACGGAAGCGCAGGAAATCCCGCTCAAACATTGCGACAAGCTGCCGGTCATCGAAGTGGCCGTGGGAGATCAATCGATGCTCTTCCTGGTGGACACGGCGGCGACGTCGTTTCTGAACCTCAAGACGTTTGCGGAAGGAAAGTCCCGTGACGTCGAAGTGACTTCGTGGGCAGGAACCCTGGCGACGAGCGCGCGGGAGGTCACGCTCAAGGAAGTCTTGATCGGCAACACAAAGTTGATGGGCTTAAAGCTACCCGCCGTGGACCTGACCGCTATCGGGAAAGCCTGCGGCCGGAAAATCGACGGCATCCTCGGAGTGGATTTGCTGGCGAAGCTGGGAGCGACCATCGACTTGAAGAAGCAAACCGTGCACGTAACCACGGTTAGCGAGCAACACGGCTCGGAACTTGCGGCGGAGATGCACGGCGGGATGCTTCAGTGCCTGGAGGCATTCAACGCTTCGGACGAGCGGGCTTTCGGCGATTGCCTGGACCCCAGGATCGTGCTATTCAGCATGGAAAACGAGCTCTATGGGCGGGAACAAGTGATCGGGTACTTCCGCGAGCGCTACTTTCATCAGAAGCCAGCGGCCCGGCTGGAGATTCGCGAGAGCGCCTTTCACCCCATCGGTGAGGCGGTGTGGTACGAATATGAGTTTACGATTGATTCCGCACGCGGAGTGCTGCGCGGGCGCGGAATGGCCATGTGCAAGAAGTCCGAAGGACGCTGGCGAATGGCGAGCATGCACCACAGCATGATGGAAATGGACCGCTCGGCAGCCAAGTAGGACCACGGAGCGTCCGCGTTGGTATGCTAGAATTTATTCGCGCGGGCATCTCGAATCACCGAGGAAATCAGTGAAAATCAGCCGGGAAGATGTTTTGCGGGTGGCGGAGCTGGCTTATCTCGACCTGAGCGAGGCCGAGTTGGAGAAGTACCGCGCGCAAATCGACGAAATCCTGGAATACATCGGGAAGCTGAACGAACTGGACACCGCCAATGTCGAGCCCATGGCGCAGGTGCTGAGCGACGACCAGACTGCCGACGCTACGCTTCGTGAAGACCTGATTGTGCCATGTGCCGTCGCAGAGGATGTGTTGAAGCATGCCCCTGATCCGGAGCCGCCGTACTTCCGGGTACCGAAGGTCATTGAACGATGACCGCGAACTGGACGATTGACGGGGTCAAGGAGGCGCTGGCGGCGAAGAAGATTTCGGCGCGAGAGCTGGCGGCGGATTTCTATGCGCGCATTGAGGCGAAGAATCCGGAGTTGAACGCCTACCTGGCGCTGTCACCGGAGCGGGCGCGGCGCCAAACCGACAGGATCGATGCTCTGGTGGAGGGAGGAAAGCCGCTACCGCCGCTGGCGGGCGTGCCAGTGGCTATCAAGGACGTCATCAGCACCCGTGGGCTCAAAACGACGTGCGGCTCGAAGATTCTGCAGAACTACGTTCCGCCGTACGATGCGACCGCAGTGGAACGGCTGGAGGCAGCGGGCGCGGTGATATTGGGAAAGACTAACTGCGACGAGTTCGCAATGGGAAGCTCGAACGAAAATTCCGCTTATGGGCCGGTGAAGAATCCTCTCGTGTTAGACCGTGTACCTGGAGGATCGAGCGGAGGCTCGGCAGCTGTTGTAGCCGCGGGATTGGCAGTGGCGTCATTGGGAACGGATACGGGCGGTTCGATCCGGCAGCCAGGCTCGTTTTGCGGAATCCCCGCGATGATGGGGAGCTATGGACGGGTTTCGCGGTATGGATTGATCGCGTTTGCATCTTCCTTGGACCGAATCGGTCCCCTCGCGGCCAATGTGAAAGACGTCGCGGCGATTTTGCAGACCATTGCCGGGCGCGACCCGCACGATTCGACTTCGACAACCGCGGTGGTCCCGGATTACCGAGCCGAACTTGGAAAACCTGTCAAAGGCTTGCGGCTGGGTATCCCCAAGGACTATTTCGCCGAGGGCATGGACGCTGCCGTGCGCAAGAAAATAGAAGCGGGCATCGAGATTTTCAAGAAACTCGGATGCGAGCTAGTGGAAATTCGCATGCCGCACACAGACTACGCCATCGCGGCTTATTACATTATTGCGACGGCGGAAGCGAGTTCCAACCTGGCGCGCTACGACGGCGTGCGTTACGGTTTGCGCGTGGACGACGATTCCCTGCTGGCGATGTATCGAAAGACCCGAGGCGCGGGCTTTGGCCCAGAGGTAAAGCGGCGCATCGTGCTGGGAACCTATGTGCTTTCGGCAGGCTATTACGATGCCTACTACTTGAAAGGGCAAAAAGTTCGGGCACTGATAGCCCAGGACTTCCGCGATGCGTTTACCAAAGTAGATGCTATCCTCACCCCGACTTCGCCAGTTCCACCCTTCAAATTGGGAGAACGCACGGACGACCCGCTCCAGATGTATCTTGCTGATATATATACAGTTACGGGGTCGCTAGCCGGTGTGCCGGGGATCTCCGTGCCCTGCGGCAAAATCTCTGGAAAGCTGCCGGTGGGTTTGCAAATCTTTGGCCCCGCTTTTGGAGAGGCACGCGTCCTGCAATTGGCTCATGCCTTCGAGCAGGCCGGCGGGGCCACCGTCTGATCTTTTTCCCCAAGCGTGATAAATCGTGCGATCCCTTGAGATCATCCTGCAGAATTTGGCGTATGCGCAAAGCGAACTCCTGCGCGCCGCAGATTCTGTCCCTGCCGACCAATGGAAAACAAGGCCCGCGGAGGGGCGATGGTCGGCGGGCGAATTAATATGTCACCTAAGCGCGATTGAACGGGCCATTCTGGGCCGCGCCGACAAACTCCTGCAAAAACCACCCAAATCGGTCCCGTTTTATAGACGATTTCATGTCCCCATGATGATCGTCGAAAGGCGTGTCATACGTCGCCAGGCCCCCGCCGCGCTTGAACCCCAAGTGGTTGGCGGCAAGGAAGAAATGCTGGCGGAGTTGCGCGGAGTGCGAGAGCGAACTCTGGCGTTCATCGAAGAGACACGGGGCCGTAACCTCAGCCGGTACAATATGCCGCACTCGTTTCTTGGGAATTTGAACGCATATGATTGGCTGCAATTTATTGCCTCGCACGAGATTCGGCATACTAAGCAGATGCGGGAAATTGCCGAAGCCCTACCGAAAACTGTAACAACTTTGCATAAGTAGAACATTTTTACCACTCTCCGAGCCTTTGCTTTCCTTTCGTACCAACCCTCGAATCTGTCAAAATGTGTAAAAAAAGACAGAATTCACAGGGCTTTAGGGAGAAGGTACTAGACGAAAGGTTTTCCTCTGGGAGAACGGAACGACTATTGCTCAGGAAATAATGCAGCGCGTACGATGGATGTAGCATCAAAGGTACAGAGGGAGAAGTTGGGGCAAAGCAAGGAGCCGGGTCATGGTTACCGTAAAGTCGAGCCAAAAGATTTTTACCGATTCGGAAGTCGCCAGCTTGACGGGGATTTGCGTCGAGCACGTGCATAATTTTGCGAAGAGCCGCCATTTGGGCTTCATCGCGCGGGCCGCGGAAGCGGCCGGCCTCAGCGCTGATCAATGGTTGTTCACATTGTCGGACCTGATGGTTCTGGTGACGTTGTTTCCGAAGTGCACGCACTAAGACATCAGGGCTAAACTGGCTTCTGCATGGCTCCCTGGCTTGGCCGGGGAGCCATTTTGTTTCGAGAGCGTCCAAACGGCAGGTTGCGGGACCGGAAGGCGCGGGAGTATGCTCGCGACAGAGGCAAACCCGGCCAGTTCACATGCATCGCACCCTACAGAACAGCCCGATGGGAAATCCTAGATTAGTCTTGTTGGCGTGTTGCGCTCTTCTGGTCGCATGGGTGGGCGCACCCGGTTACTCCCGACCGGCGAGCGAAGCGCTTGCCAGGGAAGTGCCAGCCCCCATGGGGAAACAAGCCCCAAGTAAGGATGCGCCGCAGGGGATACCTGCTTTGCCGCGAGGCAAAAAGCTCGTTTTGAAGGATGGAAGCTTTCAACTGGTGCGGGACTACGCAAGGAACGGGGAGCGCGTGCGCTACCTGAGCGCCGAGCGGGGCGAATGGGAAGAGATCCCAGCCTCCCTGGTCGATTGGGAGGCAACAGCCAAAGCGGCAGCAGCGGAACAAAGCGAAGAGGATGCCCTGGCTAAGAAGATTCACGCTCAGGAGCAAGCCCAGAAAATTGAGACGGTTATGGATGTGGACGCGAGCCTCCAGGTGGCGCCAGGAGTCTTCCTGCCGCCCGGAGAAGGAATGTTCCTCATAGACGGAAAATACGTGATGCACCTGGAGCAGGTGGGCTCGCAAATCAAGACCGACAAAAAGCAGTTTCTGAAACAGGTGCTCTCACCCATTCCCATCGTTCCCAGTAAGCGCAACGTACAAATTCCTGGCAGCCACGCCACCATCCGGGTAAGCAATTCGCAAGCAGAGTTTTACCTGCGGGAAGCCCCACCGGATCCGGAACGTACTACGCCCATCCTGAAAAGCAGCCGGCCGGGAGAATCGGGGCCGGAAGTGGAACTAGTTCGCGCGACTGTCAAAGGCAGCTCACGGCAATTGGAATCGATCCGAAGTCTCTTCGGAGAAGACCTGGAGCAGAAGCGCACCACGATTTCGATCCAGCGCTGGGAAGTGGCGCGCACTGTCTTTCGCTTCACCTTGAGCGCACCTTTGCCGCCCGGCGAATACGCGCTGGCCGAGATTCTGCCGGATGGCATGAACATGTATGTGTGGGATTTCGGGGTGGACCCCGCAAAGGATGCGAAGCCGACCGCTCCGCAAAAAGCAAAAAACTAGCCTGCCACACCCGGAAGCATATTAGATGGCGCACAAGAGTTCAGCAAAAGCCTCTAAGTGGGAGAATCTTGCCGAATAGAGGAACAGCATGCTGCGGCCCTGCAACGCAACAATGATCTTGAGGTCCGCTTTTTCTTTCGGTTCAAATTAAACAGGAATCAGCGTGTAGAGCGTGCTTCCGCAGGAGAATCAGACAGGACTCCCCTCAAAAGAGCCAGGACGTCGGAGATGCGGAACGGTTTTTGCAGGCAATCCGGCTCACTGCCGGCCGCAACTCCCGGGACACTTTCGATCAAATCGCCGGTCATGTAGATCAACACTGGCTTTTGCTTCCCTGCAACCTCGAGGATACGGCTGGCAGCCTCTCGGCCATCTACAGTATAGCCGCCGGAGGAAAGATGAAGGTCGCAGAGAAATACGTCAAATCTGGAGCGCCCCAGATGCGCAAGAGCCTCCTCGACATTTGCCGCACAATCCACGTGCAACCCCTGCGCGGAGAGGCTTTCATGAAGAAGGATCCGGATACTTTCTTCATCGTCAAGAACGAGCACAGAGCGGCCCTTAAGAATGTCAGACGCGGCGCGAAGGGTCTCCGGCGAAAGAATCGCGGTTTCCAAAGCAGAAGAAGGGGATTCGGGCGCCTGCCCCGTCGCGGCCGGCAAATAGATAGTGAAAGCCGAGCCGCCAGCAGGAAGAGTTTCCGCCTCGATGTTTCCGCCATGTTCGCGAATGATGGACATGCAGATGCTGAGCCCCAGGCCCGTGCCGCCGCCGGGACGTTTGGTGGTGTAAAAGGGATCGAAGATTTTCGGAAGCCCTTCCGGGCGGATCCCGACGCCATCGTCCTGCACGGTGATGGTCACCTGTTTACCGATTCGTCCGGCGCGAATCTGGATGCGGCCCGAGTCGCGAACTTCCCGGATGGCCTGTTCGGCGTTGGTAATAAGGTTAAGGAAAACCTGAATCAGCTGGTTGGCATCGCCAATAACCCCGGGAAGGTCGGCGGGCAAATGGGAATCCACCTCGATATTGTTGCGGCGCAAGGAATGTTCGTGCAACTGAAGGGTGCGCTCGAGAAGGTTGCTCAGGTCGACGGCCTTTTTCTGCGGAGACGCAGGCCGCGAAAACTCGAGAAGATTCTGGACAATCCGGGCGGCGCGGCGGGCCTGCCGGTGGGTAAGTTCCAACTGGCGCCTGGTGGCATCGTCGGTGCCGGGGCGCTCGCGGAGGAGTTCGGTGGCGCCTAGTATGGCCGTCAGGGGATTGTTCAGTTCATGAGCGACGCCGGCGAGCATCTGTCCCATGGCAGCAAGTTTCTCCGCCTGAATGAGCTGTTCCTCCAGACGCTTGAGATCGGTAACGTCGCGCCCGGAGAGAACCACGCCTTCGATACTTCCTTTTTCGTCGGATAGCGGGCTGAAATTGAACCGAATCCTGCGCCAATCCCCGAGCTTGTGGCGGACGCGAACCTCTATAGAACCAAAGGCCTGCTTTCCGCTGAGCATATCTTTGTAGAGCGACAGCACGAGGGGTAAGTCCTCCGGATGCGTGCGGCCGCCAAACTCCATTTGCCGAGTGTCTTCTACGTCGTACCCGAGTACGTCTTTGCACCGTGGACTGACGAAGGTGTAGTGGCCAGTCGTATCGAGCACCAGGATGAGATCGGGGAAGCTGTCGACGAGGCGGCTGGCAAATTCCTGCTGCTGATGAAGGCGGTGCTCCATCTCCCGGCGTTCCGTGATGTCCATGAGCGCGCCTTGATAGCGCACCACGCGGCCGGAATTGTCGCGCACAGCTGCGGCCGTGTTCAAGCAAACGATGGAAGTGCCGTCCTTGCGGATCAGGGTGATTTCCTGGCCCTGAACCATGGGTTGGCGCTCGATTTGATCTTTAACGCTCTTTCGTTCTGCCCGGTCGACGAAAATCTCCCCGACGTGCCTCTTCAGTACTTCTTCCTTGGAATCGTAGCCCAGCATGCGCACCAGAGCGGGATTGACGTCCAAAATAGCGCCATCCGGCGTGGTGATGTAAATGCCTTCCTGAAGCGATTCAAAGAGCTCCGTAAAACGAGCTTCATTCTTGCGAAGTGCGGAGATGTCGCGCCCGAGAACAGTGATTCCTTGGACTTCGCCGTCGCGCATCATGGCATGGGCGACGCAATCGAAGTAAAAGAGTGTCCCCTTTCCCTTGACGCGCACCTGGACGACTCCCGACCATTGGCGCCGTTCCATGAATCGGGGCATCGCGCGGCGCAGCAGTTCGGAGCCTTCGCCGCTACCCTCCTGCAGGAAATCTGAGAGGGGCTGGCCGACGATTTGCGGGAAAGGAACGCCAACGAGATCGGAAAAACTGCGGTTCACCGCGCGAATCTGGCCGTCCAGCGAAAGGGCGAGGAGCACGTCGTCAAAAGAGTCGATGAGGTCACGAAAACCCTGCTGAGACCGGGAGATCATGGCGAACAGCTGATCAAGTTGCTTCTCGTTGGGAGGAGCCTCGTCGCGATGTTCCATGCCGCGCATCAAGCCGCGTAGTTCGGAGATTTCTTGTGTCTTCTTCCAGATGTAGCCGACGAAGAGAAGGATGAGAACGACGAGACCGATCGGCAGTGCCTCGAAGCGATGCGCGAGAGTGCGGACGGAACCCCAGGATGTCCAGGCGTATGCCAGTCCGAGCAAAATGATGACCACAATGGCCATCCGCCACAACTCGATCTGCCGTTTTTCGAACTTGTCGAACTGCTCGGAAATCACCGAACGTGGGTTGGCGCCCGGTGAAGATTTACCGGTGGTGCCGCGACCGCTTTGGTTTTCATCGATCATAAGGGTGGGCGGGACACCTTTGAATCAGGGGTCAATCGCCGACTAGAGAGGTACTCCCTATTGTAAGAATTCAAGGCGGGTTTCAGCAATCAGAGCAGGAACAAGGAGTTCCTGAAGGGCAACTGTACCTACGGTCCAGAAACAAGAATGGCGCCCTGGTGGTGACCGGGGCGCCATTCGATTTGATCCTTAGCCGAGCCTGGAGCCGGCAAGGCAGGATTAGACTTCGGTAGCGGCGTCCGCTTCAGTGTCCTTTTGGAGGAAGTCGAGCGCGGCCGCTTCTTCAGCTGTGAGCTCGGCGGCTTCCGGAATCTCCTCGATCGGAGCAGGCGCGGGCATTTCCGTCAGCAATTGAATACTGCGGTAGTGCTCGAGGCCAGTTCCGGCGGGGATAAGCCGGCCCATGATGACGTTTTCCTTGAGGCCGCGGAGATAGTCCACCTTGCCGGCAACAGCCGCTTCCGTAAGGACGCGAGTTGTCTCCTGGAAGCTTGCGGCGGAGATAAACGAATCGGTCGAGAGCGACGCCTTGGTGATGCCGAGCAAGAGCGGACGGCCCGTTGCTGGGCGGCCACCATCGGCGATGATCCGGTCGTTTTCCTCGCGGAAGCGGAACTTGTCCACCTGCTCCTCGAGGAGGAACGTGGTATCGCCCACGTCCTCGACCTTGACCCAGCGCATCATCTGGCGCGAGATGGTCTCGATGTGCTTGTCGTTGATGTTCACGCCCTGGAGGCGGTAAACCTCCTGAATGGCGTTGACCAGGTACGATTGCGTGAACTTTTCGCCAAGGACGGCGAGCAAGTCATGCAAGTTGAGCGGGCCGTCAATGAGGGCTTCGCCGGCCTTGACGTGGTCGCCTTCCTGAACGTTGATGTGCACGCCGCGAGGAATGGAATATTCCTTGGTGGTCTTGCCGTCGTGGCTTTCGACGTAAACCTTGCGCATGCCCTTGGCGATGTCGCCGTACTTCACCGCGCCGTCGATTTCGCTGATGACGGCCGGATCTTTGGGCTTGCGGGTTTCGAAGAGTTCGACAACGCGCGGCAGACCGCCGGTGATGTCTTTGGTCTTGGTGGTTTCGCGCGGGATCTTCGCGAGCACGTCGCCGGCCTGGACTTCGTCGCCGTCCTTGACCATCAAGTGAGCGCGAGAAGGCATCAGGTACTTTTTGCGGACC
>Ga0210408_10006156_pt1 | contig 10405 bp, 9 predicted proteins | sample IncBWH4MmetaG_FD_155471 | JGI IMG/M metagenome (GOLD analysis project Ga0210408, IMG submission 155471) | Forest soil microbial communities from Barre Woods Harvard Forest LTER site, Petersham, Massachusetts, United States - Inc-BW-H-4-M | ecosystem: Environmental > Terrestrial > Soil >...
GCTTACGGTGAAGGGATGATGAAGCAACGATCACGCCGTCAACGCTATATTGCCGCAACATATTCAGAGCGCCGTCGGGCGGTTCGCCCTCCGTCAAATTTGCTAGGAGCGGTTGTAGCCCACGCTGTTGCAGGCGTCGTGTGAAGTGATCGAAGATTTCAAGAAACAGAGGATTCTCGAAATTGTTGGAAACCAAGCCGATCAGTTCGGTACGCTTCGTTGTCAGGCTACGCGCAAGAAGGTTCGGTCTATAGCCCAAGCGACGCGCGGCGTCGGCGACCTTGTTCCGCGTGACGGGAGATACGCTTGCGCCCTTCGTGAAGGTTCTTGACACTGCCGACGTCGATACTCCAGCAACGGCAGCCACGTCGCGGGCCGTCACCCTGCTGTGAGGCGAAATCCTCTTGCCGTCACCATTCTTTTCGTGCCTGCGGCTCCAGAAGCCTGATCCGAGCTTGCCGTCCACGAAATTTCTCCCTACGCGCCTTTTGACCTACGCCATAGAGGCTCATCTGTTGGACGATGGTGTTTGGCCACAAGGCTTGCAAGGAAGGATCCGCTCATTGCTCAGCGCCCCCGGAAGCGTGGGCTTCTCTTCTCGATGAACGCCGCCACGCCCTCCCGCATGTCGGAGGTTGCAAAGATCGCACGACTGACATCAAGCGACTCCTTGACCTCCGCGGCTATCTTCGCGCGGCTCGCTTGAAGCACGCCTTGCTTGATTGCGCGCGCCGCGACGCTGGCGCGACTAGCCCATTCCTTGGCGTGCGCAATTGCGCCTTCTATAGGCGAATCCTGAACGACCTCGTTCACCAGCCCCATTTCAAGTGCCCGATGGGCCCCGATTGGATTGCCGTCCAGAAGGAGACCCATCGCTCGACTGGCGCCAATTAGACGAGGCAGCCTGGAAAGACCTCCGCTGCCGGGCATTGCGCCAAGATGAATCTCCGGAAAACCGATGCGTGCGTCGGCGCTCATGATCCGGTAGTCGCAACATAGAGCCAGCTCAGCGCCACCGCCGAGCGTTAGACCTCCAATCGCCGCGATGGTCGGCTGAGCAAGTCCTGCGAGTCGGTCAAATGCATCGTTTTCGAACGACAGTTTTTCCTCGACGACCGTTCCTCGGTCCATCAAACTCGGGAACTCCTTGATGTCCGATCCCGCGGAGAAAGCGCGAGGCCCTGCGCCGCAGACGACGACTGTTCGCACTTCTCTGTTCGCTTCGACGACCCTGAGTGTGTCCATTAGGTCATGAGTCAACTCTCGCGTCATGAGATTAAGGGGCGGATTGTCAAGCGTGAGGATGCCCACGCCGTCGCATAGCGCCAAGTGCACGAGACTCATGTCGATTAGCCCCGATTAAGCAGCGAAGCCAGCCGGCGGTGCATTTTGTGGCCAGGAAGTTTCTCGAACGCTTCGCGAAGCCTGAAAGCGCCCGGCCAAAACACCGAATCCGGCATCAACCCGATGCGATCAGAAACGCGCGGACAAATCTCGAAGTTAGCAAGCACATCCCGATCGAGATCGATTCCGGGCGCAATCTCGAGCACGATCAGGCCATGTTCATCCGCTTCAAGAACGGCGCGTTCCGTAATGAAAAGGGCCCTTTGGCCTCGTGCGAGTCCAACCCGTCGATTGTAGGTGCACTGGTCGATCGTTTGGACGAAGCGTCGATGCCTTCCTTCCTTCTCGATGCGAAGGCGCCCGTTTTGCAGGCTTACGACCAGGTCCCCGGCAGTCAAGGCGCCAAGAAAGCAGATCGTCTTGGAGTTTTGCGCGATATGAATGAATCCTCCGGAACCGTTCGGCTTGCCGGCGAAACGACTGACGTTGACGTTCCCAGCGCCATCGACCTCCGCGAAGGAGAGGAATGCGATATCAAGGCCGCCGCCGTCATAGAAGTCGAACTGGGAGGCCTGCTCGATCAGCGCCTCGTAGTTGATGGCGGCCCCGAAGTCATTGCCGCTGACGGGAGTGCCGCCGATGATTCCCTGCTCGACCGTCAGCGTGACGGCGTCGGACAAGCCTTCTTCCGCGAGGATGCGAGCAATGCCAGTCGACACCCCATAGCCAAGGTTGGCGATGCATCCGGGGAACAGCTCAAGACAGGCGCGGCGAGCGATGATGGTGCGTAGATCAAGATCGGCGGGCGGATGAGGAGCAATCGGCACGCGAATTTCGCCACTATAGCCCGGGCTGTATCTGACGGCGTAGGTCTGCTGCTGGTCGGGATCCACGATGATCGCGTCCACCAAAGCGCCAGGGACCTTAACCTCGCGAGCCGGAGTCGTTCCCGCCTTTCGCATTCTCTCCACCTGGGCGATTACCACGCCCCCCGAGTTATGCGCGGCCTGCGCCATCGCGAGTGGGTCGCCTATGAAAGGCTCGCGTTCCATCGTCAGATTGCCGGTTTCGTCCGCGGTAGTCGCGCGAATAATCGCCACATCTATGGGAAACGCCGGATAGAAGAGGAACTCTCGCCCATGCAGGGTGATCAGTTCCACCATCTCGTCTGTGGCGCGCGCGGACTGCCGCCCGCCTCCATGGCGCGGATCGACGAACGAGCCGAGGCCGACATGGGTGACCAAGCCGGGTCTACCGCCGGCGATTTCTCGGCAAAGCTGAGACAGCACACCTTGCGGAAGCGTATAAGCCTCAATCTCTTCAGCTGCGGCCATCGCCATCGTGGCAGGCGAGTTTCCGAGCGACCCCGTGACTTGGCGCTTGAGCAGTCCGGGCAGCGCAAGGCGGCTCATGCCCTTTTCGCCCCAGTCGCCACAGCCAACCGGATGGACCGCGGTAATTGCGGCGGGTCGTCCGCTCTGACGGTAGCGCTCCGCCAGCGCTTCAAGAAAGCGCTCGGGAGTTCCAACGCCGCCGCCTGACCCGTTGATGAGAATCGTATCGCCGCTTTGAACCAATTCGGCTGCCTGAGCGGGCGTCAGGACAACCGGCCTTCGGACTAACGATGCGTTTTCGTCTTCGTTCGCCCGATCGTCATGGAATTGGGAGGGTCGGATCGTTTGGTCCACTGCGGCGCCGCTCGAGGCCGTCATGCCTCTAAATTCCCTTTTCAGTCGGAGCTGCAGCCCGAGCCGGATATCGCGAATACCAAGGGATGGCCCGTTCGAGCTGTGCGGCAAGAGCTATGATCAGAGACTCCTCGTAAGGCCGACCAACGAGCTGGACGCCGATTGGCAACCCTTCATTAGACCAGCCCAGCGGAAGCGAGATTCCCGGCTGTCCAGTTATGTTGAAGGGGTAAGTGAAGGGAATGTAGGCGAGGTCGTCCTCCGCCACTCGCTCCGTTATTGCGAGGAACTTCTCGAGCGGCTGCGGCTTGAGTGTAACGGTCGGCGTTAGCAGGCAGTCCCATTTGCTCGATTGTATGATAATTTCTCGGCTGCGCCGGAACATCTCTTCAGTGGCTTTGATGTAAGCTTTCGCGGTCAGCTTCGACCCCCTCTCGTAGCACCACGTGGAGTAGGGATCGCTAAAGGAGGCTGCATCGTCGACCTCGTTCGCCGCGCTTTCAGCCTCGACCATGACGCGAAACAATGACCCGAGGCCGGTGATGTCGACGTGCGCCTCCTCGACTTGGTGTCCCAAAGACACAAGCACTTTTGCAGTCTCTTGGACTGCGGCAACGACCTCATTCTCGATCGGCTTGTCACTCTTCAAGAGCAACCCAATCTTGAGCGTTTTCGGATCTTGTTTAACGAAGGAGAGGAACGGGAGCATCTGCGGAGGGGCTACAAATGGATCTCCGGGCTCGTAGCCTGCCATAACATCCAGCATCATTGCAGCGTCAGCGACCGTCCTCGCAATAGGCCCGTGAGTGATGAGCCCGCCACGCGGATTCGAGTTAGGCGCGTTGGAGACGCGGCCGCGCGATGGCTTGATCCCGACGACGCCGCAGCAACTCGAAGGAATCCGAATTGAGCCTCCGCCATCTGATCCTTCGGCGAACGGACATAGGCAAGCAGCGACAGCGGCGGCCGAGCCGCCGCTCGAGCCGCCAGCTGTCTTGACGAGGTCCCACGGATTGTGCGTCGGCGGGAAAAGTCCAAACGCGGTCGTCGCACGGTTGCCGAACTCCGGTGTGTTGGTTTTGCCGAGCAACACTCCGCCAGCTTCACGAAGACGTCGCGCCACCGCGGCGTCCTCATTCGGCACATAATTCTTCCGGAGGCGCGAGCCGAAGGTCGTCCGAATGCCAGCCGTTTCGGTGAGATCCTTCAGCGCGTAGGGAATCCCTGCAAGCGGCAATGCGGCGCCTTGTCTAATTTGCTTCTGGGCGTTTTCCGCCGTAACCATGACGCGCTCTTCATCCACGAGCGTCACGAATGATTGAATCGTCGGATCAGCGGCTTTGATCCGGGCGAGACAGGCGGCGGCGACTTCGCGCGCGGAAACGTCTCCATCGTCGATTAGGCGGCGCAATTCCAAAGCGGGCAGCAGCGCAAGATCCATCGCTCCATCGCTCATGCTCAGTTGGCTCTTCCTATTTCGTTTCGAGAAACTGGTGCCCGATTAGCGGATCGAGCTCCTTCTCCAAGGCCATGAACACTCAATTGCTTGCATCCGCGCCCGCGATTCAGAGCGCATGTCGCCCCGCGACCAAATCGGCTACATGTTCCGCAGTAACGTCCTCCCGCCGTACGGACTTTAAGATCCGGCCGCTTTCCATGATTACGATGCGGTCGCATATTCTGTGCACGTGCGCGATATTATGGTCGATGATGACAACGCCGAGTCCACTGTTGCGCGCGATTTGCACGGCCTCAGAGACCTTTTCCGTTTCCTTGACGGACAAGGCCGACGTTGGCTCGTCGAGCAAAAGCAGGGTCCCTCCGAAATAACGGGCTCGCGCGATGGCGAGTGCTTGACGCTCTCCGCCCGAAAGAATGTCGACCGGTTCATCCGGCGAGCGGAGCCTAGTGAGGCCCATCTCTCGAAGATTCTCCATCGTGACTCGGCGCATGCGTTTTTTATCGAGGAACCGCAGCGGCCAGCCTCCAACTTTGAGCTCTCTTCCCAAGAAGAAGTTGCGCCAGATGCTGAGGGCGGGGATGAGCGCCAGATCTTGATAAACTGTCTCGATACCGGCGTTCCGCGCCGCACGCGGCGACGCGAAAGCAACGGGTTCACCCCTGAACTCCATCTTCCCGCGACTGGGGGAGTAGAAGCCGTTCATTATCTTCACGAGAGTCGACTTTCCGGCGCCATTGTCACCGACCAACCCGACAATCTCGCCAGGCGCCACTTCAAAAACGACGTCCTGGATCGCAACCACATTCCCAAAATTCATCGTGACGCCGCGCAGGCTGAAGATCCTGTCGAATTCGGCGGCGGTCATGACTTTCGGATCACTCCCAACCTTGCTCCGATGCCGGCGGTCCGCAGGTTGACGATCACCGCAAAGAGAAGGAGGAAGCCGACAAACGACTGGAACCAAGTTGTTGAAACGCCGGATAAAACTAAGCCGGTGTAGGACATCCCAAGCACAATCGCAGCCAGCAAGGCGCCGATGATGCTGCCACGGCCGCCAAGAAGCGACGCACCTCCGACGACGGCCACCACTATTGCGGTGAGAGCCAAATCGGATCCTTGGGTCGGAGTTGCAGAGCCAAAAGAGCCAAACTGAATGATGCCCGTGACCGCCGCCAGAAGCGACGACAGGACGAAGCACGCAACCTTAACACGGCCGACCGGCACCCCCATGGCTCGGGCCGCTCGTCCGTCGCCGCCGCTCGCGAATATCCAGTTGCCGGTGGTGGTCATTCTCAGAACGACTGACAGAACGATCGCAATCGCGAGCAGCCATAGGACGGATACGGAAATATGGCTCTTCCCGAATTCGGCCGCCCCCAGCCATTGCATGACAGCGGACTTGCCGAAGAAAGAAATCGGATAACCGCCTGTTAGATTGAGGCTGACTCCCGCCCAAAACAGCGCGGTGGCCAGGGTGACGATGAAGGAAGGGATGTTGAGAAGGAGGGTCGCAAGACCATTGATCAGCCCGATCGCGATCGCAAGAAGCAACGACAAAGCCAAAGCGACGAAGACATTTAGACCGTGGGTCACCCAGAGCGAGGCCATGATCATCGGACACAGCGAATACACGGAGGCGACCGAGATATCGAACTCCCCCGCAATCATGAGCACCGTCACGCCAAGACCAACGACCCCAAATTGGACGGCGCTGGCGAGGATCGAGCCTGCGGAACCGGCGGTGAAAAACTGTGGCGATTGATAGGCAAACGCCGCCGCGATGATGAGCCCAGCGACGAGGACGCCGAGTTCCTGGATTGCGAACACCTTCGCAAACGGGCTCGAGCGTGCAGGCTCAGCCCCAAAAGGTCCTCCGTTCTCGTGGCCACTCAGCAACGCCTCCTGTTGCGTGATCGCTGTCGGGCGCGGGCGGCTGCAGTTTGGTCGCTCGCGCCCAGATACCTCTACTGTCGTCCCAGATGCTCAGCCACCTCGACCCGAATCGACGATCGGCTGAAACTCTGCCGCGTTATCCTTGTTAACGAGCAGCGTGCCGGTGTCGATGTTCGAAGGGGTCATGCCATACTTCACCTTTAAATTAAGGTTGACGACGGACAGATAACCCTGGGCGTAAGCTTGTTGCACCAGACTGAAGGACGTGATGCCTCGCTTGATACAGTCGAGAACGGCCGGAGAGATGTCGTAGCCGCCAAGAAAGACCTTACCCTGCTTGTCGTTCTTCTCGACCCATTGACACGCAATGGTGCCAGTTTCCGGATTCAGGCTGACGACTGCAGCCGTATCGGGATGAGACCGCATATAACCGTCCAGCACCGCAAGTCCTTGAGCTGGAGTCGACGCGGTGTTCACCAGAGTGTCGACCGTGGCGCCAATCTTCTCTTCGAGGAACTTCTTTAGGCCGTCGCAACGGACGGTCTGCACGATTTGCGCTGGGCCTGGGTTCTGACAAACAACTCGCGCGCCCTTCTGAAGCATGGGCAACAAACCAGCTCCGACCTTGGCGCCTGAGTGAAATTCGTCCTGCCCGACATACGCAAGCGCCTTGATGCGGGGATCGCTCTCCTCGGTGAAATTTTGGGTGTTTACTAGAATAACAGGAATCTTGGCGTCTAGCGCATCGAGGATCTGCTTACTCAGAGCTTTCGGATCGTTGAATTCAACGGCGATTCCGCTCGGATTGGCAGCGACGTTGGACTTAAGCAGCTGGGCCTGAAGGTTGATATCGCAGCACTTCGGCGCGCTGTAGATCGCCTCCACCCCAAGATCCTTGCCGGCGTCTTCGACGCCGCGTTTGACCACGGCGAAAAACTGGATCTCAGGGCCGCCGATGAAGTTTACGTAAAATTTTGGCTTCTCTTGAGCGCTTGCGAAATCTGACCCTGCTGTCCCACCGAGCACGGCCATAGTTGTCGCAGTAAGCAAGCCACGCAGTCTCATTCTACCCTCCATCAGAATTGTAGGCGGCGCACTGTGTTGATCGATGGACAACGACGGGATTGCCGCTGTCGTTCGCAGCCAGGCGTCGCCGTCGCACGCGTTTCTCCCTTCTTGAGGCTAGATCAGTTTGCAACCGGTTGCAATGCTTGGATAGCTGTTGCCGGTCCTATCTGCGCTAAAGACTGTAGGTGACAAACTCAGTCTTGCACGGGTTGCCGGCCGCCACGTGCAAGCGACCTTGGCCCGGTTCCGCGATCAGGGACGCGATCGTCTCGACATCGCTTTGGTGACGACAGATCGATGTCGGCCACCCCTTGTGGTCGGCAAGCGCCAACTTCAGATGGTCGAGCCCGATCCGACCATGCCGCTCCAAGAGAAGCGCCTCCATTTGGAACTGTCTAAGTGGGGAATCTGGCATTTTCTGCAGCAGAGCTTCTTCCGACACCAAATCGGAGCTGCAGAAGTGGTTGGCGTGGACAATAATGCCGCGCTTGTCGCGCAGGATAGCGAAACGGTTCGGCGTCAACTCAAGATCGCACAGCGCGCCGGACCGGTCGGTGATGACATAATTTTGAGAGGAACAGACGCACGCTTGAGAAGCAGCAGCTGTGCACCCGCGGGCATCCTGTTGTTCCAGGAGGACTCGCTTTAGAAGGTAGTGCGGCATCCCGTCTCGCCGCCAGTCGTGGGTGGACAAGGCATTTTGAACGAAGCTAACACCTGAAGAATTGATGCCCGGATAGCCGACGAGACCGGCGAACGTGCACATCAGGATCGCGGGACCTCTGTCTGGCTCGACATGGAGAATAATTGTCAGGTCTTGGTTGGCCGGATGCTGATCGAGGTTTTGGCCAGACAAGATGGTCCCATCGGCTGTTGCCTCCCTGGCCAGCGCAAACGAGGTGCAGAAGGCTTCGCTTGCCAATGCTCCCATCACTTCGGCGCGTACGTTGACCAATAGCGCTTCCGCGAAGCGGACTTTTGCGCCGTCTGCGATGCCGCGTATTTCTTCGACGAGGTGCGGTGCAAACGCCTCCATCGCGGGCAGAAAAGTCATAGCGCGCGTCAGTAGGTCCTCTCGTTTTTCTGGCGGGGAGACTCGATCAAGAGCGCGCCAGCGTCCCTCCAAACTGATGACTTCCAGGAGGACGCTCGGATAGCGTCGAATGAGGTCGCCGCATGCGCGGCCGTGCTGGCGTCCGCGGTCATAGGGGCCACCGAAAACTCTCACCAACGGAGGATCTGGAACTTGCAAAGCCCTTTCTCGACCGGATCGCGGCTATAAGCCCGCCTAGCGTCGAGCGGCAGCGGTTTATTGAGCACTTTTGCACGCCACCGACAGCGCAAAAACTGTCTCATTCTCCACGTCACGTTGTCCGAGTCAAAGGTGAGCTTGATCGGCAGTACGACGCGCCCAACCATCCCTTGCGCGGAGGAGCGGCAAGCGGCAAAAGAAGCCGCCTGAGCCCGAGCTGAAGCTTCCGGCTTTCACGTCTCTAATATGAGTTCCTGTGACAGTGCTGGACGCGGTATCCACGACTGACGGAACCACTCCGAATCCAGCGGAATGACCGCCTCTATCGACGGACAAGCCACAAAATCAAATATTGGCTGGTGGAGCTGAGGGGATTCAAACCGGTGATCTCCGCGATGCGGCATCCGCGCGCGCTGGGCGGGGTGCCGCTTCCGACGGCAATGGCGTTTTTGCGCAGTTGCGCCAACACTGGAGCCGGCACTATCGACCGAACGCCTTGAGGTAGGTCGCCAGGACATCGTCCTCCCGCATATGATCCAAGACCTGAATGGTTGAATCGACCTGATCGTCATCGTACTTTGTGCCCGGGAAGCCGACAAGCTCCACCACGTATCCACAATGGCGCCGGCCCGCGCATCGCCGGTCATCGCATGTCGCACCTCCTCTATCGGCTGTATGAGCGCCGACTGCGTCGACAGATCCGCGCCGGACTTATGCCCGAACATGTCGGCCTCATTCTCGATGGCAACCGGCGTTACGCGCGCAAGCAAGGATTCACCGATCCAGGTCGAGCCTACGAAATGGGCGCGCAGAAGCTCGATGAGGTGCTCCTGTGGTGCAACGAACTCGGCATCCCCGCAGTGACGCTTTGGGTGTGCTCGACCGACAAAACGACCGCACGCCGAGGTCTCCGAGATTCTGGGAGCGGTGGAGGCCAAGACGGCATTGTCACATCTAACAAGTAAAGGCGGCCTCACCGCCCGGAACCGGTCCGCTAAGGTGTTGGAATCGTTAGACCCAGCACTGACGGAGAGGCGAGTAATGACCAGTAAAAACGGTTCGTGTGACAATGCCTTGGCGACATATCCGTATCGCTCGGTTCGGCGGTCCCGAAGTCCTGGAACTGGCGGAAGAGCAGACTGTTCCGGAGCCGGGCCCGGGCGAGGTCCGGATCAAGGTGCTCGCCGGCGGGACTGGCTTCACCGATACCTTCATCCGTTGGGGCCGATATCCGGACTTCAAAGGGCCACTGCCGTTCACGCCAGGCTATGACCTTGTCGGCGTCGTCGAGACGACCGGGCCTGGCGTGACCGCGCCGTCCGGCGAGCCGCGGGGTAGCGGCTTCCGCGCGAGGCTGAAAGAGCGCGCCACTAAGGCGAGGATGGGCACGCCGAGACACAATCAACACGGACGGGGCGCTCTTTGTTCGACCTCTCAAAACAAAGGGTGGCCGCGCAAGACCCCCATCGCCGCGGTGCTCGATGATTTCGCGCGGCTCGGGCGCGAATGGGGAATGCCGCCATCCCGCCGCCCGCGCGCGATCTGATCCGTCGCTGGCGCCTGTATCTTTATTCGAATAAGCGGGCCGCATCGAAGGTCACTCCTGACCCGGTAAGCGAGGTCCGCAGAGCTTGAGTTTTCGAGAGAGGCTGACAGGACCGAAATATTCGAAGCGACTGAGCCCAAAGTGTCGCATGC
>Ga0210408_10006157_pt1 | contig 10404 bp, 6 predicted proteins | sample IncBWH4MmetaG_FD_155471 | JGI IMG/M metagenome (GOLD analysis project Ga0210408, IMG submission 155471) | Forest soil microbial communities from Barre Woods Harvard Forest LTER site, Petersham, Massachusetts, United States - Inc-BW-H-4-M | ecosystem: Environmental > Terrestrial > Soil >...
GGATCTCGCGCAGCGCCATGTACCAGAAGCCTGCCACCCGGTTGGTCTCCGGCCGCCAGCACCGCATCCCGAGCACCTGCAGCGCGGGCGTCTGCCCGTTGCCCCAGGCGATGAGGCCCCAGATGATGTAGCCGATGCCCAGCGTCACGATCCACAGCGGGAAGGCCAGGAACCACGCGCCGATGCGGCGGCCGACGCTGGCCAGCTCGGTGCCCTCCGGCAGGAGCAGGCCGGACTCCTGGTCGACGTACATTCCCTGCGGTACCGCCGCGGCCGGATACTGCCCGTAGCCGTAGCCCGCGGGTACCGGGGGCGCGGCGGTGAACCCGGGAGGCGGCGGCTGGCCGTACCCCTGGTTCGGCTGGCCGGAGCCCTGGCCGGGCGGCGGAGCGCCGTACCCCTGGCCCTGGGGCGGCGGCGGGTTGAATCCCTGGCCGGGCGGTGGCGGGTCGTAGCCTTGGCCTGGCGGCGGCTGAATAGCCTCCTGCCCGGAGCCGTATGGATCCGGAAAAGTCACAACAATCTCACTCCCCTGTATGCGGCTAGCTGCAAGCCGGACTCTATGCCAAGGATGAGATCATCAGTAGCGCCGCCTGCGATCGTGCACGAACCGTTACGAGCCTTTTTACGGAGACAATTGGCGGCAATTGGCTTGAATAGGCTTTAAAGGGAGAGCAAGTATGGCAGCCATTTCGGCGCATAGCCCGCGGACCGGGACCATCGAAGCGTTTGAGAAGGCCGCCCTGGCCGGTGCCGAGTACGTCGAGTTCGACATCCGGCGGACCGCTGACGGGGAACTCGCCGCCTATCACGACGCGCGCACACGGCAGGGCGACCCGCTGGCCGCTATCAGCTACTCCCGTCTGTGCGAACGAGCCGGATACCCGGTGCCGCGGGTGGCGGACGTGATGGCGACGATCGCCGGGAAGGCCACCGGCCACCTGGACCTGAAGGACACCGGCGGCGAGGAGAAGGTCGTCGAGATGGCACTCGACATCCTGGGACCGGGCAACTTCGTGGTGACCACGCTGGAGGACCGGTCGGTGGCGGCGGTCAAGGAGCGCTTCCCCGCGGTCCCGGCGGCGCTGTCGCTCGGCCGCGACCTGGACGAGGTGCCGCGGGGCAGGCGGGCGGCCACCAGGCTGAGCGAGCTCTTCCCGATGCGCAGGCTCCGGGCCTGCCGGGCCGACTGGGTGGCGGTGCACCGCCGCCTGGCGGCGGCGGGCGTGCTGGCACAGTGTCACCGCGCCGGAATCAAGGCGATGGTCTGGACGGTCGACGAAGACGCGGAGATCAGGCGCTGGCTGACTGACCGGAGGGTGACCGTGCTGATCACCAACCGGCCCGCGGACGCGGTCGCGCTGCGCGCATCGCTAGCTCAGGTCAGGCCAGCTGCATCTCGAGAACCGTGAACGAGTGCGGGGAAAAGGCGATGTCGACATGCTCGCCGTCCACCTCGCGCTTGCCGTTGCGCACATTTACCGCGTCCGGGTGGGTGAAGGAGTTCACGGCATCCGGGCTATCCCCGGTCACCTCGTGGACGCCCATCACCCCGGTCGCGGTGGCGTCGAGCAGCCGGATCCGGGTCCTGATCGACCGGCGGGGGTCGCGGTTGACCACGGACAGCGTCAGCCTGCTCCGCCCGGGATCGGCGGTGGCGGCCACGTCGAGCCGCTGGAACAGGCCGAGGTCGCCCACACGGTGGGGCCAGCGGTCTCCGGCCCGATCGTGGTGGATGTGGGCGCCCGAGTCGGTATAGGTGTCCACCGCGACCTGTTCGCAGGCCGCCGCCATCAGCTGGAACGGATGGTAGACAGCCTGGCTGAACAGCCCGTCCCGGGAGGTGACGATCGGCGCAAGCGCGTTGACCAGCCGGGCCTGGTTGGCCATCCGTACGGTCCAGGACTGGCGCACGAACACATTGAGCCAGGTCGCGACGGCCAGGGCGTCGGCCAGGGTGTAGCGCTCCTCGAGCTGCCCGTCCTCGGCCCGGTACCAGACGTTCCACTCGTCGCACGCCACGGCGATCTCGTGCTCCACGTGCTGCAGGTAACGGGCCCGGTCGATGAGCGCGCCGGCTACCGACAGCGCCCGTTCGGCGTAGTGCGGCGCGAGGAGGTTGGACCAGTAGTCCGCCGAGCCGGTGTACAGGCGGATGCCGTGCAGGTCGACGTGCCGGGCGAGGCCGTCGATGACGTCGCGGTCCCAGTCGTGCATCCCGGTCTGGCCGCTGCTGATCAGCCGGATGCCGGGGTCGAGCCGCTTGAGCGCCGAGGCCCACCGCGTGGCCTCCGTCACGTACTCCGCCGCGGTGCGCCGGCGGTGCATCTGGTGGCCGAGGCCCCAGTACCTGATGCCGAACGGTTCGGCGTGCCCGTCCGCGCGCCGGCGGCGGGGCCAGTGGCTATCACCGCTTCCGTTGCAGTACTCCACCCAGGCCAGCGCCTCGTCCAGGGTGCCGGTGTCCATGTTGAGGCCGAGCACCGGCTCGACCGCCGCGGCCGCGCACCAGGCCAGGAAGTCGCCGGTGCCGAAGCGGCCGGGCTCTTCGCCGCCCGGGGCGGCGTCCAGCGGCCAGCGGACGTTAGTCACCCCTAGGTCGCGGACGGCCGCGAGCACGTCGGCGCGGAAGCCGGCAGGCGGTTCCTCGGCGATGAGGCCGCCCTGCACGCAGCGTCCCAGGTGCTCGGCGACGCCGCCGAATATCCGCCGGTCGACGGTGCCGATGGGCCGGGCGGTCAGCACGTCGATATGGGCCACAGGTGCTCCTTCCGCACTACCCGCCTGCTACCCTCCAGACCCAGGCTAAACGGGAAGGGCTGACCGGGTGCGAGCGGCGGGCGTGGACCGGTTCGGAGCGGAGATACGGCTGCTCGAGCTGCCTGAGCCGGCGGCGCCGAGGCCGGGCGAGGTACTGCTCGGGGTGCGGGCCTGCGGCATGGGCAACTGGGACGAGTTCATCAGGACCGGCGGCTGGGATACCGGAACCGGGCCGCCGATGCCGCTCGGCGTGGAAGCCGCCGGGGTGATCGTGGCGGTTGGCTCCGGCGTCCACGGGTTCCAGCCCGGAGACGCGGTGACCACGCATTCGCTGCCCGCGGGCAGCTGGGCCGAGAAGTTCACCGCTCTGGCGGAGTACCTCGCCCTGGTCCCGGCGGGGGTGCCGATGACCGTGGCCGCGGCGCTACCCGTCCCGGCTCTCACCGCGGACCAGGCGCTGGACGCTGTGACCGTTCGGCCCAATGAGACCGTACTGGTCCACGGCGCCGGCGGGGTCACCGGCGGTGTCCTGGTGAAACTGGCCGCCCACCGCGGGGCCCTGGTGATCGCGACCGCGGGCCAGGCCGGGCGGGCGCGCGCGCTGGGCGCCGCCCACGTGATCGACTATCACGAGCCGGATTGGCCCGCGCGGGTGCGCGCGCTGACCAGTGGCGGCGTCGGGGTTGACGCGGCGGTCAACGCCGCCCGGTCGAGTTCGGCCGACGCGGTGCGCGCGGTCCGGGACGGCGGCAGGCTCGCCACTATTACGGGAGACCTTCCGCCGGCCGAGCGGGGCATCGCCCTGTCCGACATCGTGGTCGTCCCGGACGGGGTCCGGCTCGCGCGGCTGGTCCCGCTGCTAGCGCCGGACGCGATCACGGTGGGGGCCAGCTACCCGCTGGCCGAGGCGGCCGCGGCCATGGCGCGGCTGCGCGAGGGCACGCACGGCGCCGCGATCGTGCTCGAGCCCTGATCACGTTCACCGCAGCATGCCAAGCGGGGCGGGCGCGCCGAACTCGACGGTGTGGCATTACTAGCTAATTTCCTAAAGGCGACATATGCGCGGGAATCAGGGCAGGATGGATGTCGTCACAGCGCGGTCCTGGAGACGGCGGTCGCCGTCAGCGCGGCGGCCAGGGCGCGGTCGGCGGGCGGCAGGCCGAGCGCCGCGCGGGTGAATTCGGCCGCGATCGCGTGCCACAGGCGCGCGCGGCGCAGCATCGGATGGTCGCCGTCGCGCACCTCGACGGCCGCTACCTCGGTGATCGCACGGGCCCGTTCGAGGAAGGCCCAGGTCTCCGCGGGGCTGGTGATGCTGTCGGCGGTGCCGTGGGCGAGCAGGACCCGCCGGCCAGCGAGCTGGCCCGCCGGCTCGCCCAGAGGCAGCCAGGGTGCCAGCCCGGCGACAGCCGACACCGCGGGGTGACCCGCGGCGCGGACCGCGGCGCGCGCTCCCATGGAGTGCCCGACCAGCACGACCGGCACGGGCCCGAACTCGGCCGCGATCGCGTCGAGCGCATCGTTCAGGTCGCCGACCGGTGAGGCCTGGGCGCCGTTCCAGCCGCGGACTCGGAAACGTGGTCGCCGGACCACGGCGCAGCTCCCGCGCAACCCCTGCCGGATGGCCACCGCGACCGGGATCATCCGCAGCACGGCGGGCTGCAGCGCGGAGGTGGGCGCGGTGCTCGACGCCTGGCCGCCGTGCGCGACCAGGACGACACCCTTGGTGGATACCCCATGGGGTATCTCCCCGCTCGTCATCTGCTCTCCTCGGGGCCGGCCTGGCCAGGCTAGCAGCCCACGGTGGACACTGGTGCGGTGGACGCTACGGCGGACGGATGGGACCTGGTTCTGCGGGGCGGCCGGGTTATCGATCCCGAATCCGGCTTGGACGCGGTGCGCGACGTGGCCGTGGCGGCCGGCCGGATCGCAGCCGTCGGAACGGACCTGACGGCCCAGGTTTCCAGTGGCGACGTCGACGTGGCCGGCCAGGTGGTGTCGGCCGGGTTCATCGACCTGCACAGCCACGTCAGCGACCTGGGCGGCCTGCGCCTGCAGGCCATGGACGGCGTGACCACGGCGCTGGAACTCGAGGCTGGCGTCACCCCGGTGGCCCAGGCGTACCGCCGGGCCGCGGACGAGGGGCGGCCGATCAACTACGGTTTCGCCGCCTCCTGGGCCCTAGCCAGGATGGAGGCGGTGGCTGGCCTGCCGCCCGACGCCAGCCTAGGCGCCTTCATGGCCCGCATCTCCGACCCGGCATGGCAGCGACCCGCCGAGTCCGCGCAGGTCGACGCGCTGCTGGCCCGGCTGGCGGAGGACATAGCCGAGGGCGCGCTCGGCATCGGCGTGCTACTCGGCTACGCGCCCGCGGCCAGCCCAGCCGAGTATCTGCGCGTGGCCGGGCTCGCAGCCGAGGCGGGCGTGCCCACGTTCACCCACGCGCGCGACCTCATCGAGATGGCGCCCGCCACCCTGGCCGACGGCGCCGAGGAGATCGTCCGGGCGGCAGGCGAGACCGGCGCCCACATGCACTACTGCCACGTCAACAGCACCTCGCAGCGGCACATCGACCGCGTGCTGGACCTGGTGGCCCGGGCCCAGGCCGCCGGGTCGCGGGTCACTACCGAGGCGTACCCGTACGGCTCCGGGATGACCGGCATCGGGGCGGCGTTCCTGGCACCGGAACGGCTCGGCGAGCGGGGCCTGGCGCCGTCCTCGCTCACCTATGCGCCGACCGCGGAGCGCCTCGGCAGCGCGGACCGGCTGCGTGAGCTGCGCGCGGCCGACCCGGGCGGGCTGGTCATCATCGACCTGCTCAGCGAGGACGACCCCGCCGACCAGGCCCTGCTGATGCGGTCGCTAACCTTCCCCGGCGCCGTCGTAGCTAGCGATGCCATGCCGCTGACCTGGACCGCTCCCCCGGCCGACCCGCTGGCCTGGCCGCTGCCACCGACCGCGATCACCCATCCCCGGACGGCGGGCACGTTCAGCCGGGCGCTGCGCATGCTGACGAGGGACGGCCCGTTCGGCCTGGCCGAGGCGCTGGCCAAGTGCAGCCTGGAGCCGGCCCGGCTGCTGCAGGACCGGGTGCCCGCCCTGCGCGGAAAGGGCCGCCTCCGGCCTGGCGGCGACGCCGACATCGTGGTGTTCGATCCGGCCACCGTCACCGATCAGGCCAGCTACCGGCATAGCACGCGCCCGGCGGCCGGGATCAGGCATGTCCTGGTCAACGGCGAGTTCGTGGTACGAGATGGCGACATCGTGGCCGGCGCGCGGCCGGGCGGCCCGGTCCGAGCCGAACCCCGCTGAACCGGGCCGCGCTGAACCGGGCCGCGCTGAGCCGGGCCGCGCTGAGCCAGGCCTACCGCGGGGGCGCCGGGTATACCCTTCGAACGCAGCTAAGCTGTTAAAACAAAGTCTTCCCTCGATGATCGAAGTTGTGTTCTAATAGCTGACATGAATCGGCGACGCGAGACAGGGGCACCGCCGGTGGCGCCGGTTACCGGCGAGCCGCCGCCCCGGTTCTTGCCCGGGTGCCCGCCGCCCGGCTAGGCCGCCGCCGCGGGGCCGGCCGCAAGCAGGCCAGTTGTCCGGAGTGTCCCAAGTCAAGTGAGCTGCTGGAGGTGAGAACGATGACAAACGAGTTCGAAAACTTTAACGATCGAGATGAAGAGTGGCTACGCGAACTAGAACTCAGAGCCACAGACCTCGAGAACGATCTATTCGACTGGCGCGAGGCCCACTCGAGGGAGCTCGCCGACAGCAGCAGCTACGGAGAGGACGGGACACCGCAGCGATCCGTGGAAGGCCGCCCCGGGATGCTGCGGGCCCAGCCTCGGCCAGCACAGCTCCGGAGGACCCCACCCCCGCCGACCCGGCCGCTCGACGACGGGCCGGACGTCGCAGCGCCGTATGCCATCGAGGAGGACGAGCCCGACGACCAGCTGACCACCGTCATCGGGAACGCGGGCCGGCCAGGCTGGCCCGGGGCATCGGCCCAGCAGCGCACGCAGGCGCTCATCAACCGCGGGCGGCGCAGCGCCAGCCGGGCCGGGGCGGGCCGGGCCAGGATGCCGAAGTCGCGCAAGGGCGTCATGGCCGTGGCCGGCGTCGCCGCGGTGATTACCATCGCGTCTCTGTTCATCTTCCGGTCCAGCCCGGGCTGGCCGTCGAGCGTGGCGAGCGTGCAGAGCCAGATCGAGACCGCCTGCAAGAACTCCAACGTGGCGTCCGAGCCCGCGCAGGTCAACTTCGCCTGCGGCAAGGACACGAGCCAAATCCTGTGGGTCTTCGCGCTCATGACCAGCGGCAACAACGCCCAGTTCAAGGACGCGAAGACGGGCCGAGAGGGTCTGGAGCCGATCACCCCGGCCCAAGGCGGCCAGGTGGCGTGGTCGCTGAACCTGCATCATCCGTACAACCCGATGGACCCGGTGGACAGCCTGCAAGTCGCGGCCCGGGCCATCAACAACATCATCGGCGGAGCGACGCTAACCGGGAGCAACGGCAAGCCGGTGGTTCAGCCCGGGCTAGAGAGCAACCCGGCCAACTGCGCCAAATACACCGGATCGTCGGCCATCGTCACGCACACGGGCTTCCCCAGCCAGTGCGCGCAGCCGGTGACCAGCGCGACAGGTCAGGCGGCGCTGGTCGCGGACACGTACCGGCAGTGGGTGGTGGGCGCCACGGCGGCCATGGCCTACGACGTCAGCGTGCTGTTCTCCAACGCCGGCAACCCAGGTAACCCGCAGGTTCAGGCGATCCTCAAGTCGCTGCCGAACGTGAGGTAAGGAGCCAGAAACCGAACTCAGCCCACACTTCCCGACGCTCGGTCCGAACGCAGAGGAGAAAGGAGGTGAATCCGTGCCGCCCCAGAGGAAACCAACACTGAGGAAGCCAACACTGAGCAAACCAACACTGAGGAAACCAACCTGGCAGCAGGCGACCGCGCTGGTCAGCCTCAGCACGTGCGGCGCGATGACCGGGTTCGCCTTCGCCCACGGAACAGTAGACGAGATGACCTCGCCGACCCGGATCCCGGTCAAGCTGATGGCCCTGGACAAGCCGGCTAAGCCGGCCAAGGCCGAGCAGACCGGCGACAGCGCGCTGCGGTCGGCCATCGTCAAGGTGGCGAAGTACTACCTGCGCATGGCCCAGTCGAAGAGCCCGGCCGAGATGGAGGCGATGATCTGGGGCGTAGACAGCGTCGACGGTGCTAACCACGGTCAGTCCTGCGCCGCCTTTGCCAGCCTGACGCTCGCCCTCGGAGCCCAGTCCACCGGACAGCAGAGCTGGGTTGGCGGGGGAACCACCTATCCTTGGCCGCTGCACCAGTGGGCCGACGTGCGCGTCGACCCCAACCCGGACTCGCCGCAGGTCATCTCCATCGTGCAGGACGCGCAGGCACATCACCGCTGGCATCCCCTTGGCGACGGTTACCAGCCCCAGGCCGGCGACTGGGTCTTGTTCGACGGCCACGTCGAGGTGGTCACCGGCTATTCGCCCGGGGCCCTGCGCACGATCGGCGGCGATTCCGCGCCAAACCTCTCGGTCAACGCGCACACGTTCACCGGTTCGCTGGCCGCGCAGGGCGTGAACGGCTTTGTCAATAACGGCCAGTTGCTCAGCGCGGTGAGCCAGCAGGGCGGTTCGGAGGCGGGCGACACGGCGGCCGCGGGCAGTGCGGGCGGCGGCGCCGAGGCCGCGACGGCCGGGTTCCTGGGCCAGGGATCGGTCGGCACGGGCGGCGCGGCCGTGCCGGGGACGACGCTCACGTCCGTCACCGGCGGGACGGCGGGGAAAGGAGGCGGGCGCGGCACGGCCCAGGGCCACGGCGCGACGGTCAGGAAAGGTACGACCAGGATGGTGGGTACAGCAGGCCAGGCGGGGAGCCTCGGCACGCAGAGCATGGTGCCGGTGCCGGGCGCGATGGCCGACTTCGCCGGCGGGAACGGCGGCACCGTCGCTGGGGCGGGCGACGGGGCCGCCCCGGCGGGGGCTCAGGCCCGGCAGGGGACGCATTCCCGGCCAGGAACCCAGACTCGGCAGGGGTCCCAGGCGCGACAGGGAAACCACGCCCGGCAGGGAACCCAGGCCCGGCAGGGATCGCAGGCGCGGGCCGCTACACGGGCGGGCAACGCCGCGCGAAAAGGGACCCCGCCCCGGGGCGGAACGGCGACCCGAAACGGTGCCCAGGCCGGGCAGGGGGCAGGCACGGCGGTGATCCCAGGAATCCAGGTGCCCGCCGCCGGCACGCCGCTCGGCTCATCGTCGCCGTCGGCCCCGTCGTACACCAGGAACGCCCCGGCGGCCGAGTCGACACACGTCCCGGGCACCGCCGCGCAGCAGGCGTTCATCAGCCAGGTGGCGCCGGGGGCCATCGCGATGCAGAGCCGGTACGGTGTCCCGGCGGCGGTGACCATCGCCCAGGCGATCGACGAGTCGGGCTGGGGCCAGAGCGCTCTGGCGATCAGGGACCACAACCTGTTCGGGATCAAGGGGACCGGGCCGGCTGGCACCGACATGCTCCCGACGCAGGAGTATCAGAACGGGCAGTATGTGACGGTCACCGCGCCGTTTCGGGTGTACCACAACGTGGCCGAGAGCATCGCCGATCACGGCCATCTCCTGGCCACGGGCTCCAGCTACCAGCACGCGATGTCCGATCGGCACCTGCCAGATGCGTTCGCCACCGACCTGACCGGCGTCTACGCGACCGACCCGAACTATGGCTCCAGCCTCATCGCGATCATGAAGCTGTACAACCTGTACCGCTACAGCGCCCCGGAAGCGCAGCAGGTCGCGCCCCCGCTAGCCGTGCCATCACCGACCGCGGCCCCGCAGGCACCAGCCTCGCAGGCACCGGCCGCGCCGGGTGGCCAGCAGGGCGGGACGGCCAACATAAACGGCACGGGGAGCCAGGCCGGCACGTTCGGCTTGGGCGGCGTCGTCAACGTGAACGGGCAGGCCACTCAGCGCGGTTCCGCCGGCCAAGGCAGGTCCGCCAGCCAAGGCAGGTCCGCCAGCCAAGGCAGGTCCGCCAGCCAAGGCGGGTCCGTGAGCCGGCCTAACGCGCCGGGGCGCGGTGGCGGGGCGACGATCCCCGGCATTCTCGACGCCTACGAGTCGGCGCCCGTCAGTTCCGTGCAGACGAACACTGTGCCAACTAACACCAGGCCCACGAACACCGGGCCGACTACCTCTAGGCCGACGACCTCTGGGCGGACCGCGGCAGCGCATGCACGGGCGCTGCAGTCGGACCGCCCGGCGGCCCGGGTCGCGCCGCGCCGGGCCGAGCCGACCCAGGCTAGGACGAGCCGGTACGCTCCGCAGATCCCGCAGGTCGTCACCACGGCGTTCGTCACGACGGCCAAAGCGCCGCTGAGCCGGGCCGAACCGCTGTACGACGACGTGGCCAGCCGGACTGGCATCCGCTGGGAACTGCTCGCCGCCTGCGACTGGATGCAATGCCAGGCAAAGCCTCGCTACTCCCCCGTCTACGGCGAGAAGCTCGGCACGGTCAATGCGGGCGGAACTGTCTATCGCACCAAGTCCGAAGCCCTCGGCCAGTGCGCCAGCGACCTGATCGAGCTGGCGATGGCGGTCTACTGGATCGACATCACCGCCCGGCGCCCGCTGTCG
>Ga0210408_10006161_pt1 | contig 10402 bp, 11 predicted proteins | sample IncBWH4MmetaG_FD_155471 | JGI IMG/M metagenome (GOLD analysis project Ga0210408, IMG submission 155471) | Forest soil microbial communities from Barre Woods Harvard Forest LTER site, Petersham, Massachusetts, United States - Inc-BW-H-4-M | ecosystem: Environmental > Terrestrial > Soil >...
GCTCACATCTCGTTGGCCGTGAGAAAGAGCTGGAAGCGAGAAATAGAGCCCGTGGCAGTAGGCAACGAAGCCCTGCGCGTCGAGAATGGGCCATGTCGGACGTGCCGGTGTGACGTTGAAATACGTAATGTCCTTGCGCCTTTGCGTCATCGACGCAAACAGGGCTGCGTAGTTGCGGAAGGGGGGATCGACATACCAGCTCGCGACATTGCAGCAGATGATGTTTTCGCCATCGCCGGTCCTCGTCGAATGGATCAGGAGCAGGCAACCGACCGGCACACCCTCATGCTCCAGGAGATAGCCGTAACGCGGAACATTCGGCGGCAGCGATCGGGTGCGTTGATGGTGAAGACCGCGCATCCAGTATCGTCGGCTGCGACGGGCGAAGCCTCGCGTCAGCAGGTCGCCGACAGCTTCGAGATCGCCTTCCTCGATCTCGCGAAAACGCGGCTTGACGGCGAGCATGGTGTTTACCAACGGGCGTGAAAGACGGAACGGCAAGGTGTTATTTTATATTTGCGCTCTAACATGGACTCTCAAAATTTTATGAGAAGGCGCAGCGATCCATGTCGGTAAGGTTAAAAATCATCGCGGGGATCCAGCTGGTCGCTGCCAAGCAGAAAGTCACGCTGCCGCCGCTCGACCTGACTGCAGCCGGAAAGCTGGCGGACCGATGCATAATGTTCTGGTAACCGGGGGCAGCCGTGGCATCGGGCTTTCGATCGCGCGAAGACTGGCGGGCGCCGGCTACAACGTCGTCGCGGTAGCGCGGCGCGAGAGCGAGGAACTGCGTGAAGCGACGCGCGCCATCGTGCAGCAAGAGAAGGGCGGTCTTCGCTTCAGAGGTTTCGATCTCAGCGAGATCGACGGCATCCCGGCCTTCGTCAAGCGCCTGCGCGAGGAGTTCGGCGCGATCTACGGCCTCGTCAACAATGCCGGCATCGGCACCGAAGGGCTGCTTGCGACGATGCACAACAGCGAAATCGAGGCGCTGGTGCGCCTCAACGTGCTGTCGCCGGTGATACTCACCAAATATGTGGTGCGGCACATGATGGCCGACGGGGCCGGGCGCATTATCAACATTTCTTCGATCATCGCATCGACAGGATATAACGGCCTGTCGGTCTATGGCGCGACCAAGGCGGCAGCCACGGGATTCACGCGATCGCTGGCGCGCGAGGTCGGAAAACTCGGCATCACGGTCAACGCGATTTCACCCGGCTTTGTCGATACGGAATTGACCCAAGGCCTGTCGGAAGATCAGCGCCGGCGCATTGCGGGGCGCAGCGCGCTCCGCCGTCTGCCGGAGAGCGAGGACGTTGCCCGGATGGTCGAATATCTGTTGGGAGACGGGGGCCGCAACGTCACTGGTAGCGTGTTGACCATCGACGCGGGCAACACGGCGTAAGCCAGTCGGATACCTGATTTCCCTCAAGCGTTTGCGGCTGCGCCATTGAGACTTCCGTTGGGGGAACCGGAGGACACCTTCAAATCTGCAGGTCGACGGGATAGCTTATCGCACTTTCTTGATATCGATTTCGACTCGATCCCGATCAAGCGGCCAGTGCTTTTTCACACTGGCGCGTGAACCCCTGCTTCAGGCTTTCCCGTATCTTCTAAGCGATGCCACTATCCCGGCGGTTTTCGAAACACCATGACGACGCTCAACGGCAGCGAGAAGTTCTACGGCACCATTCCCGTGTTTCGCGCCTTTGCGAGCCTGATGGACCCGGCACTCTACTCGCCGCTGCCGGACGACTGGAGCATAGGTGTTGCCGATATCGTCGAATCGACCAAGGCGATCGCGCAGGCCCGTTACAAGGCCGTCAATATGGCGGGCGCCTCCGTCATCGCGGCCGTCACCAATGCGCTTGAGGGGCGTGAATTTCCGTTCGTGTTCGGCGGAGATGGTGCAAGTTTCGCGGTAGCGCCGGATGATGCCGAGCTCGCCCGCGAGGCGCTGGCGGCAACCGCTGCATGGGTCAAGGAAGACCTCGACCTCCTGATGCGGGTCGCGCTCGTTCCCCTCGCAGCAATACGGGCGCAGGGGCTCGACGTTCGGGTCGCGCGCTTCGGCCCCTCGCCCAATCTTTCCTATGCGATGTTTGCCGGCGGCGGTCTTGCCTGGGCCGAGGCCGCGATGAAGCGCGGCGAATTCGCGGTGGGCGCGGCGCCGCCCGGCACGCAGCCCGACCTTTCGGGGCTATCGTGCCGGTTCGAGGAAATTCCCGCCACGCGCGGCGTCATCCTTTCCGTGCTCGTGCTTCCAATGCCGGGCGGTGATCCCGCCGCCTTTCGCCGACTGATCGAGGATATCGTCGCCCTGGTCGAGCGCAGCCCGGATTCGGGACGACCGGTGCCACCGGGTGGTCCGCCGCTGCGCTGGCCGCCGGCCGGGGTCGAGTTCGAGGCTCGCGCGCAGCGGGGTGGATCGCTGTTCAGGCGACGCGCCGGCGTGCTCGCGCATACGCTGTTTGCCTATTTGATCATGCGGTCTGGCATCAAGGTCGGCGGCTTCGTGCCGAAAGCGTATACGCAGCAGGTTGTCGAGAATTCCGACTTCCGCAAATTTGACGACGGATTGCGGATGGTCCTGGATTGCACACCCGAACTTGAGCGCCGACTCGCCGAGCGGCTTGCGAGAGCCGCCTCGAGCAACGTCGCAAGGTATGGGATGCACCGGCAGGACGCCGCGATGATGACCTGCTTCACGCCATCGGTGCTTCGCAGTGACCACGTCCACTTCGTCGATGGCGCGCGGGGCGGTTACGCCTCCGCGGCGACGGCATTGAAAGCGGCATTCGCCTGAAGGCGGTCTGAAGTACCCGCTAGATCATGATGCGATTAAGTGGAATCGCATCTCATCCTTCTGTTTGAGCATGATCTCTTCGGAAAACCGCTGCACAATTTTCCGGATCACGCTTTAGCGTGAGCTTCGGGTCCAGTCTTCGCCGCCGCAGAATGCGCCAACACAGCCTTCGACCCTCAGGGTGGAGGGGCCGGTAACCGAGATTGAGCTCGCATAGGTTTTGCCGTCGTCGGCGTTATAGATCTTGCCGGACCATTTGTTGGGGCCTGCAGGGCGCATGCCGGAGAAAAGCCTAAGTCCGATGATGGGCCGTTTTGCCAGGGCGGGGTCGGGGTTCTTGTCGTCGATCTCAGGCTTTGCCGTCGCGCGATCGATCGGCTCCCTGAGCCAGACCACGGTGCCACAAATCCCTCCACCGCATTTTGAGATGCGAATTTTTGCATCGCCGGCCTGTGTGAGCCAGACGCCATCCGCGCCGCCGGCGGCTTGGCCCCTTGCTGGCGCCACCCCATGGAGCGCAGCCAAAATCGCAAAAACCACGCCGAACCTGCGAGCCATCGAAATTCTCCCCAAAGCCGCGCTTCAATAGCAACTAATCGTATATGTGCAACGCCATATCTGCGTGTGGGGTGGGATTGGCGCAAGCGTCACCACGGCAGTCCGGCACAGGTCGATGGTACCCAGCCGCGGTGCGCGGCGCTTGAGATCGAAAACGAAGGGCGACATGACCTTGAAGCGGATTCGTCCGCCCGGCTGCTCGGCATAGATGTCGCCGTCGAAGGATTGCCAGCCGCGCGCCCGGTAGAATTCGAAATTGTGCGGCTCGCAGAATAGAAGCGCAAACTGCGCGGCGTCGTGGTCGCGCATGGTCTGCACTGCCGCGTCAAGTGCGACACTGGCATATCCTCGACGGCGGCAATCCGGTCGTGTCGCCACTCCGCCGATGCCGCCGATGTGAATTTTCTGGCCGTTCCACGTCGCCGTCCTGAAGTAAATGCCGACATGGCATGCGAGGGCCCCGTCGGGCGCTTCGATCAGCACACGCAGGTCCGCATCCGCCCACTGGACATGGCCCCATGGCAGTTTTTCGAGCACTTCGGGGGGCCAGACGATCTTGAATATTGTTTCGGCCAACGGCCAGGATTGGTCGCCGTTTCGAATCTCGATTTCGACAGCCATTACACCCACCTCGTACCCAGAGTTCTTGATACGTCCGCCGTGCTCGACAAATTACGGGTAATGAGGATCAATTCTCGCAGGATGCAGGTCCGGCGCACTTGGCCGGCGGGAGAGTCGCCATGCCAAATTGCAGTGTTTAAGCGCCATGGAACCTTCTATAAGGGTTGCCGTTAAGTATCGTCTCCCACCATTTTCGGACATCACCCCATGACCTTCACCCTTCCCAACCTTCCCTATGCTTATGACGCGCTTGCGCCCCATATGTCGAAGGAAACGCTGGAATATCATCACGACAAGCATCACCAGGCCTATGTGACCAACGGTAACAATCTGCTGAAGGGGACCGAATTCGAGGGCAAGTCCCTGGAGGAGATCGTCAAGGGCTCGTTCGGCAAGAACGCGCCTCTCTTCAACAATGCCGGTCAGCACTATAACCACATCCATTTCTGGAAATGGATGAAGCCCAATGGCGGCGGCAATAAACTGCCGGGCCGTCTCGAGAAGAAGATCAACGAGGACCTTGGCGGGCTCGAGAAATTCAAGACCGATTTCTCCGCTGCCGGCGTCGGCCAGTTCGGTTCGGGTTGGGCCTGGCTTTCCGTAAAGAACGGCAAGCTGGAGATTTCCAAAACGCCAAACGGCGAAAACCCGCTGGTGCATGGCGCAACCCCCATTCTCGGCGTCGACGTCTGGGAGCACTCCTATTACATCGATTATCGCAATCGCCGTCCGGACTACTTGAAGGCGTTTGTCGATCATCTGGTGAACTGGGACTATGTCGACGAACTGTTTTCCAAGGCTTGATCCGGAAAACCTGATCTGCAAAGGCGTGGTCTGCCGGGCTTGATCTGACGATGTTAGGTCGCAAAGAGGCGGCAGCGTGTGGCTGCGGCCTTTTCACTTGGTTTGGGCATCGCGAGTTGGGCATAGTTGGACTTCGGTAATGTTATAATATAACGTCACCGCATGGCGCTTGCTTCAAAACCTGACCTTCACCACCTCGACCACGCCCATGGGCGCGCCAGCGATGTGCATGCCCACGATCATGGACATGCCCACGGGCCCGCATCGCCGCACCCTGCGCAGCCGATACCTTGGTCGATCCTGCGCATGACGGTGATGTCCCGCCTCGCCGCCGCAATTGCGGTCGGCGCCACGCTGTGGGTCATCGTTTGGCTCGCGATGAGATGAGCATGGCAGCCCAATTGCAATTCCGTGACGTCACGCTGGGCTACGACCGCCACCCGGCGGTGCATCATCTCAGCGGCGAGGTCATTGCGGGCGCTCTGCTCGCAATCGTGGGTCCCAATGGTGCGGGCAAGTCGACGCTGTTTCGCGGCATCGTGGGAATCCTTAATCCGCTGGCCGGCACGATCCTGACCGGCGATCTCGATGTCAGGGATATCGCCTATCTCCCGCAGACGGTGGACATCGATCGCAGCTTCCCGATCTCGGTATTTGACTTTGTCGGCACAGGCCTGTGGCGCAAAGTCGGCGTCTTCGGCGGCATAGGCAAGGATGCACGGCAGAAGATCGAGCGGGCGCTGATGGCCGTCGGCCTCTCCGGTTTCGAGAATCGCGCCATCGGAACGCTGTCCGGTGGACAGATGCAGCGCATGCTGTTTGCGCGGGTACTGTTGCAGGATGCGCGCCTGATCGTGCTGGACGAGCCCTTCAATGCTGTCGATGCCAAGACCTCCGCCGATCTGCTTGCGCTGGTCAAACGCTGGCATGCGGAAAGGCGCACCGTGCTGGCAGCCCTCCACGACCTGGACCTCGTTCGCGCCAATTTTCCTGAAACGCTGCTGCTGGCGCGGGGCAAGGTCGCCTGGGGCGCCACCGCCGACGTGCTGACCGCCGACAATCTGTTGGAGGCGCGTCGGATGTGTGAAGCTTTCGATGACAGCGCGGCCGCCTGTGCTGTCGATGACGCGCCTTCGCAAGCGGCCTGACGATCGCCATGAGTTGAACGCGCCATGATCTACGACGCGCTGATTGCGCCATTCACCGAATTCGAATTCATGCGCCGGGCGCTCGCAGCCGTAATCGCGCTTTCGCTCGGCGGCGCGCCGATCGGCGTTTTTCTGATGTTGCGGCGGATGAGCCTTGTCGGCGACGCCATGGCGCATGCCATCCTTCCGGGCGCAGCGGTCGGCTTCCTGCTCTCAGGGCTCAATCTCTTCGCCATGACCGCGGGTGGGCTGATCGCCGGATTTGCGGTGGCGATCTTGGCGGGCGTCGTCTCGCGTACCACCGATCTGAAGGAGGATGCCTCGCTGGCCACCTTCTATCTGGCGTCGCTCGCGCTTGGCGTGACCATCGTCTCGATCAAGGGCACCAATGTCGACCTGTTGCACGTGCTGTTCGGCAATATCCTGGCGATGGATGACCCGACCCTTCTGGTCGTCGCACTCAACGCCACCATCACTGTGGTCGTGCTGGCGGTGATCTTCCGTCCCCTGGTGATCGAAAGCGTCGACCCCCTTTTCCTGCGCACCGTGAGCCGCGCCGGCGCGCCGGCGCATCTCGCCTTCCTCGCACTCGTGGTCGTCAACCTGGTCAATGGCTTCCAGGCGCTCGGGACGCTGCTGGCGGTGGGCTTGATGATTTTGCCGGCGGGCATCGCCCGGTTCTGGTCGCGCGATATCACCGGCATGATCTGCATCGCGGTAGCAAGCGCGATCGCTGCCGGTTACCTCGGACTGGTGTTGTCGTTCCAGACGAGGGTGCCGTCGGGACCCGCGATTATCCTCGTGGCAAGCGTACTCTATGCAGGCTCGGTTCTGTTCGGCAATGTCCGCGGCGTGATCCGCCAGATGTTTCCCGGCCGACATCTCGAGGCGTAGCAATGCGAGGTCGCATTCTGTCGCCGCTGATTTATTTCGCGCTTGCCCTATCCGTCGCTCCGGTTCGCGCGCAGGAGCCTCTCAAGGTTGTCGCAAGCTTCTCGATACTCGGCGATTTCGTGAAAAATGTCGGCGGCGAACGCGTCGATGTGACGACGCTTGTTGGTCCAGACAGCGACGTGCATGTTTATGCACCGGCGCCTGACGACGCCCGTAAAATCGCCAACGCGAGGCTCCTTATCATCAACGGGCTGGGGCTGGAAGGCTGGCTGCCGCGACTGCTGCAGGCAGCTGGCGGCAAAGCGCTCATGATCACGGCGACCAGCGGCATCGCGCCGCTCAGGCTTGGCTCCAATGCCGACCCGCATGCCTGGCAATCGGTCGCCAACGCCAAGATTTATGTCGCCAATATTCGCGATGCGCTCGCTGCCGCCGACCCCGCGGATGCCGACTATTTTCGCAGACACGCGGAAGACTATCTCGCAAAACTCGACGTTCTGGATGCCGAGGTGCGGCAGGCGATCATGCGAATTCCCGAAAACCGCCGCAAGGTGATTTCGACCCATGATGCATTCGGCTATTTTGCGGCTGCCTACGGCATCAAGTTCATCGCGCCGCTTGGCGTTTCCACCGAATCGGAAGCCAGCGCCCGCGACATCGCAGGGATTATCGAGCAGATCAGGGCGGAAAAAATCCCGGCCGTATTTTTTGAGAGAATCAGCGATCCCCGCCTGATGCGCCGCCTGTCGGCTGAAACCGGCGCCAGGGTCGGCGGAACGCTCTATTCCGATAGTCTGACGGATGAAAAGGGCGACGCCCCCACTTACATTGACATGGTCAGGCACAATATAAAGACGCTGACGAGCGCGCTGGCGAGCTAGATTTCTGAATACCCCCGGCGCCGGCGCCCCAACTACCGTTTCCGGAGTAAATATGTCCGAACCGACGTCTCAAAAAATTCCCGTGACCGTCCTGACAGGCTATCTCGGCGCCGGCAAGACCACGCTTCTCAATCGTATCCTGTCCGAGAACCACGGCAAGAAATACGCCGTCATCGTCAACGAATTCGGCGAAATCGGCATCGACAATGACCTGATCATCGGTGCGGACGAAGAAGTCTTCGAAATGAACAACGGCTGCGTCTGTTGCACCGTCCGCGGCGATCTGGTGCGCATCCTCGACGGCCTCATGAAGCGCAAGGGCAAGTTCGACGCCATCATTGTCGAGACCACCGGGCTTGCCGATCCTGCGCCGGTGGCCCAGACATTTTTTGTCGACGAGGATGTGCAGAAGAATGCCCGGCTCGATGCCGTGGTGACGGTCGCCGATGCAAAATGGCTGAGCGATCGCCTGAAGGATGCGCCGGAGGCCAAGAACCAGATCGCCTTTGCCGACGTCATCGTGCTCAACAAGACCGATCTGGTCTCGAAGCCCGAACTTGCCGAGGTAGAGGCGCGGATCAGGGCGATCAATCCTTACGCCAAATTGCATCGCACCGAGCGCTGCAAGGTGGCGCTGTCGGATGTGCTGGAACGGGGCGCGTTCGATCTCGATCGTATTCTGGAGATCGAGCCTGAATTCCTCGAAGCCGACGACGGCCATGAGCATCACGACCACGACCACCACCATCACGGCCACGATCATCATCACGATCATGACCACAGCCATGGCGGGTTGAAGCACTATCACGACGAGGAAATGCAATCGCTGTCGCTGCGATCCGACAGGCCGCTTGATCCCAGCAAATTCATGCCCTGGCTGCAAAACCTGGTTGCCAGCGAAGGCCAGAAAATTCTGCGCTCAAAGGGAATTCTTGCTTTCAGCGACGACGACGACCGTTACGTGTTCCAGGGTGTGCACATGATGCTGGAAGGCGACCACCAGCGGCCCTGGAAGGAAGGCGAGCCGCGTCAGAGCCGCCTTGTCTTCATCGGCCGCGAATTGCCCGAGCAGACCATCCGCGAGGGTTTTGAGAGTTGTATCACCACCTGATGACAGAATTCGACACAGGCGAAGCCGCCTCCATTGTTTCCGTAACCGACCAGGTGCGAGCGCTCGCAATTCCCGCGCCTGTCGCGTCCTTGCATTTTCTCGGCGACAAGGCTGTCTTCGTCGGCGATGAGGAAAATGTCTTTGTCGCGAGCGCGGAGGCGGAAATCTCGACGGTCCCACTTCATGCCGGTGGCATCCTTTGTGCCGCATCCGACGGGGCGCGAATCGTCACCGGCGGCGATGACGGCAAGGTCGTTGCGATCGACGACAGGGGTGCGAGCGCGGTGCTTGCGAGCGATCCGAAGCGGCGCTGGATCGACAACGTCGCGCTGCATGCTGACGGCGCGATTGCGTGGTCGGCCGGCAAGACGGCTTTTCTCCGCGACGGCAAAAACCAACAGAAGTCGCTCGACATGCCTTCGACCGTCGGCGGCCTTGCGTTCGCCCCGAAGGGCTTGCGCCTGGCGATTGCGCATTACAACGGCGTGACGATGTGGTTTCCCAACATGGCGGCTGAGCCGGAATTTTTGGGATGGGCGGGCTCGCACCTTTCGGTCACCTTTAGTCCGGACAACAAGTTTCTGGTAACGGCGATGCATGAGCCGGCGCTGCATGGCTGGCGGCTTTCAGACAGCCGACACATGCGCATGACCGGCTATCCTTCGCGGGTGCGCTCGATGTCCTGGAGCGTCGGCGGCAAGGCGCTGGCCACCTCTGGCGCGGACGCAGTCATCGTGTGGCCGTTCGCCGGCAAGGACGGCCCGATGGGCAAACAGCCTGCGATGCTGGCGCCGCTGAAAGCGCGCGTCAGCGCGGCCGCCTGCCATCCGAGGCAAGACATCCTTGCGGCTGGCTATGACGACGGCACGATTTTGATGGTTCGGATGACCGATGGCGCGGAGATCCTGGTCCGCCGCAACGGCGGCGCGCCGGTCAAGGCGCTGGGGTGGAACAGCAAGGGCACCTGGCTCGCTTTCGCCGCCGAGGACGGCGAGGCGGGCCTGCTTGCGCTGTAACGGGTTTAATCTTCCGCTCCCGGGAACAATTGCCGGCCGGCGACCGTTATTCGGGCATTCGCGGGTAGAGCAAGATGCCTCCAGATCATGGGAAACGCGCAGCAGGGTGGGATTTTCTCCTGGCGTCCTTGCTGGTGACGGCGGGGCTCGTCATCTGCGGCGTCTCATTGATCGAGATTTCAAGGGCGAGCGTCCACCTCGCGCAGGCCACGCAGCCCCTGCAGCCTTCGACCCCGGATTCGTCAGAGGCGAACAAGCCTGCCGAGTCGAAGCCAGGCGGTGCTCGTCCGACCACACCTGCGCCCGAACCCGCCCGTCCCGCCGAGCAGGCGCAAAAGGAGGGCGCGAAACCGGCGCTTCCTCCCGCCCCCGCCGAGAAAATTGCGCCGCCGATTCAGCAGAAATAGGCTGACGCTCGCGGGTGACGGCACCGCAATGGTGGGCACAAGCGTCCTTGCCCTACCGCACCAGAACGTTTCTGAACTGCCAGGGATCGGCGGTGTCGATATTCTCGGGAAACAGTCCCGGGCGGTCGGTGAGCGGCGTCCAGTCCGTGTAAA
>Ga0210408_10006163_pt1 | contig 10400 bp, 10 predicted proteins | sample IncBWH4MmetaG_FD_155471 | JGI IMG/M metagenome (GOLD analysis project Ga0210408, IMG submission 155471) | Forest soil microbial communities from Barre Woods Harvard Forest LTER site, Petersham, Massachusetts, United States - Inc-BW-H-4-M | ecosystem: Environmental > Terrestrial > Soil >...
GTGACTCGCAGCCCTCGACCTGGATTCTCGGAATCGCGTACCGCAAGGCGCGGAACGCGTTCCGCACCGCCGCTCGGGCGCGTGCCCGGCAGAACCTCGAGCCGCCCTCGTTTCCACTCATGACTGAGGAGCCGGCGCGCGCCGAGGAGCTGCGCGACTGGCTGGCTCAGGCGCTCAGCGCCTTGCCCGTGGAGCAGCGTCTGGCGGTTGAGCTGTGCTACGAGCTCGGTCATTCGTGCGAGGAGATTGCGACGATCATGGGATGTCCGGTGAATACGGTTAAGACCCGCTTGTTTCACGCGCGCGCGAAGCTGCAGAAGCTGCTGCCGGAGTTGTCCGGGGCGCCCGCCCGCGCGCGAGTCGGCGGCGCCGTGGAGAGCGACGAGTCATGAATGCGAATGCGGCTTTCTCCCACGAAGAGTCCTGGCTGCTGCTGCCGTGGCTCGCCAACGGGCGCCTGGCCGGCGCAGAGCGGGCGCGTCTCGAGCAGCACGTGCGCGACTGCACTGAGTGCGCGCGCGAGGTGGAGCTGCAGCGCCTCTGGTGCAGCAGCCTCACCGAGCCCGAGCGCGTGACCTACGCCCCCGGCCCCTCGTTCCGCAAGCTCATGGAGCGCATCGACGCGGCGCCTGCGGTGGGGGCCGGCGCACCGATCACACCGGCCGCTCGCACGGCGCGCGCCCGCTCCGCATGGCGCCCGCCGGGCCTCGCCTGGGCCGCCAGTTTCGTGCTCTCGGTCGGCATCGGCACCTTCGGCGTCACCGCCTACCGCTGGGCGCAGCCGCTGTACCTCACGCGCACCGCGCCGGCGGCCGCCGCCCCCGGCGTGCTGCACATCGCCTTCGAGCGCTCGCTCACCATCGGCGAGGCCGAGCAACTGCTCCTCTCCGCCGGCGCACATGTGGTCGAGGGCCCGGACGCGAGCGGAGTGTTCGGCGTAGCGCCGGTCGCCGGCGCGAGCGCGCCTCCGCGTGCCGCAGCCCAGCTGCGCGCGCTCGCGGATCGGCTGCGCGGCGATGCGCACGTGCGCTGGATCGAGCCGCTCCCGGGCGGCGAGCGCCCCGAGCGCGCGTCCGGGCCGGCGCCGCGGAGACCTTAAGTTGTTGCGCCTGCGCGCCTTCGCCAGGCTGTTGTCGCTCGCGCTGGCCTGCGCGGCGGCCGCGACCGTGGCTCGCGCGATCGAGCCGGTCGCAACCCCGGCGGCGGAAGCCGCGACCTCGAGCGAATCCGCCCGTCCCCGGATCGTGGTCGCTTTCGCCAACGAGCCGCGCAGCGCCCCGGGACCCGCCGGGGCGACCGGCCGGCGCTACGCCGGGGACGGCTACCGCGTATCGCAGAGTGCCGAGCGGCTGGCGCGGCACGTCGCGTCCGAGTATGCGCTGCGCGAGGTGGCGAGCTGGCCCATCCGTGAGCTCGCCATGCACTGCGTGGTCTACGAGATCACCAGCGGCCGGCCGGCCGCCGAGGTGCTCGCGGCTCTGGCGCACGATCCGCGGGTGGTGCTGGTCCAGCCGCTGCACGAGTTTCATACCCTCGGCGCCCCGCCCGGCGCGTCTGCCTACAACGACCCGCTGTACGACCTGCAGGCGAATCTGCCCGCGCTCGGCATCCCGGACGCGCACCGCCGCGCTCAGGGAGCCGGGGTGCGGGTCGCGCTCATCGATACCGCGGTCGACGCGCGCCATCCGGACCTCAGCGGCCGCATCGTGCGCGACCGCTCCTTCACCGGGGCGAATCACGGCGCGGGCGGCTCACAGCGCCACGGCACCGCGATGGCGGGCATCATCGCGGCCGTCGCCAACAACAACATCGGTATCGTCGGCATCGCTCCACTCGCGCAGCTCGAGGTGTTCGAAGCCTGCTGGCAGCTCGAGCCCGACAGCGACGTCGCGGCCTGCAATACCTTCACGCTCGCGCAAGCGCTCGCCGCGGCCCTCGAGTCGGGCGTGCCGCTCGTGAACCTGAGCGTCGCCGGTCCCCCCGACCCGCTGCTCTCGGCGCTCGTCCAGACGGGCCTGAAGCGCGGTGTGGTCTTCGTCGGCGCCGTCGACGCCGGCGGCGGCTTCCCCACCGCGATCCCGGGAGTGATTGGGGCCGCGGGCAGCGAGAGTGTCGTCCCCCCCGGCGCCCTCGCTGCCCCGGCCCGGCACGTGCTGACACTGCGGCCGGACGCACAGTACGACTTCGAGTCCGGCAGCTCCGTGGCCGCCGCCGAGATCACCGGCGTGATCGCGCTGCTCATGTCCGCAACGCCTGGGCGACTCACCACCGACACCATCCTGTCGCTCCTCAAGCCGGCGTCCACGACAGTTTCGGTCACCGCCCCCGGTCCGGCGGTGGTCAATGCCACCGCGGCGCTCGCGCGGCTCGATCTCGCGCGGCGGCACACCCGCACCGCGGGCGCGGCGGACACGGCGAGCTCCCCGGCGGCCGCCGGGCAAGCGCTTGACGGGCTGTAAGGGCCTGCTCATGCTGCCCCCGGCATGGGTAGCAACCCACCCGGCCTCACCTGGGCGCTGATCGAGGAAGCGCGCGCGCGCATCGCGCCGCTCATCAACCCAACACCGGTTCTGACGAGCGCGACACTCGACGAGGAGTCGGGGGCGCGATTGTTCTTCAAGTGCGAGAACTTCCAGAAGGGCGGCGCCTTCAAGGCCCGCGGCGCCTCGAACGCGGTCTTCAGCCTCCCCGAAGCGCAGGTGCGCCGCGGCGTCGCGACCCATTCCTCCGGCAATCACGCGGCGGCGCTGGCGCGCGCGGCCCGCCTGCGCGGCGTCCCCGCCTACATCGTCATGCCGAACAACACCCCGCAGGCCAAGCGCGCCGCCGCCCTGCGCCACGGCGCGCAGATCACCTTATGCGAGCCGACGCTCGCGGCGCGTGAGCGCGCCGCCGCCGCGGTGATCGCCGCAACCGGCGCAGTTCTGGTCCACCCCTATGATGACCTGAGCGTGATGGCCGGACAGGCCACCGTCGGCGTCGAGCTGCTCGAGCAGGTCCCCGACCTCGAGCTGCTGCTCGTCCCGGTCAGCGGCGGCGGACTCCTGAGCGGCATCGCGGTCGCGGCGCACACGCTGCGGCCGCAGCTGCGAGTCGTCGGCGTGGAGCCGGAGGGGGCGGACGATGCGGCGCGCTCGCTGCGCGCCGGTCGGATCGTGCCGTGCGAGCGGCCCGACACGATCGCCGACGGCCTGCGCGCCACGATCGGCGAGCGGCCGTTCGCGGAGATTCGCCGCTACGTGGCCGACATCGCGACCGTGTCCGATGCCGCCATCGTGAGCGCGATGCGCCACATCTGGGAAGTGATGAAGGTCATCGTCGAGCCCTCGGGGGCTGCGGCCTACGCGGCGGTCGTAGAGGGGCGGCCGCCGCTGCGCGGCCAGCGCGTCGGCGTGGTCTTGAGCGGCGGCAACCTCGACCTCGCCTCGCTCCCCTGGATCAAACCCGCTCGAGAATGACCGCGATCCCCTGGCCGACGCCGATGCACATGGTGCACAGGGCGTAGCGGCCGCGGGTCGCTGCCAGCTGACTGGTGGCGGTGGTCGCGAGGCGCGCGCCCGACATGCCGAGCGGGTGACCGAGCGCGATGGCGCCGCCGTTGGGATTGACGTGGGCGGCGTCGTCGGGAAGCTGGAGCTCGCGCAGCACGGCGAGGGCCTGGCTGGCGAAGGCCTCGTTGAGCTCGATCACGTCCATCTGGGAGATTGCGAGCCGCGCCCGCTCGAGCACCTTGCGCGTCGCCGGCGCCGGACCCATGCCCATGATCCGCGGCGCGACCCCGGCGCTGGCCGCGGCGACCACGCGCGCGCGCGGCGTGAGGCCGCAGCGCCGCGCCGTTTCTTCCGAGGCGATGAGCAGCGCGCATGCGCCGTCATTCACCCCGGAGGCGTTGCCGGCCGTGACCGTGCCGCCGGCGCGGAACGGGGTTGGAAGCGCCGCGAGCTGCTCGAGCGTCGTCTCCGGACGCGGATGCTCGTCGCGCTCCACCTTGAGCGCCGTGCCCTTGGCTCTCGGGATCTCGACCGGGATGAGCTCTCCGGCGAAGAAGCCGCGCGCGTGGGCGGCGGCCGCGCGCTGCTGGCTGCGCAGCGCGAAGCGGTCCTGATCGGCGCGCGAGATGCGGTAGTCGGCCGCCACGTTCTCGCCGGTCTCGGGCATCGAGTCGATCCCGTACTGCTCGCGCATGCGCGGATTCACGAAGCGCCAGCCGATGGTGGTGTCGTAGATCTCCGCATTGCGGGCGAACGGCCCTTCGGCCTTCGGCAGCACGAACGGCGCGCGCGACATCGATTCGACGCCGCCCGCGACGACGAGTCCCGCCTCGCCCACACGCACCGCGCGCGCCGCCATCGCCACCGCATCGAGCCCCGAGCCGCACAGGCGATTGAGCGTGGCGCCCGGCACCGACACCGGCAGCCCCGCGAGCAGCGCCGCCATGCGCGCCACGTTGCGGTTGTCCTCCCCGGCCTGGTTGGCGCAGCCGAGCAGCACCTCGTCGATGGCCTGCGGGTCGAGTGCCGCGTTGCGCTTCAGGAGCGCGGCGATCGGCAGCGCGGCGAGGTCGTCGGTACGCACCGCCGCGAGCGCCCCGCCGTAACGGCCGATCGGAGTGCGCACGCCATCGCAGATGAAGGCTTCGCTCACGGACGCATCATATCGCCTAAGGCGGCGTACCGGCTGGTGCGCCGGTACAGTACGCAGCCGGCGCGGCGCGCGCGTATCTGCCGCGCGGCGGCCGGGGCGCGCGAAGCTCCCCTCATGATCGACCCGCTGCCGTTCGCCACCTATTCGTGCGTCATGTGGATCACGCCCGGTCCCAACAACGTGATGCTGACCGCCTCGGGCGCGAACTTCGGGCTGCGGCGCACGCTCCCTCACATGCTCGGCATCTGCGCGGGCGGCGCGCTCGAGATGCTGGCCGTATGCGCCGGCCTCGGCGCGATCTTCGCCCGCTGGCCGCATCTGCAGGACGCACTGCGCTGGCTGGGCGCTGCGTACCTCGTGTATCTCGGCTGGCGGCTGCTGCGGCCCGCCGCGATGGACGCCCGGCGCGCAGCGCGCCCGCTCACGTTCCTGGAGGCGGCCGCGTTCCAGTTCCTGAACCCCAAGGCCTGGGTCATGAACCTGACGGCGGTGACGCTGTTCCTGCCGCGCGAGCTGGCTCCGGGGGCTGCCGCCGCCTACATGCTGCTCTGGGGAGTGCTGCTGCCGGCGCCCTGCATCCTCGTGTGGGCGCTGTTCGGCACCTCGCTCCGGGCGCTGCTGGCGCGCCCCCGTGGGCTGCTCGCGTTCAACTTCAGCATGGCCCTTGCGCTCGGCGTGACGGCGCTCATGATGGTGATCTAGCGGCAAACCCGCGGGCCCGACCCCTAAGCAAGCTCTGAAGGCCACGCATGTTCGAGCTGTCACGCGAATCGTCCGTCCCCCTGGTCGACCAGATCTGCGGGCGCATCACGCAGCTCGTCCGGCAGGGTCAGCTGCCGACCGGCACGCGGCTGCCCTCGATCCGCAAGCTCGCCCGCCTGATCGGCGCGAGCGCCTTCACGGTAGTCGACGCCTACGATCGCCTCGTGGCGCGCGGCCTGATCGAGTCGCGCGCCGGGCGCGGCTTCTTCGTCGCGCAGCGGCGCATCGTCGCGCCGCTGGTGGCGGTGGAGGCCTCGCCCGAATCCGCCAACGACGCGGTGGCGCTGGCGAGCTTCTGCATGGCGCACGGCAATGACATCATCCCTGCGGGCTCGGGCTTCCTGCCGGAGAACTGGCTGCTCGAGGCCGGGTCCGCCGGGGTGCTGACGCGCCTGCTGCGCGGGCGGCGAACGCAGCCCTGGCTCCCCTGCCCCCCGCAGGGCCTGCCGGAGCTGCGCGAGCAGATCGCCGCACGGCTGGTGCAGCACGGGATCGCGGCGGGCGCCGCCAACATCGCGACCACCTACGGCGCGAGCCAGGCGTTCGACCTGCTGGCGCGCATCCTGTTCGCACCGGGTGATCCGGTGCTGGTGGAGGATCCGGGCTACTTCGTGCTGTTCGAGCAGCTGCGCGCCCACCACGTGCGGCTGATTCCGGTGCCGCGCCGCGCCGACGGACCGGACCTCGAGGCGCTCGAGGCCGCCTGCCGCGCGCACCGGCCGCGCGCCTTCTTCATGCAAACGCTGCTGCACAATCCGACCGGCTCGAGCGCCGACCCGGCGCACTGCCACCGCATCCTGTCGCTCGCGGAGCAGTACGGCTTCGCGGTGGTGGAGGACGATGTGTACGGCGATCTCTACGAGGGTCCTGCGGTGCGGCTCGCGCAGATCGACGGCCTGCGTCACGTGATCTATGTCGGCAGCTACACCAAGCTCATCGGCCCGGCGCTGCGCGTTGGCTACGTAGCCGCCGACACACAGCTCATCGCGCAGCTCGTCGAGCGCAAGGTGCTGTCGGTGTTGTCGGGCTCGACGCTGCTCGAGTCCTTCGTGTCGGAGGTACTCGACGGTGGCCGCTATAAGCGTCACGTGGAGCGCACGCGCACGCGGCTGGCGCGCATGCGGCGCGACGCGCGCGCCGCCCTCGAGTCGGCCGGCCTCGAGTTCGACGCCGCGCCCGGCGAGGGCATGTTCCTGTGGGGCCGCGTCCCCGACGCCGCCCGGGTCGAGGAGCTGGTGCGGCGGGCGCGCGCCCGTTCGATCCTGTTGGCGCGCGGCTCGCTGTTCTCACCCGCGGCGGCCTGCGGGCAGTGGCTGCGGTTCAACGTGACCCACAGCGCGAGTCCCCCGCTGGTCGAGTTCCTGCGCGAGTCGCTGCGCGCGGCGGCCTGAAGTCCTCACGCGCCGCGCGGCGCGCGGCGCGTACCGTGCGCGCCGCGAGCCCGGTAGACTAACGCCGATGTTCCCGTCGGTACCGCCCGCCACCCGGGCCCTGATCCTGATCAACATCGGCGTGTTCCTGCTGCAGCAGGTCGCCGGCGAGCCTGTGGCGGTGATGTTTGCGCTCTGGCCGCTCGGCAGTCCCGAGTTCCGGCCGTGGCAGCTTCTCACCTATGCGTTCCTGCACGACCCCCACGGCCTCGCGCACATTTTCTTCAACATGTTCGCGCTGTTCATGTTCGGTCGCACGCTCGAGCTGTACTGGGGCGCGCGCCGCTTTGTGCTGTTCTACCTGGTGTGCGTGCTGACCGCGGCGCTCACGCAGCTCCTCGCGCAGCGCGGCTCGGGCGTCAACGAAGAGGTGATCGGCGCTTCGGGCGGAATCTTCGGCATACTGCTGGCATTCGCCTGGTACTTCCCCCGCCAGCGCATCATCCTGCTGTTCCCGCCGATCCCGATGCCGGCGTGGCTGTTCGTGACTATGTACGGACTGCTGGAGCTGTTCTTCGGCGTGACCGGCACGCAGGCGGGAGTGGCGCACTTTGCCCACCTCGGCGGGATGGCCGGCGGGGCGCTCTGCATCCTCTACTGGCGCCTGCGCCACCGCTTCGAGTACCGCTAAGGCTCGCGCGCAACCCTCAGGATCTAAGCGCGCGCGGGAGCGCAGCGGACGCGGGACTCGAGGCGCACGGGGCCGCGCCGTGTGCCGCAGGCATCGCACAGGAGCTCGCTCCCGTAGCGGCCGCGGCCGAACACGCGCCCGTCGGGCAGGCGCACCCAGTCGCCACCGCCCTCGACCTGCGCGTCGCGCAGCCGCACGTTGAGCGCGCAAGCGGGGTTGGCACAAAACGGCGCGCCGCGCTCGAGCTCGTTATCCACTGTGAGCACGTCCTCGGCGCCGCGCGCGAGACTTACGACCCGGCCGGCGGCGAGGCTCCACGACTGCATCCGCGCCCCCTCTTTGCAGGTACAGGCCCGATGCGCAGTCTCGCGCCGCGCCTTGACGCGCAGATGACGCGCCCGTGGCGGATCGATGACGGTCAGGCGCAACGCACCTCATAGAGACAAGATGAGATGCAGCTTGTAACTATTTGCTTTAACTAGATAATTTCTTCAAATCAACACCCGGCAACCGGGACATTGGAAATCCGGCGCGGCTCCCGTCACAATCGCGCGCTCAAAAAATGCGGCGGAACTTTCTTACCAAGCCTCTCCTCTAGAGCCCATCCGACATGATCAAGACCGAACATCTCACCAAACGCTACGGCGCGCTGACGGCCGTCGATGATGTGACCTTCCAGGTCGGACCCGGCGAAGTGCTCGGTTTCCTCGGACCCAACGCCGCCGGCAAGACCACCACCATGCGCATGCTCGCCGGCTTCGTGACGCCGACCTCGGGCAGCGGCAGCATCTGCGGACACGACATCGGCAGCGACACGCTCGCCGCCAAGTCCGCACTCGGCTACCTGCCGGAAGGAGCGCCGAGCTACGGCGAGATGACCGTCCGCAACTTCCTCGCCTTCATCGCCGACCTGCGCGCGCTCGCGGGCGAGCGGCGCCGCGCGCGGCTCGCGCACGTCATCGAGCACCTGCAGCTCGGCAGCGTCCTCGACCAGACGATCGAGACGCTGTCGAAGGGATTCCGGCGCCGCGTGGGGCTCGCGCAGGCGATCGTCCACGACCCGCCGGTGCTCATTCTCGATGAGCCCACCGACGGGCTCGATCCCAACCAGAAGCACGAGGTGCGCACGCTCATCAACGACATGGCGCGCGACAAGATCATCGTGATCTCCACCCACATCCTCGAGGAGGTCGACGCGGTCTGCACGCGCGCGATCATCATCGCCCGCGGACGCATCGTCGCCGACGACACGCCCGCCGGGCTCGCCGCGCGCTCGCGCTATCACAACGCCGTGTCGATGCAGCTCGACGACCCGGCACAGCTCACCGCGGCGCGCGCCGCGGTGGCCGCGCTCCCCGCGGTGGCCGATCTCGAGGTGAGCGAGCGCGACGCGCGCCTCACCGCGCTGCCGCGCGCCGGCGCTACGATCCTGCCGGCGCTCTCCGAGCTCGCCGCGCGCCAGGGCCTCAAGCTCAAGGAGCTGCACCTGGAGTCCGGCCGCCTCGACGAAGTGTTTCGCACCATCACCGCCTGACCGGACTCAAAGCACATGCGCAACGTGGGCATCATCATGCGCCGCGAGCTCGCGAGCTACTTCGCGACCCCGCTGGCGTACGTTTTCATACTCATCTTTCTGGTGCTGGCGAACGCCTTCACGTTCTATCTGGGCGGCTTCTACGAGCGCGGCCAGGCCGACCTCGAGCCGTTCTTCAGCTTCCATCCGTGGCTGTACCTGTTCCTGATCCCGGCGGTGTCCATGAAGCTGTGGGCGGAGGAGCGCAAGTCCGGCAGCATCGAGCTGCTCATGACGCAGCCGGTGACGCTGGGCGAGGCGGTGACCGCCAAGTTCCTGGCGGCGTGGATCTTCACCGCGCTGGCGCTGGCGCTCACTTTTCCGCTGTGGATCACCGTCAACTACCTCGGCAAGCCCGACAACGGCGCGATCCTGGCCGCCTACCTCGGCAGCCTGCTGCTCGCCGGCGGTTTCCTCGCGATCGGCTCGTGCATGTCGGCGCTGACCCGCAGCCAGGTGGTGGCGTTCATCCTCGGAGTGGTGGCGTGCTTCGTGTTCCTGCTGGCGGGCTTTCCGCTGGTGCTGGACGTGTTCCGCAGCTGGGCGCCGCAGGCGCTCACCGATGCGATCGCCTCGCTGTCGTTCCTCACCCATTTCCAGTCGATCGAGAAGGGAGTGATCGACGTGCGCGACCTGCTGTATTTCGCGATGCTGATCGCCTTCTTCCTGTTCGCGACCGGCATCGCCCTCGAGCTGCACAAGGCGGACTAGCACCATGATGAAACGCTCGACCCTGGGCGGCGCAACGCTCCTGGCGCTGGCGCTGCTGTTCATCGGACTCACGGTGCTGTGCAACTTCGCGCTGCGCGGCTGGCGCGTCGATCTCACCCAGAACCATCTGTACACTACCGCGCCCGGCACCGAGCGCATCCTCAAGAGCATCCACGAGCCGATCAATCTCTACTTCTTCTTCTCGGAGAAGAGCGCCGGCCAGCTGCCGCAGCTCAAGACCTACGGCGTGCGCGTGCAGGAGTTCCTCGAGGAGCTCGCGGCCCGTTCCAACGGCATGCTGCGCCTGCACCAGGTCGATCCGCAGCCGTTCTCGGAGGACGAGGACCGGGCCGCCGAGCTCGGGGTGCGCGGCGTTCCGGTGGGCGCCACGGGCGCGCAGCTGTACTTCGGGCTGGCCGGAACCAACTCCACCGACGGCCACGCGGCCATCGAGTTCTTCGATCCCAACAAGGAGCAGTTCCTCGAGTACGACGTGGTGCGCCTCGTCTATCAGCTCGCCAATCCGAAGAAGCCCGTGCTCGCCTGGCTGTCGACCCTGCCGATGGGCCCGGGCTTCGACCCGCAGAGCGGCCAGATGCGCGAGCCGTGGGTGATCTACGGGCAGGCGGAGCAGCTGTTCGAGGTGCGG